>Ga0105047_10019212_pt1 | contig 10555 bp, 9 predicted proteins | sample MAT04_FD_78384 | JGI IMG/M metagenome (GOLD analysis project Ga0105047, IMG submission 78384) | Freshwater microbial communities from Lake Fryxell liftoff mats and glacier meltwater in Antarctica - MAT-04 (megahit assembly) | ecosystem: Environmental > Aquatic > Freshwater > Ice > Liftoff... | reverse complement strand
CTGCGGACGACGGTCCCATGGTGTAGACGCCAAACTTCCCGGTCGTCGTCTCGGCGACGTAGAGTGCGGACTGGCCCTGGCTCACGTAGCCGGTGGTCATCATGAAGTGAACGTCCTGCCGCGGAGCGATGTTGAACTCCGTGGTCATGTCGACCTCGGCCCAGCCGACGATCTTCCCCTGGTTGCGATCGATGACGGTGCCCAGGAGTTTGCCGCTGCGGTAATCGAGCAACCAGACGCCATCGGTCTGAATACGCGGGTTGATGGAGACTGCCCCCGTGGACATGATGAAGTCCTGGTAGCGATCGTTCGACGCTGCCCCGGCGGGCCGAGGTTGGCCGAGGTAGAACATCGCCGCGACGAGGCCGAGGGCGACCCCCACCGCAAGCCCCGCGAACTGTCCGATGCCCTTCATGGCCTTCCCTCCCTGATCCACCTTCGTCGCCGTCCTTCGCGCACCATACCCACCTCGCCAGCGCTTTCCAGGCGAATTCAGGGACCGGAGCCGATCCCGTGAATGTCCGTCCCTTGAATGGCCGCGTCGCGAAGTCTTTTCGCGAAGCTCGTTCATGCGTGGCACGCTCCGCTGCGAAGCTCCGCGACGCAGCTACGGGCCAAGGCATCGACAACTGTCCGAGGAATGAGCGACTCGACTCGTCGCTCGCCGGTTGATTCCAGCGCCAGCCCTCCCACCCTCGGGTGGAATCATGTTGAACGCTGGAATCACCTCCTCATCAAGTTTAACCCCATCACTGCACTCGATTTCCGAATCGACTGGTGGCTGGAATCACTTCCGGTCACGGACCCAAAAAGCGTGTACGATTCTGGTGGAATTGAGAGAGAGTTTGAAACGGAAATCCCGACAATCGTTGATTCGCCAGTTCCAAGCAGAAGCGGTCGAGATCACGCTGTCGTTTGTGGACAGCTCCTTACCGCTGGAACTTGTGGTCGGGCTCGTGCTATAACTTCAGAAGTCCTGTCACCCGCGAAATCTGGCCGGAACCCGACACGAACCGGGAACCCTTCCGACTCCCCCCGCGTCCAATCCCCCAGGCAGACGTGAAGAACGATGATCTCCTACGGATCGCGGAATGCTTGAAGGGACGCCGAGACGCCTTTGGCGAACTCGTTATCCGATACCAGCAAAGGCTTTATAACTCCGTGCTCCGGCTCGTGCACCAGCCGGAAGATGCGGCGGATGTGGTTCAGGACGCCTTCCTGAACGCGTATCAGTCGCTGGAGTCGTTCAAGGGGGATTCGGAGTTCTTCACCTGGCTTTACCGCATCGCTTTCAATGCCGCGGTAAGCCATAAGAGGAAACAGAGAAATAACTTGAGCCTGGATTCTGCCCAGCGTGAGTCCGGCCTGGAGCCCGGCGATCCGTCCGAGTTCGTTCGACCGGGTCTGGCGCTGGAAAAGTCGGAATCCGAGTTCCAGCTGAAAACCGCTCTCACGCGGTTATCGTCGGAACATCGGGACGTGTTGGTGATGAAGGATTTGGAAGGGATGAAGTACGAGGACATCGCCGAGATTCTGGGCGTGCCATTGGGAACGATTCGTAGCCGGTTGCACCGAGCCCGCCTGGAGTTACGAAATTTGCTCGCCCCGGAAGAGTCCTCGATTGAGACGTTGAAGGATGCACGGGAACGCGAATCGATCGCTCCGACGAGCGATCGACGGGAATGAGAGCCATGATTCCGCAGATCGAACTGGAACTTGTGACGCAAGCCGTGGACGGCGAGCTCTCTGCGAACGAGAGCCGTCGGCTTCGTCGGCTGTTGCAGTCGTCCGAGGAGGCACGCAAGCTGCACTCCCAGCTGGAGCTCAACCGCAGCCGCCTGCGTCAGCTCACGCCTGTTCCTGTGCCCCCAGGGCTGTTTCAGGGCATCATGGCGCGTGTTGGTCCTCGGCCCGTTCTCGCGGCTTCGCGTCGTCCTCTCGCCCATCGGGCCTGGCTGCCTCTTGCGACCGCCGCGAGCCTGTTCCTGGCCGTTGGCGGGGTCACGCTTACTTATGCCCTTCACGCCAAGAATCCCGAGGTCGCTCGTCACAGCGTCCCTCCGGACCTGACCATGCTGACCATTCCCATGGTCGAAGTGGCGAGAAACGACTTGCCTCCGGAGAACGGGCCGCTGGTTTCCCGGCTGCCCGAGGATGTTGAACGACCGGTGCCTTCTCCCGCACCGCGTGTGGTGCTTGATCCTGCCCCTCCACCCGCAACGGAAGTCGCAGCCCAGCCTCGGCTTGTGCCGCCGCTGGACTTCCTGACGTCCCCCCTCACCGAGCCGACTTCGCCGTTCGAGACCGTCCAGGTGCGCCTGCCATACCTGGCTTCCCTCGCGGAGATCAAAGAACGTTCGGAACCGATCGTCCGCGAACTCAGCCGCGATCCGGCGTATCGGCTCGACCTGTTCGCCAGGTCGCCCAGCCGCGGGATGGAGATGCTCCTGACGACCGCGAAGGCCGGCGGCGTGGCTGTCTCTCTCGATAGCGCCACGCAGGCCCGGCTCAAGAAGGCGAGCCCCGCGAACTATGTGATCTACATCGAATCGTTGACGCCGATCGAGATTCGCGATCTGCTGGCGAAGCTTTCCGCCGCGGATGGGCGCCTGCCGAAACGAGAGTTCGAAATGCTGCACCTGGCTTCGGCTCAGACGGCTGAGAATCGCGACCTGAAAGAGCTTCTTGGCATCGACGTCGGCCTGTGGAAGCGAACCGACGCGAACCCGAATCGGCCGATCACCGCAGGCACCGGTGACGCCGTCGCCAAGGCCGTCGCCACGGGAATCGCCACTCGCGGCCCCGAGAAGGGAGCCGTCGCACTCACGTTCCAGCCCGCCGCCCTTCGCACCAAGCCGGCCGCATCGAAAGAGCTGCAACAGTTTCTCGCCCGCCGGGGAGCACGGCCGGCAGGCTCGGTTTCGCTCATGATCGTCGTCCGCGGAATCTGATCTCCCATCACCGTACATTTCCATGCGAGCGAGGGAAGAAGCTCTCGCCTGCCCTCGCTCGCATGTGAGTTCTCCCCATCTCGTCACGTCACGTCTTTGTAACACCTCGATCGTTTGCAATCGATTCTGCCTGCTCTCTCGTCTTATCATCGGCAGTGCCGAGTGCCCGTTCCAAGTTTCCAGGTGTGCCATGCGTATTCCAGCTTTGATCGCTGTTCTCACGTTGCTCGTCGCGAGCGGCCAGGCGGGCGCCCAGGGTATAATGGTGCCCAAGGATCGAAGCGTTCCACCGCTGACGATGGTTCGCCATGTGATCCGTGCCGAGTGCCAGGACCAGGTGGCGGTCACGTCCGTCGAGCAGACCTTCCGCAACCACACGGATCGCCAACTTGAAGCGACGTACCTCTTCCCCGTGCCTCGCGGGGCGAGCGTCAACAAGTTCTCGATGTGGGTCGACGGCAAGGAGACCTCCGGCGAACTCCTCGAAGCGAAGAAGGCCCACCAGATCTACACGGACATTGTTCGCCGGACGCAAGACCCCGGCCTGCTCGAATATCTGGGCAACGACCTGATGAGCCTTCGCATCTTCCCGGTGCCGCCGCGGGGCGATCAGAAGGTGAAGGTCAGTTTTACATCGATCGCACCCCAGGATTCGGGCGTCGTCGAGTACACCTTCCCCATCAAGACCGATGGCAAAACCACGCGAGCCCTCGAAGAGTTCAGCGTGCGGCTCCAGATCAAGTCGCAGCACCCGGTGACGAACGTTTACAGCCCCACGCATGCGGTCAGCATCAATCGCAAGAGCGAATCCGAAGTGGCGGTCGAGTTCGAGAAAAGCCAGGCGATTCTCGATAAGGACTTCCAACTCTTCTACGGCGTCGGCAAGCAGGAGGTCGGCCTCACGCCTCTTCTTTTCAAGCCGGTGACGAAGGAGGACGGATACTTCATGCTGCTCGTCTCGCCGCAGACGGCGGGTTCCTCGCCCATGAAGCGAGTTCCGCGGGACATGGTGATGGTTCTCGATACGTCGAGCAGTATGTCCGAGATCAAGATGTCGCAGGCGAAGAAGGCCCTGAAGTACTGCCTTTCCCAGCTTGAGCCTGGCGACCGCTTTGGGCTCATTCGCTTTTCGACGAGCCCGACGAAGTATCGGGATTCGCTCATCGAGATCGACGCGGACCAGCGTGAGCGGGCCGAGAAGTGGGTGAACGACCTTCGCGCCGGCGGCGGCACGGCGATATGGCCGGCGCTCGAGGACGCCCTCGCCATGCGGTCGGACGACGTGAGCCGTTCGTTCAACATCGTCTTTTTCACGGATGGCCTGCCCACGGTGGACGAGACGAACCCGGAACGCATCGTGAAGAACGTGACGGGGAAGAACACATCGAACACTCGCGTCTTCACCTTCGGTGTCGGCGACGACGTCAATGCATCGATGCTTGATCGCCTCGCGGACAACAGCCGCGGGTTGAGTACGTATGTCCGCCCCGCGGAGGACATCGAGACGAAAGTCGCGAGTTTGTACACGAAGATCAGCCATCCGGTGATGACGGATGTCCGCCTCAGCGCGGGGGACGACGTCAAGCTTCAGGAGATGTATCCGCCGAAGCTGCCGGACTTGTTCCACGGTAACCAGCTTGTCGTCATCGGCCGATACACGGGGAGCGGCCACACGGCGCTGAGGCTGACGGGCAATCTTGGGGGCGAGAAGAAGGAACTGGTGTACGATCTCTCGTTCCCCACGAAAACCGAGGAGGCGAAGGGCTTCGTCGAGGATCTCTGGGCACGCCGAAAGGTGGGCTACCTGCTGGATCAGATTCTCGCCAACGGTGAGTCGAAGGAGCTTGTGGACGAGGTGACAAGCCTGGCGAAGAAGTACGGGATCGCGACGCCTTACACGAGCTACCTGGTGGTGCCGGACGGCCCGCTGCCGGTGGTTCCGCCGACGCCGCGACCTCCGTTCCCGCGACCGATGCCGCTGCCAGGAATTCTCAGTGGAGTCGGCTTTGGTGGTTCCATGGCGCGTCCGGCGACGAGCGCGGCGGATTTCGCGAAGTCGCTGCCGCCGGCCAGCCCGACCTCCGGCGCGAAGCCGGGCGAGGAAGCGATCGGTGCAGCCCGCGGAGCCTTCACGGAGAAAGCGGCCCAGCAACTCGTCGACGACCTGAAACGCGAGAAGGATGGCGAAGGCAAGGAGTCCGCTCTTCGCGAATTGCGAAAGCTCCAGGATCAGAAGAAGACCTTTGACGGGGCCAACCTTGCCTTCCGAGGGCGGGACGCGAATGCGTATCAGTCCGGAAAGCTGGGCGTCGACCTGTCGCTGAACGCCTCGAACCTCCGCGAGCAGAACCGCGTGAGCCAGACGGCCAACCGTCAGATTGGCGGCAAGAACTGTCTCGAGATCGGCGGTATCTGGATCGACGACAGCTTCAAGGCGGACATGAAGAGCGTCGTCGTGAAGGCCCAGAGCGACGCGTACTTCCGCATCCTCGAACTTCATCCGCAGATCAAGGACATCTTCCGCCTCGGCAACCAGTTAATCTGGGTCGCACCCAGCGGCATCGCCCTGATCGTCGACATCAACGACGGCAAGGAGAAACTGGACGACGCGGAGATCGAGACGTTGTTCAAGAAGTGATGGTTCAGCCGCGGAGCGGCGACGGTAGGCAGCCAGGGGCGTGAGCCCCTGGAACTCACGCCCCAACCGCCCAAGCCCCGCAGGGGCGAAAGTGCTTTCGTCCCTACGGGACTTCCATGGTTCCTCCATTCTCACCAGGGGCTTTCGCCCAGGGCTAACGACCGCCGCCGCATCCGCGGCTGAAAGACCAATGAGACCGATCCGAATCGAGTTCCTCTACGCAGCAATACCACTGGCGAAACCACTGGCGAACGCCCAGTGGCCGTAATGAGATCCATGCGTACCGATTGGATCGTGCGGGAAGATTTTGGAGCCCAATAGCCGTTCGCCTCGAAGTCAAAGTAAGTGGCACTGGACGAGACGAAGTTGCCACAGTCCAAGTTCCAATACGATTCCCCGCTTTACTCTGGAAACGCCCTGCGTCCTTTCGGAGAATGTCATCGCTCCCCCCTCGAATCTCCTGAGGACCACGCCATGACCTCTTCCCTGACTCGCCGACAATTCCTGGCCTCGAGCGCCGTTCTCGCGGCCTGGGCTCGCCTCTCCGCGGCGGATGCGGATCCGTTCGGCGGGTTCATCCTCGGCGTCCAGTCGTACACCTTCCGCAACTTCGATCTGGAACAGGCTCTCAAGCGGACCCAGGATCTCGGCCTGAACTACGCGGAGTTCTACCGCAAGCACATTCCCACCGACAGCAGCCCGGAGAATCTCAGGGGCATCCTTGCTCTGTGTGCGGAGTACAAGGTCAAGCCCGTGTCGTTTGGCGTCGAGAAGTTCACCAAGGACCATGACAAGAACAAGAAGCTCTTCGACTTCGCCCAGGCCATCGGGATCAAGTTCGTGAGTGCCGATCCGGATCCGGATAGTTTCGACAGCCTGGACAAACTCTGCGAAGAGACGAAGATCGCGATCGCCATCCATCCCCACGGCCCCAGCGGCAAAGGGTTGCACCGCTGGTACTCGCCGACGAAGATCCTCGAAGCGGTCAAGAACCACAATCCCCTGATCGGCACCTGCCTGGATACGGGCCACCTGATTCGCACGGCTCAGCTCGGTGAAAAGCTTGATCCGGCCGAGCAGATCAAGATCATGGGAGCCCGGAACTTTGGCTTGCACCTGAAGGATCACGACAACAAGCGAAGGACGGACGTGCCGTTCGGCTCTCCGGATGGCGTGCTGGATGTCGCCGGTGTCCTGAAGGCGCTCCGGGAAGTGAACTTCAAGGGCTACCTCGCGATCGAGTACGAGGCGAACCCCGCGGACCCGTCTCCGGATATGAAGAAGTGCGTGGCTTACGTCAAGGACGCGGTGAAGAAGCTTGGGTGATCGCGTTGCTATGTCGTGGGCGAAAGTTCCTACAATATTCCCTTCCAACCAAGCCCACCCGCACACATGGGTGGGCTTTTGAGTATCGAGTGAGAGTAGCTTATGACCGAGATGGAAATCGCAGAGCTTCGTCAGAAGCGTTACAACGGCACGGTGGCCGACCTGAAGCGGATTCACGCGGACCTGATGGTGATTCGCATCAAGCCGGACTTCGCCCGCCCGCCGCACAGCCCGGGTCAGTACACGACGCTCGGGTTGGGGAACTGGGAACCGCGAGTCGACGGCTGCCAGGCGGAAGCCCTGAAGCCCGAGGATCTCTCCAAGGTTGTTCGCCGTTCGTACTCGATTAGCTGCTCGATTGAAAGCGCTCCGGGCATGCTGGTGAACATCGCCGAGACGGACTACATCGAGTTCTATATTGTGTTGGTTCGCGAGAACCTGGATGGGCGGGTGCCGGCGCTCACGCCGCGACTCTTCGCGCTGAAGCAGGGCGATCGCCTCAACATCGGCGAGAAGATCACGGGCCACTATACGCTTGACGCCGTCGGCCCGAACGACAACGTCATCTTCCTCGGCACCGGCACCGGCGAGGCCCCGCACAATTACATGCTCTGGCAGCTTCTGGCCCGCGGCCATCAGGGCAGGATCGTCTCCGCTTGCTGCGTTCGCTACCGCAAGGATCTTGGCTACTTGGCCACGCATCACGATCTGATGGAGCGATACAAGAACTATCGCTACCTGCCCCTGACCACCCGCGAGGCCAGCGGCACCAAGAAGGTTTACATTCAGGATGTCATCACCAGCGGCGAACTCGAAGAGGCCCTTGGCGACAAGCTCGACCCGGCTCGCACGCACGTCTTCCTCTGCGGTAACCCCAAGATGATCGGCGTGCCGATCCGTGACAAGGCCGCTGGCACCAAGACGTATCCCACGCCCACCGGCGTGATCGAGATCCTCGAGAACCGTGGCTTCATTGCCGACATCTCGGCCATGAAGATCAAGGGCAACATCCACTTCGAAGAGTACTGGTGAGAAAGCGGGGTGCGGAATGCGAAGTGGGGAATCGAACCCGATCAGCATTCCCTTCATGGCTTACGACCTTCGCGGCGGCAGCAGGAGTCGCGTCTTCGATTCCGAAATCCGAACTCTGCATTCCGAATTTCTGAGGGGCCGATGGCGGACATCAACGAATCGATCGGCGGCTATCGCCTCCGCAACCTCCTGCAGACGAGCCAGAAAACGCAAGTCTTCGAGGTGGTGGAACCGGCGAGCAACCGCCACTTCGCCATGAAGCTGCTGCTGCCCGAGGTGGCAGAGGTCGAATCCGAACGCCGGGCTCTCTTCCACGAGGCCGAGATCGGCACCGAGATGCGCCACGAGAACGTCATTCACATTCTCAAGGTGAACAAGTCTCAGTCCGCACCGCACTTCATCATGGAGTTCTTCCCCTCGGGCAGCCTTCGCGAGCGGATCAAGCGGAAGGACATGGGCTTCATCAAGCAGCACTCGCGGAAGATCTTCAAACAAGCCGCCACGGGGCTGGCATACATGAACTCCAACGACTACATCCATCGTGACGTGAAGCCGGACAACATTCTGGTGAACCCGCTGGGTGATACGAAACTCATCGACTTCGCGATCTCCAAGCAGTACCCCACGGGCATCAAGCTCTGGTTCTACCGCAAGGGCAAGCCCCAGGGCACGCCAAGCTACATGTCCCCCGAGCAGATCCGCGACGAGGTGCTTGATACCCGTGCCGATATTTACAGCTACGGCTGCACGCTGTACGAACTGACCTGTGGCCGACCGCCCTTTCGTGCGACCACGACCAATGAACTGCTGACCAAGCACCTCGCCGAGAAGCCCTCGCCCTTGATCGCGTACAACGCGGATGTGACGGACGCCTTCTCGAACTTCGTGCTGAAGCTGCTGGCGAAGGACAAGAAGAATCGGCCGAAGCACTTCCACGAAGTGATGATGGAGATGAAGAAGCTGCCGATCTACAAGTCGGTGGTGGAGAAACGCGACTCGGAAGAGGAATAACTCGGAACGTGGAACTCGGAATGCGGAATCTCCGAGAATCGCAAGAACAGCAATCCGCTTCGTTTTCGATTCCGCAATCCGAATATCTTCCAGGGTTTCCCATGATCCCCGAACCGCTGCCCTTCGAGAGCGACATTCACGACCTGGAGGAATCGCTCGCTCGAATCGAGAGCACCTCCGCCAGCGATCCCGCCGCCGCGGAGACGCTACGGCAGATGCGACGAGACCTCGCGGCTCTCAAGAAGAAGAAGTACGCCAACCTCAGCGAATGGGAGACGGTGCTCGTCTCGCGCCATCGCGATCGGCCGCAGACGATGGACTACGTCGCCATGATGTTCGACGAGTTCGTCGAACTCCACGGCGATCGGGCCTTCGGCGACGACCGTGCCCTTCGCTGCGGCCTCGCACGACTCGGCGATTTCAAGGTGATGCTCGTCGGCCATCAGAAGGGCCACACGCTCGCCGAACGGCAGCAGTGCTACTATGGCTGCGCCCATCCCGAGGGCTACCGCAAGGCCCTGAGCAAGATGAAGCTCGCCGCCAAGTACGGCGTGCCGGTGATCTGCCTCATCGACACGCCCGGCGCCTTCCCCGGCGTTGGAGCGGAGGAACGAGGCCAGGCCCAGTTGATCGCGACGAGCATCTTCGAGATGACACGGCTCGCCACGCCCGTAATCTGCGTTGTGATCGGTGAAGGCGGCTCCGGCGGAGCCCTCGGCATCGGCATTGGCGATCGAGTCGCGATGCTTGAGCATGCGTACTACAGCGTCATCAGCCCCGAGGGTTGTGCCGGCATTCTCTGGAAAGTGGCGAACGAGGAGACAAAGCCGAAGGCCGCCGAGGCGCTCAAGATGACCTCGAAGCATCTGCTAAAGTTCGGCGTGATCGACGCGATCATCCCCGAACCGGTCGGCGGCGCCCACCGCATGCCCCGCGACGCCGCGAACAACCTCAAGTCCTACCTCACGCGAACCCTGCGCGAGGTGCGTGCAAAGCCTCTCGACGTGCTGCTCGAGGAACGCTACCGCAAGTACCGAGTCCTCGGGGTGATGGCCGGGTAACCGCTCACATCGGAACTTCCCGAAGCGGTCTCAACGCCGTCGCACTCGCCAGCGATAACGGCGGCGATAGCGGTGGACGGAGTAGTGGAACCGATATCGGAAGTACGTGTAATAGGCGTTCGCCGGCCGAGCGCTCAGCCCAACGGCGGCGACAGCCCCCAGCCAGACCGTGATGGTCTGCATCACCCTTCGCAAAGCGGAACGGCGGTTCATCGCAACTCCTCTGGTTATTCCAGGACTTCTACCTGTTTGCCATCGGGTGAAACCGAGATGGTGAAGTCTCTCCCCTTGGGTCCCTTGCCTTTAAAGTGGTAGCCGATGAGGGCCTTCTCCTCTTTCATCTCGTACGCCGTCCCCACCTCAAACTTCGGACGCTCTTTCTTGAGGGCGGCCATCACAACCGGCGGCACCTTTTCGAGTAGGATCTCCACTACAGACTCGAGGATTACCCCGGTGGACGACACCTGCATCTGAATGTCGCGACCCTTCGCAATGGTGCCACGCATGTCGTAAACGTAATCTCCGTCGCGGTGCGT
>Ga0105047_10019211_pt1 | contig 10556 bp, 5 predicted proteins | sample MAT04_FD_78384 | JGI IMG/M metagenome (GOLD analysis project Ga0105047, IMG submission 78384) | Freshwater microbial communities from Lake Fryxell liftoff mats and glacier meltwater in Antarctica - MAT-04 (megahit assembly) | ecosystem: Environmental > Aquatic > Freshwater > Ice > Liftoff... | reverse complement strand
GGACGATCTGATGGAATTGACGAAGGAGACGCCACAGTCCATGGCAGTGCAGATGCTCGCCATCCAGCAGCGTCATGCCGAATACGACAAAGCGATGCGGGATCTGTCGGGAGGAAATCTGCGTCTGGTCGTTTCCATCGCCAAGAAGTACCGGAATCGCGGCATGACTTTTCTGGACCTGATCCAGGAAGGCAACACCGGCCTGATGCGTGCCGTCGATAAGTACGAATACCGTCGCGGATACAAATTTTCGACATACGCCACATGGTGGATTCGCCAGGCAATCACTCGTGCCATCGCGGATCAGGCTCGTACGATCCGCGTTCCGGTACATATGATCGAAACGATGACGCGACTGCGAAATGCTTCTCGCACACTGCTGCAGGATAACGGTCGCGAACCGACCGTTGAAGAGATGGCTGAGCTCGCCGGTGTGCCGATGGAAGAAGCACGCCGTGTGATGCGGATTTCGCGGCAACCCATCAGTCTCGACAAGCCCATCGGTGAAAGTGATGACAGTGCGTTTGGCGACTTCCTTGAAGATCGCAGCACCGATAGCCCGGTCAGCAATGCCGCATCAGAAATGCTCAAGGACAAAATCGATACCGTGCTGAAGACCCTGACGTACCGTGAACGCGAAATCATCAAGTTGCGGTACGGTCTGGGAGATGGTTACACATACACGCTGGAAGAAGTGGGTCGGATCTTTAAGGTCACGCGGGAACGTGTTCGCCAGATCGAAGCGAAGGCTGTCAGAAAACTTCAGCACCCCGTCCGCAGTCGGCAGTTACAGGGATTTCTGGAAGGAATCGCAGCCGTCGCCGGGCATTAGTAAACCGGTTTACAATTCTTCGCCACCGGTGACATTCAGAATTTCGCCGGTGATGAAATTGGAATCAAGCAGAAAGTTGATGGCATCGACAAGCGCTTTCGGCGAGCCCGTGCGTTTCAGCGGAATGGAAGTAATGGCACGCTGTTCGTGCCAGTTCGTTCGATCTTCCGGAGGAAGAATGGCTCCGGGAGCGAGGCCGTTGACCTGAATGAGCGGGGCGAGCTGCAGGGCCAGTGATTTCGTGACGCTGGACAGCGCGGCCTTGGTCGCGGTGTAGACTAGAAGATCAGCGCCCGGACGTTGCGCTCGCCAGTCCAGGATATTGATGATGTGGCCGCGCTGGCCTTCACCAAGTTGTCGGATGAACTGCTGAGCGAGAAAGATGGGTGCCAGCAGATTGACGGATACATGCACATTGCAGTGGTACACGTCAATCCACGGCAGTGCGCGGTTTTGAAAAACGGCGGCGCTGTTGATGAGTGTCGTAACTTCGCCAAGTTCAGCGGCGGCTTCAAACACAGCCATTGCGGCGGCGCGTGGGTCTCGCAGATCCGCACTGACGGAGACCGCCGTGCCTCCCAGGCTGCGAATCCGATTCACCAGCACATTGGCTTCGACTGTCGACGTTCCATGATGCACGACCACCGCCAGCCCGCGTGCGGCCATCGCGAGAGCAATCTCACGCCCAACGCGACGGGCCGCGCCGGTCACGACTGCGACGGATTTTTCAGTGGACCCATTTTTTGAACGGACTCGTTTTTGAATCGTTTCATGATCGACATTGATTGACGAATCATGGAGCGTGTCGTCCGGCGTAATAACGTCCACCGTCGAGCCATCAGGCTCAAATTCTTCATTGTCTGGCGGATCGGTGGCTTGGGTCATCGGGTGTAACGGCAGATTCGAATCCTGGAAAGCGGGAATTCACTGCAGGATAGTTATTGTGCTGCGTGTACGCCATCAGTCGCACGCTGATTGGCGATCCCGGGCTGAGACACTGTCTGGACTCTCAGCAGGCGACCAACGGGTCGGCGAAGATCGACGACGACGGGTTGCGTCGTTTGAGCGCTGGCGACGTTGCCAGCGGCGTCGCGGGCGAGCAGGCGAAAGTACAACTGCGTCGGCGTTCCGGGACGCACGCCCCATTGATACCCGCTTTGATCAAATTGCCAGTCAAATACCAGCGTCCAGGGGCCATTTGGCGCGGCAGCGTATTCAAGACGGACAGGAGTGCTGGCGGGATTGAGTTCACGCACTTTCCAGGACAGTTGAATCGTGCCAAATCCGTCTGTCCGAATACCTGGCTGAGCCAGTTCAATTGCAGGCAGACTCTCATCGACCGTCACGATCATTTCCGGTGCCTGACCTGGTTGAGGTGGATCGTCGGCAAAACCGAGTCCATTGCGAACCCGGACGGCAAAACCAAACGTGCCTTCACCGCGCGTATCGATCAGAACCGGACTGAGGAGATCGTTGTCATTGCCGTAAGTGAACCAATGTTGTCCGGCGTCTTCCGTGACGTAGAGTTCCACGGCACTCACGCCGGACGGTCCCACGTCGTCAACCTGATACTCAAGGTCAAAGATATGATGATTAACAATCTGCGCACCCGTGGCTGACTGGAACGGTGCTGCTTTCATCGGAATCGATGCGGGAAAATCAGACGATGCAGTCGAATTCGTGCTGCAGGCTGGCAGTGTCTGCGATACACCGCTGGATTGAATTCGGGGAAAACCAACAGAGGCATTGACGTCGCCGACATCTGACAAAGGGTTCGAAGTGGATGGAATCGTCAGGCTGGTCGGATCGAGGTTTGAATTGTCAGCGGTCGGCTTCAAGCCGGGAAACGGCGACGGCCCAAGTGGCACCGCGATTGTCGGTGAAAACTGATTTCCAGGAACCACATTCGCTTTCGGAGCTGTCGCACGCAATACCAGCTGCGCGGAGGATTCACCCTGATTGCCGGCTGCATCCTGTACGGCGCACCGCACGGAAACCACTGAGCCAGCAGGAGCCTGGACCGACGCCTGACCACTGGCCGCAGCGGCGAGCGGCACGGATTTCCAGCGTCCTTCTGTCCCGTCGGCAAATTCGATCATGAGAGTCTGCGGAACGATGGTGGCGTCCTGGGTGGTCCAGTTGATGAGAACCTGACCATTTCCGGCATCCAGAAGATCCAGCCGAATATTCGGTGCCACGGTATCAACCACGACATCCAGTTCGGGAGCGCTGCCCTGAATGGAATCCTGCAGATTTCCCTGAGCGTCCGTGGTGCGGATGGCAAAGGAATAGCGACCGTCACGAGGGGCCGAAAACGTAAAGCTGCCACTCGCAGCCGGAACAGCATTCAGTTTTTCCCAGTTGCGACCGCCATCCTGCGAACCAAACAGTACAGCGAATCCTTCAGGCCGCTGGCCGGGGTCTGTTTCGATTTCAAATGGAATTTCAAACCGCCCGACGTTTGTGACAAGTGGCTCTTCCGCCATCGCACAGGCAGGAAACGCGATCGCTGCCGCGCCAGCTGCAAACGCGGACAGTGCAGATCGATCGAGTCCGCGTCGGACAGATTTCAGAAACTTCAGCATGGTCATCCCTGAGTTCCCTCGCTGGATGTCGTAACGACCGCCGCCTGACTGCGCGCAGAATCCATCCGCGCAGCTTCACACTTCGTTCTATCGGAAATCGGGATTTGAAGACTTAAACGCAATGCTGGGACAGTGCCGACAGGAGCGATTGCACGATGCACCAACAACCCATGTTGCCCGCTGTCACACACAACCAGCGAAAACTGCCGGTGTGCAGTTCATCGAATTCGCTCATGAATTCCGATGTTCGGTGCCGCGCAGTCGCCAGGGCAAATCCTGGCGGAAATTCTTTTCGACGAGCGGCAGATTTCTGGTTACCGTCGAGAACCGGGGGCTAGCGCCCTGCGGCTGATAAAACCAGCCGCCACGCGCTAGCGTCCGGTTGTTCGGCCTGATAGTTCCTAATGCGGTCTCCGCCCGCACCCCATAGTCGTGGATCGCTCCGCGATCCAGCGTTGGATCGCGGAGCGATCCACGACTATGAAACATGCGCGCACCGTGCGTTTAAAAAACAGAGTAAGACTCTAACCGCGGAGCGACGGGGCAACGGTCTTTGCTCGACACTCATCATTGGCACTGGCCTTCCGCAAAGCCGTTGCGAATTCGAACGTCTGGTGAGCCACAGGCCAGCGATTCCCGTCCTGCCGCTGTTCTATCGCTGCGTGGCCGATCGACTGTTTCTTCCCATCGACGCTGAACTCACGCCGCACGTTTCTGATGCCGAGCTTCGAGGTCTGCTGCCGTCGGATTCGTCCTCAGTCCTCGTGTGGCATCCTTCGGCGGGATTGATTCAGTTTGAATCGGATCAGATTCCGAATGTGGCCGATCTACTGCGAGTTCCTACGATTGCAGAGACGCATTGGAATGACGCGAAATTCGGCGAGACACTGAACGATCGAATTCGCAGCCTCAATCCCGAAGCTCCTGAAAGTCTGCTCGACATTCTTCAACAGGGACAGGACGACATTGGCAAAGATGCGGGCGACATTTCAAAAGCACCGCCGAGTCCTGATGAAGTTCGACATCCCAAGCTGAACGACGCCATTCGTGCCGTGCAGCGAATGTTCGCCAAAGGAATCTTCGGGATCACAAGCCGACTGCCAGAACGACCGGGCGGCAGTCAGGCTCTGGCGAAACTTCACCAATGGGCGGCATCGATTCTGAGCGGTCTTGCTGCTGGTGCCGCCGCTGGTGCTGGCGCTGCCGGCCAGCAAATCCAGCGCGCGAGCGGCCACCTGTCTTCACAGCGGGAGAATGAACTCAAACGCCTCCTGCATCTGCTGAGCAACGACCCCGACCAGGGCTTGCGATATGCACTGCCTTTGCATGGAAGTTCTCATCGAGGCCAGGCAATCCCATCAGGACGGCTGGCTGAGCGAACGCCGAACTTTGAGATGGGGCAACTCGGCGGGGCAGGTCCTGCAGATGGCTGGGAACTTCCATGGGAATATCACGTCAAACTGATGCAAAGTTATCGCGATCTGGCTCAGCGTGAAATGCGGCTGGCCAATCACCGGAGAGCGGCCTACATTTACGCGACGCTGCTTGGTGATCTCAACGCAGCGGCGACGGCACTTGAAGCTGGAAGCCTTCATCGCGATGCCGCGACGATTTATCAGAAGCACCTCAACAATCCGCTCAAAGCGGCCGAGTGCCTTCGCAACGGCGGTTTCTGGGAAGACTCTCTTGTGATTTATCGTGGTCTCGGTCGCTGGATTGAGGCGGGCGAGTTGCATTTGAAACTCGATCAGCCGAACGAAGCACGCATCATGTTTTCGAACGAGATTCGAAGCTGCGAAGCGCGTCGGGATTTTCTGAAAGCCGGCGAGCTGGCCGATCAGCGTCTGCAGGATCCCGAACAGGCCGCAGCACTCTTGACGAAGGGCTGGGAACTGAATTCTTCGGCCGAAAAATGTTTCCGGGGTCTGTTGAATCTGCATGGTCAGCTAGGTCAGCACGCTCAGTCTCGCCTGGCGATTCAGAAGTTGACTGGCGGACCAAATTTGTTCGTTCATCAGCGCGCCGACGCGGTTAAAGTCTGTAGTGAAACGGCTGTTGCCTATCCGGACGCCGGTGTTCGTGATTTCGCACGTCGGCAGACCTGGCAGATTGCAAGCGTGGTGTTGCAGGATGTTCAGACCGGTCAGCATCCCGTCGCATTGGCGGCGATTCGCACTCTCTCAAAACCAGACGAATTACTTCAGCGAGATGCTCAACGATTTGCAGCAACTCGAGTCAAAGTGCAGAAGGCACAAAGGACTCAACAGCAAAAATCTGCGACGAAGAAAACGAGAGTGATCCCGCAGCCAAAGTCTGCTGTCAAAACCCTCGTTGCCGTTGGAACAGTTCAGATTTCTCCGGCGAACGCTCCCAAGGGAACGAAATGGTTGAATGGTGTCACTTCACATGGGCATTGTTTTGTGCTCGGTTTCGCCCCGGATGAGTCGTTGCTGATTGTTGAAAGCTCGAAAGCACAAGTGGAACCTGTCGTGTTTGCTGGCAATGCATTCATACTCCGTTCGGGAGAGGATCTGGTGCTGGACGCCTGCGAGCTTCGACCGGGCGGAATAGCGCCGCGAGCCTACCTGCAGTCATTCCCTGCGTTATCCATCTGGAACAAAGTGGCGTTGGAGCGGATTCACGGGCAGACGGGGTTTCTGGATGTTCTCGCGCCGCAGTGCGATCTGCTCCTGGATTTTATGCAACTTCCGACGGGCACAATCTGGGCTTTGTTCATTGATGCACATCACCGCCTGGTTTTGGAAGCGATCGGACTCAACGGGCTGGTTCGCCAAACGATCGTGCTCGATCGGAAAGCTAACGCATACGATCATTTTGACGATCAGTTCGAAGTGCAGCGGTGTCGAATTCATCACGATGGTTCTCGTGTAATCGTCGTCACAGGCCAACATGTCTGGCGGGTCGATTCTGTTGAAGCCGCCGTCGTCGATATGTCCAGCGAAATCATCGTGCAACCAATCCCCGTGATAGAGTTTCCTGAGCCTCCCTCGAAGATGACTGCGTCGCCAGTGAATACAACGCTGCGTCTGGCATTTTCATTTCAAAACACTGCTCAGGCTGTTTGGCCGATGTCGAACGAGAGCTGTTCATTCGCACTGGGATTTGATCAGCCATTGATTGCCTGTACTGGCAACGGTCTCTTCGTCGCTGCCTGTCGTGCCACAGGACGTATTGCCAGTTATCGTCTGAATGCGGGCACTGCGGAGCTCATGGCCGAATTTGAGGAAGCGATCGATTCCGACCCGATCGTTGATCTCATGCCGGCACCGGCCAGCAATGAGTTCTTGGTGCTTCGCGCATCCGGTCGCCTGCTGCGTCTGCAGATTCCGTTGCGGTAGCCAGCATGTCGGCTGCCTTTGGACCCGTCCAGAAACAAGTCCGTGTTTTGGTGCGATGGAGAAACACGGGTTGAGAAGTGAGAAGCAAGATCCGGAATTCTTTGAACACTAATCTCCGCTGATAACCACTAATCTCATACAGAACGGCTTGGTATTGTGGCCGCATCCTGAGTCTGCATTAGCGTTAATCAGCGAAGATCAGTGTTCCGGATTTCCGCCTTAACACGTCATTATTGATGGTCGCGAAACCACTGGGCTGAGATCTCATTATGACGGATTTGTTTTTGGACCGGTTCTCAGGCGAGCGGCAGATCAGGAACTACCAAGCCGAACAACCGGACGCTAGCGCGTGGCGGCTGATTTTATCAGCCGCAGGGCGCTAGCCCCCGGTTTTCGGTTTTCGACGGTAACCAGGAATCTGCCGCTCGCCTTATCGATTGATGCCGACGTAGAAGCTGAAGATGCGTTCGTCGTCTTCTTCTTCTGAAAGCACGGGGAAGGCGAAGTCGAACGCGAGCGGGACGGGGCCCATCGCAGGAATGACGACGCGAAACCCGAAACCTACACTGGTTCGGAACTTGCTGAGCGAGACACTTTCATCGACGGTACCGAAGTCTGAAAACGCCACAACGCTGATCATGTCGTCTGCAGTGACAGGAACTCGGTATTCAACGGTGCCGAGTGCCTGAAACGTACCGCCGGTGGTAAAACCGCTTTCACGGGGTGTCACGCCACGGAAGGCAAATCCGCGAAACGACTGAAATCCACCCGCGAAGTAGCGTTCAAAGGTGGGCGTATCATTGCCGCTGACGCCAAGGTTCCCGGCCACTGTCAGGACATGGCGTCCGGTTCCGTCAGGTCGATTGTACGTCGTAAAGTACTGCCGCGCATCCACGTCAACTTTCGGAAATGTGAATTCGCCGAATGCCTGTTCGTAACCGCCGTCAATGTAATGACCTTCTGTTGGCATCATTGAAGAATCTCGGGTGTCATGCGTCACAGCAGCCCGCAGCGTGGACAGGAAATTGCTTCCAATAAAAGGCAAAACGCTTGCGGGCGTCGGAGTCTGCGGATTGCGCATCTCGACGTCCTCAAGACGCAATGCCAGTGAGCCCGACCATTCCGGCGTGAACTGTTTTCCCAGAGAAATGCGACCGCCGTATCGATCTTCAGTCCAGTCCGGATAAAAGCGATTGAAGTAAAAGCCACTCACACCGAAGCTGTAATCGGTATACAGAAAATACGGATCCGTCCAACTGACGGCATACCGACTGACCTGATTACCAGGCGCGGCTTCCAGGCGAAATCGCTGTCCACCACCACGCCAGGCTCGACCTTCAATAATGTCGGAGAGGCTTGTTGGCGGACGAAGGATGTCGAAGTTCGATTCATCCCACACAAACGATCCAACCAATCCGGAGTTACTGTTAACACCGGCACCAAACATCAGTCGTCCTGTGCGGCCCTCCGCCGCATTCACATTGATGTCCAGCCAGCCGGGCTGGATTTCACGGAACTGACCATCGTACGGGCCGCCGTCGAGATTCGAGTCTGTCTGATCGAGACTCTGGGCACGCACCACTGGTTCTTCTGCATTGGAATCCTGTGATGTCTCGAATGCGACAGGCTCAAAAGAAAAGAACTGTGACGGCGTCACGGTACGAAATCCCATCAGGTCTGATTCATAGACGGGATGAGCCACATCATGATCAAAATCTGCCGGTGGCGTGGCTACTGGATTCGGTTCACGTTGGTACCGCGGTCGAGCAGGTTTGACATCACGCTTCTCGACGTCGTCAGCTCGAATCCTAATTGCTGCGCGTGCATCCTGGGCGGGCGGAACAGGGTTTCGGGGTTGCCCGGCGTCAGGAATTGCCTGCACGCCAGCGTCACCAGCAATTGCCGTGACTGGATCATCCTGGCGAGTCCGTCGCGAACGTTCGCGATTGATAATACGGGGATCTGCCAGTTCATTTGGCTGTGGTCCCTGGGCGCGATAGGTTCGCGAATCGGCTGAGAATCCGGACTGGCCAGGCTCGACAGGTTCAAATTGAAACCCGATGCCTGCCTCAAACAGCTGGGATCCGTTGAGTCTGGATTGTCCCCGCCTGATGATTCGCGGGTCTGCCAGATCGCCCGGTTGAATCTGGAGACGGTCTAACGCGACCGTTTGCTTCGTATGGGGATGATCGCCATCGTAAGTGATGTTGATGTCGCGCACGTAGCGCGGTCGGTCTTCGTCAATTTCAAAGACCAAATCAACAATGCCTGGTTGTTCAGTAAAGTGCGGAACAGGAGTCACCGTTGCAAAAAAGTGACCCTTCTCACCGTAATACCCAAGCATCCGGCGTACATCCTTTGCCAGGGGATACGCGCTGTAATAGTCGCCATTATTCAGTTTCGATTCGGACCTCAGGCGATTCGTCGCGATTGTGGCATTCCCTTCATAGCGTATTTCACGAACCTTGTATTGCTTTCCTTCAGTCACGACAAAGTGCAGATTGACATCAGAACGGTCCTTTGAAAACAAAGGTTTCCCCGTTACTTCCACGTCAAAGAAACCCACGTTACGGTAGTACTGTTTCAGAGCCTCAACGTCTGCTGGAATGGTGTCAGGATTATAGATCCCGCCAAAAATGAGGAAGGCTTCCTTGCTGATCAGATTCTTTCTCAGATCTCCGGGCGACCAGAACCTGTTTCCTTCGAATGTCCGATCTTTGACCTGAACCTTCGGGCCTTCTGCGATCTGAAAAATCACGTCGCGATCACCGGAGTTGCCGCCTTTGAGCAGTTTGACTTTGGCAAAGTAATATCCTTTGTCCTTGTATTCACGTTCAATACGATGGACGGCTTCGTTATTCGCGCGGGCATCGAACGGGCTGCCGGCCTTCAAGCCCGTCCAGGCCTTAAGATGCTTGACTTTGACCTTTCTATTGCCGCGGAATTCCACGCGTTGCACAATTGGCTTTTCGTGAACAGTATAAACCAGGATCAACCCATCTGGCGTATCGTCGATTCGTTCTTTAACGTTGAAAAACCAGCGAGTCGACATCAGTGATCGTTTATCTTCGAGCATCAGTCGTTCGGAAATTGGTCGCTGCGGCTGGGCCTGAATTTTCTGCAGAATGACCGATTCCGGAATTGTCTGATTGCCTTCGATGCGAACATCCGCAATCGTCACTTCACCTTCCTGCTGAGCGTAGATCAGCCCCGGTTGCCAGGCCAACATGGCGGTGATCGCAGCAATCGACAGAATGCACGCATTCAGCCACAATTGTGGATGGCGTCGGATTCGCCGAATCTGAGCGTGCGAACTTGGCATGTTCGGGCCTATGAATTGGGAAAAGACTGAGTGGTCTCAGTCCAGCACCGGAAGGAAATTCGGCAGAAATGACAGGAATCGGCGGATTGACTTGAGACAGGCGAGAAGAGAAGAAGCTGTAGCATTGCAGAATTGTGCGTTTTGACTCAAGACGAATGTCGAGAGAAAATTGCTGAACATTTGGAACCGACAGATGCGTCATCGCGCACCAAAGGGGATCTTTCGTGCATTTCACGATGATATGGTTATATTCCGCGCGGTCAGGAATGAGGCTGCAAGTGTCTTGCGATTGTCCCCTCTCCCCCCGCAATCGATTTTCCAACTGTAGAATTCTTCCACGGGGGAGAGGGCTAGAGTCTTACTCTGTTTTTTAAGCGCACGGTGCGCGCATGTTTCATAGTCGTGGATCGCTCCGCGATCCAACGCTGGATCGCGGAGCGATCCACGACTGTGGGGTG
>Ga0105047_10019210_pt1 | contig 10557 bp, 8 predicted proteins | sample MAT04_FD_78384 | JGI IMG/M metagenome (GOLD analysis project Ga0105047, IMG submission 78384) | Freshwater microbial communities from Lake Fryxell liftoff mats and glacier meltwater in Antarctica - MAT-04 (megahit assembly) | ecosystem: Environmental > Aquatic > Freshwater > Ice > Liftoff... | reverse complement strand
GCCCATGATGAAGCCCTTGTCGCCGTGATTGTTGCCTTTGTCGGGCCAGTTGTTGATGCTGACGGGGGTACCCTGGTTGTCGTCGGCGTCGGTGACCAACACGTTCTGGGCAGCGCGCTTGACGTTCTTGATGGACTTGACCTGATCCACGTTCCCTGTCTGCAAGTACTGTTGTGTTGTCTTGTTGTAGTAGTCGTACTTCACCTTGGGGGGGTTGGTCCCATCAGGGTAGGTGTACTTCGCGTTCAGCCAGGTGCGCAGCTCGTAACTGTGCCCGCCCGAGGTCTGGTCCGGGGTCTTGGCTTTGCTTTTAAGGTCGAGCACGTATTGGATGCCGTTGCCATTCGCCGCGGTGTCAAGGGCGGTGCTGATGGTGTTGGCCGTGGCCGGACAGACGAACACACTCGGGTTCGCGATATACTTGGGGTAGAAGTAGCGAAGGTCGTCGTCGCCACCGATCGCGTTGCCCGGCATGCCGTCGCTCCGGTAGAAGTACCACCCCGGCTTGTTGCTCTGGGAGTAGAGGATGCAGCCCGTCACGATCTGCTTCACGTTCGACAGGCACTTGGCCCGGTTGCCCGCGTCCCGCGCCTTGTTCAGCACGGGGAGGAGGATCGAGACGAGCAGGGCAATGATCCCAATGACGACCAGCAGCTCCACGAGGGTAAAGCCGAATCTTCGCTTACGCATAAGTTACCATCCTGCCCCGTTGGGGGCGCTTTGCCCGCGGTGGCCGCGGTGGCCGCGGCGGGACATGCTCCGCACAGATTTGAACGGTCTCTTTGAACGGTCTCGCGCGATATGGAACGTGCGATCATTGGATCACCCGTCGCCTGTCGCGCGGCTCGCGGCCGAAACCCGCTCCAACCGCGCACAAACCGGATTCTAACATCCCGTTATCGGGAAAGACAACAGAAAAACTTATCGAAATGATCCGCCGGTCAACGCCGGGCCGACTCGTCCGTCGGGTGCCGCCACTTCGCCTCCGGTGACGAGCGCCGCCCACGAACGGATCCATTATGCCAACGTGAAGCTTGGCGCGTCAACTGTTAACAATTGTAAAAGACCCGGCAATCGGCAAATGGTGCGAAATTGCTCCGCCTTCCACGCCTATAGGCTTGGGAGGCGCTTATAACGGCGGGGTTTTCTTGCGGCCCAGCGCTCCGGGGGTATCATGCCCCTCACGTGCGGTCCCTGTGTGGCCTCCGGTCGGGGTCATCGATATGACGGTCCAGTGGCTTTTCGGCTGGTGGAACCTTCTCTTCATCGTCCCGTTCCTCCTCGCCCTGCTCTGCCTCGCCGTCTTCACCGTCGGCGGCCTGAGCTTCGGCGAGGGTGACGCGGACGTGTCGCCCGACGCTGACGCCGACGCCGACCTGCATGCCGACGTGGACGCCGACGTGGACGCGGACGGCGAAGTCGCCCCGGCTGGTGCGACCGGCCACCTCGACACTGACGTGTCCGCGGACGCCCACGGCGCGGGCGCCGACGCCGCCCACCCCCACGATTCCGACGGGTCGGCCCGCCCCGCCGCCGGGTGGTCGATGCTGAGCCTCCTGGCCTGGCTGGGCGTCGGGCGGGTGCCGGTCAGCATTGTCGTGTTGGTCCTGCTGTTGACGTGGGGTGTCGCCGGGTTCATCGCCAACGTGCTCACCGGCCCTGGCGGGGACTGGCGGGCGATCTACGTGTCGCTGCCCGTTGCGCTGGTGGCGAGCCTGGCGATGACCCGCATTGTCGCCCGCGCCATGGGGCGCTGGGTGCCGCTGAACGAGACCTACGCCACCCGCCGCCATGACCTGCTGGGCACGGCCGGCGAGGCGATCTTCACCATCGACCAGAGTTTCGGGATGGCGGCCGTCCGCGACGCGCACGGGGACCTGTTCCAGGTCGCGTGCCGGTTGTCGGACCCGGCCGCCCCGCCCGTTGCGAAGGGCGCGAAGGTCGTGCTCGTCGCGTATCACAAGGAAGGTTGGTATGCCGTCGCAACGCAAGCCGCCACAGCGGCCGCCCCCATCCGTGCCTCCTGAGTTGCCCGATTTCGGGTCCGATTACGGGCCGGGCGCGGGGCTCCCCGGGGGCGTCCCCCCGGCGTTTGACCCCGTCGCCACCCACGGCCACTTGCCGTACACCGCGCCCGCGCGCATGGCGGCATCCGCGCCGTCGTCCAACAGGCAGGTCGTTCAACCTGCGGGAGAGGGTTCCATGTTGCTTTTCGTCCTGTTTCTCGCCGGCGCCGTGCTGACGATCGGGCCGTGGTTCATGACCAACATCCCCACGATATCGCAGGCGATCCTGTCCGGGATCGGATGCGTCGTGCTCATCGCCGTCGCCATCGTGGCGGTGATCTCGAAGTTGTATCGCAAGGCGTCGGCGAACATGGCGTTCGTCAAGACGGGCATGGGCGGGGCGGACGTGATCATGGACGCCGGGCGGATCATCCTGCCCGTCGTCCACCAGGTGATCCCCGTCTCGATGGAGACGATGCGGCTCAACGTGGAGCGGCGCGGGCCGCACGCGCTGATCACGAAGGACAACCTGCGCGTGGACCTGTCGGCCGAGTTCTACATCAAAGTGCAGGCCAACCGCGACGACATCCTGCAGGCCGCCCGCAGCCTGGGCGGGCGCAACGTCCAGCCGGACGCCGTCAGCGAATTGGTGCAGGAGAAGCTCGTCAGCGCGCTGCGGACGGTCGCGGCGACGAAGGAGCTGGTGGAGCTGCACGCCAAGCGCGACGAGTTCGCCAGCGCCGTGCAGCAGATCGTGACGCACGACCTGGCGAGCAATGGGCTGACGCTGGAGTCGGTGACGATCTCGGCGCTGGACCAGACGGACCCGACGCAGCTCCAGGAGCGGAACGTCTTCGACGCCCAGGGGCTGCGCAAGATCAGCGAGATCACCCAGCGGGCCCGGGTCGAGCGGAACGAGGTCGAGCAGGAGTCGCAGCGGCAGGTCGTCGAGAAGAACGTCGCGACGCGCAAGAAGGTGCTCGACATGGAGCGCGACCAGGCCGAGTTCGAGGCCGAGCAGCACATGAAGGTCGCCAACGTGCGGGCCGGTCGCGAGCGGGAGGTGGCGGCCTACAAGCTGGAGCAGGATGAGGCCGTCGCCCGCCGGGACATCGAGAAGAGCAAGCAGGTGGAGACGGCGGAGGTCGAGCGGGCGTTGGCGGTCGAGCAGGCGCAGATCGCCAAGCGGGTGGCCCTGATCGCCAAGACGCGCGAGCAGGAGACGGCCGAGATCCTGAAGAAGCAGGCGGTCGAGGTGGCGGAGCGGGCGAAGGAGGTCGCCGTCGCCGAGAAGGAGCGCGAGCGCGCGACGGCCCAGGCTGCCGTGCATGAGGCCGAGTCGCAGCGTGAGTCGTCGAAACAGAAGGTGATCACCGTCACAGTGACGAGCGAGGCGGAGCGCGAGGCCGAGAAGAAGCTGATCGCGGCCAAGCAGCAGATCAACGAGAGGCGGATCCGCGAGCAGACGGAAGCGGACGTGATGGCGTACATGGCCGTCAAGCAGGCCGAGGGCGAGCGGCAGGCCGCCGACCTGCAGTACGAGGCGAAGCTGCGGCTGGCGGACGGTGATGCGCAGGCGGCCGTGAAGCGTGCCGAGGGCGACCGGGCGCTGAAGATGGTCGAGGTGACGGTGGAGCGCGAGCGCGTTCACGTCGAACAGGCGCGGGTGGACGTCGAGCGGCAGAGCCTGTCGAACAAGCAGGAGTTCGAGGAGGCGGCCCTGAAGTTCGAGCTGGAGAAGCTGCGCATTCACGCCGACCGCGACGTGCGGATCCAGGCGGCCCAGGCGATGGGCAACATGATGTCCAAGGCGCAGATCCAGATCTTCGGCGACCCCGAGACGATGGCCCGCATGTCCGACCGGTTCATGCGCGCCGCCGGCATCGGCGCCGCGACGGAGGGGCTGCTCTCGACGCTCCCGCCGCAGGGGCAGGAGCTGTTGAACAAGCTCGTGGGCGGGCTGGTCGCCCAGCTCACCGCCAAGCCCGTGGACGGCGCGGCCGCCTCCGCGCCCGGGTCGGGCAACGGCAGCACGCCCCCGCCATTGCCGCCCACCCAGCCGCAAGTGAGCCCGGCCCCCGTCGAGCTGGCGGCCGCCATCGCCCCCGGGCCGGTCGCCCCCACGCCGGTCGCCGAACGCGGGACCAAGGCCAAGGCCCCCAAGGACGAGCGCAAGTAACGAGCATGCGCACGGTGGCCCACCCCTTCAGGGGTGGGGGCGCGAATCGGTTGTGCGCACGCAATTCGCGCCCCCACCGCTAAAACGGTGGGCCACCAATTTCCGTCCTGAACTCTGAACTCTAAACTCTAAACTCTAAACTCTACCCTCATGAGCCTCCGCGAAGATCTCGAAGCGTTCGGCCTCTCGCTGCCCGAGAGCTTCCCGCTCGACAAGTGGGCGGCCCAGTTGCGCGACAACCCCTGCCGCAACACGCTGGCAGTGGCGGCAGCGTCGTCGCTGGTCTTTTTCGCCGCCGAGCGCGGCCGCAACCCCAAGGTCAACGACATCTACGACGCCCTGGTCTACTGCACCACCTGCCTGTCCGTCGGGTACGCCGACATCTTCGCCAAAACCCCCATCGGCAAGGTCCTGGGTTCGGTGCTGATGACGCTGGGCCCCGCCCTGTCCAACAGCGCCCTGGACGGCCCCGGCGCCCATCGCCACGACCAGACCCAGGAGGAGATGCTGGCGACGCTCAAGCAGATCCTGGCGAAGCTTCAAGCCCCCACCGACCCCGCCGGGCCGCCCAGCCCCGCCCCCTGATCCGGAGTCCCACACCGCTGGCGGCGCTGGATTGCGAGTTCTCGGCGACGAGAACGGATTTTTGCCTTGGCGGAATGTGGCACTTTCGCCGCGGCCTGTTAGTGTGGCGGCCTCATCCCGTTTCGCCCACCAGCGCAGCCGGTCATCGGTGGGCGGGCGCAACTTCACCATGGACCGGCCCCAACCGGTATCTATGGAATCCTTTACTCTCCGCCGTGACTCCCAGGGTCGCAACGTCGTCAAGGTCCCGTACCGCGGGACCGCTCTCCTCCAGCACCCCATGCTCAACAAGGGCTCGGCCTTCACGAACGAAGAGCGTGAACGGTTCGGGCTGCACGGGCTGCTCCCGCACCGCGTGAGCACCCTCGAGCAGCAGGCACAGCGCATCTACGGCAACCTCTGCCGCAAGAGCGATCCGATCGAGAAGCAGATTGGCCTGTCCGCCCTCCAGGACCGCAACGAGGTTCTGTTCTACAAGCTGCTCATGGAGCACATCGAGGAGTTCCTGCCGATCGTCTACACGCCGACCGTCGGCCAGGCGTGCCAGGAGTTCAGCCAGCTCTTCCGTCGCCCGCGCGGGCTGTGGATCACGCCCGAGCACAAGGGCCGGATCGACCGGGTGCTGGCGGACGCGCCGTACGATGACGTGCGGCTGATCGTGGTGACCGACAACGAACGCATCCTGGGCTTGGGCGACCAGGGGTGTGGCGGGATGGGCATCCCCGTCGGCAAGCTGGCGCTGTACACGCTGGCGGCGGGAATCCACCCGTCCAGGACGCTGCCGATCAGCCTGGACGTCGGCACCGACAACCAGGCGCTGCGCGCGGACGAGCTGTACCTGGGGTACGAGGATCGGCGGCTGCGCGGGCCGGCCTACGACGAGCTGGTGGACGAGTTCGTACACGCCGTCAAAAAGCGCTTCCCGCGGGCGCTCTTGCAGTGGGAGGATTTCAAGAAGCAGAACGCCTTCGACCTGCTGGACCGTTACCGCGACGTGCTGCCCAGCTTCAACGACGACATCCAGGGGACGGCCGCCGTGGGCGTCGCCGGCATCCTTTCGGCGGCAGTGGCGACGGGCACGCCGCTGAACAAGCAGCGCGTGGTCGTGCTGGGCGCGGGGGCGGCCGGGATCGGGATCGCCCGCCAGTTGCGGGACGCGATGCGCACGGCGGGCGTGGGCGCCGAGGAACTGGTGCAAGCGATTGCGGTGCTGGACAGCGGCGGGCTGCTGGTCCAGGGGCGGGTGTTCAAGGAGGCGTCAAAGGCCGAGTTCGCCTGGCCCGCGCAGTTGGCGGCCCGGTTCGGCTTCACGCCGGAGAAGCCGGGCAAGCTGTTGGAAGTGGTCGAGGCGGTTCACCCGACGGTCCTGATCGGCACCACGGGCGAGCCGGGCGTCTTCACCGAAGAGGTGATCCGGGCGATGGCGTCCCACGTCGAGCGGCCGGCGATCTTCCCGTTCTCCAACCCCACCAGCAAGTGCGAGGCGATTCCGAAGGACCTGATCCACTGGACGGACGGCCGGGCCTGGGTGGCGACGGGCAGCCCGTTCGCCCCCGTCCCCCACGGCGACCGCGAGATCCGCATCGGCCAGGGGAACAACGTCTACATCTTCCCGGGCGTCGGGCTGGGCGCGCTGGTGTCGGAGGCGACGGTGGTGACGGACGGCATGTTCACGGCCGCCGCCAGCACGCTGGCGGCGTGCGTGTCGCAGGAGGACCTCGACGCCGGCTCGCTCTACCCGCGGATGACGCAGCTCCGGCGGATCACCGCCCGCATCGCCGAGGCGGTGGTGCGCGAGGCCCGCGAGGCAGGCGTCGGCAAGCCGCTGGCGGACAAGGACATCCCGGCGGCCGTCGCCGAGGCGATGTGGACGCCGGAGTACCCCGAATACGACGCGACCTGAAGGTCATCGAAAGAGCGGTCCCTCACAAATCCGCCCCCGACGCCGCTTGCGGTTTTGCGCCCTCCCGCCGCGCGAAGCTTCCGCCGCGCACAACCACCCCGCGGTGGCGTCGCCCGCCCGCGCGCGTATAATCGCATGCGATGAGCACCGCCCCCCGCCTCCCCCTGCGCAAGCGTTAGCGACCCGCCCCGGGTCGTCCCCACGCCGTTGCGCGCCGTCCCCGATCGTCCCCCGTTGCGATTCGTTCCCGCGAGGTTCCCATGTCCGACTCTGTCACCGCCGCCGCCGCCGTGCCCGGCCTGATCCGCAAGCTCGACGAGATGGCCGCCCGTCACGACGAGCTCCAGCTCCAGCTCGGCGACCCGGCCGTGCTGGGCAACGCGCAGAAGGTCGTCGCCGTCTCCCGCGAGGTCGGCCAGCTCGGGCCGGTCGTCGCGCGGTATCGCGAGTATCAGAAGGCGGCCCGCGCCGTCGCCGACCTGCGCGCGATGGCGGATAACCGGGCCGACCCGGACATGGCCGCCCTCGCCGCCGAGGAGTTGCCCGCCGCCGAGGCCGCCGCCAGCCCGATGCTCGAGGCGCTCAAGGACGAGTTCCTGGCGGCGGAGGACGCGGCCATCGAGTCCTTCTTCCTTGAGATCCGAGCCGGCACGGGCGGCGAGGAGGCCGCCCTCTTCGCCCGCGACCTGTACGAGATGTACCGCCGCTACGCCGAGTCGAGCCGTTGGTCGTTCATCGTCAACGACTTCTCCCCCAGCGACCGCGGCGGGTTCAAGGAGGTCATCGTCAACGTCCGCGGCAACGGCGCCTACCGGCACCTCCGCTTCGAGGCCGGCGGGCACCGGGTGCAGCGCGTCCCCGAGACCGAGGCGCAGGGGCGGATCCACACGTCGGCCGCCACCGTCGCGGTGCTGCCGGAGATGCCCGACGTGGACATCCACGTTGAAGCCAAGGACGTCGAGGAATCCGGCTGCCGCGGCGGCGGCCCGGGCGGGCAGAACGTCAACAAGGTGGAGACAGGCTGGCAGCTCCTTCATAAGCCCAGCGGCATTCGGTTCAAGATGACCGAGCACAAGAGCCAGTCGCAGAACAAGGAGCGGGCGTGGGCCCTCCTCCGCGCCACCTTGTACGAGGCCGAGCAGGCCAAGCAGCACGCCGCCATGACCAGCGCCCGCCGTACGATGATGGGGTCGGGCGACCGCTCGCAGCGCATCCGCACCTACAACTTCCCCCAGAACCGCTGCACCGACCACCGCCTCGGCGGCGAGGGGGGCGGCGAGAAGAACTTCAACCTCGACCAGATCGTCGCGGGGGCCATGGGGCCGCTGGTGGAGGCGCTGCTGGAATTGGACAAGCAGCAGCGGCTGGAAAGCCTGTGACCGGCGATCGCGGCAGGATGTCGCGGGGGATGGCGTGCGACGTTGCGGTGCGGCAGTCGCACATGCGCCGGGGCACGGGGGGCGCTTTCGTCGAGTACTACGAGATCGTCGTGTGGTCTGGGGACGCGGCAAGGCCGGAGGCGCTGGTCTACGAGACCCGGGTGCCGGCGGTGGATGAAGTGGGGACGGGTGAGTGATGTTGGCCGGCGGCGCGGCGCCGACGGGGATTGGGATGGTGGAATTGGTTTGCGATGGCGCAGGCGGCGAGGTGCAATGGGGCGCAAGGCCGCGGGCGACGTGGCTGTGGGGTTTGGTGAGTTGACACACGGAGGCGAAGGACGCCATGGGAATCGAACACGTGAATCGGCGGGGGGAGCGGTACATTTTGCAGGTGGGAAAGCCGCGGGCGGGGCGGCCGAATTACTACTTCGGGCGGAAGCTGACGGGGGCGCCGGCGGAGGAGGTGCCGGCGGGGTACGTGATATACGAGAGCCCCGACGATGCGCAGGTGTTCCTGCGGAAGGAGAAGGCGACGCCGATCCTGCCATTGGAGCGGGAACTCGTGACGGTCGCGGTGCGGAAGCTGGCGGGGCTGGAGCACTTCGTCGTGGACGTGGAGGAGGCGAGCCTGGTGGTGTACGTCGCGGATACGGACGGGGAGGAGTACGTGCGGCGAATGCCGGGCCTGTTGGGGAGCCTGCTGCGAATGGGGGCGGCGGCGGAGGAGATGTCGCGGCAGTCGCGGTACTCGAAGATGATGCGCTTTACCCTCACGTCCGGCGAAGAGGGTGGTGAGACGAGGAGGCTGTTTCGGGCGGAGCGGTGGTGCTTTCTGGGAAGCATCGACACCTGGCGTCACCTGCGTGGCCCGGCGGCGCCGCTGGCGGACGTGGTGGAGCGGCACGTGGGGCACCTGGGGAAGGAGTCGTTTTTCGATTTGATGTGAGGGGCGGGCGGCCCGGGGCGTGAGGATGACGCGGAAGGGCCCCATTATCGGTTGTTGAAGCGCCGGGTCATGTCGGCGCGGAACGTGTCGAGATCAGTGCCTTCGCCGCGGTCGGCCTGGGCCTCGGCCTCGTTGATGGCGGCGATGGCGTCGTCATCGAGCTCGGCCTCGCCGCCGACGCGCATGTCGGCGAGGGCCGCCTCCACCACGGCCTCGGGGGTGGGGAAGTGGCCGGCTTTTACCTGCTCGTCGATGAAGCGTTGGATGTCGGGCCGAAGCGTCAGGCGCATGGCCGATTGCCTCCACTGGGGGATTCCGCATTCATCTTACCACGGCGGGGGCGGTGTAGGTGTCGATTTCGAGCGTGATGGTCGGCTGTTTGGGGAGCTGGAGGCGAACGGTCCAGCCTTCATCCGTGCCGCGGTCGGGGAGGACGCGGAGGGCGAGGCCTTGGAATTTGGCATCGCCAGAGGCGATGGTGCGGAGGAGGCGGGTGAGGTCAACTTGGAACTGTTTGGGCGGGGACCAATCGGGGTCGGATTGGGGGTGTTTGGGGATGACCACCGTGCCGAGAACCTCATCGCTCAGGTTGGCGAAGTCGTAAGGCTGGCCGGGGGCGTACGGGGCGCGGAGGGCGACGAGGGCGAGCTTGGTGGGGGCCGACTGGTGGGCGCGGATGGCCGGGAAGACGAGGCGGGCGGCGGCGAGGTCCTTGACGGCGGGGAGGTTGGTCAGGTCGCCGGTGATGAGGAGGGCGGTGGGATCCACCTTTTCGGCCGGGAGCTTGGGCCAGCGGAGGAGGTCGTTGGCGGGTTGGCCGGAGCGGGCGAGGAGGGGGCCGGCGGTGAGGGGGATGGTGATGGTCTTCGTGGCGCGGACGACGCGGGCGGGCGGCGGTTGGGTGCCGATCAGGAAGGGGTTGGGGAGGGCCTTGAGCTCGTCGTTGGGCGTGGGCTTCGCGGGTAGCGCGTTGGCCGGGACGGGGAGGGGGCTGGCGCCGGGGGCGAGGATCTCGCGGCGGACGAAGAGCATGCGCGGGTAGACGGGGTGCTTGTCCTTGGGGGTGGGGACGTCGATGTCGAAGGTGGCGGGGAGGTCGCGGGCGGCGAAGGTCTTCTGGACGACGGTGGGGGCGCTGGCCCAGGTCGCGTTGTGCTGCTTGGCGATCTCCTTGCCCTCGATGGCGAGTTGCTCGAAGGACTTGGAGCGGTGGCCGGGGGCGTAGGCGTAGGTGACGACGAGGCGGTTGTCGCCAAGGGACGCGGGATCGGCGACGGAGACGGTGACGGTGTTCTTGCCGGGGGAGAGGTAGGGGAGACTGCCGGGGTTGTTCTGGACGGTGGCTTCGATCTTCAGGGACTTGAGGGCGGTCTTGGTGGTGAACCTCGCGAGGGCGGTGGTTTGGCCTTTGACGGCGGGGGTGAAGTCGGCAAGGGGGGCGGGCTTGAAGGTCTTGCCGTTGTCGGTGGAGATCTCGAGGGTGTCGGCGCCGTCCGCAACGGCGGCGGCCTTGGTGATGATGTAGGGGGATTGGAGGAGGACGGTGACGGTGGCCGGCG
>Ga0105047_10019208_pt1 | contig 10557 bp, 11 predicted proteins | sample MAT04_FD_78384 | JGI IMG/M metagenome (GOLD analysis project Ga0105047, IMG submission 78384) | Freshwater microbial communities from Lake Fryxell liftoff mats and glacier meltwater in Antarctica - MAT-04 (megahit assembly) | ecosystem: Environmental > Aquatic > Freshwater > Ice > Liftoff... | reverse complement strand
ATTCTTTTCAATCTTATCGGCAATGCGGTGAAGTTCACGCGCGATGGCCGGATTGAAACCAGGCTTTGGACGGAGCGCGGGGCGGGTGGTTTTCTGGAGCTTCATTGCACGGTGAGCGACACGGGTGCAGGCATCGAACCGCAGGAGATCGAGGCAATTTTCGAGCCCTTCCAGCAAGGGGAGGGTGCCCGGCTGGCTGCGGCGGGAGGCACCGGGCTGGGGCTGGCCATCTGCCGCAAGCTGGTGGTGGCGATGGGCGGTGCCATCCGGGCGACCAGCACGCCGGGCGAGGGTTCGCAATTTACATTTTATTTCACGGTTGAGGAAGCGATGGATGGCACAAAAGCCGTCGAGCCCTCCGGCCGTTCGGGGGAGGATGATCGGCGGCGGGGTTCGCGTATTCTGGTGGTGGATGATGTGCGCATGAACATCCGGCTGGTGCAGGGTATGTTGGAACGCATGGGCTTTCAGGCAGATTCGGCCTGCGACGGGCCGGAGGCAATCAAGCTGGCGGCGGTCGTGCCTTACGATTTGATTTTCATGGATATTCTCATGCCGGGGATGGATGGCTTCGAGACCACCCGAAAATTGCGTGCCCAGCCTGGACGGCATCCTTGGATTGTGGCGCTGACGGCCGATGCCTTGTTGGAAAACCGGAACAAATGCGCGGAGGTGGGCATGGATGATTTTTTGACCAAGCCCCTGCGGATCAAAGATATGGAAGCCTGTATCGAACGCTGGAAATCCGGTGTTTCCCCCCTCGCGGCGAAAGCGTAAATCGGCGTTGCTTCCAAAAGAAGTTACACTAATATCCCGTTCCCTCTCACCCAATCCCCATCCCGTGTCATCCAGTTTTTTACTCTCTCAAGGAATTCTTTTGTCGTTGATTTGTGCCGCCTTCGGTCTGGTGGTGGCGGTTTTTTTAATCACGCTCATTCTGCGCGCACCTGCCGGCAATGAGCGCATGCGCCAGATTGCGGGAGCTATCCAAGAAGGCGCAGAGGCCTACCTCAACCGCCAGATTGCCACGATCGGTGTGATTTCCGTGGTGATCTTCGGGTTGCTGACCTATCTGCGCGACCTGCCCACGTCGCTGGGCTTTTTGCTCGGGGCGGTCTGTTCGCTCGTGGCCGGCTATATCGGCATGCGCGTGGCGGTGGTGGCCAATGTGCGCACCGCGCAGGGAGCCACCGAGAGTCGGAAAAAAGCCCTTCAGGCGGCCTTTAATGGCGGCGCGGTGACGGGGTTGCTGGTGGTCGGGCTGGCGCTGCTGTCCGTCGGAATTTTCTGGCTGGTGATGTCGAACATGAATCCGGACAAGGCGGTGACGAGCCTGGTCGGAGTCGCGTTGGGGGCGTCTTTAATTTCCGTTTTCGCGCGTTTGGGTGGTGGAATTTACACCAAGGCGGCGGACGTGGGAGCCGATCTTGTTGGCAAGGTTGAGTCCAATCTCGATGAGGATGACCCGCGCAACCCGGCCACCATCGCGGATAACGTCGGCGATAATGTGGGTGATTGCGCGGGCATGGCGGCGGATGTTTTTGAAACCTACGCGGTGGCCTTGATCGGCGCGATTCTGGTGGGTGCGTTGACCGCAGGCGGCGGGGTGGCGGTGGTTTATCCCTTTATCCTGGGAGGACTGGCCATCATTGCTTCCGTGATCGGGATTCTTTTCGTCAATATTTCCGGTCTGAAACCCGCCAACGCGCTCATGGGCGGAGTGTTGCTCAGCGCGTTCATTTGTGCGCTGGTCTTCTGGCCGGTGACGCAGATTCTTTTCGTGGACGGCCTGAAGGTCAATGATGTCCTGGGCGGCACGGAGGCCATTTATTCATCGGGTCAGATTTATTTTGCGGCCATCATCGGGCTTGTCATGACGGGGGCGGCGGTCCTGATCACCAATTACTATACGTCCACCGCCTATTCGCCCGTGCGGAAAATCGCCGAGGCCAGCGTGACCGGTCACGCGACAAATATCATCGCCGGCATTGGAGTCGGACTGCACGCGACGGCCCTGCCGGTTTTGTGCATTGCGGCCTCGATCTGGTTGAGTCACAGCGCGGCTGGCCTTTACGGTATCGCGGTGGCGGTGATGTCCATGCTTTCGCTTTCGGGCATCATTATTTCCCTTGATGCCTTCGGCCCCATTACGGACAACGCCGGCGGCATCGCGGTGATGAGCGGTCTGCCCAAGGAGGTCCGCGCCATCACGGACGATCTGGATGCGGTGGGTAACACCATGAAGGCCGTGACCAAGGGCTACGCCATTGCCAGCGCGGGTCTGGCCGCCGTTGTGCTCTTTGGTTCGTATTATGTGGATCTTAAACATCACTTGGAAGTCGTGCACCATATGACCGCCGCGCAAGTTGACATCCTCCTCGCATTTTCGCTCAAGGATCCGCGCATCATCATCGGACTCTTCATCGGCGGCCTGTTGCCCTACCTGTTTTCCGCCTTCAGCATGAACGCGGTCGGCCGCGCGGCGGGCGCGGTGGTGAATGAAGTGCGGCGTCAGCTCGCCCTCCACCCCGGCATCCTCAAAGGCGAGGACACACCGGACTACGGAGTCTGCGTGGACATTGTGACCAAGGCCGCGCTCAAGGAAATGATCATCCCGGCGCTGCTGCCTGTGGTGGCGGTCGTCGCGGTGGCAGCCCTTCCCGGCGGTATGGTGATTCTCGGCGGCGTCCTGGTGGGCAGCATTGTCACCGGACTTTTCATGGGCATTTCGATGACTTCCAGCGGTGGAGCCTGGGACAACGCCAAGAAATACATCGAAGAGGGAAATTTCGGCGGCAAGGGCTCCGAGGCGCACAAAGCCGCAGTGACCGGTGACACGGTGGGAGATCCTTACAAGGACACCAGCGGACCTGCCATCAATCCCATGATCAAGGTGGTCAATATTGTCGCGATATTGATCATCCCGATTTTTTTCTAGGATCATTGGTTTCCGGGTTTTCTTCCGACTCCTCTTCCTCCTCATCCTCGATTTCATGGCGCATGGCCTTGGAGATGAAGGGGCGCACGAAGCCGTAAACCAGAAAGCTGACAAACAGCACGGCCGGCACCCATTGGTAAAACATCGCTCCGACGAGGATGATAACGATGATGAGGAGAAAGCGTGACAGGGATCGTTGCGTGCGCCAGCCCAAGCCCTTGAAGCTGGGGTAGCGCACGTGGCTGAACATCATAAAGGAGAGAAAAAGCATCAATCCCGCCAGCGCGAATTTCCAAGTGCCGATCTCCTTCGAGCCTTCCTCCATCCACAGCATGAAAAGTGTCAGTGAGGCAATGAGTCCGGCCGCTGCGGGGATGGGGAACCCGATAAACTCCGTGGAGGGTTTTTCGTTCTTGGCGATGGCGTAGCAATTGAACCGGGCCAGCCGCAGCACGCCGCAGAGCAGATAAACGAAAGCGATCAGCCAGCCCGCGCGGGCAAAATCGCGCAGCACGATTTGATAGACCAGCAGCGCCGGGGCGATGCCGAAGGATACCACGTCGGCCAGCGAGTCGAACTCGCGCCCAAACGGGCTTTCGCGTCCGCCCAGCCGCGCCAGCCGCCCGTCGAGCAGGTCGAATACGCAGGCGCCCAAAATGAAAAGCAGGGACTGATGGTATAGCTCAACTGCGGACATGCCTTGTTGAATGACCAGAGCCGCCTCAATGATACAGCGCATGGCGGCGAATCCACAAAAAAGATTTCCCGCCGTCATGAGGTTCGGCAGGAGGTAAATTTTCGGTTCTTCGTGCGGGTTCATGATTTTTTAAGCGGGTATCCGGGCGATGGGAGTTTCTCCGCCGTGAACACGGTCCCCGATTTTGACGAGGATCTCGGCATCCAGCGGGAAGTCCGCCTCCGTGCGGGAGCCGAAGCGAATCATGCCGAAGCGTTCGCCCCGCCCGACGGGATCGCCAACCTGCTTCCAAGCGCAGATGCGGCGGGCGATGGCCCCGGTGATCTGGCGCACGATGACGGTGGCCTGCGGGCCCTGGATCACCCAGGTGCGGCGGGCGTTGAGTTTCGAGGAGTCCGGATTTCTGGCATCGAGAAACCGTCCGGTGACGGGTTCCGAGTGGGTGATTTCTCCGGCGAGGGGTGCGCGGTTCACGTGCACATCGAAGACTGAGAGAAAAATCCCCACGCGGCGCACGCGGCGGTGCAGGAATTCGGTTTCGTCCACTTCGCGGATTTCCACCACCACGCCGTCCGCCGGGGAAACGGCCAGCGAATCGTCGGCCGGGAGTTCTCGTTCCGGGTCGCGGAAAAAGTACAGCGAGAAAAGCATCATGACTGCGACGAGCAGGGACAGGATGGGAAACAGCGCGAAGGTGGCCAGCCAGCAGACGGCCAGGGTGCCAAAGATCCAGCGGGCTTCGCCCAGTGCGCGAAATTTCATCCCGCCATCATAGGAGTTGCGGCAATCTCCGCGAGCCCATAGTTGAAATCTCCGCACGAACCGATAGTCTGGTGGGATATGACCCTCACTGCAGAGATGACGATGGCCGGTTTGCTCGAGGTCTATCCCGGAGCCCAGCGTGCGCTTTTTCGCAATTACCATATTGGCGGTTGTGCCAGTTGCGGCTTTCGTCCTGAAGAAACGCTGGCCGGTGTTTGCGAACGCAATGGCGGGCTTGATGCGGAGGAGGTCTTGGAAAATGTCCGCGCCGCTCACGAGCAGGATGAGCAAGTTATGCTCAACCCCGGCGAGGTGAAGGAGCTGTTGGACGCGGGCACAACGGAAATTTTTGATATTCGCACCCACGAGGAATACGAGGCTGTCCACATCGCGGGGACGCGCCATTTTAACCAGCAGCTTATGCAGGAAACCCTCTCCACCGAGCCGAAGGACCGCTTGTTGATTCTGCTCGATCACACCGGCACGCGTTCGCTCGATGCCGCCGCGTATTTTGCCGGCCACGGTTTCACTAATGTCAAATGCCTGCGCGGAGGCATTGACGCCTGGAGCATTGAGGTGGATTCTTCCCTGCCACGCTACAACTTGGAATGAACGACGATCTCGAAACCAAAATCCAGGCGGCGATTCAAAACCCGCAAAACATCGGAGAGATGTCCGATGCGGATGCCGTCGGCACGGTCGGCAGCGAAAACTGCGGCGACATGTTGCGCATGTGGGTGAAGTTCAAGGAGGAAAACGGGCGCAAGATCATTGACAAAGCCACCTTCCAGACCTTCGGCTGCCAGACCGCCATTGCGGTCGCGAGCGTGGCGACCGAACTCATCCGCGGCAAGACCTCCGAGGAAGCCATCGCCATGTCGGGCGAGGAACTGGCCGCGCCGCTCGGCTCCCTTCCGCCCATGAAAATCCATTGCGCCCAGCTCGTCGAGGGAGCCTTGAAAAACGCCCTCTCCGGCACGCCACCGCCCGACTCTCAACCCATCGCCCCCACCTTGCTCGAACAAATGTCCGCGCCCCAAGGTTTGAAAATCAAAATGCACATTCCGTCATGAACGACCACCGCGAAATCACCCTTAGCCGCGACTGCGACGCCATCCAGATTCCCAGCGGCAGTCCGCTCACCCTGCCGGCCGGAATGAGTGTCGTCATCACCCAATCCCTCGGCGGCACCTTCACCGTGGCCACGCCGGGCGGCCTGGCCCGCATTGATCTCAAGGATGTGGACGCCCTCGGCCTCGATCCCCAGGCGGAGAAAGAAAAATCCGCACAAAAAATCTCCGGCCCGACCGAGGAGGCCGTCTGGTCGCAACTCAAGACGGTTTTCGATCCCGAGATTCCCGTCAACGTCGTGGACCTGGGACTCATCTACGACTGCAAGGTGGACGAAAAGAACGCCGGAGAAAAATCCGTGCTGGTTAAAATGACCCTCACCGCCCCCGGCTGCGGTATGGGCCCTGCCATCGCCGCGGATGCCCGCCAGAAAATTCTCGCCATCGAAGGCGTGTCCGACGCCGAAGTCGAACTCGTCTGGGACCCGCCCTGGAGCCAATCCATGATCAGTGAGGAAGGCCGGATGAAGCTCGGGTTGGTCTGAGTTTTTTCCCGTCCCGACGGCACTAAATTTTGTCCTCTTGCTGGTGGTTGAGGATTGTTTCGGACCGGGCTTCGGCGTATTGCCGTGCAATGCGTCTTTTGTTTGTCGGTCTTATTGCAGGACTCGTCGCCCCACTGGCTTTCGCGGGGGACCCGCCTGCATTGACAAAGGAGGCCGTGCTCGACGCGGCGAAAAAGCTCGAGCAACGGATCCTCGATGCCATGAAGGAAACCGGGGTTCCCGGCATCGCGGTGGCGATTGTCTTTGATGACAAGCTGGTTTTTTCCCGTGGATTCGGGGTTCGTGAAGCCGGGCGGCCCGAGCCGGTTGACGCGGACACGGTTTTCCAACTGGCCTCGGTTTCGAAGCCCGTGGGGGCCACGGTCGTGGCTGCGGTAATCGGCGACGGCACAGTGGGGGGCTGGGATTCCCGCATCCGGGATCTCGACCCGTCCTTCGCGATGTCTGAGCCGTTCGTGACGGAGGAGATCACCGTGCGCGATCTCTACGCGCATCGCAGCGGCCTGCCGGATCATGCCGGAGATTGGCTGGAAGACATGGGTTACCCGCGGGAGGAAATCCTGCGCCGGTTGAGGTTTCAGCAACCGGCAACGAGCTTCCGGTCCGGTTATGCTTACACAAACCTCGGGTTGACGGCGGCGGCTGTCGCGGTGGCGAAGTCCACGGGAAAAACCTGGGAGGATCTCTCGGAGGAACGGCTTTACCGGCCCTTGGGGATGGCCTCAACAAGTTCGCGGCAAAAGGATTTCCTCGCGCGGGAAAATCGCGCCCGCGGGCATGTTCTCGTCGATGGAAAATGGGTGGCAAAATACCAGCGCGACCCCGAGGCCGAAAGCCCGGCGGGAGGGGTTAGTTCGTCGGTCAACGATCTGGCCAAATGGATGCGTCTCCAACTCAACGGCGGCCGGTTCGAGGGTAAGCAGATTGTGGCGGCAGCGGCGCTGGAGGAGTCGCACCATCCGCACATGCTTACGAGTTTCAGTCCGTTTAACGGACTACCGTTTTTCTACGGTCTCGGCTGGAATGTAAATTACGAGGCGGACGGCCAGCTTCGCCTGACCCACTCGGGAGCTTTTACCCAGGGCGCGGCAACGGCGGTCTCTCTTCTCCCCGGCAGAAAGCTCGGCATCGCCATCCTTACCAATGCGGCACCGGTCGGGATGCCCGAGGCTCTGACCAGTCTTTTTTTCGACGACCTCCTGCGCGGCGGTCCCACGGCCGACTGGCTCAAACTTTACAAGGGATTCTTCGTCGAAATGGATGAGGCCGATTTTGCGCGTTACGCCGACTATTCCAAGGCTCCGCAGAATCCGGTATCGGCCAGGAATTTCGCCTCTTATGTCGGGACATACTCAAACGACTTATTCGGTGAAGTGGATGTTGTGGAAAAGGACGGCAAACTGTTCGTCAATCTGGGCCCCGGGAATCCCATGACGCCGCTGGCGCATTGGGATCGCGACACCTTTACGTTTCCGCTCGCACGGGAGTCGCTCATTGGGACGTCGGGGATCTTTTTTGCGATGGGACCGGACGGCCAGGCCAGGGGCGCCACGATCGAGTGTCTAAATGCCCAAGGCCAGGGGGTTTTCCAGCGCAAAACTGCGGGCCGTGAGTAGCGGCCTCGGAATTGTCCCAGTATGCGTAGTCACAGGGCTTTGCTGGGTGAGCCGGAAGTACGCCTGAAGGGACCGGGGCGGCAATATTTCACTCGTCCTGCCCGCCGTCCTGTGGTAAAAAGTCTTTATGCCTCCCCAGCAATGCCTAGCGATGTTCCGCGACCGGCTGGCCCAGTCGCGGTTTTTCACCATCTCACTTGTTTTCCACTTGATCCTCGTGGCCCTGCTCGGCAGCTGGGTCATCATAGAAAAAACCACCCCGCCGCGGGATATGGAAGCCTCGATTCTGGCGAGAGAACCGGTTGCCCCGGCCCCGCCCGATCATTCGCAAAGTCCCATCCTGCCGCCGGATGCGCTCAATCCTTCCCAGCAAGCTTTCCAACCCTCACCACAGTCCAGTTGGGACATCATTCGCACCCCGAATCCCGGCCCATCGTCTTTTCACGCCCCGGTAACGCCTGGCCCGAGCGTGGTGGACGCACGCCTTTTGCAGCCCCCAGAGCCGCCCGGATTGTCCCACGGTCTTTCGCGGGCTGATCAGAAAGTCATCGGTGATTTCACCAATTGGCGCGAACCGTCCGCAGGAAAAATGGCCTTCTCCTTCACCGCCTATCTTGGCCGCTATCAAGGCGGCAACTGGAACTCCACCGTCCGCATCCGAAACGGCGTGATCACCGGCGGCAGCCTGCCGAACCTTCTTTACGCCATGAGCAAATGGTCCAAGGACAAAATCAAAACCAACGAGCGCAATGTGAAAGCGATCTCGCTCGACAGTGACGAGTTGATCACGGCGCGCCCGCCTTTCGTTTTCCTCACCGGCTCCCGCGATTTCAAACTGACCGAAAAGGAAGTCGAAAATCTGCGTCTCTATATCCGCCACGGAGGCGCGGTTTGGGGTGACAGTTCGGTGCCCGGACGGCGTTCGGCGTTTGACCTCGCCTTCCGTCGCGAGATGAGCCGCGTGCTGCCGGATGGCGGCCAGGCCTTCGAACCCCTGCCGGCCAGCCATGAGATTTTCGCCAACGGTTACTACAAACAAATACGCGAGGTGCCGAGCGGCATCAATCACTACCGCGAACCGGTCGAAGTGATGCGCTGGTCCGGTGAGATCGCGATCATCCACACGGTCAACGATTACGGAGATATGTGGCAGGTCGGTCTCGATAAAGACGGCCAGATTGACACATCACGCAATGAACACGGCGAATACGTCGCGCTGAATCCGGCCCTGTGGAATTATCGCGGAACTTACGTGCGGAACGTCGAGCAACCGGCGGTTGAACAGTCCTACCGTTTCGGCATCAACATGGTGCTGCATCTGCTGACCCGCTGGGAAGACCGCCTGGCTTCGTCGGCTCCGTTTTGAGGGGGGAAGGCTGCCGGCGCAGATCCAAGCCAGAACCTGAACTTCAACATCATTGGGGATTTGGGTTGCAATTCCCGGAGTTTCGTCCAGATTTTCCGCCCCTATGAGTCAACATCCCAGCCTGAAGGGCAAAGGCACAATCCAAGCCAAGCGCAGCGTTCTGAAACGCTTTGAGCGCGTGGAATTGCTGAAAAAACGCGGTCTATACAAGTCCGGCCAGAGTGTCATCGGCCTGCCCAAGACGAAGCCCGAAGAATAGCCGCCCATGCGGTTAAATCGCTTTCTTGCCGCTGCGGGCTTCGGTTCGAGGCGCGCCTGCGAAGCGTTGATCACGGATGGAAAGGTTTCCATCAACGGGCATTTCATTCGCGATCTGGCCACGACGGTCGCGCCGGACGACGACGTACGCGTCACCGGAAGAAGCGCCAAACCGGCGGCGCATGTCTATCTGCTTTTGCATAAACCGCGGGGCTTTCTCTGCACGCGTGCCGATGAGCGGGGGCGCAAGACGATTTTTGATCTGGTGCCGGCGCATTTCGGACGGCTCTTTCACGTGGGGCGGCTGGACAAGGAGAGCGAGGGGCTGATTCTGCTGACCAACGACGGGGCGCTGGCCGAGCGGCTGACCCATCCGGCGCATGAGGTGGAGAAGGAATACGAGGTGCTCCTTGATAAACCGTTCGTTGCGGAGGAAACGCCGAAGTTTTTGCGCGGATTTTTCATTGAGGGAGGCAAGGCGAAGGTGGAGAGGATGCACGTGGTGGCACCTCCGCTGGTGAAGGTTGTTTTGCGCCAGGGGATCAAGCGGCAGATCCGGTTGATGTTTTATGCCTTCGGCTACGAGGTGAAACGGTTGATGCGTATCCGCATCGGCGGAATGGAAATGGGGCCGCTCAAGCCGGGCCAGTGGCGGTTGCTCAGGGCGCAGGAGGTTGCCCTTCTGGCCGGGACGGCCAAACCGAAGAAAAAATCCACGGCCAAACCCTAAGTGGCGCTGCTGAAAGTCGGATCGGTCTGCGGCTTTGCCAAAATGTTTAGTGTCCTTTCGTGACCGTTAGTGGTTCACATTAATTATGAAATCGCCTGTCCTTCCCTTTGCCGGTTCGCCGCCCGCGCTTGGTCCGTATTCGCTCGGCGTGGTGGCGGAGGGGAAATTTGTTTTTGTTTCGGGCATGACGCCCTTCGATCCCGCGACGGGAAAAATCGAGCGTGGCACGGTGGCGCGGCAAACCGAGTTGACGCTGGAAAATGTGAAAAACGTTCTCACGGCGGCAGGTTCCTCGCTGGCGGAGGTGGTGAGTTGCCGGGTGTACCTTTCCGCCTTCACGGCGGAGAATTTTCAAGCGATGAACGAGGTGTACGCGCGGTATTTTGGCGAATCGAAACCGGCCCGCGCGACCGTGGGCGCGCAACTCCTGGGGTTCGATGTGGAAATTGAATGTGTGGCCGCGATGAGCTGAAAGGCTCGCGGGCGTTGTGCGGCAGTATGGAAGTTTCCATCGTCATTCCCTTCTACAACGAGCAGGAAAACGTTGCCGTGCT
>Ga0105047_10019205_pt1 | contig 10558 bp, 8 predicted proteins | sample MAT04_FD_78384 | JGI IMG/M metagenome (GOLD analysis project Ga0105047, IMG submission 78384) | Freshwater microbial communities from Lake Fryxell liftoff mats and glacier meltwater in Antarctica - MAT-04 (megahit assembly) | ecosystem: Environmental > Aquatic > Freshwater > Ice > Liftoff... | reverse complement strand
CCGCTGAAATTGGCAGCCCGCCCAGCCGGGAACGCGCTGCAGCACTCGTTGACCGGCTGCCTTTGAGCCTTCGCATCAGCGGCCCGATGGTCAACTGGCGCAGCAATCCCGATGCGCCCGAGCGCGGCAGGCTGGCGGCTGGGCGCGGGAGCCGGGATGAGCCTCGCTTTTTCGAGCGCACCACCGCCGACGGCCACCGCCTCCAGTTTGGCGTGGACGTCAAGGCCTGGCATGACCGGCCCCGTTTCATCGGCTGGGCCACGCTGGCCGTCTTGCTGGCGCTCACCGCCCTGGCCTATGCCCGCGTGCGCCGCATGCTGCGCCCGCTGGACGACATTCGTGCCGGCGCCCTGCGCTTTGGGGGCGGCCACTTTGACCAGCCCATTGCCGTGCGCTGCCCGCAAAAACCGGATGAGCTGGGCGAGCTGGCCAGCACCATCAACACCATGGGCGCCGACATTCACCAGATGCTGGACGCCAAGCGCGACCTGCTGCTGGCCATCAGCCACGAGCTGCGCAGCCCGCTCACCCGCGCCCGGCTCAATACCGAACTGCTGCCGGAAACGCCCGATGTGCAGCCCGGCCGCGAAGCTTTGCTGCGCGACCTGGCGCTGATGCGTGATCTGGTCACCGACCTGCTGGAGAGCGAACGCCTGGCCAGCCCGCACGCCGCGCTGCAGCTCGAACCCATCGACCTGTGCAGCCTGGTGCGCGAGGTGCTGCAAGCGATGAGCGCCAGCAACCCCGCTGCGCAGCGCGTCACGGTCAGCGCTGCGGCTGATTTACCCCTGCAGTCGCTGGACCGCACCCGCATGCGCCTGCTGGTGCGCAACCTGCTGGACAACGCACTGCGCCACAGCGCCGACGAGCCCCAGTCGCCCGGCGTCACTATCAGCGCCGAAGGGCAGGGCGTCAGCCTCACGGTGCGTGACCACGGCCCCGGCGTGGACGAGTCGGCACTGATTCATCTGACCGAACCCTTTTACCGGCCGGACAGCGCCCGCACCCGCGCCACCGGCGGCGTGGGCCTGGGCCTGTATCTTTGCAAACTGGTGGCGCAGGCCCATAGGGGCCGCCTTGCCGTGCGCAACGCCCATCCGGGGCTGGCCGTCAGCGTCACCCTGCCAGGCTGCTACCCAAGCACACCATGACCACCGACCTTCAAACCCTCGCCCAGGCCCTGCGCGACTTTGCCCAGGCGCGACTGGGCGCAGTTTCACTCGCCCAAGAATCTGGCGTCGGCCCTCAGCGTCGAGGCGGCCGAATTGCTGGAGCACTTCCAGTGGCTGACCGAAGCGCAAAGCCATAGCCTTGACGCGCCAAAGAAGGCCGAAGTTGCCGCCGAGGCGGCCGATGTCCTGCTCTACCTGCTGCAGCTGTGCGACAAGCTGGACATTGATCTGGTCAAGGCGGCTCACCTGAAGATGGTGGTGAATGGCGAGAAATACCCGGTTGCGCGTGCGCGTGGGTCGAGCCGGAAATATACGGAGACCTGAGTTTTTTTGATGCGCCATTGCTATTAAAAAAGCAGCTGTTTGCGCAAGGGAAATGGCGGAAAGCGCCTTAACGGTGGCATGGCCGACGAATTTACTCTGGAAGCAAATCCTTCAAGGGTTGGTCAGTACTGGTTGCCGAATCAGGCAAATCACGCCTGCCATCCCTCTAAAAGCGTGAGTGGCTGGGGCAATCTTGTGTGTCGGCTGGCTTTTGTACGCTTCTAAATTTGTCAATCACTTCGGTGTGGACTGTGGCCTGTGACTTTTGTCTCAATAACGCATCATTTGTTCAAAATCATGGTTGTGAATTTTTTCATTTTTCCAGTAAACTAATATAATTTACCTTTGGTTACGCGTTTTGAAGCGCGACAGCCCGTCCTGTTCAATCTTTCCCTGAAGATTCCTCAAAGGGTTGATTTTTTGAGTTCGACGTTTATTCATATTCTTTGGAAAACTTACCGTGATACACGAAGCCTTGCAGAATTATTTCAGGGAGCAGCAAGTATCTCTACAGTGGTTGCCTGTCCTGCGTGCCATGGCCTCGGAAATGTCGCTGCATACCGACACCAAGGAACTGCTGCATCTTTTCTTCAAAATTGGCGGTCGTTTTGCCAAGGATGCGGAAGAGCACTTTCAGAGCGTAGAAACGCTCGACCAGCTTGAGGAAAATCTCAACTATTTCTGGGCCCGCATCAATTGGGGGTGGGTTACCCTGAAAGAAGTCAAAGGTTTCATCGAAATCACCCACTATGCCGCGCCTTTGGCAGAAGCATTCGGCGACGAATCACTGGGCTGGAGCGTTGGTCTGCTCCAGGGTTTCTATCAAAGCGCTTTCAATGTGCTTGGGGCAAGCGACGTGATGGTGGTGCGCATCTCCGGCGAAGTCTCGGACGGAATGGAAATCAATTTACGCTTTGGTCGCCCCACCTGATAGCCCATTCAAGAAGGACGCATATGTTAGAACCCAGTCAAAACCTTTCTGCATTGTTTCGCTCCCTGGGTCCCGGTGATGAAAAAAACTCGCAGCTGCCCACGGCAGTAGCAACTCCCAAGACTGAGCAGGCGTGGCCGTTGTTCGGGGCGGTCTTGCCTGTAAAGCCAGAACCAACCGCGCCCCTGACACCGCAGGAAAAAAATATCTGGCAGGCCCATGAAGCGGTCAAAAGCGAAATGCCCAAGCCAGCGCTGTCAATGCCTGGGCTGAGCAGCAAACTGGCAAAGAGCCTGAGCGAGATATCCGGACAGGTTGAGCAAGAAATGGTCAAGCCGGCCGTACAGGCTGCATCGCGGACAGGGCCAGAGGTTCAGATTCCAGACAACGCGCGGGAGACTTTGCCGGAAACCTTGACATATGTTGCCACGCCTGACCTGGTCCAGCCGTCGGTACTTCCCGAACGTCATGAAGAAAGAGCACCTGGCCTCGGTTTGTTCCAGAACCTACAGGCAGAACCCATGCTGGCCCAAGGCGATGCCGCTGCCACCGGCAAGAGCAGCGATTTCCTGGCGAACATTTTCAATCGCCTTGAAGTCAAGGAAAAAGTCGTCGCCAAGCCCGCAGAGAAGCGGTCATCGTTGATGAATCGGCTTGGGAAACGATGAGTATCGTAGGTGTTGTTTCAATGAAGGGTGGGGTGGGAAAAACATCCACCACCGCCAATCTTGCTGCTGCAGTTGCCTCCAGGCTTGGCCCGGGCCGTGTGTCCGTTGTCGATCTTGATCCACAAAATGCCTTGCACTGGCACTTCGGAATCAACAACGCACCTACAGGAGTCTGCAAGCAATCTTTGGACAACGGCGACTGGGCCACTGCCTGCGTGCCGAGCGCCTACGATGTGGTCTGCCTGCCCTACGGTAACGTGACCGAGCCCGAACGTGAGGCTTTTGAAACGCTGCTGGCCCAAGAGCCTTATTGGCTGGGTCGAAAGTTGCAGCAGGCAGGAATTGGTCAAGATGGGGTGGTGCTGATCGACACACCGCCAGGGCCTTCTGTGTACCTGAGGCAGATTTTCGCCTGTGCAGATATCATCTTGATCATTTTGCTGGCCGATGCCGGATCGTATTCAACGATTCCCGCCATGGAGTCCTGGCTGGGTGACATATCGCTTCTTCGTCCGCAGCTCAATAGCGTGTACGTGCTCAACCAAGTCAACAAGGCTCAGGTCTTGAACCGGGATGTGGCGGAGTTGCTAAACCAGCATCTGGGGGCGCGGGTGGCACCCGTCGGAATCCACCAGGACGAAGCGGTCAGCGAAGCGCTTGCTTTCCGGCAGCCCGTGCTGGTGTATGACCCGCATGGCCAGGCCAGCCATGATCTGTCCCGACTGGCTACCTGGCTGATTGACACCTTGAATCAATGAATCCGCAGTTGATACTGTCCCTCTGGCGTGAGCGCTGGGGAAAAACAGAAGACAAGGTTTTCAAGGTGCCTTACCTTCAGGGTCGCCCCAATTTATGGAGCGAAAGCCTGCTGGATGCATGGGCATGGTCATTGCCGGGAGTGGCGGTGGCAAGCGCGCTGTTGTGTGCTTTTCTCTTGGCCCTTGTGGTGTCACTCGAACTTTCCTTGAACAGCCAGATTGTATTTTCCGTGGTCATTGTGGGCATCAGTCTGTATCTGCGGCGCTATGGGGGTGGTTTTTTCACTCTGGTGATGCTCGGCTTGTCGTTTATTGCTTCAGCACGTTACCTCTATTGGCGCTTTGGATCAACGCTGAGCCAGGAGTCGGACATGGCACTGGTGCTGGGCTTTGGGCTTTGTTTGGCCGAGCTTTACCTGTGGCTGCTGACCTTGGTCAACCTGCTGGGAAATGCCTATCCCCTGAAGCGCTCCCCACTGCCTTTGCCTGCGGACCGGGCTCAGTGGCCAAGCATCGACGTGTTGATTCCCTGTCACGACCATTCACGGGTTTCCAATGAACTGGCCGTGAAGGCGGCCCTTGCCCTGGACTGGCCCCAGGAAAAAATCAAGATTTTCCTCCTTGAGGATTGCCCCAGTGACGCCACCCGGGCGCTTGCCACTGCATCGAACGTGGTGTGTCTGGGCTACTCCGACAACCCTGCCGGCAAGGCGGGCAGCATCAATCAGGCGCTGCGCGATACAAAAAGCGAGTGGGTCGTGATTCTTGAAGGCGATTCGGCACCCTCAAAAGACTTTCTGACTCGCGTGGCGGGCTGGTGCGTGTCTGATGCAAAACTGGGGATGCTGCACACCGCCCATCATTTTTTGGTTCCAGCCCCGTCAACGCGCAGTTTGGACCTCTTTCAGTCACCTGCCCTGAGCGGGTCCTGCGCCATGCTCCGTCGTTCCATGCTGGCCGAAATCGGAGGCGTCACCCAAGAGCCCGTCACCGAACAAGCCCACACGGCCTTGAAACTGCAAGCAGCCGGGTATGGCCATGCTTGTATCGGCTTTGCCAAGATTGAAAACCCAAGCCCAAACCCAAACCCAAGCCCAAGCCCAAGCCCAAGCCCACCGCACCAGATGCCAGGTGTTGACCCGCGCACGCCTGCTCCGCTTGAGGTTTTCCGGGTTGACCATCCTTTTTCGGGCAACACCTTGCGCCACAGGCAGCGCCTGGCTTTCCTGCAAGAGATGCTGCAGTTTTACTATCCGGTGGTGCGCCTGATTTTCTTCACCGCGCCGCTGGCCTACCTGCTGGCCGGCGTGAATATCATTCAGACTTCCGCCGGGTTACTGGCTGCCTATGCCTTGCCGCACTTGGTGCAGGGCTATATGGCACAGGCAAGGTTACGCGGCAATACCCGGTTCCCGCTACGGGCTGAACTGTGGCAAACGCTGCTGGCTCTGTACCTGTTGGTGCCGACCGCCATCACGGCCTTGCGTACCAAATTCAGCCAGTGGATCAGTGCATTTAAGAGCCAGGAAATTGCCAAGGACGATGCTTTTGATGGGCTGGTCGCATGGCCTTATGCCATCGTTCTGGGGCTGAACCTGACCGGATTCATGGCCGGCATGTTCCAGTTCTTCGCGTCTGGCAGCGAGCGCCATGGCTTGGCGCTTTTTTATCTTTTATGGGCTGGCTACAATTTTCTGTTGCTTGTCGCGATGCTGGCTGTCGCCGAGGAGTCCCGGCATATTCGCGGTCACATACGCCGACAGTCGCAGTTGCCGGCAACCCTCAGGCTGCCCTCCGGCCGTTACATCTCCTGCAGCACCAGAAATTTTCCAGAGAACTGCCTGGCTCTCACGCCGCGCGTACCGGTAATGCTCAAGGCCGGCACTGCAGTGAATGTTTCCATATTCCTCGATTACCGCGAATTTGTTTTTCCCGCGCAGGTGGCGTCTGATCAAGAAAATGTGCTGTGGATCACTATCGAAAGCGCCATGCAAACAAGCTACCGGGCCTTGGCGACTGCGGTATTTTCACGCGGGCCTGATTGGCCCCAATGGCTGCCAGCGCAGGATGCGGATCATCCATTTCCTGCATGGCTAAAAAACTCTTTCAATGCTGTGCGCATTAGAACGTTTGACGCAATAAAGCGGCTTGGAAAAATCCCAAACCTGGCGGTTCTCGGTGGTTGGCGTAAAAATAAGAAAAAAATAAAATGATCAGGCAACACAACGTCCGGGGCAGGGGGCTGAGCGCTATTTTTTTGGCCATTGTTTCGATGCTTCCCTCGGCACCTGCCCAATCACAAGCCCTGGCACCGGGTGCGGTAAAAGTTCAAGCAGCGCCTTCCGCAATTCTTAAAACTGAAACCGTGGTGGATTCGGCGGCCAAGCAGCGCGTTGTCTCTCTGACATTCAAACAGATGGGCGCCTGGTCTGCCCTCAACCTGCGCGGTGTGGATGCGTCCAGGGTGCTGTCCTTCCCGGTTCGTGCCGACGAGGTGGTGGTCGCGGCCAAATTGAGCATGGCTTACGACTATTCGCCAGCCTTGATTGCCGAACTCAGTCACCTCAAGATATTGCTCAATGAACGCATCGTCACTGTGGAGGCCCTTCCGAAGGACAAAGGGGTTGGCAATACGCGGGAATACAACCTGGATCCGCGCTTCTTTGGAGAAAACAACAATTTGCGTTTCAATTTGATCGGGCATTACACCCGTCAATGCGAAGACCCGTTTCACTCTTCACTGTGGCTGACCTTGAGCGATTTAGGCCGCTTGGAATTGACCCTGGCCCCTGTGTCAAGGGCCAGTGATTTGAAGAACCTGCCGCTGCCATTTTTCGACAAGCGCGAAAACGCTCTCCTGAAACTGCCCTTCGTTTTTGCAAAAACGCCTTCCTTTGGCACGCTCAAGGCGGCAGGCACGGTGGCCTCATGGTTCGGTCTTCAGGCGGGCGTACGTGGCGCCCAATTTCCGGTCATGCTCAATGCGTTGCCGGATGGCAATGCCGTCGTGTTCTTGCAAGGCAACGACAATGTCGCCGGTTTGGAGGGGCCTGCAGAATCAACAGTGTCGATCCAGCCCCATCCGACCTCGCCTCAGGCCAAGTTGCTGGTGGTGACGGGCAGCAACGAGCAGGAACTTGCACGTGCCGCCCGTGCCATTGCACTGTTCTCCACGACGCTTGCCGGCCAGCGGGTCACCGTGGTGCAAGATACTGAAACCGCGCTGCGCAAACCTTATGACGCGCCTGCGTGGATTCCGACCGATCGGCCCGTGAAGTTTGGCGAGCTGGCGCGAATCGACGAGCTGCGGGTGCAAGGCTACTTTCCGGAAGTGGTGCGGCTCAACTACCGTGTCTCCCCGGATCTGTTTACCTGGCGCACGCCGGGCGTGCCGCTCAACTTGAAATACCGTGCCACACGCCTGCCGCTTCACAACAATTCCAGCCTCAACATCAACCTGAACGCCAGCTTCATACAAACGCTGGGGCTGAACTGGCCGGAAAAAAAGGAAAACGAATCGGGCAACGCCAAACCAGCGAGTGCCAGAAACAACGCGCTGAAAGAGGAGTCTCTGTTCCTTCCGCCCTATGCCATCGGCGGACGTGACCAACTGCAGATGAGCTACTACTTTGACGTCATCAAGGAAGGCGAATGCCAGAACTTGCCGCCGGACAATCTTCAAGCGGCCATTGACCCGGAGTCAACGCTGGATTTCAGCCGTTTCCCGCACTATGTCGCCTTGCCCAACCTGGCATATTTCTCAAACATTGGCTTTCCTTTCACACGCATGGCCGACCTTTCGGAAACCGCCATCGTCTTGCCTGCAACGCCCAACGCCGAAGAGCTTGGGGTGTATCTGACCCTCATGGGCAAGATGGGAGAGGCTACCGCCTATCCCGCACTGCGCCACATGGTGGTGTCTCCTGCAGACATGGGAAAAGTATCAGGCCGCGATCTGATCGTGATCGGGTCGGGGAAAAGTCAGAACCTGATGGATGAATGGGCGGAGCACTTGCCCATGGTTCAAACAGGCAGCGTGCGTCGTGTTCGCGAGCCGTCCATCGCCTGGCGGCCGGGTTACCGATGGGAGCAGCAAGATGTGCAGGCTACGCCGACAACCAAAGGCAACCTGAACCTGAGTGGGACCGGTACGCTGACCACCATGATGGCCTTCGAGTCTCCTTTGCAATCAACACGCAGCGTGGTTTTTTTGTATGCCGACAAGTCCACGGATCTGCAGAAAATTTCTGACGTGCTAACGGACCCCGAACGTGTCGCATCGGTGCAAGGCGATTTCGCTGTTGTCCAGGACAAGAGCGTCAATCACGCCCAAGTCAGTCCAACCTACTATCTGGGTTCCCTGCCTCCGATGAGCAAGCTGCGCTGGTTCCTGGGCGATCAACCCATGCTGCTCAGCCTCATCGGACTTCTGGTTTGCCTGTTGATTGCTGCCCTCTTGTACCGACCCTTGCGTGGAATGGTTGCCAAGCGCTTGAAAAAAGCCTCATGATGCAAATTTGACGCCATCCAGCGCGAAAAAATTTCGTGGCTAAAGTGGAATGATCCTGATCAGCAAGCGATTTTTTTAATAAAATAGGCATCTTGCGCAGGCTGCATATGCGCTAGCAGCTATTAGTTTAGTAGCAAAGAAGTCTGTTTCTTTGCATGCATTGATTGCCAGTCAAGCTGGTTGCGCTCTGGTGCAAGTGATTAACAAAGGTTTCATGAATGCTTGCGCGCACCAAAATTAAATTCTGTTCTTCGTCGACATTATGAAAACAATTGCATTTTTATCGGGAAAAGGCGGAGTGGGTAAAACAACCCTGGCGGCCAACATCGCCGTTGCACTTGCACAGCGAAAAAAGCATGTCGCCTTGATTGACCTCGATCCGCAAAATGCCCAGCGCCTGCATCTGGGCATGGACCCGGACGAAATCGCCGGCTTGGTGCGCGAAGGCATTTCGCCTGGCTCGCTCTTTGACAGTCCTTTTGGCATCAAGTTCATTCCCTTCGGACGCGTCACTGGGAGCGAACTCGATGACTTCGAGGCTCAACTCAAGAAAAACCGACGCTGGGTGGCCGATGGAATCGAGTCGCTGGTCAAGGGTTCCTTCGACTTTGTCATTCTGGATACGCCCCCAGGACCGTCGGTCTATCTGCAGCAGGCTTTGATGGCGGCGCAGCGTGCGATGGTGGTCGTGCTGGCTGATGCCGCCTCTTACCTCACCCTGCCAAAAATTGAATCTCTGGTCCAGGAGTACACCGCCCAGCGTCCGGACTTCGAGGGCGTCAGCATCTTGATCAATCAAATGCCAACCAACAGCAAGCTGGGGCACCAGGTGCGCTCGGCGCTGTATGCCAACTATTCCAAGAACCTCGTTCCCATTGCGGTTTACAAGGATGCACGCGTTGCCCAGGCACTGGCCTTTGAGCGGCCAGTCCTTCAATATGAGCCGGGTTGCAAAGCGAGCCTGAATATCCAGAACGTGGCCGACTGGCTGATCGACAGCACCGACCAATGAGTTTTCGTCGTCGCCATTTGGCCTTGATTGCCGCGCTTTTGTTTTCTTCAGCTCCCGTCATGGCAGAGCCGCCAAAGGCCTGGGCCTACATGGGCTGGTGGATGCCTGAAAGCTGGCGCGCCGCGCCGCTGGGCGAATTGGATCGGCTGCTTTTCTTTCATCTCACCATCAATGACACGGGCGCCATCGGAGAGCGAAATGGCTGGCCCGAAAACTGGGTGGACTTGCGCAATGCTTTGAAAAATACCAATACGCCGCTTGACCTGACGCTGACGCTGTTTGAGGTGGCAGCCTTTGACAAACTGTTCTCGTCGCCCGAAGCGACACAGCGCTTGCTGGATGAATGCCTGTTTCTGGCAAGTCACGCAGATGTAGCCGGACTACAGCTTGATTTTGAAATTTATACCTTGGTGCCCCCGCAAGCCATCGCCGGCTACCGAGAGTTCATCGTCAATCTTTCGAAAGGCCTGCACCAGCTTTCCGCACCCAAAAACCTGTCGATCTTTTTTCCGATGGGCGGCGATTCGCAGCTTTACGACGCCGCCACGCTTCAGTATGTGGACCATCTGGTCCTGCAAGGGTATGACGCACATTGGAAGGGCAGCAAGAATGCCGGACCGGTGGCACCGCTGGTCGGTGATGAAGCGGTCACCTGGAAAAAAGCAGTTGCGCAAGGTCTGTCGCTTGACGTGCCCAAGAATCGCATGCTGCTGGGTTTTCCGTTGTATGGCTATGAGTGGCAGGTAAAGAATAAGACACTGCGAAGCAGCACGGTGGGAGAGGGCGTTGCCACTACCTTCGCACGCATGCCCGAAGATATGTTGCCCGATTTCAAATTCAATGTACAGGATCAGGTCAGGCACTACGGGGCAAGCCAGGATCCCGCCAGCGGTTCATCTTATTACCAGTTCAAGAAAGAAAATGGGGATTTTGTTGAGGGCTGGTTCGAGGACTGGTGGAGTTTGAATATCAAAACCGATTATCTTGTGAACGAGAAACTAGGTGGAATAGCGTTTTTCATGCTCGGCTATGACAATGGGCAGCTAGTCGATTATTTTTTGAAATACCGGCACCCGCAAAACTTGCAGAGTTTGATTGAAAAGCTTCGTTAAGCTGATGCACAAAATTTGGATGAATGAATAAATAAATGGCTACCGGTGTATTTTAAATAATAAAAATGGTT
>Ga0105047_10019204_pt1 | contig 10558 bp, 10 predicted proteins | sample MAT04_FD_78384 | JGI IMG/M metagenome (GOLD analysis project Ga0105047, IMG submission 78384) | Freshwater microbial communities from Lake Fryxell liftoff mats and glacier meltwater in Antarctica - MAT-04 (megahit assembly) | ecosystem: Environmental > Aquatic > Freshwater > Ice > Liftoff... | reverse complement strand
GGCGGATCCAGGGCGGATCCAGGGCGGATCGAGAGCGGATAGGACACGTTGGACGCCCACTAGGCTCACCCTCATGGGGACCTCGGCGTTGCTGGTCGGCGGGATCTGCGCAGCAGTCGTAGTCGTGGCCATAGTCGTTGTGCGGTACCTGAAGGGCAGAGGCAAGGCGCGCGTGGCCTCCGCTCCCGTCATCCCCAACGACCCCACACCACGTCAGATCCTTGCCGCACTCGGACAGTTGGAGATCGGTCATCAGATCTCCTATCTCACGATCCGTTGGAGTATCACGGGCGTCGTGCACTACGACCAGGACGGCTACCGATGGATGGAGTTCCGGTTGCACCGCGACGGCGAATGGGCCTGGTTGTCCGTAGATGCAAAGGCCGAGCCCCCGGTGCACCTCTTCAAGGCTGGCGGAGGCACCCCGCAAGAGCCCGGCGCCGACACGATCATCGACGACGGCGTCACCTTCCTCTTTCGTGAGCGGGGCACCGCTCGGTTCCGATCCGAGGGGCATACCGACATGGCCGATCGTGGCACCCTGGAGTTCGTCGACTATCACATCAAAGCCGGACGGAGGGTCATGAGCTTCGAACGTTATGGAAGTGGTTCTTGGGAGGTCACGAAGGGCGAAGCGGTTGAGCTGCCGTACATTTCGATAAGCACCGTGGCCACCGACGACACCGGCTGGCAGTGAGCACATGCAGTTCCACCTCGACGTCCCCTTCGCCAACACCACCGCGCACTCCCTCGGCTACGCGCTCGGGTACGAGGCCGTCGACACCTTGGCAAGCCTGTTGGTGCCCTGCCCCGCCCTAGACGGGACGATCGAGCTCGGCATCCTCGGCGCCTCCCACCAAATCACCCTGCGCAACGCAGCGGACGAGGCGATCGGGGTGGAGACGTTGGCTTGCACCGTGGCTTCCCCCGTTCCTCCCGTGAACGACGCCGTTGTCGGTGGCCTGCCGTACCAATTCATCTGCCGCGTACACGAAGTCACCCAAGCACGCCTCCACGCTTTTGCGGCCACCCTTGTTCGTACGTTGGCCACCGAGCCCCACGGCGTGATCGCCACCTTCCCCGGGGAACCGCAGGCCATCACCGGCATCCATCTCGACTCGATCTCACCGGTATCCGGTGGCACCAACCCGCTTCGCCTCCGTTGGCGCTCCTGGCACCTGTACCCAGGTGAACGCACCGTGGTGTCGACGCTCACCCGTGTCACCCTTCCCTCCCACCAGAAACCGGTCGCCACCGGGTTGCTCGGATCGGGGCCGAGAGGCGATGCCCTGCCGCTCCCATGTGGCAAGATCGATCCCGTGCGGGTACTCGAAGAAAGCGCTGGGCCTCGATGAGCGCGTCCTCATCGCGCTCGATCAAACCGGCAGTTGTCGTCGGCGCTCTGCTGGTTCTTGCCCTGATGGCCGTCGGGTTCGTGATCTACGCCGCGGCCACCGGTTCGGGCAACGTGTCGTCCTGGCTCGACAAGAACTACACCGCTGCCGACCCAGACACCACCCGCAACGCCACCGACCGCGAAGCAGCGTTCGGCGCCAGCTTCACTGCGTCCGGCTCGCCCTCGGTGTCCACCACCACGCCCGCTGGCCCGAGCACCGCCAGCAGCACGCCGGTCAGCGCCGGCACGGGCATCACCACAGGAACAAGGATCACCACCGGCACGGTACCCAAGGCCACCATCCTCCGACCCGATGCCATGTACGTCGCGACCACCAACGTCACCGAAACCGCCGCTTCGATCCAGGATCAATTCGGGCCGAACGACGTGCAAACCCGCGACGGCCGGATGTACCTCGAGTATGAAGACGCTGTCGTTGGGGTGGTCCCTGCCCTCGCCGGCGCCGGAGCGCTCGTGTTTCTCGACCGCGGCGATACCGGGTATCGCCGGTGGGGCCATCACACTGGTGGGGTGTGGGGCGTCAGCCGCGCCGGGAGGAGCTTTTCCTCCGGTGGCGGAAGTGGAGGCGGCGGGGGCGGCCGCGGCGGCGGTTCGGGCGGCGGCAAATGAACCCCAGGAGCATCTGATGGACACCTTCACCACTCTCGCGACAGGGCTCGGACAGGGGTTGGCCTACGGTGTCGCCGCCATTGCGATGCTCATCGTGGGTTTCGCCGTGATCGACGCGCTCACGCCGGGGGAACTGCCAGACCTCATCTGGCGGGACCGCAACGTCAACGCCACCGTCGTGGCCGGAACAGGGCTGTTCGGCATCGGCATCATCGTGGTCACTTCGATACTCACCTCGCACGACGACTTCGTGAAGGGCATTGTCGACACGATCGGGTATGGCCTGCTCGGCGTCGTGCTGTTTGCCGTCGCGTTCAAGCTCACCGATTGGTTCACTCCAGGCGACCTTGGCGACACCGTCGTCGACTCCACGTTTCACCCCGCCGCGGCGATCACCGGTGTCGTGAACGTGGTGATGGGTATGGCCATCGCGGCGGCAATTTCCTAGTGGCGGTACAGCCTGGTCACCCGACTGGTCACCCGACTGGTCGCCGGCTGCTGATCCTCGCGAACTTTTGGCCTTTTGCGATTTCACCCCACCATCGCGACCCGGAAACAGCCTTGCCCGCCATCACCGGCGGCGCCAGGAAATCCGCTGGACCTCCCTAATGGCTACTCCCGCCGACCTGACGGCGACCGACCCAACTGGCCCAACTGGCTCAGCCATTCCAACCGCCGTCCCCCTTCCGGCAGATTCGATCGAAGTGCCTGTGGACGGCCACCCCGACAACGAACGGTCGAACACCGGCGACGACCACTCTTCCGATACCACCTCGCCCCGCCCCGCGCAACGGCTGGCGTTCGTGGGCCTGGCCGCCGTGGTCTTCATGGTCGCGGCGTGCGGGCTGGTCTACGAACTGGCGTTGATCGCCCTGGGTTCCTACCTGATGGGCGATTCGATCCGGCAGACGGCGATCGTGCTCGGCATATTCGTTTTCTCCATGGGCATCGGCTCGTTGCTCACCAAACATCGGACGAACCGCCCGATCACCACCTTCGTCGCCATCGAGTGTGCGCTCGGTCTGCTGGGGGGTCTCTCGGTACTTTTGCTGTACGCGTCGTTCGCTTGGCTTCACCTCTACATGCCCTCGCTGGTTCTCATCGCCTTTCTCATCGGTGCGCTCATCGGGGCCGAGCTTCCCTTGCTCGCCACGCTGTTCGATGGGATCCGCCACCGATCTACCGGGGAAACCGTCGCCGACCTCTTCGCCCTCGACTATGTGGGGGCACTCCTCGGTGGGCTCGCCTTTCCGTTCCTTCTGCTTCCCACGGTCGGGTTGCTCACTGGCACCATGCTCGTCGGCGTGGTCAACGTGCTCTGCGCGTTGGCGTTGGCGCTCGTGGTCTTTCGCCACGACCTGACCCGTCGCACCCGAAACACGATCGTCGCTGGCACCCTTGCGGTGCTCGCCCTCCTCGGCGCCGGGATCTGGTTCGCCGACGACTTCGAGGTCACGGCACGCCAGGCGCTTTTCCGCGATCCGATCGTCCGAGCCGAGCGCACGCCCTACCAGGAGATCGTGATCACCGAGAATCCGGCGGGTGGGCGCGCCGGCGACGTCCGGCTGTTCCTCAACGGCAACTTGCAGTTCGCCAGCATCGACGAACACCGCTACCACGAGACCCTCGTGCACCCCGCCATGCGCGGCTCTCGTCGGTCGGTGTTGATCCTTGGCGGCGGCGACGGGCTGGCGTTACGCGAGGTGCTTCGGTACCCCGATGTCGAAACCGTCACCCTGGTGGAGCTTGATCCGCAGATGATCGCGCTGGCTCGAACCGACGCTCGATTCACCACGCTGAACCGATCGAGCTTCGCCGACCCACGGGTCCAGGTGGTCACGCAGGACGCGTTCACGTTCATCCGCGACAACGCCCGCACCTTCGACGTCGTCCTCATCGACTTTCCCGACCCAGATACTCCCGGCACCGCCAAGCTTTTCAGCGTGGAGTTCTACGGCATGCTCAGCCGGTGGATCGCTCCCGAGGGACGAGTGGTGCTCCAGGCCAGCAGTCCCTACTTCGCTCCGTTGGTCTTCTGGGACATCGAGGTGAACCTGCGGGCGGCCGGGTTCAACACCACGCCGTTTCACGTCGACGTCCCCAGCTTCGGCGACTGGGGCTTTCATCTGGCCACGTTCGATGTGGCGGCGAGCCCAGGAATGCCTCCACCGCTGCAACTCCCCGACGACCGGCCCCCCCTTCGTTTCCTCACGCCCGAGGTGCTCACGGCTGCGCAGACGTTCGCGCCCGACCAACGGCCGGCCGAAGCTCTCCAACCGTCGACCCTCCTCCAACCGCACATCCTCGACTACCAGCAACGGAGCTGGCGCGCCTACTGACCTACGGCCAATCGCCGGTCACGCCATCAGGCCACAACAGAAACTCGCTACTCCAGCGGGTGGTCGGGATGCCCACGCCACGGAGGCGTGCGAGGAGCGTCGAACTGCACCTCGAGGGGCTCGCCGTCGATCGCCCGAAATGCCCGCTCCCCCCACTGCTCGAACCCGGCCACGAGCCCCGGCAGAGCGTCGCGAGCGAACCAGCCGGCGTCGGCACACTCCAACGGGTGGGGCACGACCTCGCCCCCCACGGCCCGGCAATGGAAGACCAGTGAGTAGAACGGGATGTGCGTGAAGCCGAGCTGGAGCGCATCGATCACGGAGATGAGCCGCACCACCTCACATTCGATGCCGGTTTCCTCCTGCACCTCCTTCACCGCCACTTCGGCCGGCGAATACCCGATGTCGGCCCAGCCGGTGGGGAAGAGCCACACGCCAGAGTCGGCCCGCTGCACCAACAAGATCTCGCCGGCGTCGTTGCCCACCACTGCGCCGATCGTCACCTTGGGGGTTTGGTAGCCGGGGATGCCTCGGCCGATCGTGTCGTGCCAGTCCGACACGATGCGTTCCGTGTCGAAGGGCCAGCCCGCCGCCACCTTTATCTCGGCGGCTACCGCCAGCACCTCTTCGAACCGCTCCTGCTCGTACAGACTTTCGGTGAACCCCAAGCCAGTGCGGGCGACACCCGCGAGGGTCTCCGCCCAACGTACGAGGTCCGGCTGCGACGCGCCGACTTGGGGATCGTTCTGCTCCGACATGACGCCGGCATGCTACCGGCCGCCGGGGACCCGGTCGGCCGGGGTGCGGGTGGACCGAGATCGGAGTGACGCTCGCGAGCCGACCAGTCGTCGACGCCGTCGAGAACCCACACCGGGTGGGGCCCCGTCAGCGGTAGACGTAGAAGCCTTCGCCGCTCTTGCGCCCATGTTTTCCCGCGGCGACCATCCGCCGGAGCAACGGGGGGCAGGCAAACTGCTGCTCCCGGAACTCGTCGTGGAGGGCATCGAACACCGCAACACACACGTCGAGGCCGATGAGGTCGTACAACTGGAACGGGCCCATCGGGAAATTGCAGCCCCCACGCATCGCAATGTCGATGTCCTCCATCGAGGCCGTGCCCACCTCCAACAGCCGCACGGCACTGCCGAGGTAGCCGAAGAGCAGATTGTTGACGATGAATCCAGCGGTATCGCGCACATGGACGGCGCTCTTGCCCAGCCCCTCGACATACGCCGTGATGGTTTCGATCGCATCATCGGATGCCGTGAGCGGCCGGCCAATCTCCACGAGGGGCATGATCTGGGCCGGGTTGAAGAAATGGGTGCCCACCACTCGCTCGGGGTTGGCCAACTCCATCGCCATGTCGATGATGGAGAAGGTGGAGGTGTTGGTGGCCAGCACCGCATCCGGCCGGCATACCCGATCGAGCTCACGGAACAACTCACGTTTGGTGTCGAGGTGCTCGGGGATGGCTTCGATCAACACATCGCACTCACCAAGGTCTCGCAGCGCCGAGGTGATCGATAGTCGATCGATGATGAGGTCACGCTCGTCGGGGTCGAGCCGGCCCTTGTCGACCTGCCGGCCAAGCGACGCCTCGATGCCGGCCACGAGCGCCTTGGCGCTCGACTCCTGCCGGGATCGCACCACCACCTGGTAGCCCGCTTTCGCCGAGGCTTCGGCGATGCCCGAACCCATCGTGCCGGTCCCGATGATGCCAATTCGTTCGATCTTCATGGGCGGTCAGGGTAGTGAGCAGGGGAAATCCGCGGGCGAGAACGTGTTCTCGCCGAGCTGACGATCCGTCATGTTCGGCCCGCGTGCCCACCCGTCCCGCCCGCCCATCTCGGCGAACATCGCCCTATGCCCCGACGATTGCCCGTTCGATCTCGGCCAGGTGGTCGGGTTCGGTGATCTTGGCGCCGTTGGCGGTACGGAGGTAGAAGGCATCGATCACCTCCGAGCCAAGGGTCTGGACCTTCGCCGATCGGATGTCGAGGTCGAGCTCGGCGATAGCACGAGTGACGCGGTAGAGCACGCCGATGCCGTCGGCCCCCTGCACCTCAACCACCGTGGACGAGCTCGACGCCTCGTTGTCGAATCGCACCCGAGGCGCGTGGACGAGTGGCGACGGCCCGGCCCAGGGCCGGGCGTAACGTTCCGCTCGCTCGGCCAGACGGGCGGCGAGGGCCAATCGACCAGCGAGCACCGCGTGCACATCGTTGACCACCCGTTCCCACACGATGGTGGGGCCGGTGCTGCTCTCCACCGTGAAAACCTCGAGCGCCATGCCATCGTCGGTGGAGTGAGCGGACGCACCCAACACGTCGAGCCCGTGGAGCGACAGCACACCCGCCATCTTGGAGAACAGTCCGGGACGATCAGGCGCCACCACCGTGAGTTGGTTCTCCGATGTGTGCACGGCCACTTGCCGTTGGGTCAACAGCTCCAAATGGGCTTCGGTAGGGAACGGCGCACCCGCCACATCGGCGGCCTGTCCTCCACCGAGCACGTGCTCGGCTCGGCCGGCGAGCTCGCGCACCAACTTGGCTTTCCAGTCGTTCCACGCTGCCGGCCCGGTCGCTGTGCTGTCGGAGATCGTAAGTGCGTGGAGCAATCGCAAGGTGGTGACGTCGCCCGCGGCCATCGCCACCTTCTCGATGGTCTCGTCGTCGTCGAGATCCCGTCGGGTCGCCACATCGGGGAGCAGCAGGTGGTGGCGCACCATCTGTTGCAAGGTAGAGATCTCGTCGGCGTCGTAGCCCATGCGCGAGCCGATGGTGTCGAGCAGATCGATCCCCACCACGGTGTGATCGCCCGGGTAGCCCTTGCCGATGTCGTGCAGCAGTGTGCCCACGACCAGCAGGTCTGGTCGATCGACCATCCAGGTGTGGGCGGCAGCATTCGCGGCAGCGACACACAGGTGACGGTCGACGGTGAAGGTGTGGTAGGCGTTTCTCTGGGGCTTGCACCGAACTCCGACCCACTCGGGCAACACCCACACCCACACCCCTTTCCGATCAAGCGACTCCACCACGTCGATCGCGGCGTCACCAGCGAGGAAGAGGCGAGCGAACAGCGCCCGGGTGGCCGCTGTCCACGGGAAGCCTCGGTCGGTGTCGATCGCCGCTTCGGCCGCCGCGGCGAGGCGGTCGAGCGACCGTCGGTCGATTCGGGTGGCGTGTTCGGCCGCCGCGACGCCCACCGCGAGCACGAGGGCTGGATCCGTGGTCGGGTCGGCTGACCCGGCGAGGTGTACGGCGCCATCCCGCAAGATCACCGCCGGGAGAACTTCCTTGTCGCGTTTGATCCGCAGCGACAACGGACCAACCAGGGAAGAGTCGATGCGGCGCCAGGTGTCGTCGCTCGTCCAGGCAATGTCGCGTGCTGCCGCCGACACCGCCCGCATCAAGGGAATCGCGTCCTCGTAACCCAGCGCGGCAGCCACCCCATCTTGTTCTTGGAGGGTGAGCTGATCATTCGGCCGGCCGGTGATGCGGTGCAGTTCTACCCGGACAGCCAGAAGGAGTTCGTAGGCCGCATCGATCGTGATGTCGTCACCCTCGAACAACACGCGTTGCGCAGCCTCGGCCCAGTGCACGGCGTGGACATCACGCAAACCGCCTCGACCTTCCTTCAGATCGGGCTCGAGAAGGAAGGCCACCTCGCCCGCCCGTTCATGACGATCGGTTACCGCAGAGCTCAACTCCCCGAGGAAACGTTTGGCCCGTTTCTGCCAGAGACCCGAGCCCTTTTCGGACAACTCCTCGGTGATCGCCGGGTCACCCGCGACGTGCCGTGCCGACAACAACGAGGTGGCGGTCTCAAGATCGTCCGAGGCGAGTGCTACCGCCTCTTTGACGGTGCGCACGGCATGGCCGAGCTTCAAGCCTTCGTCCCAGATGGGATACCAGATGGTGTTGGCTACCTCGGCGACGTCGGCCCGGCTGCGGTGGATGAGGATGAGGTCGATATCGCTGCCAGGCGCGAGCTCGGACCGGCCGTAACCCCCGACCGCAACCAGGGCGATGTCGTGAAGCGAGCCGACGTCGGCGGCGATCGTTCGTACCCAACCGTCAATGAGATCGCTGTACGCCCGACACCAGGCCGATCCCGTTTTGCTGCGGTCTGCCAACAATTCCGACCGTTTCAACGCCTCGACCATCCTTGAATCCTACGACCCGCCACCCGCTGCGGTTTGCGCGCCGAACCCTCCCGACACGGGACTGTTCGGTCAGATGGCGTCGCTGTCTCGTTCTCCGGTGCGGATGCGGATCAACTTGTCGATCTCACTGATCCACACTTTGCCGTCGCCAATCTTGCCCGTGCGGGCGGCGTCGACGATCACTTCGGCGATCCGATCAGCATCGGCGGCATCGAGCACCACCTCAAGCTTCACCTTCGGGATCAGGTCGATCACGTACTCCGCGCCGCGGTAGACCTCGGTATGGCCACCCTGACGTCCGAACCCCTTCACCTCGACCACGGTGATGCCGACCACACCGGCTTGTTTGAGGGCGGCTTTCACGTCGTCGAGTTTGTGCGGCTTGATGATTGCAGTGATGAGCTTCATGGCGGTTCTCTCTTCGCGGAAGGAAACGGGGGTTCCGAGGGACGGGTAACGAGGGACGGGAACGATGCCCGCCGGGAACGAGTCCCGGCGGGTCACGATCAGGAGTAGGCGTTTTCGGCGTGCTGGCTGAGGTCGAGGCCGATCTCCTCGTCCTCTTCACTTACCCGCAATCCAATGGTGAGATCGATCAACTTTCCGATGACCATCGACACCACGAACGAGAACACGAGCACAATGAGGCTGGCCACCACCTGGTCGATCAGAAGGTCGGCCCCACCGCCGGCAAACAGCCCGTCGAAGCCGGCCACATTCACCTTCGTCGTGGCAAAGAACCCGAGCAGGATCGATCCGACGAGCCCACCGACGAGATGCACGCCTACGACATCGAGCGAGTCGTCGTAGCCGAACTTGGTCTTCAAGGAGATCGCGAGGAAACAGACCGCACCGGCGATGAGGCCGATGGCCGTACCGCTCATGCCCCCAACGAAACCGGCGCAGGGTGTGATGGCGACGAGCCCCGCCACGGCGCCGGAGGCGGCGCCGAGCGTGGTGGGTTTGCCATCTTTGAGGGTCTCGACGATCACCCAACCGATCATGCCGGCCGACGCTGCCGTGAAGGTGTTGAAGAGTGCTTGCGCAGCGATCCCGTCGGCGGCGAGGGCGGACCCAGCGTTGAAGCCGGCCCACCCGAACCAGAGGATGCCGGTGCCGATCATCGTCCAGGGCAACGAGTGCGGGTGCATGGACGTGGTGGGCCAGCCTTTGCGCTTTCCGAGCAGGATGCACAGAGCCAACGCCGCCGCACCGGCATTGATGTGCACGACGGCACCACCGGCGAAGTCGAGCGCACCCATCTTGGCGAGGAAGCCGCCGCCGAAGACCCAGTGGGCAACCGGCGAATACACCAGCACCAGCCACACCGAAATGAACACGACGTAGGCCCGAAACTTCATGCGATCGGCCGTGGCGCCGGTGATGAGCGCCGGGGTGATGATGGCGAACGTCATTTGATAGACACAGAACAGGATGAAGGGGATGGTGAGCGTGAGCCCGGCACCGGCCGAAAACCAGGTGTCCTTCCCGAGCACCACACCGGTCTGTCCGACATCCTGCATCGCGAGGAAGTCGAAGTTGCCGATCCAGCCGCCGTCACCGAAGTTGCCGAAGGCGAGGGAGAAGCCGATGAAGCTCCAGATGATGGCCAGGATGCCCATCGCGAAGAAGTTCTGCATGAGCATGCCGAGCACGTTCTTGGCTCGCACCATGCCCCCGTAGAAGAAGGCAAGCCCCGGGGTCATGAACAACACCAAGGCGGTGGAGATCAAGATCCAGGCGGTGTTTCCCGTATCGATGGGTACTTCAGGCACGTCAGTTCCTCCAGGGTGCTCACCCGACACCAATCGGTCAGGCGAAAGACAGAGTGACGAAAGGATGTTTCCCAAAAGTCACCCGAATGTTTCCAGTCTGTAAATCAGCGCTGTCATTCGGCTGACCGCATCGGGCGCACGACTGCGGCGGCACCGGACCCCGAGCGGCCGAGTCCCGTGGAGGCCAAGTCCCGTGGAGGCCAAGTCCCGTGGAGGCCAAGTCCCGTGGAGGCCAAGTCCCGTGGAGGCCAAG
>Ga0105047_10019203_pt1 | contig 10558 bp, 5 predicted proteins | sample MAT04_FD_78384 | JGI IMG/M metagenome (GOLD analysis project Ga0105047, IMG submission 78384) | Freshwater microbial communities from Lake Fryxell liftoff mats and glacier meltwater in Antarctica - MAT-04 (megahit assembly) | ecosystem: Environmental > Aquatic > Freshwater > Ice > Liftoff... | reverse complement strand
GTCGCCATCGACATCACCGTGCAGGCGTTCCAGGCCACACCCAGGCAGCACCAGGCGGCGATGGTGCTGGGTTTCCTGCCGTCGGTGGCGTACCTGATCTCGATCAAGGCCGGCAACCCGGCGTGGATCGCACCGGAGCGTTTCGTGGAATTGATGACCACGCTCGACGGCCACGGTCTGCCCGAGATGGCGGTGATCGTGACTCTGGGCAACGGCTTCATCATCACCGCCATGATCTGGATTTCTGCGGTGGTGGCGATGATCGACGGCAAGCTGCTGCGCTCGGCCACGTTCCTGCTGGTGGGCGCGGGATTGAGCCTGTTCGGCATCATCCATTCGGTCGATCCACGCGGCGGCATTTACCTGCCGTGGATGCTGGAAGGATTGCCGAAACTGATCAGTTGGCAGTTCACCGGTGCGTACGTGGCACTGGCCATTGCGATGGGGTTGTTGTCGATGCAGAAACCCAAAGCCATGTAGGAGCACCCTTCATGCCCATGTACCCAAAGGGCATGAAGGGCGCTCCTACGGGCAGCGTGCGCCGGGAACTTGAATCACCCCGCCACGCCCGCATCTGGAAAGCATCGCCGGCGCTCGTCGGCCGCATCTTTCCAGAGGGTATCCCCATGCGGACGGACAAACTCACCTCCAACTTCCAGAAGGCCCTGGCTGACGCGCAGTCGCTGGCGGTGGGCCGCGACCACAACCTGATTGAACCCCTGCACGTGTTGACCGCTTTGCTTGACCAGGCTGGCGGCAGCACGCGTCCGCTGCTGGCCCAGGCCGGTGTCAACGTGCCGGTGCTGCGCGAACGCCTGGTGGAGGCCCTGGACAAGCTGCCCAAGGTCAGCGGGCAGGAAGGCAGCCTCTCGATTGGCAACGACCTGACACGCCTGATGAACCTGACCGACAAACTCGCGCAGCAGCATGGAGACCAGTTCATCGCGAGCGAGTGGTTCGTGCTGGCGGCGGCCGACGACAAGGGTGCGTTGGGCATGGCGCTGCGTGCAGCGGGCGCTGACAAGAAACGCCTTGAAGCGGCGATCGAAAAAATCCGCGGTGGCGAAAGCGTGCAGACCGAGAACGCCGAAGAACAGCGCCAGGCGCTGGAGAAGTACACCATCGACCTGACCGAGCGCGCGGAGAGCGGAAAGCTCGACCCGGTGATCGGACGCGACGAGGAAATCCGCCGCACCATCCAGGTCCTGCAGCGTCGGACCAAGAACAACCCGGTGCTGATTGGTGCACCCGGCGTGGGCAAGACCGCGATCGTCGAGGGCCTGGCGCAACGGATCATCAACGGCGAAGTGCCCGAAGGCCTGAAGAACCGCCGCGTGCTGTCGCTGGACATGGGCGCGCTGATTGCCGGTGCCAAGTTTCGTGGCGAGTTCGAGGAACGCTTGAAGGCGGTGCTAAGCGATCTTGCCAAGCAGGAAGGCAACGTGATCCTGTTCATCGACGAACTGCACACGATGGTCGGTGCCGGCAAGGCCGAAGGATCGATGGACGCCGGCAACATGCTCAAGCCGGCGCTGGCGCGCGGTGAGCTGCACTGCATCGGCGCCACCACGCTGGACGAGTACCGCAAGTACGTCGAGAAAGACGCCGCGCTGGAGCGTCGCTTCCAGAAAGTGTTCGTGGGCGAGCCGACGGTGGAGGACACCATCGCCATCCTGCGCGGGCTCAAAGAGCGCTACGCCGTGCATCACGGCGTGGAAATCACCGACCCGGCGATCGTCGCCGCGGCGACGCTGTCGCATCGCTACATCGCCGACCGCCAGCTGCCGGACAAGGCCATCGACCTGATGGACGAGGCAGCCTCGCGCATCCGCATGGAAATCGACTCCAAGCCCGAGGAACTGGACCGCAAGGAGCGCCGCCTGATCCAGCTGAAGATCCAGCGCGAGATGTTGAAGAAGGAAAAGGATTCCGAATCTCAGAAACGCCTGGCCGACCTGGAATCCGACATCGGCACGCTGGAGCGCGAGTTTTCAGACCTCGACGAAGTGTGGAAATCGGAGAAGGCGGCGCTGCAGGGTGCGACCAGGATCAAGGAGCAAATCGCCCAGGCCAATCTCGAGATGGAAACCGCGCAAAGGCACCAGGATTACGCGCGCATGAGCGAGATCCAGTATGGCCAGCTGCCGGAACTTGAGAAGCAGCTGAAAGTGGCGCAGGAGGTCGACCAGAAGGATTTCAAGCTGGTGCAGGACCGCGTGACCGCCGAGGAAATCGCCGAAGTCGTATCACGCTGGACCGGCATCCCGGTCAGCAAGATGCTCGAAGGCGAGCGCGACAAGCTGCTGAAAATGGAAGGCCAGTTGCACCAGCGCGTGATCGGACAGCAGGAAGCGATCAAGGTCGTGTCCGATGCGGTGCGCCGTTCGCGCGCTGGCCTGTCAGATCCCAATCGACCCAGCGGCTCGTTCCTGTTCCTGGGCCCGACCGGCGTGGGCAAGACCGAGTTGTGCAAGGCGCTGGCCGAATTCCTGTTCGACAGCAGCGACGCGATGATCCGCATCGACATGAGCGAGTTCATGGAGAAGCATTCGGTCGCGCGCCTGATCGGTGCGCCTCCGGGCTACGTCGGCTATGAGGAAGGTGGCTATCTCACCGAAGCCGTGCGTCGGCGTCCGTATTCGCTGATCCTGCTCGACGAAGTGGAAAAAGCGCACGGCGACGTGTTCAACATCCTGCTGCAGGTGCTCGACGACGGCCGCCTGACCGATGGCCAGGGCCGCACCGTTGACTTCCGCAACACCGTCATCGTCATGACTTCCAACCTGGGTTCGCAGATGATCCAGGACATGTCCGACAGCAGTGGCGCTGAAGACGGGACCACTGGTGCAGAGGAGGCGTCTACCGGTCCTGCCTACACGCAGATGAAGGCGGCGGTGATGGGCGTGGTGCAGGCGCATTTCCGCCCGGAGTTCATCAACCGCCTCGACGACATCGTAGTGTTCCATCCGCTGGACAAGGCCCAGATCAAGCAGATTGCCGGCATCCAGCTGCGCGGGCTGGAGAAGCGCCTGGGCGAGCGCGGACTGCGACTGGACGTGCGCGATTCAGCGCTGCAATTGCTCGGCGATGTTGGTTTCGATCCTGTCTACGGCGCGCGGCCGTTGAAGCGCGCGATCCAGCAGCAATTGGAGAACCCGCTGGCGCAGAAGATCCTCGCAGGGGAGTTCGGCAGCGGCGACGTGATCGTGGTGGAGGCCGGAAGCGGCAAGCTGGGGTTCGTGCGCAACGGTTGAGCTGGCCGGTAGCGCGCCCGCAGGGCATCGCGGCCCAATCGGCTGCACTTCGGGCGGGGCGGCCGCCATGCTCGGTAGCAGAGCCCGTGGCGCGACGCTTCAACCGCGATGCACCCAGGCGGCTCATCCAGGCAGCGAGCGCAAGCCTCGATACGGTGGCGTGGCCATCACCATCTCGGCCAGCGAATGGGCCAATTCGCGCTCGGCCATGACCGCGCCGTCGGCGCCATGCTCGAGCAGGTGGCGCACCTCGGCATCGCTGTGCGCGCGGGCCAGCAGGGTCAAGTCAGGGTTGAGGAGACGCAGCTTGGCCAACGCCTCGCCCGCCTCCAGCGGCTGTGGGATGGCCAGCACCGCGATCTGCGCGCGCTGCGGATTGGCTTCGGCCAGCACCGCGTCGGACGCCGCGCTGCCACGGATGGCGGGGATGCCTTGTGCGTGCGCGCGCGCCACGTTCAAGCCGCTGTCGTCGATCACCAGCACGGGCACGCCCTGGTCGCGCAGCACCCGCACCAGTTCGCTGCCCACACGGCCATAGCCGATCACGATGGCGTGGTCGGTGATGTCGCGGGACGGGCCCGACGGGACCTCCGGTTGTGGTGCCACCGTCTCTGTGGCCGCCTGCCTTGCCACCCAGCCGTCCAGCCACGCGAACAGGAATGGATTGGCGATGATCGACAGCAGCGCACCGGCGAGGATCAGGTCGTGCCCGTCCTGCGGCAGGATGCGGAGCGACAATCCCAGTCCGGCCAGGATGAAGGAGAATTCGCCGATCTGCGCCAAGCTGGTGGAGATGGTCAGCGCGGTGCCGGTGGGGTGCTTGAACAGTTTGACGATGGCGTAGGCGGCCAGCGACTTGCCCAGCACGATGATCAGGAAGGTGGCGAGCACCTGGAACGGATGCTCCACCAGGATGCTCGGGTTGAACAGCATGCCGACCGACACGAAGAAAAGCACCGCAAAGGCATCGCGAAGCGGCAGTGAGTCGTGGGCCGCCTTGTGGCTGAGCTCGGACTTGTTGAGCAGCATGCCGGCGAAGAACGCCCCCAGCGCAAACGACACCCCGAACAGCTTCGCCGAACCGAACGCCACGCTCAACGCAATCGCCAGTACCGCCAGGGTGAACAGCTCGCGCGAACCGGTGCCCGCGATCTTCTCCAGCGTCCACGGGATCACCCGCGCGCCGACCACCAGCATCACCGCCACGAACAGGCTGACCTGCAGCAGGGTCAGGCCGACGGCGGTGAGCAGCGCCATGCCACCGCCGCTGTTGGCGCTGGCATCGGGACCCATCACGCTTGCCAGCACCGGCAGCAGCACCAGCGCCAGAACCATGGCCAGGTCTTCGACGATCAGCCAGCCGATCGCGATCTTGCCGCGCCGCGTGTCCAGCAGGCGCCGCTCCTCCAGCGCGCGCAGCAGCACCACGGTGCTCGCAACCGAAAGTGCCAAACCGAACACGAACCCTTCCAGCGGGCTCCAGCCCATGCCCCAGGCCATCAGCCAGCCCAGCCCGGTAGCGACGACGATCTGGGCCAATGCACCGGGAATGGCGATGGCCCGCACGCTCATCAGGTCCTGCAGCGAGAAATGCAGCCCCACCCCGAACATCAGCAGCATCACCCCCAGCTCGGACAGCTGGAAAGCCATGTCCTGATCGGCGATGAAGCCCGGCGTGAACGGACCGATGATGATGCCGGCGACCAGGTAACCCACCAGCGGCGACAGGCGCAACTTGTTGGCCAGCGCGCCCAACACGAAGGCCACCGCCAGACCCACCGCGAGGATCTCGATCAGGTCGGTGTCATGGGGCATCCGCTACTACCATTCGCTTTCCAGGATCACAGTGTCGCCGATGCGGCATTCGCGCGGCAAACCGGAGCGCGCTTCACGCTGGCTTGGCTCTACCGGGCGTGCAGGAAAATGGGCGCAAGCGTGTGGACGGCATCACGTGATTTCGTATTGAATGACTCTGCTCCTGTCCCGTGTCGAGTTGCGATGACGGCTGTTTCCGGCGGTTCGGATGATCGCCCTTGACGTCTCCTCTTGGCGCGAGAGCGCTGCCCTGGACTGTGCGCAAAAAAATACCCCGGCACGGGCCGGGGTATTCAATAAACAACGGTCGTCGCTCAACGCGACATGGATGTCACCACTTGTAGCCGACCTTCGCGTACATGTACGCGCCGTTGAAACCGTTCGGCGAGCTGGCGCTGTAGGGCAGCTGCCCGCCCGTAGAGTTTATGAAAATGGTTTCGTCCGGGTATTCATCCAGCACGTTGTCGCCGCCCAGGGTGAAGTTCCAGTCACCCATCGCGTAGCTTGCCGACAGGTCCAGCACCCATTGCGCCTCGTAGGTCTGGTCGCGCGAGGTATCGGCCGGATTGTTGCCGAACAGCACCGTGAATTCGCCATAGCGCGTGGCATTGGCGTTGAATGCCCAATTGCCTGCGTTCCAGGTACCGCCGAGCAGGAATTTGTCCTGTGGCGAACCCACGGTGAAGCGGCCCAGTTCCACCCGGCCAAAGCGCAGCGCGGTGGGATCGATGGCCGCAAGCCGCTCGGATTGCTGGGCGATGCGGTCGACGCTGGTTTCGTTGTAGTTGTAGCCGGCAGTGAGGTCCAGGCTGCTGTTGGCCAGCTGCCAGGTGTAGGTGCCGACCACGTCGACGCCGTCGGTGGTGGTGTCGATGGCGTTGGTGAAGTAGCGCCCGCCGCCGACGCCGATGAAGCCATTGGCGTTGAGGAAGTTGCGGATTTCCGGCCGGTTTGGATCGGTGCCGAGGTTTTCAGACAGCGCAATGCGGTCGTCGATCTCGATGCGGTAGGCGTCAACGGTGATGTAGAGGTTCTCCACCGGTTGCAGCACCAGGCCCAGGCTGTAGTTGACCGACTCCTCCGCACGCAGCGGTTCGGCGCCCAACGCGACTGCGGCCGGATTGTCGACCCGGAAGGTCGCAATCTCGAACGGGATGCCACCGATGAAGTTGGTGGCGGTCGACTGGAAGTACTGCTGCTGCAAAGTGGGTGCACGGAAGCCGGTGGACACGGTGCCGCGTAGCGCTACCGCATCTGTGAAGGCGAAACGCGCCGATAGTTTGCCGGAACTGGTGCTGCCGAAATCGCTGTAGTCCTCGCCGCGCAGCGCCAGGCCTGCGGAAAGCCTGTCGCTCAGGTCCGCTTCCAGACTGACGTAGGCCGAATAGCTTTCACGATTGAACTGGCCCGAATCGCTCGGGCGGAAGCCAGCGAAGACCTGCGCGCCCGGAACGGGCGCTGTTGCACCGGGCGCAATCACGCCGCCGTTGAGGTACGAGGCCCGCTCGCCGGGTGACTGGTTGAACTTCTCTCCACGCCACTCGGCGCCGAACGCCAGCGTGACCGGATACGCCAGGCCCCATTCGAGCCGCTTGTTGAAATCCAGATTCAGCACGTTCTGGGTGACTTCCAGTGCGCCGGCATAGAAATCGGTCTGTACCGGCGTGACCGTGGTTCCCAGGCTGCGGTTGAGGCTGTTGAGTACTTCGAACGTCAAATGATTCTGGCCGTAGTTGTAGCTGACATCGACGTTGAGGCCGCCCTCGGTGTAACCCTTGAAGCCACCAACCCAGGCCACGTCTTCGCTCTCGTTGTAGATATTGGGCAGGAAGCCATTGGGGTAGACGGTCGGAATGTTGCGTGCGTCGCCAGCGGCGCGGAAGAAACCATTGGACAGGGCCTCACGCCGGCTGGCGATGCCGTAGGAATAGAAGGTGATGCCTTCGGCCGGGCTGAACTCGCCGTTGTACGAAAACGCACCGGCATCCACTTCCGGATCACCGTAGCGCTGCACGACCTGTCCGTAGGGCGTTGCGCTGGGCGCGCCGGTATAAGGGCGCGCGCGATCGGTCTGGTCCTGATGGCCGCCTTGCGCCGCGAAATGAACGGCGCCGCTTTCGCCCAGCTTGAAGCCGGCGTCAGCGCCCAGGTTCCACTGCTGGCCGTCGCCGGCGCTGTACTGGCCGTAGGTGCCGGTGACGCTGCCGCCTTCGCCGCTGCCCTTGAGCACGATGTTGATGACGCCGGCGATGGCGTCGGAGCCGTATTGCGCCGAGGCGCCGTCACGCAGCACTTCGACACGGTCGATGGCGGAAATCGGGATGGTGTTGAGGTCCACCGGCGACGAGCCGCGGCCCTGGCTGCCGTTGAGGTTGATCAGCGCGGTGGTGTGGTAGCGCTTGCCGTTGACCAGCACCAGCACCTGGTCCGGCGACAGTCCGCGCAGCTGCGCCGGGCGAACCGCGTCGGTACCGTCGGTGATGGCCGGTCGCGGGAAGTTCAGCGAAGGGACGGCGCGGGACAACGCAGTCGCCAGCTCGGTGGTGCCGGTGGCTTGCAGGGCGGCCGGGGTGATGATGTCGATCGGGGCGGTGGACTCGGCCACGGTGCGATCGGAGACGCGGGTACCGGTGACGATCACCGTATCCAGGGTCCTGGCGTCTGCCGCGGGTTCCTGGGCAAAGGCGGGACTGGTGGCCAAGGCGAACACGATGGCGAGGGACAGGGGGTGGGTGTTTCGATTCATGGATGCTCCATTGCTTGGGCGACAACTGCGAAAGGACGGTGATGACAGGGGATGGACGCCGGACCTGGCGGGACCAAAGCCGGCCGACAGGGCGGCCGGGAGGAATTCATGGTTATTGCGGCGCAGCACGTTCGGGTTACAGGCTTATGTCCGCAATGTCAAATTTCCGTAAAGAACCGCTGCCTGCAGCGCAGCAGATAAACTAGCGGCCGCCATCTGGCGTGACTCCCGGCTTATCTCGTGATTTCGCTTCGTAATTTCGCCCTGCGCAGGGGCGAACGCCTGCTCCTTTCCGGTGTCGATCTGACCATGCATGCCGGCTACCGCGTGGGCGTGGTCGGCCGCAATGGCACCGGCAAGTCCAGCCTGTTCGCCGCAATCCGCAACGAGATCGAGGCCGACAAGGGCGACATCGAGCTGTCGGGCAAGGTGCGCATCGCCAGCGTGGCGCAGGAAACCCCGTCGCTGCCCGATCCGGCGCTGGAGTTCGTGCTGGGCGGTGACGTGCAGGTGGCAGCCGCGCTGAAGGCCGAATCGGACGCGCTCGCCGCCGAGGACTGGGAAGCGGTGGCCATGGCCCACCACCGGCTGGAAGAGGTCAACGGCTACGACGCCACCGCGCGCGCCGGCAAGCTGCTGCACGGACTGGGGTTTCCGGCCGATACCCACCAGCGGGCAGTGTCGTCGTTTTCCGGCGGCTGGCGCGTGCGCCTCAACCTGGCCCGCGCGCTGATGAGTCCCAGCGACCTGTTGTTGCTGGACGAGCCCACCAACCACCTGGATCTTGACGCGGTGCTGTGGCTGGAACTGTGGCTGCTCAAGTACCCGGGCACGCTGCTGTTGATCTCGCATGACCGCGAGTTCCTCGACAACGTCACTACCCACACCCTGCACCTGCACGGCGGCAAGGCCAAGCTTTATACCGGCGACTACACCGCGTTCGAGCGCCAGCGTTCCGAACAACTGCGCCTGCAGCAGATCACCCACGAAAAGTCCCAGGCCGAACGCGCCCACCTGCAGAGCTTCATCGACCGGTTCAGCGCCAGCGCCGCCAAGGCCAAGCAGGCGCAGTCGCGGGTCAAGCGCCTGGCCAAGATGGCCGGCACCGAAGCGGTGCGTGCCGAACGCGAGCTGGTGATCGAATTCGCCCAACCCACGCGCCTGCCGTATTCGCTGATCCGGCTGAATCATGTCGATGCCGGTTATGGCGAAACCACCATCCTTCGCGACGTCGCCTTTGGCCTGGAGGCCGGTGACCGCATCGGCCTGCTCGGGGTCAATGGCGCCGGCAAGTCGACCCTGGTCAAGACCCTGGTGGGTGACCTGCAGCCGCTGACCGGCGAGCGCAGCGCCCATCCGGACGTGCGCATCGGCTACTTCGCCCAGCACACGGTGGAATCGCTGAAGCCTGCGCAATCGCCGATAGACCACCTGCGCGACCTGGCACCGGATTCACCGATGCAGGCATTCCGCGATTTCCTGGGCAAATGGAATTTCCCCGGTGACCGCGCGTTTGAAAGCGTGGATGGTTTTTCCGGTGGCGAACGCGCGCGCCTGGCCCTGGCCCTGATTGCCTGGGGACAGCCCAACGTATTGCTGCTGGACGAGCCCACCAACCATCTGGACCTGGAGATGCGCGAGGCGCTGGCCGAAGCGCTGAGCCTGTTCGAAGGCGCCATCGTCATGGTCTCGCACGACCGTCACCTCATCGGCCTGGTCTGCGAAACCTACTGGCGCGTGTCCGACGGCAAGGTCGAACCGTTCGACGGCGACCTCGACGAATACGCCGCGTGGCTGCGTGCGCGCGCCAGTGCGCAGGGTGGGAAGGCGGGCAAGATCGAATCGGCCCCGCTGCCCGCAGCGGCTCCCGCGCCAAGTGCACCTGCGCGCAAGGCCAATCCGCACAAGCTTGCGCAGGCCGAGGCGCGCGTGGGCGAACTTGAGGCGAAGCTTTCCAGCATCGATGCCAGTCTTGCCGATCCTGGTACCTATTCCGATCCTGCCAAGCTGGCGCAACTGGGGCGCGAGCGCGAGGCACTGCTGCCGCAGCTCAGCGCTGCCGAGCAGGAATGGACTTCGCTATACGACGCGGCTTGATTCGCATCGGCAACCGCCCCACCTTCGATACGCCACTCTTCTCCGCCGTTCCGCAACAAGCAGCCTCCCATGCCCATCTATGCCTTCCAGTGCGCCGAATGCGGCCACGATTTCGACCGCCTGCAGAAGATGTCGGATCCCGATCCCGAAGCCTGCCCCAGCTGCGGTGCCTCGGCGGTAAAGCGCCAGCTGACCGCGCCTTCGTTCCGCCTGTCCGGTAGCGGCTGGTACGAGACCGACTTCAAGAAGGACGGCGACAAGAAGCGCAATCTGGTCGACGGCGGCGAAGGCGCGAGCAAGTCGGATCCAAAAAGCGAAGGCGGCGAAGCCAAGCCCGCTGCGAGCGCCGCCGAAGCGACACCGGCGGCCAAATCGGATGCCAAGCCCGACGCCAAGGCGGCACCTGCGCCGGCGTCCAAGCCTGATCCGAAACCTGCGGCGCCGAGTACGCCCGCGGCTTGAACCTGCGCAGGGGCTGCGGTTACGTTGGGGCATGATCAGACTCCCGAAACCCGCCGTTCTCGCCGCCCTCGTCCTATCGGTGGCGGCCTGCTCGCTGCGCCCGCCCGCGCCTGACCTCGTCGAAGCGGCGGACACGATACGGACCGATAACGGTACGCCTGGTCCGGCGGCTTCCGCCGACGTC
>Ga0105047_10019200_pt1 | contig 10560 bp, 10 predicted proteins | sample MAT04_FD_78384 | JGI IMG/M metagenome (GOLD analysis project Ga0105047, IMG submission 78384) | Freshwater microbial communities from Lake Fryxell liftoff mats and glacier meltwater in Antarctica - MAT-04 (megahit assembly) | ecosystem: Environmental > Aquatic > Freshwater > Ice > Liftoff... | reverse complement strand
TTTCGGGTGGGTGATGTATGACAATTATGGACACCTGCCACGTCAGACGCTGTTCGTCGTAACTGAATTCAGACCGACAATATGCATCAAGATGCCGAGGATCTGGTCCACGTCGGAAATCAGGTACTCGCGGGTGTCGATGACAAGAGACGTACCGTGCAACTGATGAAACTTCCACGTCGTGCCCGTCGTTACCACCCCGTATACGGTGTCGATGTCGGTCTTGGCCGTCTGATTGAATCGCTGGGCCGCCACCATCTCCGCGGCGCACTGCCCCTGCCCACCGGGGATACTCTCGTTCTTCACCTCGACCACCGCCAGGATCGGGCAACTTGGGCTGAGGACGAACGACAGTTCGGCCCGCGACCAATCATGAAATCGACCACACCAGTCAATCCCTTTTCTTTGTCCACGGTGAAATCAACGCCCGAAAGCAGGAACAGGCTGCCCCGCCCGCGGTTCCACACCTCGCCGAGCAGTGGGGCGATTAGCCACTCGGATCGCGCTTTTTCAGTGTTGATTCCGACGGCGAGTGGACCGTATGTGTCGAGCATGTAGCGCACCCACGTACCGGTTTCGATCCTCGGAACGTGCGGAAACAACGACTGCGTGGTGATCGTCAGGCCGAATTCGGCGACGGCGGAAGCCAGAGTGAAGTTGCTATATAAACGCCATGTCGCACCTCTTTTTCCAATAATTATACCAACTGCGTACATGCTTATTACAGCGTTGGCCCGATGTGCCAGGGTGCGAACTCTTCTTCGCCGACGCCGTGGATTTCGCTCTTCGTTTCCTTGCCACTCGCGACGGCGAGAATCATCTCGAAGATTTCCTTGCCCACCGATTCGATGCTCGTACCGTGGATGATTTTTCCGGCGTCGATGTCCATGTCGGAAATCATTCGCTCGTAAAGTGGCGTATTTGTCGCCACCTTGATACACGGCGTTGGCTTGCAACCGTAGACACTGCCGCGGCCCGTGGTGAACACGCACACGTTTGCGCCGCCGGCGACGATACCCGTCATGCTGACGGGGTCGTAACCGGGCGTGTCCATCACCACGAAGCCCTTCGTTTTAATCGGCTCGGCGTATTCGAGCACTGCCGTCATCGCGGTCGTACCCGCCTTCGCAATCGCCCCGAGCGATTTTTCGTAGATCGTTGTGAGGCCACCTTCCTTGTTGCCAACCGAGGGATTGTTGTTGATTTCGACGCCGAACACACCGGTGTACCACTCCCACCATTTGATCCGTTCGACGAGCTTTTCGCCGACGGCCTTGCTAACCGCACGGCGGGTGAGAAGGTGTTCGGCACCGTAAATTTCGGGCGTCTCGCCGAGTACTGACGTGCCGCCTTGTTGGACGATGAGGTCCGATGCGTAGCCGAGTGCGGGGTTCGCGGTTACGCCGCTGTTGCCATCAGAACCGCCGCAATTTGTGCCGAGCGTGATGTGCTTCGCGGCGATCGACACGCGATGCACATCGTTGACGCGAGGGAGCATCTCAGCAATCGCCTTGACGCCCGCATCGACGGTTTTGCCGATGCCGCCGAGTTCCTGAATGCTGAGGTTTAACGGCGGTTGCTTCTGTTTACCGAGTTGAAACAGTCCGAGATTCTCGTTCTCGATGAGGTGACTGGCCTGGCCGGTTTCGCAGCCGAGACCGATGAGAATGTATGCGGCCACGTTCGGGTGATTCGCGATACCGGCGAGCGTGCGGTCGAGTTGCTTGTGATCTTCGCCACCGTACGCCATCGCGCAGCCATGTTTGTGAACGATCGGCACGACGCCATGGACGTTCGGATATTGATCGAGAATGCCGCTCGCTCGCAGTTTCTCGGCAACGTACTTGCTCGTTGCGGCGGAGCAGTTCACGGTGCTGATAATCGCGATATAGTTACGAGTGCCATAACGCAGGTGATCGGCTTTGTGACTGCCGCGGTCGTACCCCTCGAAGGTGCGGTACTCGGCCGGGGGCGCGGGCGGCGGCGGGGTTTCGGTGGCGTAGGCGTAGTCGCGCTCGAATTGCCCGAGCACGACGTTGTGCGTGTGAACGTGTTCGCCGGGCGCGATGTCTTTCCCCGCAAACCCGATGACCTGGCCGTATTTGTGGATCGGCTCACCCGCAAGGATGGGCCGCACCGCGAACTTGTGGCCGAGCTTCACGTTCGTCGCAATCGCCACGGTACCGCCATCGAACTCGACCTCGGTTCCTGCGACGACGAGGCGACGTGCCACGGCGATGTTGTCGATCGGGCGAAGGTGGACGGCGACAGTCGAGAGGGCAGCAGGCATGAAGGCTCCTTGCATGACGGTGGGATATCCCTTTAAGTTAATCCGAACGAGCACAAGAGTAAACGCGAGTGTGGAAAAGTGGTTTTTCCGAGACAGCGAACAATCTCGAAATTACCGGAATGTCGTTTTGTTTGTATCACTTGTGGTTTTGATTGCGTTCTTCTGCATATTAAAAGTGATAACGCATACATCCGTTTGACATCATAGTTTTGCCAAAACCGGGGCCGCACCTCCCGAACGCACAAGTGCGCGAGCCGTGGAAATGATCGAAGGGGCACCGCCCGATGCGGACGGCGAATTCGATGCATTGCTGGCGAACCGCTTCGAGCGAGCCTGTTACGTGTTCGTCGTGGCGTATGCCGGGTTACTGGTTCGCGATCTGTTCTTTATCGAACGCGCAGGTATCGTGTTCCAACGCATCGTAATCGGGTCGGGATTCGGATTGCAGATTATGCTCACGCTAATGGTTCGTTACGGCCTCACCGCTTCGCGTGGCCGACGACAGATCGCACAATATGCCACGATCCTCATCGCTTGGGCCGTCCTCGGCAGCACGCAGTACGACTTCTTGCGCAATCAATTGCGATCGCCGGAACTCAACGAAGTTTATTGGACGGGTAGCCTGCAAATCGTACTGGCGAACACGAGTTTCTTTCCGTGGTTCGCATTGATCGCGGGTTACCCGGTGCTTGTACCGATGTCGTGGCGGCGTGCGGTCGCATTCGCCAGCGGCACCAGTATCATTCCTGTGGTCGTCACTGTGTTAGTGATGTTAACAACGTCCGAGCTGACCATCGAACGCACGTCATTCATGTTCGTTCAGTTCGCAATCTGGGCACTCATCGGCACGTTCATAGCGGGTTACGGCGCGGCCCAAAGTGGGGCTTTACGGAAGGAAGCGTTCGAGGCAAGGCGGTTCGGCCAGTATATCTTGCGTAAGCACCTCGGCACCGGCGGTATGGGCGAAGTGTACCTCGCCGAACATCGCTTGCTCAAACGACCAAGCGTAATCAAGCTCATTCGCCCGGATCGCTCGGCCGATCCAAAGTTGATTATGCGGTTCGAACGCGAAGTGAAAATTCTGGCGACGCTTACGCACTGGAACACCGTCGATGTCTACGACTACGGTTACACGCCCGATGGCACATTTTACTTCGTCATGGTATATCTGCCGGGAATGAACCTCGATGAACTGGTGAAACGTCATGGCCCCGTCGCGCCGGGCCGCGTGGTGTTTCTGATATCGCAGATTTGTCGCGGACTGCGCGAAGCCCATTCAGTGGGGATGATCCATCGCGATATTAAGCCGAGCAACATCATGGCAACGACGCGCGGCGGGTTGCAAGATGTCGCGAAACTCCTCGATTTCGGTTTAGTACTCGGGCCAGACGAGACGGGCGATTCGGCGAAGCTGACCCGCGAAGGCGCGATCATCGGCACGCCACATTACATGTCGCCCGAACAGGCCCGCGGCGACACAGTCGATGCCCGGAGCGATGTTTACTCCCTCGGCGTCACGATGCATTTTATGCTTGCAGGGAAGCCCCTATTCGATGCGAAATCGCTGATGGAAATCCTGGCCGCACACCTGATGACTGAGCCAACACCGCTCCGCGAAATAGACCCGCAGTTACCCGCCGACCTCGAAGAGATTATTCTGAAGTGCCTCCGGAAGAATCCCAGGTCGCGGTATGGCGACATCCGCGAACTGGAGATCGCACTGCAATCGTGCGCAGCCGTCTGTGAATGGAACCACGACATCGCGGCCGATTGGTGGAGCAATTAAGTAAAAGCCATTTAACCAGAGGTGCATGATGTCTTGGATATCGACGCGATTTCCACGCAGTCCAAAAACAGTGCGCGATCTGACGTACAAAGGACGCAATTGTAATTTACGTCGATTCTGGCGACGCGATTTCGGCCACCGGCGACCAACTTCGTACGCATTCCCTTTTCAATCCCACGTTCGGGCGATACCATGCAAGTTCGGTTCGTCGGTTGCTGGGACGGTCGCTGGCCATTCGTGGCGAGAGGAAAGTCCGGGCTTTATAGGGTGCAGTGGTGGGTAACTCCCACCCTCGGTAACGCTTGGTACTCCCGGTGCCAATCGCCAACGGGCGGGACAGTGCAACAGAAAGTAAACCGCCTGTCGGAATGCGGAATTCGGAACTCGGAATCACTCCGCAATCCGCGTTCCCCATTCCGCATTCCGACAGGTAAGGGTGAAACGGTGCGGGGCGCAAGCCCTTAATGTAAGAGCGCACCAGCGGCGGGGTGACCCGTCGGCTAGGCAAACCCCACTGGAAGCAAGGCCGAGCAGAGGTGAGGATCGACCCGATCCGTCTGAGCCTCGGGTAGGCTGCTCGATCGCACGGGTAACCGTGCGGCTAGAGAAATGATCGTCATCACCGCAAGGTGGGACAAAACCCGGCTTACAAGCCGACCGGCGAACCGAATCCGGGATCTTTTACACACGCTTCAGGACGCAGTATGCCGCGACTCGTACTGGGTAGTCGAAACAAAAAGAAGTTGCGCGAATTGGTCGAATTGCTATCGGACCTCGTCGAGGTGACCGATCTTTCGCCGTACGCTAATGCCCCTGCGGACATCGAAGAAACGGGCACCACCTTCGAGGAAAACGCTCGCCTGAAAGCGACGACACTCGCGCCAATGTTGGGCGAATGGGTACTCGGCGAAGATAGTGGCCTGGTCGTACCGGCACTCGACGGACAGCCGGGGATTTACTCGGCGAGATGGGCGGGCGAACATGGCAACGATGCAGCAAATAACGCAAAATTGTTGCAGGAACTCGCAAATTTTCACGGCGACAAACGTGCCGCGTACTACGTAAGCGCCGCAGCGCTCGCCGATCCAACGGGCACTGTTGTTGCGGTCGTTGAAGGTCGCTGTTGGGGCCGCATCGCATCGCAACCGACCGGCAGTGGCGGCTTCGGCTACGACCCACTCTTCGTGATTCCCGAGTATCATGCATCGTTTGGCGAACTCTCAAATACGGTCAAACACGCGCTGAGCCATCGCGGTCGTGCCATCGGAATGCTTCGCCAATCGATTCGGCAACGCTTATTAGGGTGAACCCGCGATGTCACTCAACGAACTCATGTCGGACATTATCGCGTTTCGACACTATTTGCAGTCCGAACGTGGCCTCTCCGAAAATACACTTCTCGCGTACAACCACGATCTCGAACGGTACGCACAGTGGACGGTGATCGCGAAACTGCCGAACTATTTCGCGCCGACTCTCAGCGATTTGTCGCGATACATCGCGTTCATGCACGAGGAAGAACTCGCGGCCCCGAGTATCGCCCGGCACCTCGCCGCGCTGCGAATGTTCTACCGCTTCCTGCGACTCGAAGAAAAAGCCGACCCGTCGAGCGTCGAACTGTTGGCGTCGCCGAAACTCTGGCAGCGCGTACCTCACGTGCTATCGCCGGAGAGCGTCGATGCATTGCTGAATGCTCCGCGGGCAGGGGATCGATTCTTCTTGCGTGACCGAGCATTACTCGAAACGCTGTACGCCACCGGTTGCCGAGCGTCGGAAGTCGTTGGGCTGAAGCGGCACGATTTGTACTTGGATTCGGCGTTCTGCAAATGCTTCGGCAAAGGGAGCAAACAACGTGTCGTACCGCTCGGCAAACCAGCAATTGCCTCGTTGCGCGCGTACCTCGCGGATGCCGCGATGGCCGGTGGCGAAGAGCACGTTTTCACGTCGCGTTCGGGGCAGCCGCTGTCGCGAATCGTGCTGTGGATGCTGGTGAAGAAATACTGCCTGCGTGCCGAGCTGCCGATGACGGTCAGCCCACACACGCTACGCCATAGTTTCGCGACGCACCTACTCGCCGGCGGGGCCGACCTACGCACGGTGCAAGAATTGCTTGGACATGCCTCGATCCAGACGACGCAACTCTACACGCACATCGACCGCACCCGCCTGAAGGCGATCCACAAGAAGTTCCACCCTCGCGGGTAAAGCATTACTAATTGGCTAGGAACGTATTGATTACGATTGGCAGCGGGTTTTTGTATTCGCGGGCGGTGCGGTTCTTTTTCTTGCGCTCGATTTCCATCTTGTTCAAGAACTCGATAATCATCTTTTCGGTGCCCAGCGTGCTGTCTTTTCCAAGCAGATCGACGCCCTTAAGGTCGGTGCCTTTGATGCTTCGAAGGAACGTGAAGTCGAGTTTATCGAGCTTCGGTGACGTTTTCCCAGCGGCGACCATCACTTGATTCGTGAAGTATTTGCAAGATGTCTCACCTTCTTTGTCTTTGTCTCCGTGGACAAACAGCATCGGCGTTTCTTTCCGCATATCACCGTTGGTGTCGCGTCCGTGTTTTGATACCCAGCCTTCGACCGCGCTCGTACTCACACTCGGATGTCGCGTCGGCGACAACCAGACGCCGCCACCGTAATCGCGTCCGGCCGGATCCGAACCGTAAATGCGTCCAGTCGCGGCGACGAATCGCGGTAGTAAGGCAGGCACTGCGACGTTCGGGAGTTTTGCATCGCGGTGCCATTCGCTTGTGATAAACATCATGCCGAGCGTGGCCGCATCGCCTGCCCCTACGAAGTAAATCGAACTCGAATTCACTTCTCCCAAATCGTTTTTGATATCGATCAGAGATCGGATCGCGGCGATATCGTTAATCAGCATTGGAAAGTAAGCGGTCTTCTTTTCGAAATCCTTAATAAGGATTTCCTTGGCAGGAGAGCTTTTGGCCCCGCCCTTCATGTGCGCTTTATTCAAGGCGCTGAACACGTCGTTCCGCCAGAACATCTCTGGCACTACATCGGTGCTTTTGCCGTGCCCGCGAAAGTCGAAGCGAACGACGTTAAACCCTTCTTTGGTGAGGGTCTTGGCGAGGCCATCCCAGTCGCCTTTGTTCGGGTCTTTCCCGAAGGCATGAAGCAGCACCACGACCGAGCCGTTCTTCTGAACCGCAGCCTTGTAAAACTTGACGTCGAGTTTGACCCCATCGAAGGTGGTAATCGATTCATCGCTCGGCGCGTCTTGCGAGCGTGCAACCGGGACGAAGAACATCGCCAGACACGCGGCAAACGAGAGTGAGATTGTAATTCGGCGTCGCATTGTTGTGGGCCTCCCGGCAAAAACGTTCGGTGGGGGAGAGTCGGTGTGAGTACAACGTAACGGGATTATACGCCGTTTGCGCGACGATGTCTGCGAATGAATTTGAAAGCGGGTTCTTCCCGAACGTGCCCATCCTATGCGTAGCCCGCATACTTCGAGTCGCGGCGCAGATTTCCGATGAATTGGCTTGACTCGCGTACGGGAATATCGCTATGGAAACTATTAATATGTTCCGACATAATCGATTATCGCGTGCGATCCCGACTGTCGTGCTGCTGGCCCTGAGCGTGACGCTCGGTTGTCGGTCGCGCGAAACGTGTGCGCCGACGGACAACTCGCGTGTTCGCCAAACGGTCCGAATGGCGACGGCGAATCTACCCGAAGAAATTCCCACACCGATACCGGCACCGGTCGTACCGAAAAACGTGCTGGTGATTTCGGGCGGCGGCATGTACGGCGCGTACACCGCAGGCTTTCTCTCCGGTTGGTCTAAAACGGGCAGCCGTCCGCAATTCGATGTCGTCACGGGAATCAGCACCGGCGCTCTCATTGCCACCGTGGCGTTCCTCGGCCCGCAATTCGACGAAGCCACACGCGAGTTTTACACGTCGATTCGCGCCGCAGACATCTACAACACGCGTGCCTGGATCCTCATTCCGTGGGCGGGTTCCATTGCGTCGAGCGATCCGCTGCGACGCCTGATCGATTCCATCGTCGACGAGCGATTACTCGCATACGTCGCAACCGAACACCGGCGCGGTCGCAGGTTGTATGTGGGAACGACTAATCTCACGACACGGAAACTCGTCGTATGGGATATGGGCGCTGTCGCAGAGAAGGGCGGGCCGAACGCGACCGAACGCTTTCGCCACATCTTGTTGGCATCGTGTTCCGTGCCTGGCATGTTACCACCCGTTGCAATTACGAGCGAAGTGAATGGTAAAACCGCAATCGATTTGCACGTCGATGGCGGAGTGACGGCCCAACTGTTCATCCCGCCCGGTTCCTTGCCACCACAATCGGAAGGACGTTCGGTCGGTGCGAATGTCTATTTGATCATTTCCGGCAAACTCTTCACCGATCCGGCCCCCGTACGTCCTCGCGTACTGCCGGTGTTGGCGGCCTCGGCGGCTGGCATTTTACACGCGCACTGCCGCGCGGAAATCGCCAGTTTATTCCACCAATCGAGAAATGCCGGTTCGAATTTCCACCTGACCGCGATACCCGATAGCGACGATGGGCGGACTCTCGGCTTGAACTTTGAACCCGCCGAGATGCGACGCCTTTACGATGTCGGGTATTTCCACGGCGTCAGTGGCATCTGGATGTCCGCACCCCCCTTCGAAGGGGCCGCTACCGACCCGCCTCGTCAGTGATGGAATCGAAGTCCGATTCTAGATCGGTCCCGTTGCTTCGGTGAGGACGTTTGCGATCGCTAAGACTTCGGGTGTGGCGAGTGGGCGGGGGAGTGGGCGACATTCGACGAGCGTGATGACTTCGCCTTCTTGAACGATTTTGCTGTCCTGGTTGATGATCCAACGATGCCAGATGATCTCGCCGCGTTTGCCGCGGCCGCGAAGTGTCTTTTCGACGACTTTGGTGCGAGTATGAACGGTGTCGCCGGGGAAAACCGGAAGGATGAACTGCCAGCTTCGCACGCCGAGAAGTGCAATCGTCCGCACGGGCGGCGACAGAACGCTCAGACCACTAGCTATGCAGAACACGCCGATGCCGTGGGCAATCGGTCTGCGGAACGGTGTACTCGCCGCAAATTCGTGATCGATATGAATCGGGTTGAAGTCGCCGCTGAAACCCGCGAAGTTCACGATGTCCGTTTCTGTAACTGTACGGCCACCGGATTCCCATTCTTGACCGACGTGCATATCGTCGAAGTAAAGGTGATTCTCGGAGTAACCCATCTCGGCCTCAGCAGTACGCAGGTTCGTTCGACTCTATATTAGCAATTCGGTTGTATACTTCCCGCCTTCACGAACAAACCGGGTGAAATGCCGAATTCGCCGACTTCACGCCGATGTCTGCGGCAGAAGCGGTACGGGTTGCCGATCCTCACCGACGGGACGCACTCCCACGTAAACAACCTCGGCATCCGTCACCGATATCGTTTCCGAACCGCGTTCCGCAATCACGTCGATTCGCATCGTGATCGAGGTCCGCCCGATGCGTACTACCGTCGCAAGGAATTTGACGACATCGCCGATCAGCACCGGTTTTTTGAACTCGACACGATTAATCGCCACCGTCACGAATTGCGCACCCTTCACACCGCCACGAAGTTCGACTTCCCGCCGTGCGGCAATCGATCCCGCCATGTCGATGTGGCTGAGAATGACGCCGCCGAAGATCGTCCCGAACGGGTTCGTATCCTTCGGCATCATCACGACCTGAATCGCCAGATATGGCTCTTGATTTTCCAGCACGAGTGCTCCTCAATTATTGATGATGAGACAACCACAGCACCAAGTCGTGGACGAACGGATGGCCATCGGGTTCGAATTCCAGCGTGTGGTGCGCGTTCGGGTAATCGATTATCGTCCGCGATTTCGCAGGGAAATTCAAGAAGAGCTTTCGCGTTCGCACGTTGTCGATCACGCGATCTTGCCCCGCGAGCAGCATCAACGTGGGAACAGTCACTCGCTTGATCGCACGCTTCAAATACATGTCTAACGACACGCTCGAGAACAAAAATCGTGCGGTCGCTCGTCGCAAACCGAAACGATCGTCGTCGACGAATTGTTGCCACTCGGGGGACGACGTGAAGTAGTCGGGGTCGTTCAGTGGGATCGGGAACAGTTGGGTCGGGTCGCGGAGTCGCGCACGGGTGACCGCCGCCCTTTGCAGGAACGGCGCGGCAATTTTCGGACACAACCCAGGACAGACCATCACGAGCGAATCGATCAGTCCCGGCTTGCGGTACGGCAACCCCGCCGCGAGCTTGCCGCCCCACGATATGCCCGCCAAATGAATCGGCAGCCACGCTTTCTCTTGCCGAAGATTCAACAAAAACTCGCTGACATCGTCGAAAAGTCGGCGAAAATTCGGTGCGTCGCCACGCCGCGAAGTGTTCAGGCCGCAACCGCGCCGTTCGAGGAAATACACTTCAAAACCCGCCGCCGCGAACTTCGCACACGACCGCGTATACCA
>Ga0105047_10019199_pt1 | contig 10561 bp, 6 predicted proteins | sample MAT04_FD_78384 | JGI IMG/M metagenome (GOLD analysis project Ga0105047, IMG submission 78384) | Freshwater microbial communities from Lake Fryxell liftoff mats and glacier meltwater in Antarctica - MAT-04 (megahit assembly) | ecosystem: Environmental > Aquatic > Freshwater > Ice > Liftoff... | reverse complement strand
GGGGGGTTAGGTTTTATGACGATTGTCTTAAATTGACACCTATGGCCGATCACCCCTCGGCCAGAGCCCGTTCCGCCGGGGTCGGGACGCGATCGACCCCTTTCATCCGCAGGTAAAACAAGTAACCGATGAGTCCCAGGCTCCACGAGATCACCCGCTGCGCCAGGCACGCGAGGATGCCGTTCGCCGCCGGTCGTCCCACCACCGAATAGAGCCACGCGAACGCCGCCTCGCCGCCGCCGACCCCGCCGGGGGCCGGGAACAGGGCCTGGAGGGTCATCCCGACCGGCACGATCAGCATGTGTTGGGAATAGGTCGGCAGATCGGTCGCCGCGTCGGGAACCTCGAAGGTGCGGGCGGCGAAGTGGAACGCCGAGATCCACCCGCAATGGCTCACCAGCGAGAGGGCCAGCGCGAGGAAGACCGCGCGGCGCTGCCTGCGGTAGAGCCGCGCGGCATCCCACATCTCGCTCAGCGAACCGCCCAGTCTGGGGATCGTGCGGAACCACAGCGATATCCTTTCCGACCGGCGTTCGGACAGAAACCCGAGTCCCACCCAGATCAGCACCGTGACGAGGATCACCTGGGACGAAAGGATCACCAGACGCTGCAGTTGCGGGGAGTTGGTCAGAACCGGGTCGTCGAGCAGCCAGAAGACACCCCCGGCGAGTGCGACGAACCAGACGATCGCCCACAGGCCGATCGCGCGGTCGATGATGATCGTGGAAACCGCGACCGCACGACGCGACTGCTCGCGCGAGATCGCCACCGCCTTGAGGATGTCCCCCCCGACGCTGCCGGGCATGAAGGTGTTGAGGAAGTAACCGACCAGCCCCAGTCGCATCGCGCTGCGCAGCGGGAAGTCGAGGTTTTGCGCCCGGACCAGCAGATGCCAGCGGACGATCGTCAGCAGGAGTGCCCCCGCACACAGCACGAACCCGACGAGCATCGGCAGGATGTGGATGGGGCGGGAGAGGGTTTCCCCGAGGCCGGGGGTGGTGCGAGTGGCGACCTCCCAGCCGTTGACGAGTCCGCCGCCGACGGTCGCGAGGTTCTGACCTTCGGGGGTGGATTTGCCGGGCCTGGCATTCCAGTTCAGCCAGATGACCAGAGCGAGTAAACCCAGACCGATTCCGTATTTGAGCAATCCGGCTTTCACGCGACGATCCCGAACGAGCGAAATTCCGACCCATCCTCCGGGGAGGGAGGTTTCCGGGTCATTGTACGAACTGGGCCGCTCCCGACCCGACCGCCGAGTTATCGGCGACGTTCCCGGCGGGCGCGGAACCACTCGCGCCAGGTGTTCTGCCGTTCGACCTCGCGCCGCGTTTCGGAATAGAACATGTCCAGCAGGACCACCCGAGCGACCTTCGCGGTCATCTGTCGGCGGGTGAAGATGTACAGGAGCGCGAGCGCGATCAGCACCCCGAAGATCCCCGCCCAGATCAGCGTGAGGAGCCTCGCCGCGCCGATCGCCATGTCGTACTTCGCGGCGAAATCGACCTTTTTCGTCAGGGCGTTGAGCCCCAGGTACGCGAGCATACCGCCGAACAGTGCGGCGACACCCGTCAGTGCCACCGCGACGAGCTCGAGTTCCTTTACCAGCCACACCGGGCGGCGCGGCGACAGGAACACCGCTTTCATCGAGGGATTATCGCCGTCCTCGAGTCGGGTTTCGCGCTCGCGCAGTCGCCCGACCACCGTCGCGGGTTCGGGTGGCAGTGCCCGGTGCGCCAGGGCCTGGACCCGCAGTGTCGCCATCAGATATCCCAGCACGGCGGCGTTCTGGATCAGGTTCTGCAGGTCGAGGACGCTCATCCGCTCGAAGTCGCGCCGGTTGCCCCCGCCCGACGGTGTCGAAAACAGACCGAAGTCCGGCAGAAACGTCGTCCAGAAGTTCAGAACCAGGAAGATGACCGCGAACCCGATCCAGTTGAGGAACAAACCCGCGACCCCGACCAGGCAGACGATCACCGCAGCGATCGACGAGTTCGCCGATATCACCATGTAGTACAGCAGCAGGCACGCGAGCCCGAGGATGATATAGTTGCGGATCGGGGCGACGGTAAAGCGGTCGCTCAGAGTCAGTTTCGGCTCGCGCATGGTCCTACCGCCTCCGGATTCGTCTGAGGATTTCCATCCGGTCCAGGATCTGCTGGACGCTGTCGTTCACGTCCGCACGCATCACCGTCACGCCGACGCGGCTGAGTTCGGTTCGCACCGCGTACCACGATGCGTGGTATCGCTCGATCAGATCGCGCATGATGTCGAGTGCCATGCCGCGCATGCCGACATCGCGGAGTGCCTCGGTTCGTTTGCGCCGGAGGTCGGCGCGGCTCAGGGCGAGGTCCGCGTCGTCGGGGACGGGGACGTCGGGCATCCACGGGACGATCACGACCACTTCGTGCCTGCGACCCATCGCCACGCGGATCGCGCGGAGGGTTTCGTCGAGCGCGTCGCGCAGTTCGACGATGTCCGCGAGTACGACGAACAGTTCCTGATCCTTCGCGCGTGCGACCGCGTGCCGCAGCGAGTTGTTGAGGTTTCGCAACTTGCCGACGCTGCGGAACAGGTACCGCCCCTCCTTGTCGTAGAGGGTCACGGGGATCCGCGCGTGGTGTTCCGCGAGAAAGCGCGTGGTGCGGTCGGCGTGGAAGCGGTCGTCCTGCATGTATTTGTAGATCGTCTCGGCGGGGGCGTTGTCCAGGGTCGTGTACAGCAGCGCGAGCCGTTTGCGCCTGGCCTTGTCGATGTATCGGGGATTGAAGTGCCCGCTCAGCCCGATAACGATCCACAGGAGTAGTGCCGTCACCTCCAGAAACGAGAACAGCACGATCCAGAACGGCGGGAACAGCGCGATCGTGTTGGCGATCGTACTGGCGATCGGGAACATCAATCTGAGAGCCTCGAACTGGCCGGCGAGCAGCGTCAGCCCCATCAGTGCCGCCAGGCCGATCAGGAAGAGCTTCGGCGCGAACAGCACCACCAGAACCTTCCCCCAGGCGGTGTCGAGAGCGGGCCGCCAGAACATGCTCGTCACGATCGGCATTCGACCGATGCGATTGACCCGGCGGTCCATCAGGTCCGGGTAGATCTCCAGTGCGACACCCATCGCCGACTCGGTGAGGATCCGGGGGTCGATGCTGTCGTTCATCGGGCCTTCGCGGGTGTCCGCGGACAGCTTGCGGATGAGGCCGATGAGGTGAGTGCGCGAGCGAGCGGGTCGGACGATCTCGATGCCGCGCTCGTCGAACAGGGTCAGGCCGATGAGGTCGCGGTCGTCCGCGGTCGCCTGGGCGACCCCGGCGGCGACCCCCACCAGTTGCACGAGCATATTGCGGCGCGGCGGCCCGAGTCGGACCGACTGCGAGGTGTCCACGAACAGCGACACCTTCAAAGGCACTTCGCTCTCGTACTCGCGGACGATGATGGTGTCGCGGCGGGCGGACGGCTTCCAGGCGATCATTTTGGGCGGGTCGCCGTCGCGGTATTCCCGTAGGTCGAGCAGTTCGGTGCCGCCGCCGGGGCGGCGGAAGCGGTGGACACCGGGGGGCGGCAGGGCGTTGTCGCGCTTGGTGGTACGACGCTTGCCCTCGACATCGACGGCGGTCGGGATCACGGGGACGACGAGCGGGCTGCGCAAAAAGGCCCGGTGGTGGAACAGGCCGTGCGCGTCGCCGAGTTGCACGCGCACCCCCTCGAAGCGGAGTTCGCCGGGGGCCAGGCAGCGGAGGCGGTAGCGGACATCGAGGACTTCGTCGCGCGACAGCGAAGCGATGGCGAACGGCGTGCCGTCGGTGATCTGCACGTCGAGCGGGACGCGGTCGTCGACGACGAGATAATCGAGGGGGATCGTCGAGTCGAGGCGGATCTCGAGGTGGACCTCGAACTCCCGGCCGACGCGAACCACGGGGATGCTGCGCCGGGTGTCGGCGATGGTACGCACGACTGCGAGTCGCGGGAAGGCGATCCGGGCGCGGATGAGGAATTTGAGCCACTCGTAGACGAACCAGACGAGGATCGTCAGTCCGAGGAGGGCGATGGGGGCTCCGGTCTCGACCGCCGACAGGGCGAAGAGCATCTGGACGGCGACGACGATCAGTACGCTCAGGCCCCGCGAAGTCAGCATGTCGAAGATCCCTGAAGTTTCCCACCTGGGGACCGGCCTTACGGCGTAGCCGGCGAAAATACTCGCGTCGATGCCAATGATCGACAGCAATGACCCACTACACCGTCTCCATAAAAGGCACGCTCGCCAGCAGATCCGCGACGACATCCTCGGTGCGACGGCCTTCGACTTCGGCCTCGGGGCGCAGGATCAATCGGTGACCCAGCACCGGGACGGCGATCGCCTGGACGTCTTCGTGGGTGAAGTAATAGCGGCCCTGGAGGACCGCCCGCGCCCGGGCGCACCGCAGCAGGCACAGGCACGCCCGGGGGCTCGCCCCGAGCATGATGTCCGGGTGCTGGCGCGATGTCTCCGCGAGATCCACGATGTAGTGGAACAGGGCTTCGGTCCCGTAGATCTGCGGCAGGCTCGCCTGCAACTGCATGATGGTCGTCGGGTCGAACAGCGGGCTGGGCTCGGGGATCGGTTTGGAGTGCAGTTGCAGAAGTCGCACTTCCTGGTCGTGGCCGGGGTAGCCCATCTGCACGCGGATCAGGAAGCGGTCGAGCTGGGCTTCGGGGAGGCGATAGACCCCTTCCTGTTCGATCGGGTTCTGGGTCGCCATCACCATAAACGGCAGCGGCAGGGGCATCGACACCCCTTCGACGGTGACCTGATATTCCTGCATGGCTTCGAGCAGCGACGACTGCGTTTTGGCGGGGGCGCGGTTGATTTCGTCGGCGAGCAGAACCTGAGTGAACACCGGCCCCTTGCGCAGCACGAACTCGCTGGTCCGCCGGTCGAGGATCGATGTCCCGGTGACATCGGACGGCAGCAGATCGGGGGTGAACTGGATGCGCTGGAACGAGCAGCCCAGAAGGCGGGCGAAGACCTTCGACAGGGTCGTCTTGGCGACCCCCGGCACGCCTTCGAGCAGGACGTGGCCGTTGGCGATCAGTGCGATGAGGAGCAGGCGGGAAACCTCTTCCATGCCGACGACGACCTGACCCACGGAAGCGACGACCGCCTGGGCGAGTTCGCGCCCTTTCGCGGCCAGTTCGCGGGCGGCCTCGGACACCTGGGGCGCAGAAGTTGCGGGCACTGGCAAAGTCGGCATGAATGCTCCGGAACCGGCGGGGACGAAGGTCTGGACAGTTTGCGAGAGGGTCGAACGGATTTCGATCCATTCACTTCTCAGGATAGCGATCCGGACGCGGGGTGCAACCGGGTTTTGTCGGCGACGCGGACACCGGGGTCCGCTCGTGGATGTTCCCAGGCCGTCGCTGACCAGTAGCCACGATCGAAAGCGGTCGAACCCGAAGGCCGCCTTCCACCCGGGTTTTCACCCCGGGCTATTGTGTCCCCGCCCCTTTGGGGCTCACCGAAATCGAACGCCATATCGCGGCGACGTTCGTGCATTGTGTCTGACGGTTCCGGGCCTGGAGCCCCAAAGGGGCGAGGACATAATAGCCTGGGGTAAAAACCCCGGGTTCGGGGCAATCGTCTTCTCCGAAAGGCTTTGCGTTCGATCTCATTGTCATTCGGGGAACGGGCGAGGCGAATCATCGCAACGCCTCCCTGCCGCCGGGGGTGTCGGCCCTGCGGCCTCAACCCCCGGCTAATCGCCTGCATCCCCTGCGGGGGGCTCAGACAAAAGCCGGTTCGTACCTGACAACTACTGGTCAGCGACGGCTTCCTTACTACTGCCTCACCCCCGATCCCCTATAACAAACGCGATACCGAGATTCACCTCCTGCCGGGATCGCGCAAACCCATGACCGCTGTCGCACGTTCGCCGGGCCAGTCCCGACTCCTCCTCCTCTTTCTCACCGCCGCGACGGTCTTCCTGGCCAACGCCGGGATGCTCGTGCTGCAACTTCTCGCTGGCCGCTATCTCGCCCCGTTCGTCGGTTCGTCCGTCGAAACCTGGACTTCCGTCATCGGCGCGTTCCTCACCGGCATCGCCCTGGGCAACTGGTACGGCGGATCGCTCGCGGACCGCTCGCCCACGCCCCGCACCCTCAGTGTCCTGCTCGCACTCGGGGCGGCCAGTGCGCTGCTCATGCCCCTGCTCGCGGTTTTCGGCGACTCCACCGGGGTGTTTTCGCTCGTCCCGCTCGGACTGCGCATCCCCGTCGTCGCCGCGATCTTTTGCCTCGCCCCCGCGTTCTTCCTGGCGACGATCACTCCCTCGATTATCAAGCTGTCGCTGCGGGACGTGCGCCTCGCCGGGAGCGTCTCGGGGATCGCGTTCGCGCTGGGAACCCTCGGCTGCCTCCTGGGCAATTACCTCACCGGGTTCGTCCTGATGGCCTCCTACCCCCTCGACACCATCAGTTTCGGCGTGGCGGCACTCCTGGGCATCCTCGCACTTTTGCCGCTGATCCCCGGCGCATTTCGCTCGGTCTACGCTCCGATCGACCCCGCCGCGGTCGAGATGGTCCCCGTCCCGGAGGCGCGTCGCGACTGGCTCGACTGGTCGGGCGACCGCCGCATCGGGTTCGCGGTGGTCTTCCTGTGCAGCTTTTGCGGGATGACTCTGGAACTGACGGGGTCGCGCATCCTCGCCCCGGTACTCGGGGTGTCGATCTACACCTGGACGGGGATCATCGGCGTGATGCTGGCGGGGACCGCGACGGGGAACTATCTCGGCGGGGTCCTCGCGGATCGCGGAGCCGGGGCGGCCCTGCTTCGGTTGAGTTTCGTCCTCGCCCCGCTGGTCGGCTTCGCGCTCGCCTGGCCCGCCTGGAATGGGTTCCTCAGTCCGATCCTCTTCGGTTCGACCCCCACGATCCGGCTCGATCGCTGGGCGAACATCTGGACGGTTCGCGGTGTTGGCGTGCTGATCGGGATCGCGGTTTCCGTCGCGGGTTGCGTTCTGGGCCGCTCGCACGCGGGCCGCACCGTCAACTGGAGTTTCTTCGGCGGTTGCCTGGGAGCCTCGGTCGTCGTGCCGTTCCTCCAGCGCGTCGGCCTCTTTCTGTCTTCGGGACAGGAGTCCGGTCGGCATTTTCTGACCATGCAGGACGACCTCGGCAACCCCCTCGGGTCGCTGTCGGGGCAGATGGTTTCGCTCTACCTCCTCGGCTTCGTGCTGGGCGCGATCGCCGCCTCCCTGATGTACCGATTCGGGCGAGAGCCCCGCGTCGGCAGGAAGTCCGCACCGCTGGGCTCCAGCGTACTCGCGGTGACGCTGTTTCTCGCGGGGATGTTCTGCCTGGTCGTGGTGCTGATGCTCGCTAACCTGCGAACTGCCCCGTTCCTGGACCGACTCGACCCGGTCGAAAAGGTCCTCGCCTGGACGTTTCTGCTGTTCTACATGCCGATGACCTTTCTCGGGATGGTGTCGCCGCAGGTGATCCGCCTGAGCGTGCCATCGACGGCCGCCGCCGGTCGGACCATCGGCCGAATTTACGCGGTTTCGACCCTGGGGGCGATCGTCGGCACGTTCGCCGCCGGGTATCTGCTGATCCAGTGGATCGGCACGTTTCGCACGGTGCTGCTGTGCGCGGTGATCCTGTCGGTGCTGGCCCTCGCGGTCGGCCGACTCTGGGCGAACAACGCGCTGCTCTACGCCTGGTCGATCGTCGCGGGCGGGGCGACCTTCGGGATGATCATCGTCGGCCAGTCTGCGGACAGTTACGACATGGAGACGCGCTATTACGCGATCCGCGTCAGTAAGGAGAAACCCGGGGAGCTGCGATCGCTGTCGCTGGACCATCTGGTTCACTCCGCGATCGTCCCCGGCGAACCGACGTGGTTGTACTATCGGCACGAGTACGTCCAGGGCGAGGTCGTTCAGCACCTCCGCGTGCGGCATCCCGACGACACCGACATCCTGATCGTCGGCGGTGGCGGTTACACTTTTCCGCGCTTCGTGGAGGTGACGATGCCCGACGTGCGCGTCGAGGTCGTCGAGATCGATCCGGGGGTGACCGAAATCGCCCATCGCGCGTTCGACCTGCCGCGCGACACGGCGATCGTCACACACAACATGGACGGCCGCCAGTTCGTCAGCGAGAAGGCGGCAAAGGGCCGCTACCGCGCGGTGATCCAGGACGCAGTCAACGATTTGTCGGTACCGTACCACCTGCTCACGAAGGAGTACAACGACGACATCCGACGGATCCTCACGGACGACGGGGCGTACATGCTGACGTTTATCGACTCTCTGACGTACGGCAAACTCTGGCGGGCCGCTGCGGTGACGATGCGAAAGACCTTTCCTCACGTCTACCTGCTGAGCCCGAAGGCTTCGTGGAAGTCCGGCGACCGCGACGTGTACATCCTGTACGGCTCGAACGAACCGCTCGACCTCGAAGGGCTGCGACGCGCGCACGCGAAACTCGCGTTGAAGGAACCGGGTTCGGAAACCGACGAGCTTTTGAAGTTCTCCACGAATGCGATGCCGCCGGGAACCCTGGACGACTACCTGGAGAACCTTTACGACGGCGACATCCGGACACCGTGGAAGCCGCCGGTGCTGACGGACCAGTACGCCCCCGTCGATAACCTGATGAGCGGCATCTTCCGCAACCGCAGGGAGTAGCGGCCCACGGTCGCGGTCCGCACAATCGGCACGATCGCTTCAACCCGACGCTGGCTTCCGGTCGATAACCGTGAGAGGCACAGGAGGGATCGAGCGATGGAACGTCGGAACGGATTGCGGATGTTGGGTGTCCCCGTCGGGTGGGCGGCGGTCCTGCTCGCCGGTTGCGGCGGGCGCGGCGTACTCGTTCCGCCGGGATACTCTCCCACGAGTGTCGGCATCGGCGATGCTCGGGCGACCGAGGCACTCGGGCCCGATCGGCCCCCCGATGTCGCACCCACTCCGGCGGCCCCTTCCGACCCCAAAGGCAAAACGCCTTTCCAACTCCCGCAGACCCTCCCCGGTGTCGAGGCTCCCCCGGTCCCGCAACTGAAGTTCGACAAGGATACTCCGGCGGTCGAACGCGAAAAGCAGGTCCGCGAAGCGTTCCCGCGACTCCCCGCCCCACCGGCCACCAGGCTCGGCAACGGCGAACCGCTGACGCTGACTGTACTCCAACAGACGGCGATGCAAAACAGCCCCGTTCTGCGTCGCACGCGGGCGGATGCCGAGGTCGCCTTCGGCAACGCGCAGCAGGCCGGGCTGCATCCCAACCCGACCGTCGGTTACCAGGCCGACCAGATCCAGCCGGGCAACAAACCCAAGCCGCTCAACAACGCCGGGCAGCACGGCGGGTTCGTCAACCAACTCATCAAGACCGCGCACAAACTCTCGCTCGCCGAGGCGGTGTCGGGGTACGACTACCTCAACGCGGTCGTCGCCGCCCGGCGTTCGGAAGTCGATGTCAGTACCGCCGTGCGGACCGCGTACTTTACCGCCCTGGTCGCCAGGCAGAGTATGGAGGTCAACGGTTCGCTCGCGGAACTCGCGGACGAGGTGTACAAACTCCAGTTGCGACAGGTCGCGGGTGGCGAGGCCGCCGGTTACGAGCCGTTGCAACTCTACGCTCAGGCGGTCCAGGCCCGCAACGCCTCCACGCAGGCCGAGGCCAGCTATAAGGCCGCGTGGCGGCAACTCGCGGCGGCGGTCGCCCAGCCCGATCTGCCCCTGGGCGCGCTCGCCGGGCGGGCCGAAACCCCCGCACCCGAAGCCGACTTCGACTCGCTCCGGGAACGCATGCTCGAGAATCACACCGACATCCTGACTGCGAAAAACTCGCTGTTGCAGGCCAGGACCAACCTGACACTCCAGCGTCGAATCCCGATTCCCGACCTGGCGACCAACAGCTACTACCAATACGACAACGTCGCGCAGAACTTCCAGTTCGGGGTGCAGTTGGGGATCCAGATCCCGATTTCGGACCGCAATCAGGGGGCGGTATTCGCGGCGACGGCGACCATCGCCCGAGCGACCGAAAACGTCGGCGCGGTTCGCAACGACTTGTCGGGCCGTCTGGGCGAAGCGATGGGCCGCTACGAGTCGGCCCGCGCGACCGCGACCAACTACCGCACCAAAATCATCCCCGCTCTGACGACCTCGTACCGGGCTCTGATCCGCCGCTACCAGGTCGACGACCCGGGTAAGGTACAATTCAACGACATCGTCGTCGCGCAGCAAAATCTCGCCACGGCACTGCAGTCGTGGCTGACCGCACTGGGAATCCAGTGGCAGTCGGTGGTCGATATCGGAGCTTTGACGCAGCAGGACGACCTGTTCGCTACGGAGAAGTGAGCGTCTCGAAGCAGGATGGAACCCGATTAGAGCGGTTTCAAAAACGATGTGGCACTCGGGTCGTCCCGTCTGAGCCCCCCGGAGGGGGTGCAGGCGATTAGCCGGGGGTTGAGGCCGTAGGCCGACACCCCCGGTGGCAAGGAGGGGCATCCATTTTGGGGTCACTGCGGGTTTGCGGAAACATGGGTTCGAGCGAATCGCGACATCGTCTCTCGCACCGGGGTGTCGCTTCG
>Ga0105047_10019198_pt1 | contig 10561 bp, 9 predicted proteins | sample MAT04_FD_78384 | JGI IMG/M metagenome (GOLD analysis project Ga0105047, IMG submission 78384) | Freshwater microbial communities from Lake Fryxell liftoff mats and glacier meltwater in Antarctica - MAT-04 (megahit assembly) | ecosystem: Environmental > Aquatic > Freshwater > Ice > Liftoff... | reverse complement strand
GGCAAACCCTGGCAGAGCCAACCCGAAGGCGGCAGGCGATTCACGAGCCAACCCGACCAACGACCTACCGGACGCTACGAACCTCAGCCCGCATCAACCAGCACCTTCCATACAAGTCGGCGAGTCAGGGCTCGAACCGGCGCCGGCTCGTCGTCCTCTACTTCGACGGTGTCGAAGTTCTTAGGGTGGGTCAGATCATCACGACGAAGCGCCATCCGATCACGATGACGGCGCCGATGATCAGCAGAACCTCCGCGATCTGGCGCATCCGACGCCACGGTTTGCCCGACGAAACAAGGTCGTTGGTGGTCAAGAGCCCGAGGGCGAGGAGCAGCATGGCGATCCCGATCCAATCGCTGGTCGAGTTGAAGTCCGCTGCGAACATCACGGCCGCTGATTCTCGACTTGGATGACGCGCCCGTACTCCGTCCTGGCAAGGACCCGGATTGGAATCAAACGGCCCAACTCGGCGAAGTACTCATCCTCCCACCCTTGTCGACGGCCTTCGACTTCCTCGAGTTGAACGAGGCTTGAGCCTGAGACCACGATGAAAACCTGGTTACCGTCATCGATTTCTTCTTGAAGTGCGCCCGCAGCGCGGTCTGGGATCCGCGGCAGACGGCGCGTCGATGAGTAGTACTCCATGCGTCCGATCAACATGGGCGAGAGCGGGGCAAAGGTGAACACCCGGACTTCCGCAGCGCTGTTCGGGGCGCGCTGGTCAAGAAGATCGCCCATGAGTTCGTTGACGGCGAGATCGTCGTCGGTCACGATCTCGTACGACTCGTTGCCGTACCGGGTGATCATGAGCAGTGGCACAAGCGCCGCAGCCAGAACGACGAGACCTGCTGCGACGGCGTACCTAACAGGTCGGGGTGCGGTCGCACGGCTCAAGTCTGCGGACGCAATCAGCATCGCAGCTGCCGGCAGAGTGAACAGCGCAGTTCTGAGCAGCCCTTCGCCGCCGTACGGTTGGACAAAGAGGGGCACGAATGGTGCCAGCAGAAGTGCGACAAGTGCCCGATCGAGCTGGTTTCGTCGGCGCAGCGCGATCAGGCACGAACCTGCCACCAGCCAAACACTGAGCATCGCCAGCATCCGCAGCCGAAAGATCATCTGGCGTGTTTCCCCGCCGGAAACCGAACGCTCAGCGACGTTCTGGGACGCGATCGTCGACACGTCTCCGACAGAGCCGAAGATGACGTTGGAGTTTCCGAGCCAGTATGCCTCGGCTGCGTAGGACACCCATCCGATGAAAGCGAGCCCGATGATGAACGTCAGCCGGTACGTCGAGGAACGTTGCAGAATTGCCAGTCCGCCGAGGATGCACACAAGCATGACCGGTGAAAGTTGGTGCGAGATGATCAACGCAGCCGACAATGCCAACACGATGCTCAACGTCAGGATCCGACTCGCGTTCCCATACGGCCGCGAGGGAGTCCTGGTAGCGGTACCAGCGAGCCGACTCAGCCGCCGAATTGCGAGGGGTGCGGTCCCGAGGTTTCGCAGCACGAGGTCAACAATGACGAACACGAGGAGGAAAGCCACAGCCTGCGGAGCGAAATAGTCCTGACCGATCCAGTTGGTGAGGACGAAGACCAGCCCCGCCAACGTGCCGCGTGTCGATCCCAGCCCGAGTGTCAGACCGAGGTCGTAGAGCACCGCAGCGCTGACGATGGTCACGGCAACGGGCGCCATGGCCATGGCCCACAGCATGGTGTCGGTGCCAGCAACTCGTTCCAGGTAACCCGCCGCAGTGAAGAACCCGGGCCAACTGAACCGTGCATCGGCGGACTGCAGTAGTGGCCCTCCGCCTCCGATGTGATCTGCGAACGCAACATGCAGCCAAGCGACCGGAAAACGAGGATTGGGCTGCGTGAAAGCAACCACGCCGTGAAACAAGACGATGAGCGCGATGATGTGAGCCCACGCTGCAGCGACACTGCTGCGTGCGCCGCCCGCCAGGTTGTCGAGAACACCGATCACGATCAATGCAGTGCCAAGGAAGAAGTAGGGTGGTACCGCCTGGATCATCCCCCAAGAACCGATCGCATCGATGTCGGTGTTGATTGTCCCCACCACCGCGATGACCAAACCGATGGCGCCATACGAGAAGCGCCGAACCGCAATTCGAGCAAGCTGTTTCGGTGCTGGAAGGGTCCAGGCATCAGCGTCGAGTTCAACGCTTCTATTCACATCGAGTGCGTCAGACTCGCGTCGAAGTAAGACGACGGCCAAGCCGCAGACGCAGCTCACAGCCGTCACGACCGCGCTTTCCTGCCAAGCCCACCCGAGCCGTGTTGTCAATACGAGCGTGACCACCATCGTGTACGCGATGCTGAGCGCCGATGCAAGCACCACTGTGAACATTTCGATCGGCGCCCGAAGCAGTCGCAGCACGGTCCAACCTGGGCCGAGAAGCACGAGGACCGCCGCATAGAACGTCCGTCCGGGAACATCCCAGTCGAACCCGGCCAACATCCCAGCTACGGCCGTGAGGATCAGTACCAAACCATCTGCGAACTGAAGAGCTCGGCGCCCCGGGTTGTTCACCTTCATGGGTGGTGTTCTACTACCGAACCCAGCGCAGGGGCGGTCGGCAGGTCGTCGAGGCGCAAGCCCCTGACACGCGCCGAGAGGTACCCGGCTGCAGTGACGCCGAGGCCAGTGGCGATGGCGAGAGTGCCTCGGACACGTGAGCTGCGGTTGCCGATCAGATGTTGGGCAACGCCGCCTGGTAGCGCCTTGGTGACGTAGGACCGCTCGGCTTCGAGCGCATCACTCCCGCCGGCGAGCGTCGCCACCATGGCCTTGGCTCGGCCCTCGGACCAGCAGCGCCGTGCGAAGTAGCGGAACTCATGTCGCTCGGGGGGGACATGATGTCGAACCACCGATGACGGAGCCGAGTAGGTGGTCCAACCTGCCCGGCGGGCCCGGATCGCCAGTTCGGTTTCCTCGCACCCTCCGGTGTTGCGTCCGACTCGCCCGACACCGGCGTGGAACAGCCCGACCTCGGCGAAGACGGCTCGTCGAACCGCCATGCTGGCGCCGATGGGGTTGCGAATCACAATCGGGATCGTCGGCTGACCGGCGTAGGAACACCCGACCACCCACATGAACTCGTCGGGGAACCAGGTTGGCTGACCTTCCGCCCACTCTGGCAGCACCCGTCCGGCAGTGAGACCCACACTCTCGTCGTCGAACGGGTTGCAGAGGTTCGTGAGCCAGCCGGGTTCTCCTGCCGCATCGTCATCCAGGAAGGCGATCAGCTCGGAACCAGCGATCTCTACACCGGTGTTCCGGGCATCAGAGAGGCCCCGCTCCCCGGCGTTGGCGATAACGCTCGCGTCCGGCCACGTCGCGACAGAACGCTCCAACAGTTCGTCGTTGTGATCGATGACCAGGATCAGTTGGTCGGCGACTTCCTCGGCCAAAACCGATTGGACCGCCCGGGTGAGCAGTTCCCACCTTTGGAGCGTATAGGCACAGACTACGACAGAAATACTCATGGTTCAGTGTCGGGCTGTCAGGTCACCCAGCGAGCAGCTGTGATGAGCGCACAGTTTCGACCAGCCTGAGACCATCGCGCCGAACGTCGGCTGCCGTCGGACCACCGAAGCGTGATTGGCGGAAATGCTCGAGCGCAACGATGATCGACGAGACATCCGAACGGATCAGCCAAGCGCCGTCGAGACGTGGGTTCATTCGCCCGCCGAGCGGATGGCCTACGAGCACCAGCGCTGCTCCCTGCTCGAGGGCGCTGCTCTGTCCGGCCAGTTCGGTGCCGTCACGCACGATCACGACGTCGCTGGACCCGACGAGGTCGTTGATCTGTCCGGGCGGCTCGTAGGTGATCGACTTGGTGCGAGGCGACTCGCGCAACAATGTCTCGACGCTGGGATCGTCGGCCTGCACGATCAGCCGCCACGAACCATCGGCGTCGGCGGACATCGACTGAGCGGCGCGCAGTGCTAGATGGGCGAGTGCGGTGTCGGAACCGCAGACTACGACCGCAATCGAAGCACCTCCCAAAGCTGGCGCTGGTGCACCTTCGACCGTCGAATGGGGCAACGAAGAAATCACGTGTGCGGCGAGGCGGCGAAGCAGCCCCTTCGAGGGTGCTGTCGACAGATCATGAATCACGAGCTGCTCGCTGCGCAATCGGCTCATCAGCGCCGCAACGGTCAGCAGCATGTGGCGGTCGCGGTCGAAGCGCACCAGCACGATCCGGTCGTGGCGGCGGCGGAGCCCGACTACTGATGACATCCGCCCGGTCCAAAGCGGGTAACCGGACCGGGCAACGCCGAACAGGGTGCTGTTGCCGGCCGAGCCCGGGAGGTGTTGTGGATCGACGGCTTCATCAGACATCGCAATCAACACTCGACCATCCTCGGTCAGTGCTTCGGCAGCGACACGAACTTGATTGCGGACCCACCCTGGGGCGACACCGGCGACGACGAGTACGGTCTTCATGTCAGCTCTCCTGCTCGACCGAGCGAATTGTCGGAAGACCCGTGCGAATCTGACGTGACGTCCTGATGATGGTACGGAGGACCCGAAGGCCGTCACTGACGACTCGAAGGTTGCTTGTGCCATGAACACGACAATACTCATGGCTCGGAACTTCCACCACCACGAGGCCCGAGGCGGCCACCATCATGTTGAGCCGTGTTTCGATCTCGAAGCCGGGCACGTCGACGTCGATGAAGTCCAGACAATCCCGCCAGAACGCGTTGTAGCCGTAACACAGATCAGTGAAACGAGTCTGGCAGACGAGGTTGACAGCACCGGTGAGTGCCCTGTTGCCGAACTGACGAAGCGGGGTGAGGTCGACGCTGCCGCCTCCAGGAAGAAATCGTGAGCCCTTGGCAAAGTCTGCACCCGTTGCCAGCACGTCGACGAAGCGCTGGATTTCGTCGGCGTCGGCTGAGCCGTCGGCGTCGAGCATCACGAGGATGTCGCCAGTCGCGGCCTCGAAACCCGAGCGCAACGCGATGCCCTTGCCCTTCCGCTCTTCGAGAACGATCTTAACGTCGTCGCGCAGATGACGGGCAACCTCGATGGTGTCGTCCCTGGACCGTCCGTCGACGACGACGACCTCAGTGACGCAGGCGGGGAGCCGCCAGAGCGCATACGGGAGGTTGCGCGCCTCGTTCAATGTCGGGACGATGACCGACACGGTGGGGTTCGAAGGTCGCTTGGATCGTTGGAGCCCGCTGGTTTGCGGAGCTTGGGCGAAGGCCGTGCCGACGGTCTCACCTTTCAATGTGTCTGTCATAGTTCCGTTCCGTCCCGTCTCGATTGCCGCTCTTGGAGGTCTGCCAGCCGCTATGATTTGTCAAGCCGTGTCTAAACTGTAGTGCAAGTTGCAGGGGGGGCAAGTTTGGACTTTCTCACGTTCTGTCTACCAAATGATGAGCGCGAGAGCGGTCGGTGGTCGGGTGACCGTGCTGAGTGGTGTTATCGGCTCTATCCGAACAATTTGGAGTCGAATTGCGGTCCGAGAGGACGTGCAGGAACAATTGAGAACACTGCGTTAAGGCCGTGTTGCTCGAGGTCGATCGAGTGCACCAGCTTCCAGTCGTGAGTATCGAACAAGTCGATGCGTGTGGGTGCTCCACTCACCCCACGAGCCCGAATCCACTGCACGGTGTGACGCAGCTTGGTCGGACGTATTCGCGAAAACCCGACCCAGCACTGCTCTTTGTCAACGAAATGCAGGCCTCGACACCAACCGAGTAGTTGATCGGGATCGCCGGGTGGCTGCAGTGGGTATTTCCCTGTGACGACCTGGGCATTCAGGTCGACTTCGACGATGTGGCCGTCGACCATCGTCAGGTATGCCCTCTCGCCGTGCATCACTCCATCGTGCACTCGTTCGCCACCGAGTTCGATCGGATTCAGGAGGTCGCTCAGTGGTGCCAGGTCGCGCAACTCGAACCGTGACACCCAGACCTCCCCGTCATGTGCCAAAAGGTGATTGGGGTGGGCTCGGTGCGGCTTCAACTCGACGCCCTGGCGATAGTCGACGTTGCGGTCGAGCGTCGACCAGGTGTCCTCGCCGAGAACGTTCCACTCATCGAGCACGGCGCCGTCCTGACCGATCTGCAGCACAGACTCCAAGCCCGAATTGGCGATGAGCAACGTGTCGTCGGCGTACGGGATCACATGATGCACATCGTTGAACACGGGTAGCGACAGATAGCCGATCTGTTCGAAGTCAGGTAGTCGATAGGTCACCAGTTCGGTTTGCGTCGTGCAATAGAGCGTGTCGCCGCGACGCGTCGCCGACTTGAACAACACGGGATCGCCGGGCTGGCAGGCCTCGGGGGGTGAGACGTACTCGACCACGGTCTCCACTCCGTCAGGGGCGACGAGAAGGATGATGCCCGATCCGTAGCCATACCATGCGTCACCACCCTCGGTGATTCCGCGCGGACGGCGCTGACGGCCGCCGATCACGTAAACTGGTTCAAAGGTCACCATGCGCTACCTCGGGTGCTTGCCAGCGGCGGCCTCCGCTGAGCCGCTCCTAGGGAGGCCACTGTAGCCATGACGCAAACGAAGGACCAGCGGGGTCGGACGGAAGGAGTGGTCAATTGCACGTGCTGATGGTGGCCGACTTCTATTGGCCGTTCCTTGGGGGAGTGGAGCAGCACGTACGAACGGTTGCACACGAACTCACTCGACGCGGACACCGTGTGACGGTAGTGACCACCCTGGTCGGCGATGCGACCGCTCATGAACGCGACGGCGACGTGGAGGTTGTTCGGATTAGCACCGCAGTGCAGAAACTACCGTGGCTGTTCGACCAGCAGCGTCCGTGGGCCCCACCGGCGCCGGATCCGGTGGCAGCGTGGGCGATTCACCGGATCGCCGCTGAGCGCCGCCCGGACGTGATCCACGGCCATGACTGGCTCGCACGATCCGCAATGATGATCAGCCGAAATGACGTGCCGTTCGTATCGACGCAGCATTACTACACCCTGACGTGTGCGAAGAAGAACCTGCTGCGCGACGGCCTGCCCTGTCCGGGGCCGGAGTTCCAAGCCTGCTGGAACTGCGCCCGAACCCACTACGGCAACGCGAAGGGTGTTTTCACGTTGGCGGGCACGTGGGTGGGGGCGAAGCTCGAGCGTCGTCGGGTCAGCCACCAGATCTCCGTCAGTGAGGCCACCGCGCGTGGCAACGCACTCCACTTGCGCACGCCCACGTCGGTGGTGATCCCGAACTGTCTGCCACCCAGAACGGTCGGCGACGGCACCGGTGACGACCTGCTAAACGCGCTTCCGGAATCGCCGCTGATGTACGTCGGCGACTTCCGCGGCGTGAAGGGTGTCGACGTACTGCTCGCTGCGTATGTCGAATCGGGGATCGATCGGCCGTTGGTGTTGATCGGCAAGCGGTGGCCGGAATCGCCTGGGACCTTGCCCCCAGGTGTTAGCGCCTTCGAGAACTGGCCGAACTCGGTTGTGCGCGCGGCGATGGCGAAGGCGCGTGCCGTCGTGGTCCCATCGGTCTGGGCCGAACCGTTCGGGATCGTGGCGATCGAGGCGATGGACGCTGGTACGCCGGTGGTGGCATCGGCGACCGGCGGGCTGTCAGAAATCATCGAGGACGGCGTCTCGGGGCTCCTGGTGACGCCATCGTCGGTGACCGATCTGGCAGCAGCACTCCGGCTTGTCCACGTCGACGACACCCTGTGCGCTTCGCTCGCAAGAGGCGGAGCGGTAGCCGTCGAGCGCTACGCCGCAGAACGTGTCGTCGATGAGATCGTCGGCATCTACGAGGCGGCGATCGCCGAGCACACTTCGTCGTGAGGTCTGCAGTCGGCTTGGCAGTCGTGATCACCAACTACAACTATGCGCAATTTGTCGGTGCTGCCATCGAAAGTGCACTCGCTCAGGAGAGCGTCCAGGTGGTGGCTGTCGATGACGGATCGACCGATGATTCCGCCGATGTGTTTCGCCGCTATATCGATCGAATCGTGGTCGTCGAACAACCCAACGGCGGCCAGGGGGCAGCGTTCAATGCTGGATTCGCGGAAGTCACAGCTCCGATCGTCGTCTTCCTCGATGCTGACGATCTGCTTGCTCCGGGGATGACTGCTCGGCTGACCGATGCGTTTTGCGATCCGGCCGTTGCGAAGGTGCAGTTCGCTCTCACCTTGATCGACGATGCGGCGAACGTCCTGCCGGGCTTGATGCCACCGGACCCGACTCGGCTCTCGCGGGGTGACCTACGAGAACACTTGGTCGTCGCGCCCGACGACCTCGCTTGGCAACCGACCTCCGGTAACGCCTTTCGTACGTCGGTGCTGAGGGAGATGCTTCCGATGCCAACGGCCCCGTTCCGCATCAGCGCCGACTATTATCTTTCGAACCTGTCAGCGGCGCACGGCACCGTCACAGTCCTCGACGAGGTCGGTGGAAGCTACCGAATTCACGGAGCGAACAACCACTTCGCAGCGAGCACATCGCTGAGCTCGCTACGCGACAACATCGTTCGGACCCAGGAGACCAATCGTCTGCTGCTCGAGCACTGCCGTAAATTAGGGTTGCCCGGAGCCGACGTCGACCCGCCGGAGCTGCGTTCGGTGACGGCGCTCGGGCACCGACTCATCTCACTCCGACTCGACCCGTCCCATCATCCCGTCGTCGGCGACACCCGAGATAGCCTGGTGCGTGCCGGCATCGAAGCCGCACTGTGGCGCTCTCATGTGCGAATCAACAAGCGATTGGCAGCGGCAGGCTGGTTCGTCGCCATGGGTACCGTTCCACGCCGACTCGCAACACGTGTTGCGCAACCGCTGGTGCGCGTCGCCAAGGCAAGCCGATGATTGGTCGATCGGCGAAACGTCCGGGCGCTCTGCCGGTCGAAGGGAGACTCGATTGGCTCGCGTTGCTGCCGTTCGACGGAATTGCAACAGTCGTCGTCCTGATCGGGGAGGCGACCGATGATGAGCTCCGCCGTATGGCACGACACTTCGGGGTCGCATCGGTCGAGCGGCGACTGCCGGCGGGCGATGTCGACGTGCTGATCGTCCGTGACCTCCGGTGTGCGCGACGAGCGTTGGGGGCGCTTGCGCCGGCTGGCGTTGCGTGGTTGGAGGGAACATCGCGTCGTTCCCGGTTCACTCGGGTGGCCGCTCGGGCTGCACGGGCAAACGGCCGACAGGTCCGCGCGACCTACTGGGTGCTGCCGAGGGCTCGAAGTGCGCGCCGGTACGTTCCGACCACGAACCGGGCGGCATTGCGGTGGTACCTCGATGAGCTGTTCGTCTCTCGGACCACCGTTGAGCGGATCGGTCGACGAGCGACGATGCTGTGGCCCGGTGTGGCGACCCTCGTCCTCGGAGACAGGGCCACAGTCGTTGTCGGGCCGCTTGTTCGGTCAGGTCTCCTCGCGACAGGCGCAGGCGACGGTTTGCCGCCCGATCAGGTCGTGATCATGCAGTCCGGTGGCCACGATCTCGGCAATCGAACGATCGTCATCCCGTTCGGTGCGGAGGGTGGCCAAACCGGCTCGATCCTCAAGGTGGCATCCGCCCCAGAGATGAACGACCTCGTCGAGGCTGAATTCATTGCACTCCAGGCATTGCAGAGCGGCCTGCCCGATTCGATTGCTGCGAGCATCCCACTACCGGATTCGCGTTGGATCTGGGCGAATCGGACCGTCACCCGTGAGTCGATGTTTCCCGGTCCAACCGTCGACCATGCCATCCGTTCCGCCGGGATCGATCCGGGTCGGGCGCTCGATGAGGTCGGCGACTGGTTGGGTCGTTTCCACCTGGCGACTGCTCACGAGGACACCTGGAGCGTTGATCGGTTCGATCGCGTCGTACGCCCGACGCTTGAGGCCTACGAGAGCGCCTACGGCTCAGATGCGTCGGTGCAGCAACTGTTCCGAGGGGTCGAAGCACGTGCTCAGGAACTCGCCGGGCTGCGATTGGTGGAGGTTCGCCGGCATTGGGACTTCACTCCATCCAACGTGATCCTGTCGGAAGGTGGGATCGCAGTCATCGATTGGGAGCCAGGGATCGGGCGACCGATGGACGGTCGCGGACTGCCACTGTGTGATCTGGACTACTTCGTGAAGTTCTGGCTTCATGCTGTGGTTCGACCGAGTTCGGTGGCCGAAGAGAATGCGCTGTTTCCCCACACGTCGGCCGCCGAGGCAGTGTGTTGTCGAGCGGTGATCGAGAGTTACTGCGCTTCGCTCGGCATCGACCCCCGCTTCGTTCCCATGATCTCCGTTTACCAGTGGGCAGAGCAAGCGGTCCACGACCAAGCCCGTGGCCGTCGGCTCGGCGGTTTGCCTGAGACGCGGTGCGCCGCCACACGCCACGTGATCGCCTTGGCGTTGGATCAAGATGCGCTCTTTGCCGAGCGGTGATCTTGCTGGGACCCGGCAGCTCGAGATTCTCACTTCACATATTGTTTGTTAGTTGTCGATGGTGATTTTGTTCCATCGTGAGCTGATCCATTGGCCTGAAGAGTTCCTGCCGTTGGCCCAGAGGCTGACCTGACCGTTGGCGACGCTTCGAGTGTCCCAGGAAGTC
>Ga0105047_10019197_pt1 | contig 10561 bp, 6 predicted proteins | sample MAT04_FD_78384 | JGI IMG/M metagenome (GOLD analysis project Ga0105047, IMG submission 78384) | Freshwater microbial communities from Lake Fryxell liftoff mats and glacier meltwater in Antarctica - MAT-04 (megahit assembly) | ecosystem: Environmental > Aquatic > Freshwater > Ice > Liftoff... | reverse complement strand
GGCCTGTCGAATGGCTGGCCAGCATTCCCTTAAAAACCATCGGACCCCGTCGAGATTCGGCGGGTAGGAATAAAGGCCAATGAAACCGATCCTTGGCGGATGATGCGGCCTGGGGAGCGGTTGATCTAAAGCCGGACGGGAAAAACCATTGGGAATAACGTGAATTTGCTGACCGCCGCCCAGATACTGACGGTCCTCTTCGCTGCATACAGAAAGGGTGGTGAAACGTCGCTCGAGTTGCATTTCCCGACGGCGCCATAGCATGCGCTGTACGTTTATCTTGAGACGCTTTATTATATTGTCCTCGTTCCGCGCAGCCGTCCGGAGGTACGTACTGGGAATATCATCGATATCCAAATGACCGTTGGGCCAATCCCAACGCCCCAGGATATTCGGCGTCCGCGAGTTTAAGACCCAGACTAAATCATACTGATCAAACAGAGTGGTAATGGCATTCCGGTCCGAGGAGGAAACCGCAAATCCGTGCAGATTCAAGAAAGTGGGATCCAGAGCCCACCGCAGTTTGCAAATCAATCCTCGGTTTGGGGAAAGCTCGGGGCTGAGCGCCGCGACAACTGGAAATTCATCGGCCGTCTTCCTGCGCGCCTCAGTGTCGCCGGCTTCCGAGCTGACAATGGCAAGATCCACCGGCCCCATCTGCTTTAAAGCCCGTCCGATGTATAAACTTCTTAATTGCCCGCCAAACGCGCGGCCGCCCGGCCATGATGACACGATATAGAGAATTTTCATCCGGGCTTCGACTGGTCTTTCAACTTCCAAATAGGGAACTCATCCTCTCCGTCGAATGAACGATTAGACCTCTTGCCAGGGAAGATTCCTGATCTTGGGCCAACCGGCTTCGCGAATGGCCCGGGTCGCCGGATCCTGCAGACAGGAAAAAATATCGACCTCAGGGAAAAATTTCTCCCCGACGCCATTTTTCACGAAAAAGGCGTTAAAGCCAAAACGATGAGTTCCAACCAAACGATATCCCTTTTCACGGCCGAGCTTGCACATGGCAGCCAGCGACGCCCCTCGAAAATCCTCCGACTGGAAAACGAATTTGGGATCGTAGGGCACCGTCAGCGCCCGATCTCCTGGAATGAGGTTGTGCGTTTCACACACCACGACCTGAGGTTGAACGACCTCGATGGCCTTCCAAACCCAATAGTCCATCCCATCGATGTCCAGGCTAAGCAGATCGATGGGGCCTTTGGCTCCTGATTTTGCGATGAGTTCATTGACGTTCTCGGCCGTCACCCACGCTTGATGGAAAGTGGGAGGATGAAAAAAGGTATCCCGACTGTTGGCGAAGAATCGCTGTCCAGCCGCGACATTTTTTTCGTTCCCATCGAAAAGGTGCCCCCACCATCCGTGGTTGATGACGAGGTTGGCCGCCATGCATTCCCTTCCGTTGCCGGCGCATATTTCCACACAGGTCCGATTTACAGGGGTGATCAGCGAAAAAAGGTAGAGCAGAATCCCGTCTTCCTCGAACTGAGAATATTTTCGGAAACCAGCGTCTTGAAAAGTGGGAAGCGAATGAGGCGCTTGCCCGGCCGTCAGCCGGTAACTCTGCATCAAGTTTTTTTGCGCAACGGTTTCATTATGGAGAAAAACGCCACCGCGATCCAACTCGAGTTCGTTAACAATCGCTGGTGCTGCGCGATTGAGCGCCCTTTTGATTATTTGTTTCATGAATGACGTAGCAGTAACTTTTCAGCTGTTGAGGCCTGCGCGAGTCAAAATATCCGAGTCCGGTGCGGGGCATCGCTCCAGCGCCGGGTTGGGAAAGTGATTCTGCGGGGCCGATTAGCGAAGCTTCGCATCCGCCACCGGATTTCGGGCCGTTACGCCGTCCGATTGAAAAGATCTAAAGCGCCCGATCTCATCGCGCAATACTTGCAAATATTGATGACCGAATTTGAGGTCAGGTTCGAAATGGTTTCCCTCGGCCCATTCGTTCCAGGATTTGAGAAAGACGATACGATGTTCCGCGGGTTTATTGCGAACTTGGTCAAGTACCGCCCGGAAATGATTTCGAAAAAGTTCTGGCGTGGACCCATGTAAGACCAAACCTCGTAATCCGCTGCGGGGAGTGTTGTCCCAATTTGGGATCGCACACGGATAAACATTATCCTTCAGACATTCGTCCAACAGCAGATGTCGGGTCGATTGTTCATAGGAATAGAGCCGGGTGGGCCTCTTGAGCCATTTCCTATAATAATACCTAAGCCGGGAACTGATATAACCGGATTCGCTGTTCTTCGCAAGAAATAAGGGCCTCGTGGTCGCTCCGTCAAAACCATGCTCTTCTGGCGACCACGGCGCGTTTTCCACTCCGACCAGATAGAGGCCAGCCAGCCCGGCTTTTAATGCGAGACTGCGCCAGTGCTCGGTAAACTTTAGGGGATGCGGCAACCCTTTGGGGCTGTACACAAGAAACAGGGGTTTCCCTTCAACGGTAACGCACCGTTTATCTTTAAAGGCGGGGAGCAATTCGCGGAAATGTCGTTCCTCGTCGTCGCGACCGGGATAAGTCTGTTCAACCAATAGTTTCTTGGGGCTGCCATGCCAGATCCCTGTCCAGGACTCGTTCGCCCAGCAAAGGCAAAATGGGAAATTGGGCTTTCCGGAGGCGAGCACTTCATTAAAAGGCCGCTCCAGGAGTCGGCGCCCATGGCCGAACCAATAATGATAGTAACAAAAGGCCTCCACCCCAAATGCTTTTGCGAGGTTTGCCTGAGCCTCGCGCGCTTCAGGCAAACGCAAGTCATAGAATCCTAAGTCAGCGGGTACATGGGGCTGGTAATGAGCTGGAAAAAGCGAGCGAGCCTTTGCCGTATTGGTCCACTCAGTAAAACCCGTGCCCCACCACTCGTCGTTTTCTTTGATCGGATGATACTGCGGGAGATAGTACGCGATAGTTTTCAATGCGAATAGATCTTATGCCTTAGGATGTGCACTCAAGGTTTGTAGAAATAAAAGCAGGCTGAGTCGCCATCCTGATCTCGGTTCAGTTGGTCGGCGGCTGTCTGATATCCAACAATATCTTCCTTGGAAAATACACTTTCAGCGGGGTTTACGTTATAGGAACGTTTATCCTTCAGGGGGATATCTCTAGCATACTGTTCGCTAGCCCAAAATTGGAAATCGCTTGAATCAAAAACTACATCCTGAAAAAGGAAACCAGATTGTTGGGCGAGCATCTTCATGCTGGCGAGTGTATGCAGGAACAAGTGCCGCGGTGCGTCGAGCTGCGCCCAGTGTTGGCGGTACTTTCGAAAAGCGAAAGAAGAGGCTACGGGAATCCTGATCAAAAGAAAGCAACGGGGATTTAATAGGGTATAAAGGTGGCGAAGTGCTCGAGCCGGCTCCGGCATATGCTCAAATGTGTGATGTAGCATCACCAGATCAAAACGTTCATCGACACTGTATATATCCTGCTTTAAAATCCGAAAGCCTTGAGCGATTTGCTGAGTTTTATCAACGAATGGATCAATCCCGGTTAGATCTGTAAAACCGTCGTCGTGCAACCGGTAAAGCAAGCTTCCCGCTCCACATCCTACATCCGCGATGCGCGAGGTAAGAGCTACACCGCACGTTTTTAACCATTTATAGTAGTCTGGACTCCCAAAAATGTCCGCCGCAGGACGACCGTAACGTTTCGTGACCAACCAGCCCAGAGGGTTTTTGCCGTGGAGGCAGTATAGAGCACGTTGCCGACGTATGAAGTGCCTCAAGCCCGAACGAGGGTAAAGGGTGGGTTGCTGTGAGTAATAATCAGCAGGATAGTAGGAAGAAAGGTCGCGAGGAACGTCTTGGAGTGCGACGCACCCGCACTGCCCGCATTCCATATAGAGGAATTCATCTCTTCTTCCAAACATCATCTCCCTTGCAGTAAAGCGGGAATTGCCGGACGAGTTCTCGCAAACGGAGCATGAAAGGTCTGTCATTTATCACCTAAGTTTTTCCAAAAGGACGGGCAAAATCACAAGATTACAGAGAAGGAGTGACGCTTCATTGACGATAGCGGTGCCGCTCAGGGAGGCAGGTCCGGGGTCGACAACGATTGAAGGAAGGATGGATAGCCATGTCACAACGAGTCAAAAAACGTGTGGAGTTGCGCTGCGAAACGATTGATATTGTAGTGCCGTTCGGCTAGTTGTCTGCCCTTTAACCCCATGGCTTTGGCGAGGTGGGAATCATTCGCCAATGTCTCGATCGCATGAGCCAACGCAGGCGCGTTTCCTGCAGGCACATGTAGGCCGCAACCTTCTCGCTCTACGTCAATCTCGCTGGCCAATGCCCCTGTTCGGGTGACAATGACGGGGCGGGCCATCGCAAACGCTTCAATCAGATTAGTAAATCCGACGGCCGTATATTCGACCGGGTCGTGCTTAAGAATGATGAGAGAGGCAGCGCATTTAGCATAATGGTCACGTAAAAGGGCCTCATAGTTTACGGTATCATCATGAATCCCTCCAGTGAGCAGGCGGGTGTGTGTCGGCCAAACAAGGCCAGGCGGAAGGTTCGGAGAAATAACCTGAATCGTCGCACTTGTCTGAGCTGCGGCGGCAGCGAGCGTGACATGATCACGTTGGGTAATGCCACATGAAAGGAACCATTCGGGAGCATACGGCAAGGTTGGAAAGGAGCTCAGATCGGCACCCCATCCGAGGTGGGCTACCTTCACCTTCGGCGCGATTTTTTTCGCGTGGTCTGCCGCGGCTGGATTGAGCGCGATGATGCCGCTGTGAGCCCATCCCATGGCCAAGGGCTCCCGGGCAAAAAGCAATGAGACGATGTTGCATCGTAGTGCACCAAGCGCGCGAAGGAAAGGCAGCCAGTAAAGAACGTTGTGTCCGCAGTATACAATACCATCCCTGCCGAGCCAATTTCGTGTAACCTTTAGAAGCCTGAGATCGTGCGGAAGCGGTTTCCGATAAAGGTAAAAGTCGGTGAGCGGCTTGGCTAACGCGATTTCATAGCCTTTTCTGACCAACTCCAGGCATCCCCAAAGGTGATGCGATGGCTTCAGTCCGCTTTTAATCTGGTTCCAAATGTCTTCACCTCCATACGAATTAACGTAAAGGATTCTTCGGAGGGTCGCTTGGTGAGCGGGCGAGAGTATTATCATTCCCTGCTCTCGTCTTTCGACTATTCCTTCCAAAGTCGACATACGTCCGCTCAACCCCGTTTCTAAATACGATCCTAAATTTGTCACGCGAACGAGTTTGTTGCAAAACCTAAGTTGTTTCTACGATATAAGCTGTCGTCAATGTGCTGGAACTTCATGGGTGGGTGGCGGAAGCTTTGGTTGGTTGTTATTTTGGACGCCACACGCCTCTAGCGTCCAGCAAATCCTTTAGGTGGTCTTTAGCAATCGTATGCAGGTTGCGTATGCATCATGACTCTTGGACGTAAAAGCAGCTACCATCCGGAGACGCGCAAAACGCGTTCCAGTGCTCGGGTGGCCAGGTTGCCACGAATATCCTGTGTCGATGCCAGTAAACGATGCACGGTTTTTTCGCAGACCGAACGGGGATCAGATAGATCTATATCGTTCAATGCCAACCGAGCAGCTTGCTTGTTCCAATCCTTTCCCCAGATTGCGATTTTACGGAAACGGCTTGGGCCATGCTCGCGAAGCAGTTGGACAACTTCTCGATCCCACCAAGTGACAGGTTCAGCAGTGAGTGAGCGAAAATTAATTCCGGCCTGTTCATATCCTGCGAGCCATTCTGGTCGAACAGGGTGGATTTCGCTTTTATTCCAACCGGATAACATATGATTATATTCTCGGAAGATGTCGAGAGGACCCTTCTTTTGGTTTTTGGCATATTCCCAAGCCTGGTACCAACGTTGTTTACTCAACATCCGCTCCCAGAGAACATATTGAAAGTGCAGTACGACGATCTCATCGAGGTCTAGGGTTGGTGCGTTGAGTGGCTGGGGGACTCGCGGGCTGTGAATTCGTTTCCCCACATGTTCGGCGCCGTCGTCGACAAAGCCGAAGGGGACATGCGCTGGCGGGATCCAGGCTTTTTGAAACCCCGGCAGAATGTTGACCCATCTAAAGCGAAGTATAGTGCCTGGTTTGGCGTTAAGTATCTTTTGCCAATCCGAGGTAGCTCGCGCGTTGGCCGAAAAGGCTTCGTCAGCGTCGAGCCCGATGAGTATTCGCGGGCCGTTGATCAGCCGCGCGCGATTGAGCAATAGTTGTTGCCGATAGCTTTCATCGTAAGCCGGCAAATCATTGAGGACGAGATTGACGCTGGGAGTTTGGCGGAGCTGCTCACAGGTTCCATCAGTCGACCTTTGGTCGGCTACTATTACGTGGTTGGCCCAAGTACTGGCCGCGGCGACGAATTTGTCGATAATCCAGGACTCATTTTTCGTGGGAGTCGTACAGATCCATTGGGCACGAGCGGAAGCGGGTGAAGATGACATTATCCGGAAGTGTTCGACTTAGGCAAAGAGCGTTCAAACTGCGGCGGAAAAAGGAGCCGCTGCTTTTCCACCTGTAAGTTTTCGATCAAAAGCGCTCTGTAAATCAACGAACAGACTTTTTAACTCTTTTAGCCCACCGGGCATAAGCATCCAAATGGCGAAGAATACCACAAATCCCGTGGAACAACCTAAAATTAGGGATAATGTATTTCCGCAATGAGGACCTTCTTTTTGCAGTAGCAGTAGTACGAACGCCATCCCTATACCCGCAGTTGCCGGGCGTAGGATCGTCGTCCCAAATGACTTGATGTCGACGGGCGAGTGTCGGAGGCAATAGTACAGCCGGGGGGCGATGAGGCAGTAGGTCACAGCGACTTCGGCAATGGCGATCCCGGTCATGTTCCAGCGTACCCCGATCCACATGAATAAGATAAAAATGACATTGTGGAGTAATGTCAGGAAAAGATACCTTCTGGATTGGCCTCGCGTGATCAAGATGAAGGCGGCCGATCCGATGGGCTGCTTTATAAAGGTGCCCAGACTAAGAATGGCTATAATAGGTGCGCACGCGACCCAATTGGGACCTAGCAGAAGGGCGGTGACTTCTTTTGCATAGACCGCAACCAACAAACTCGAAGGCATGGTAACCATGCAGACAATCGTGAGCATCTTCAGATAAAAACGTCGATAACGTGGATGGTCCGATTGAAGCAGACTCAGCGCCGGCTGTGCGACTTGATAGAGCGGACTAAGCAGCTGGTCGGTCGGGGCGGCGACTAATTGATAGGCTTGTCGGTAGACTCCAACGGGCGCAGGGCCTCCGAATTTCCCCAAAAGCAGACGGTCAGCACCGGTCGCTATACTGGAGAAAATATTGGCGATACTCAAATTTGCTCCGAAACCCAGCAACTGACGAATATCAGTTTCCCTCGAAGGAAGACTGGGGACCCATGGAAGCGCCCACCACATTCCTAGAGTGAGAAAAGCGCTTCGGGCAACCCCGCCCCATACCAGCGCCCAGTATCCCCAACCGAGCCAGGCGAGAATGACGGTCAAGAGCACGCTGACGAGACTAGCCAGGACGCGAATCATCGACGTACTTCCCAGCTTCAACTGGCGCGTAAGGAGTGCCTGATGCTGCACAAAAAAGCCACCAACGGCGAAATTGATGGAAACGGCACAGGTAAGAAGGGTGAGTCGCGAATCGTGGTAATAGGCCGCAATAACCGGAGACAGGGCGCAGACGATGACACTGATGGCCATTCCCACAAAGACGTTTACCCAAAAAAGATTCGATACCTGCTGATGCGTGATATCTTTTTGCTGCACCGTAGCCGACGACAATCCCAACTCTCGTAACTGGTCCGCAATTGCTGTTACGGCCGTCACCATCATCACCAGTCCAAAATGCTCGGGAAGTAGCAAACGCGCGAGTATCGCGGTTGAACCCAAGCGAAGAATAAAGTCGAAACCGCCTGCCACGCTGGTGACCAAGGTTGCCCGAATGGAGTTTTTTCTTATCTGACCCTGCAGGTGGTCGGTGCAGGTTAGCTGCTTAAAACGCTCGGCGCGGTTCATGATCGATCCGTAGGCGAGAATCGCGGATGGCTATACGGGACGAGAGAGTGAGGTCGGTGGTGCAAGTTGAGATCGGAATCGCCCGCCGGCGGCTTCCCTGAGGGAGGTGCCAGCGAGCGTTCGGTTCAATCACTCAATCCAGTTACTTCGTCGAGCAAAAGTGTGATGTGCTACGAGTATATACCACATAGGGCCGTGATTGTTCTTACGGCATCTCGTAAACCTCGATGAGGGCGACACCGGTGGTGTCGTTTACTCCAGAAACCTTCGCGGTGTAGGTGCCAGGATTTACGGTGACCAAGAGAACCGCGTCGCGGCTGGCAGATACCAGATTGAAAGCCCCCACTTGAGCAAAAGCCGCTCCGTTGGACGCGTCCCAGTTGTCGTTGCTCGCGACGGGTTCTACAGTTCCGCTGGAGTAAAGTTCCAGCTTGGGGTCCGCCAAAGCGCCAGTGACGCCGAAAGCTTCAAGCGTCGGGCCGACCGCGCGGATGAGCAGGGTGCGTGGGCCGGTGCCCGAAACATTAAAACCGGCGATTAAAACTCCGCCACCGGTCCCAACTTGGGTGCGGGCGGACACATTGACTAGCTTGGCTCCATTATCCATCTCGGTGTCATAAAGCTCGACCAGAGCGATTCCGGAAGCGCCGTCGGCATCAGTGAGCTTCGCCGTGTAGGTGTTGGCTCCCAGGGTCGTGACAATCGCGGCATCTTTGCTTTCGCTCGGAAGACCAAAGGCGCCGACTCGCGCGAAGGTGTCGCTGGCCCGGGCATCCCAATTGTCATTGGTTCCCACGGACGAGGCGCCTGCGCCTTGATTCAAATCCAACCGGGGATCGGGGAGCGTGTCGGGAACGTTGAAGGCGGCTAGACCGGGACCAATGCCGCGAACCAGAATGGGCTTGTTACCGCCGGCGACTGCAAATCCGACAATCAAGGTTTCGGCGCCGGTGCCCGCCGTTGAACGAATCGAGAGATTGCTCAGGGCCGACGTGGAGCGAACGGTGTCCTTCAACCCAGAGAAATTCATTTTGGAAGACGAAGCGGTCTGGCTATAGGTCACCGCGATGGACCTCGATTCAGTCAAGGTCACCGCAAGTTCCGCGCCGCTCGAAGTCATCGCGGAGAAGCGATTATCGTTCCCCATTGTTCCGGTGGCCCCGTCAACGGTCGTGGAGGTCATGGTGACGACAACCGCCTTGCCGCTGGGCCCAATGATAGAATAAGTGGTGCCGGTATCAGCCAGCAGGGCAGTCGCTTTATAAAACCCAACCGAGGCGCTGCTCCCTTGGTCGACGCTGCCGCTCACCATTTGATTCGAGAGTTGTCCCAGCAACTGGCCATTTGATAACTGCCCGGTGAAGACGAAAGGGAGGGCGGCTTGTGCGGTATTGGGTTGACCCGGCGTCGAAGCGGCCTTGGCAGGACTGGAGGCCAGCGTGTTTCCACTCACAGAGAACGTGCCGTCAGGGGCGATCACCAAGTCCGTTACAATCGCATACTTGTTGGGTAGATATGCCAGATAACTGGCGGTAAAATCGGGGCGGACGTGGAGCGCCCAAGTGCCGCCGTCGGAGAAAGTGCCAAAGTAGCTTCCGGCGATACCGATGCGGTTCACCAGCAATTCGGCTCCCGCGCTGGTCACGCTTCCGTAGGCGTTACTGACGACGACAGAATAAGTTCCCGCCAAAGACGGCTGAATATTCGTCAATGTGAGTTTTTGGTCCGTTTGACCGACGAGAGGAACACCATTCTTGCGCCACTGGAACGTGGGGGCTGGGATGGCCTGCGCTGCGATGGTGAAACTTACATTGCCAGCCGAGATGGCGGACGTGCCGAGCGGCTGAGTATTGATGACGGGCAAGGTTCCCACGGTCAGGAAAGCGACATTACTGGTGGTGGAACCAGCGGAGTTGGATACGACGACGCTATAAATTCCGGTATCGTTGGTCGTCGCCGCTGGCAAAGACAGGGTTGCAGAATTCCAACCGGGAATGTTGGTGCCGTTTTTCTTCCACTGATAGTTTACGGCATTGGTCGCGCTGACCCTGAAACTGGCTGTAGCTGAGGAAATGATAGTCTGGGTCTCGGGATGCACTACAATCCCAGGCGCCTCAAGGGAGGGTGTGGGCGTCACCGGACTCGGTGTGGGCGTCACCGGACTTGGTGAAGGTGTTACCGGACTTGGTGAAGGTGTTACGGGCGATGGTGACGCTACCACCGGGGAAGGTGCCGGGACGACCGGGGCTGGTGGAATCACGGGTGTCGTTACGGTGAGCTGCGCGGCACTGCTCGTGACCGAACCTCCGGGGTTGGACACAAGCACGGTGTAAAATGCGGCGTCATTGGTTTTTACCTCATTGATGATGAGGGTGGAGGCTGTGGCGTTTGGGATGTTCGTGCCATTCTTCCGCCATTGGTAGCTGACGGCATCGCTCGCCAGAACGCTGAAAATCGCGGTCGTCGATAAAACCGCACTGTGACTCGTGGGTTGCCCCGTAATCACGGGAGGAAGGACCACCGCGGGAGG
>Ga0105047_10019195_pt1 | contig 10561 bp, 6 predicted proteins | sample MAT04_FD_78384 | JGI IMG/M metagenome (GOLD analysis project Ga0105047, IMG submission 78384) | Freshwater microbial communities from Lake Fryxell liftoff mats and glacier meltwater in Antarctica - MAT-04 (megahit assembly) | ecosystem: Environmental > Aquatic > Freshwater > Ice > Liftoff... | reverse complement strand
TGCCGAGCCGATCGAGAAAAGTGTCGCGCGCAGTGATCTGCGTCTGGACGCGGATTTGCCGATGTTATTGTTGTCTGCTGGAGCCTTGGGCTTTGGTCCGGCAGCTTCGGTCGTGCGTCGCTTGGTGGACATGGAAGAGCAATTTCAGGTCGTGGTGGTCTGCGGCAAAAACGAAGAACTCGAAGCCGAAGTGCGTGAGATCGTGAAAGGATCGAAGAAGCCGTTTCATGTGTTGGGTTATACGAAACACATGCGCAAGCTGATGGCGGCGGCGGATTTGATGCTGACCAAACCAGGCGGACTGACCACGGCGGAGGCACTGGCTTGCGGCCTTCCACTCCTGCTACTTGATCCCGTGGGTGGTCAGGAAGAGCGGAACGCGACGATGCTGCTGGAACGTGGTGCCGCCTGGATTTGTTCCGAAGTTACCGTGTTGCCATTTAAGCTTTCCAAGCTTTTGGCGCAGCCCGGGCGTCTAAAAGACATGAGCGAGAATGCCCGGAGCATCGGTTTTCCGGCATCTTCAGCCGCAGTTGTGGAGAAAGTCCTGAACGATAAACAATCGACGAACATCATTACCGCCGAGGAAGTCAGGGCCTTGCGCAAGACTGCCTTGCAAAATAAGGGGATTCAGTAGGCGCTAAGTTTCGACACGTATCGTGGCCGATTTTCCGTGGGCATCCAGCCCTTCCAAACGGGCGAAGGCTTCAATATGGGGGATCGATTTTTTTAGACTGCGCGGCGTGAAACGCACAATGCTGGTGCGTCGCTGGAATTGATCGACCGTCAAGCCGGAGAATGATTTTCCTGCCCCGCCAGTTGGAAGCTCGTGGCTGGGACCGGCGAGGAAATCGCCTCCTGCCACCGGTGAATAGGGTCCTAGGAAAATGGCGCCCGAAGTGGAAATTTGCTCCGCCCACTTGTCGTCATCGGTCGTGACCAGCGTGAGGTGCTCGGGCGCGTAAGCATTGGCAATCTGCACGGCCTGCTCCATGTCGGCGGTTAGCAAAAGAAAACAGCCGGATTCCAATACCGGTTGCAGATGGGCCTGGCGCTCGCAATCAGCCGCCTGCCGCTCGAGTTCGGCCTCCACTTTGCGCAAAAGGCCCGGGCTGGGTGTGAGAAATCCGGCGGCGCTTCCGGCACCGTGTTCGGCCTGCGCCAGAAGATCGGCTGCGATCCATGCGGGATTGGCACCGGAATCCGCGATGATGAGAATTTCACTCGGTCCAGGGAGAAGATCGACGCCGACGATTCCAAACAACTGGCGTTTTGCTTCGACCACGTAACGGTTTCCAGGTCCGAAAATTTTGGCGACGGGCCTGATCGTCTCCGTGCCATAGGCCAGAGCTGCGATGGCCTGTGCTCCGCCAATTCCGTAGGCTTCCTGCACTCCGGTGATCGCCATGGCACGCAGCACGGCGGCAGAAAATTCCCCGCGTTTGTCGCATGGCGTCGTGATCACGATTTCCGGCACCCCGACCGCCTGCGCGAGAGTGGCTGTCATCAGGACAGTCGATGCCAGTGGCGCAGTGCCGGCGGGCACGTAGATGCCGACGCGCGGCAATGGATCAAATCGTTCGCCTACTTCTGTCCCTTCGAAGTTGCGACCACTCCACGCGCGGCGCATGCTGCGGCGGGCAAAACGGGTGATGTTACGATGCGCGGCCTGCAAAGCGGCTTCCGTGGTGTCGTCCACGCGGGCGCGACGAATTTCTGCCGGGTCAATCGTCAGGGTTTCCGCTGTCAGCGTGTGTGCATCAAATTTCTTTGCATACTTGATCAAGGCGTCGTCGCCGTTGGCTTGCACACCTTCGAGAATGGAGGCGACCGTTTTCGCCAGGTCACGTTCAGGAACGGCGCGACGATGAAGGGTGGCGACGAATTCAGAATAGCCGGGTTCGTTGTAACGAAAGATAAACATGGAAATGGAGTTCAGGGTTGTCCGCAGAATTTGAAAAGGAAAGTGGTCGCACGCGGCGGGTTGTCAAAATAGATCACAAGTCCACCATCCCGGCCCAACAAATTTTCAACAACCGCACAACTCGCGCGACGGGAGTGGATTTGATGCAAGCCATGTTCGTGCCCACGTGTGTAGAGATTACCCCATGCTGCGACCATGGCGGCCCCTTCACATTCAGCCAGAATGCGGGCCTCGAGCGGAGCTTGCTCAAAGAATTCGTAGAACACATTTTTTATGGCCTCGATGGATTCGTAATCGCATGGCGCTTCGTCCTCGACGCCGGGGGATGGCAGGCGCGTGAGTTCGGAACGGAAAAATCCCATGCGGATCCGGCCATCGAAACCGGCGAGTTCATTGCGACGGGAGCGCGTATTGAGCGCGATCCGAAAGAGCGGCGATTGTGGCACAGCGAGGTCGATCCAGAGATGATCGGCGAGATCGGGGTTGGGATGCGGCTCGGGCGTGGCACACAGCAGGTGGCCTGTGGCGCGCACAAAACGTCCGTGCCAACCGGCAAACGGACGCTGCGGTTTTTGGAGCGGATGTGAGCGTGCGTTTGGCCTTCTCATGAATATAAAGCGCTGGCACCCATCCGAACCGGCCCCGATGCCACGTATAATGTATGTGGCGCCTTTGTGCGTGACCAGCTTATGATGCAAACTGTGACTACCGAAACGACCAGTGAATCGCAAGAGTCCGGGGATGTCGATTTGATGCTTCGCATTCAGCGTGGAGACGAAGAAGCCCTCGGCCTTTTGTATGACCGGTATGCGGGCGTGTTAAAATCGCTTATCATGCGGGTCATCCATAATGAAGCAGAAGCCGACGATTTATTGCAGGAGATTTTCGTCGAGCTTTGGAACCAATCCGCCACGTTCTCACCGGAAAAAGGCAAGCCGCTCGGCTGGATTGTGACGCTTGCCCGGCGTCGCGCGATTGACCGCCTGCGTAAACGCCAGGCCTATGCGCGGGTCGAAGAAAAATTTCAACATGCGCCTGAGACACAACCCGAATCCTGGGTGCACAACACCATGGAGGCGGACATCGAAATGAATGACGCCCGGCGGGTGTTGCAACGAGTCATGGCCGATCTGCCTGAAGCACAACGGCAAGCGATCGACCTCGCATTTTTCAAGGGCATGAGCCAACGCGAAGTGGCGGCACACACCGGCATTCCGCTTGGCACCATCAAGACCCGGCTGGAGCTGGGCCTCAAAAAAATCGCAGATGCATTAAGGGGGCTCAAAGATGAACTCTGAACAATTCGAAAACCTTGCCCGCTTGTATGTGGTGGGCGCACTGGAACCACAGGAACTCGTCGACTTTGAAAAATTAAGACGCGACCTCGGGGATGACGCTGAGGAATGTATTCAAGAATGCGAACGCCTGAACGCAGCGTTCGCACTTACCTTGCGGCCCACCCCACCGGACATTTCCACGCGAGAGAAGTTATTGGCGCGTATTCGGTCGGTGGCACGGTGAAGTCGGGCCGTGGCGTCTAACATCGCAACAAGCCGACGCTCATTCCACTTCAAGCCACCGCAATGTCCGGGCAAAGATAGACGTCTTGAATGCTGTGGAGCAGTTTGACACCTTCCTCCATCGGACGTTGGAAGGCTTTGCGTCCCGAGATCAGGCCTGAACCACCCGCGCGTTTGTTGACCACTGCCGTATATACCGCATCGGCGAAATCGTTCGCGCCGCTTGCACCACCGCTATTAATCAGTCCGGCGCGTCCCATGTAGCCGTTCGCCACTTGATAACGACAGAGGTCGATCGGATGATCCGTCGTTAATTCTGAATAAATACGTTTGTCCAATTTCCCGTAGCTGCTCGAACCGCTGTTGAGCGCAAGAAAGCCACCGTTGTTCTCCGGCAGTTTTTGTTTCAAAATATCGGCTTGAATCGTGGCCCCAAGGTGATTGGCCTGACCGGTGAGATCGGCGGAGAGATGATAATCTTTGTCTTTGACGAACGCCGGATTTCGTAGATAGCACCATAGCACGGTTGCCATGCCAAGCTCGTGGGCGTGGGCAAAAGCCTCGGCGACTTCCACAATTTCGCGCGCGGCATCATCCGAACCGAAATAGATCGTGGCCCCCACCGCGGCGGCACCCATTTCGTAAGCTTGTTCAATGTTGCCGAACATAATTTCGGAATGCGCGTTGGGATAGGTGAGCAACTCGTTGTGGTTGATCTTCACCAGGAACGGAATTTTGTGTGCATATTTCCGTGCCATGATTCCCAGCACCCCAAAAGTGGAGCACACCGCATTGCAGCCACCTTCGATGGCGAGTTTAATGATATTTTCCGGATCAAAATAGAGCGGGTTTTTTGCAAAACTCGCCCCTGCGGAATGCTCCACGCCTTGATCGACGGGCAGGATGGAGAAGTAACCGCTGCCGCCGAGACGCCCCGCATTATGCATGCGTTGCAGGTTGGCAATTACGCGTGCGTTACGGTCGCTGGAAAGAAAAATACGATCCACAAAATCCGGCCCGGGTAGATGAAGCATGCTGGCAGGAATGGTGCCGCATTTATGCGAAAGCAGGGAATCCGCGCGGTCGCCTAGAAGAGAAATAATTTGGTCGATCATAATAATGGAGGAGGGCTAGGTGATGAAATTTTTCGAACAAATAAGGCAATAACCCCCAATGCGCCGAATGTCGAGGGTTGAGGGTTGAGGGTTGAGGGTTGAGGGTTGAGGGTTGAGGGTTGAGGCGGTGCGGGTCGGGGGCGAACAGGGAGCGAAGGAGTCAATGAGTCATAAGGACAGACAACGCCGCGCCAGCGCGATTCAAAACACCGCGTATTCTCCGTTTCCTCTGGTTTCTTCTGGTTGGGCATTTTCTTGTTTTAAAATTCGTAATCAAATATTTGACCTTGCGATTTTTGAGGATTAAACAATTTCTATGCCCCTTCCACATTCCATGAACATTCTTCGAGGGAGAGCCTTCATTTCATGAGAAGAACATTCATATTAGCTTGCATCCTATTCGGTCTGCCATTTTTGGGGCTGTCTTATACCATCGGCGAATTGGGCACTGCTTCGGATAATAGTATCCAGGTGATTCCCTTGGAAGCCACGGTGGTTGAAGCTCCAGCAGCTATTCAAATCAAGACCTATGCTCCTGGCACGTTCACGATTTTTCGGAAAGGGGCCGACGAGATTACCTGGGGAACCAGCATTGCAACGGGGGTGAGTCTGGCTGCGGGAGCGGTTTGGATCGACACGAATGTGACGTTAGGAACGCTTTACGAATATAAATTCGTCAACACGACCGGAACAGCCTCCCGATCCATCTTTCCGACCGGCTACATTTTGGCGGGAATTCGCGTGGATCAAACCCTGCCCAAGGGGCGCATGGCGGTGGTGGTGGCCTCTGATGTGCCAGTGAAGCTGCCGCTGGAATACGGACGTTACAAGGCTGACCTTGAGGCCGATGGGTGGACCGTGCACGAGCTTCAGGTGCCACGTGCTTTGGAATACAGTGGACTTGGCAACGGCTCGATTACCTCGGTGAAAGTCAATCAGGGAGGAAGCGGTTATACCAACGGTGCCATCGTGGATCTCACCAACGGCACCGGCAAACGAGCGAAGGGGACACTCGCTGTCACCGGAGGAACTATTACGGCAATTACCATTCCGTCAGGTGCCGGAGGCGCGGGATTTTTGGTGGGCGATGTCTTAAATGCATCTGGCGGAGGCACCTTTGGTAGTGGGGTAGTTCTCCTTGGGCGAATTGATCAGACCAAACTGCAATTGGACGGGGCTGCGCCTTTGGAGGAGGGGGGAACCGGCTATGTTCACAACGACAATGCCACACTCACGGGAGATCAAAGCGGAAAGGTGGCACAGGTTCGATTGGCAGTGCTTGGCGGAATCATTTTTGACGTAACGATCCTCTCCAGCGAGTCGGGATTCATCGAAGGGGAGACCTTGACCCTTTCCGGAGTCAGTGCCGGCTCTGGTTCGGGGTCCTTTGAGTCTTATCTCGCAGGTCCCCTACTGACGGTGGAAGTTCAAGCGGGAGGGGCTAATTATGTGAATGCGACAAGCGCAACCATTTCCAGTGGAATAGGATCGCAAGCCGCCCAAGTTACTTTAGTGGCCCCTGGTGGTGTGGTCACGGCCGTGAATGTGACTTCCGGCGGATCGGGATTCTATGACTATCAATATCTGAATCTGAGCAATCTCACTCCCAATTCTTCGGGAACGGGCTTTTCTGTGCTCACGGTGGATAATTCCGGTGCCAGCAGAGCAGTAGTGCTGACGGCAGGCGGTTCTGGTTATCGGGATAATGTTGCGGTGACTATTTCAGGGAATTCCAGTGGAGCCACAGCCAAGGGAACCACGATCGCAGCAGGCGGGATACTCAGCGGTGTTGCCGCTGTTTTGCCCAACACATTTAGCCCCGGTGAAACGCTCACCCTTACCGCTTCAGGGGGTGGGGGAGGAGCCGCAGCCATCGCAGGACCTTCTACCGCGGTGCATCTGCTGATCCGCAGTGCAATCCAAGCCATTCACACTGCCTATCCGGGGGAACTTAAAAATGTTGTGATGCTAGGAAGAGTTCCTGTCGCGCGAAGCGGGACTTCGGATTTTTTTGGAGCGGATGGGCATGGGAATCAAGCGCCCTATGGCACGGATGCCTTCTATGCGGATTTAGATGGAGAACTAGGAACCCATTGGAGTGATAGCAGCGTCAATGGCGGCCCTTGGTATAACCTCCAGGGCGATCAGCAATTTGATAAAAACAAGATTTCTCAAGTCGGCAACGGACGAGTCGAACTGGGGTTTGGGCGCATCGACCTCTCCTTGGACATCAAAATGGAATGGCAGGCGCTCAAGGCATATTTCGACAAATTGCATCGTTACAAAACCGCGAGTGCCGATTTTCAGCCCGGACGCCGTGTTGCGGACCGTTTGAGTTTTCCCAATGTGAGGGATACTTCGATCATGTCCATGCCATCCGTGGTGGGGATGGATAACATTGATGTGATTGCCAAAAACACCCCTCCCGCTGTGAACGGCGGTGAGGATCGCGATGCCGCTTATTCAGCCGTTCAAGGCCCCTACCTTTTCTACTTCAAAGGCGGCGAAGGTCCCTCCATTGGGGACGGAGGAAGGGCCGTGTTCTGGACCGGCATGCAAAGCCATTACGGATATTGGTATAAATCAGGCCTCATGGCCAAAAGACTGGCTGAGGATAGCTTTGCGCTGAGCTGGACCTGGGACATCTGGGGCCTTCGCTACATCTACCACCGAATGGGCATGGGACTGGATGCCGCAGACATGATGAAGCAAAGCATCAATAACCAAGGCTGGAGCACGACAGGCACATATTCCTACAAGTTTACCAATACGAGTAACGGAGATTTCCACGGCTCGCTTTACATGAATCACATCGGGGATCCGGCTCTTCGATTGTTTATGTTTGCCCCTCCTTCCAGGCTGAATGTGGTCAAAAATGGAGCGCAAACCAACCTTTCATGGACGGCATCCCCGGACCCGTCGGTGTCGGGTTATCATGTGTATCGGAGGCCCGTGGGGAATGGCTCTTACGCAAGATTAACAAGCACTCCACAGGCCGGGACCGCTTATGTGGATAGCTCCGTTTCGGCTGGGAACCATTACTACATGGTTCGCGCTGTTCGACTGGAAACCACCGGCGGCGGCACTTTCTTTAACGCCAGTCTGGGAATTTCCCAAACGCTTGATTTTGATAATCCACCGGCATTGCTGACAATCACGGACAACCCGATGCCGGAGGCGTTTTGGAACTCGCCATATTCTGAAAATTTCCAAGCTGAAGGGGGCGTTCCACATTTTTCCTGGAGTCTGGCATCCGGTGTTTTGCCACCGGGCTTATTGATTTCCAATGATGGTGAACTTTCCGGCACCCCAACCACTCCCGGTCTCTATACTTTCACCGTCGCAGCTGTCGATCAGCTTGGCGTGAACGCACAACGGCAGTTTCAAATTTCCGTTGGCTCAAATGAAGTGCTTACTTTGGCTCCCGAGGCCACCGCTTACACAAACAAGGCGGTTCCCACCAGCAACTACGGTGCTTCAGAGGTCAACCTCATTTCCGGCCACCCCGCCTACATGTATGAAACCTTTCAACGTTACAATCTCTCCGGCATTCCACTTAATAATGGCTTCGTCAAAGCCACCTTGCAGTTCTATGTGGCACCTGAAACAGCCGCAAATACTTACTCCCTTGTTCAGGCAAATCTTTTGGACGATGCCCAGGACGGCTGGGTGGAAACTGGACGTTCGGTGACCTTCGAAACGTCGTTTGCCAATAACGGGGCAAACAAAATCCGTCTCACCAGCGTAGGTCACGGATTTCAAACAGGGAATCTTGTGACGATAGAAGGATTCAGTAATCCCGTTGCCAATGGGCTGTTTACCATCACGAGGGTGAATAATGATCAGTTCGATATTCCGGTTACTTACAACGCCTCCTATGTGGTGGACCCTGCGTATGCTTACGCCACTGCCGTCAGTCTGAACTACAACAACCGTCCCACGACCTATCGTCCAAACATGCCAGTGCTTGCCGCCTCGGGTTCTCCTGTTGCAGACACTTTGTTGGAAATAGACGTCACGGAGTTTGTTGTTGAAACGTTGGCTAACGATCCCACCAAGCGAATGAGCTTGCGCCTCTTCACAACAGCCGCACAAACGGTCTCAGTGGGTTCCCGGAGAGCCTACGGTCTTGGCAGGCCCCGCTTGATCATTCAAACGAGCGATGCTCCCGTCATCACTTTTGTTTCGCCAACGGTCAGCCCCGCCTCGATCCACGTAGGGTCGGCGCTTCAGATCCAATCCTTGGTCACACCGATCCTCGGACGGGCAAACGCGTTGACCTTGGCGTGGAGCCAGTTCAGCGGGCCCGGCACAGCTCAGTTTGGGACGCCAGACTCGGCAACCACGACCGTGACCTTCTCGATAGCCGGCGAATATTTGCTGAGGTTAACCGCTGGAGATGGCGTCCTCACGTCTTTCAAAGATTTGCAGGTTCGAGTCATGGATGTGCCTGTGGGTACTGCCCCTGCGATTGGCGATCAAGCGGGATTGTTGGTGCGCATCCCTTTCGATGAAAGCGTGGGTAATACAGCCAGAGATGTCGCCCCGGTGGCCACGGCTCCCGCCACCCTTTCTTCCATTGGTAATCCCGTGACCCTCCCCACATGGCAGCCCGGAGCAGGCCGCGTGGGAGGGGCAATGCGCTTTGACGGCACAGGGCAGCGCGTGGAAATTCTGGATTCCACCACTCGACCTTTGGATGGGCTCCAGAAATTAACGCTTTCGGTCTGGGTCAAAATTATCGCGCAGGGATCAGCCAACACTGCAATAGTTGCGAAGCGCACCACAACCAGCGCAGGAACGAATTCTTACACCTTGGCCATCTCGAGTTCCCGCCGATTGAGTGCCACGCTGAATGGATCTAATACCGTTCCGGCGAACAATAACAACACTCAGCTGGCCCTCAATCAGTGGTATCATATAGTGATGGTGTTCGATGGCTCACTCGCCACCCAAAATCTGAAACTCTACCTCAATGGCGTGCCGGAACTCTTCGGTCATTTGCCTGCTGTGACCACTATTAGTCGCCGCGATACAACGCCTCTGCGAATCGGTGACTACTCCGGTGTGCCAGTGTCAGGTGGCGCTTCATTTAATGGCTTGATCGATGAAGTGCGCGTTTACAACCGGGCGCTAAATCAGCAGGAAATCACCAATCTCTACATCGCAAGCCCTTCGAATATCGGGCCGGCAATCACGCTCGGCCAAAGCGTAGAGGGAACCGTCGGTGACGAGATTGCCCTCGGAGCCGCTGTGAGCGATGACGGATTGCCAGGCCAACTGCAGGTGCAGTGGTCGCTGGTGAATGGGCCGGGAAGCGTGAGCTTCGGGGATCCTTCCGTGGCAGGCACGACCGTGACCGCGAGCACCGCGGGAGACCACATCTTGCGCTTGTTGGCCAGTGATGGCTCCATCACCACGTGGAAAGACATGCTTGCGATCGTGACCGGGGTTTCGATCAATGCCGGTTATTCCACTTGGTTGGACGATAACAACCTCCCAACCGACGGCACAGGTCAAGGAGCACCCAACGCAAGCGCCACGGGCGATGGTGTGGCCAATGCAGTGAAATACGCCCTCGGCCTCGAAGCGGACTCGGCTGGATATGCCGGACGCTTGAGCACGGATGTAATGCCGGTGGCTGGCAGTGAATATCTGACCCTGACCTATGTGATTCCCGATCCTGCCTTGGTGGGAGTGACTTGCTCCGTGAAAGTGGGCGGCGACTTGGCTACTTGGACGGCAGACGTCACCGAGGTGAGCAATACTGTCGAGGGAGGTCTGCGAACGATCACTGTGCGCGACAACCATGCCATTGGGCCAGCGCATCCAAGGCGGTTTATTCGCTTGGAAGTTAATTTGGAGTAATCAGTCTCGGTTTCCGCATTATCAAACTGATTGATTCCACTGCTTGCGATTGTAAGTGGATGAAAACGCAGGGCGGCGGCGCCCTGTCCTTTCCTGTATGAGGCAAACGCGGACGCGTGGATCCACTGCCGCCT
>Ga0105047_10019192_pt1 | contig 10562 bp, 9 predicted proteins | sample MAT04_FD_78384 | JGI IMG/M metagenome (GOLD analysis project Ga0105047, IMG submission 78384) | Freshwater microbial communities from Lake Fryxell liftoff mats and glacier meltwater in Antarctica - MAT-04 (megahit assembly) | ecosystem: Environmental > Aquatic > Freshwater > Ice > Liftoff... | reverse complement strand
CGGTTATTCTTATCTGACCAAAAACGGTTCGGAGTTTTCGTCAGCAGTTCCGGAATTTCCATGAGCCTTACGGTTGGCGTGGTTGATTAGGTTTTCAGCTTCTTCATCCTCATCCGTGTGGCCGTCTGCTTTTTTCCGTTTGTCTGCCGCGACAAGCAGATAAATGGCCGGAACGACGAAGAGGGTGAAGACGGTTCCGATGGCCATACCGCTCACCACGACAATCCCGATGTTGTTGCGGGCGGCGGCGCCGGCACCGGAAACAAACATGAGAGGGGCATGGCCAACCACGGTGGCCACCGAGGTCATGAGAATGGGGCGAAGGCGGGTGGAGGCGGCCTCGAGAACGGCGTCAAACTTGGAGAGGTTTTTTTCTTCCATCTGGGAATTGGCAAATTCAACAATCAGGATCCCGTTTTTGGAGACCAGACCAATGAGGGTGATGAGACCCACCTGGGTGTAGATGTTGATGGAGATATCCTTGATGCCGAGAAAGACAAAGAGCAAGGCACCGGACAGTGCCAAAGGAACCGAACCCAACAGAATAATGAAGGGGTCGCGGAAACTCTCGAATTGGGCGGCCAGCACGAGATAAATAAGAATGCAGGCCAGCACAAGGGTGACCATGAAGGAGCTGCCTTCAACGCGCAACTGGCGTGAGCCACCGGTATAGTCAAAGGAGAAATTTTTGGGCAAGAGCTTGGCCGATTCGGTTTCCAAAAATTTCAGGGCTTCGTCCACCGTCACTCCGGGGCGTGGGAGGCCCTGGATCTTGGCCGAATTCAACTGTTGGAAACGGTTCAGCTTACGGGGCTGGACCGATTCTTTGATCGTGGCGAAACCGGACAAAGGCACGATTTGGTTGTCAGGCCCGGTGACATAGATATCGGTCAACTGGTCAGGATTGAGGCGGCTTTGGCGTTTGGCCTGGGGAATGACTTTGTAGCTGCGGCCCTGGATGCTGAAGCGGTTGACGTAATTGCCACCAACAAAGGCATTCAGATCCGCGCTGATTTGTCCCATATCCAGTCCCATCGAGGCGATCTTGTCACGATCCAGAACTATTTCAGCCTCGGGCAGATCGTATTTCAAGTCGCTGAGGGCCAGGATAAAAAGTCCGCTCTGGAAGGCCTTGGCCACGAGTTGATTGGAGTAATCAAAAATGCGTTCGGGTTCGTCGGTCGAAGAGATGATGAATTCGACCGGGAAATCGCTGCCACCCGGGAGGGGTTCCGGAGTGAAGGCGAAGGCCCGGACGCCCGGAAGGGCTCCCAGCTTGTCGTTGGCATCGTCCTTGATTTGTACAGTTGTTCGTTCGCGCTCTGACTTGGGCTTGGTGACCAGCCCGGCAAAACCGCCGCCGGGATTGGTGATCTGGAAGGTGATGTAGCGTTCGGGATACTCCCGGAATATTTTTTCCACCTCGGTTGCAAAAAGCATGGTTTGGTCGAGTGTAGTGTTGGGGTCTGTTTCAATGATGCTGAAAACAACACCCTGATCCTCCATCGGGGCCAGTTCTTTTTTGGAAAACATCCAGAAGGGGATGGCGAGCAGGAAGATGAGCAGCCAGAGGACAATCGTGACAGGGACAAAGTGCAATACAGCGGTCAGAACTGTTTTATAGCGGCAACGCAGGCGGTCGAAAAAGCGGTTGAGGAAAGCCTGGAAACCTTTTTCGTGTCCGGCGGATTGAAGCAGGCGGGAGGACATCATCGGCGAGAGCGTCAACGCCACGAAGCCTGAGATCAAGACAGCACCGGCCAGGGTGAAGGCGAACTCCTTGAAGAGAGCACCCGTCAAGCCGCCCTGAAAACCGATGGGGGCGTAAACGGCCACCAGCGTGATGGTCATGGAGATAATGGGACCCGCCAGTTCCCGCGCGGCTTTGATCGCGGCAGGGATGGGCGCCATCCCTTCGCTGATATGCCGCTCCACATTCTCAAGCATGACGATGGCATCATCGACCACCAGTCCGACAGCCAGAACGATGGCGAGCAGAGTCAACAGGTTGATGGTGAATCCCATCATCAGCATGAGGCCAAAGGCTCCGACGAGAGAGAGAGGTATCGCGACCAGGGGCACCAGCACCGAGCGGAAGGAGCCGATGAAGAGGTAGATCACAATGATGACGATGACAATCGTTTCCAGCAGGGTCTTGATGACTTCATCGATTGATTCCTGGATATAAGCGGTGGAATCGTAGCAGATGGCCGCTTTCATGGTAGGAGGTAGTTGCTTCTCGATGTCAGGGAAAATTTCGCGGATCTGGGCGGTGACATCCAGGGAGTTTGCATTGGGCAGGGCATAGATGCCCATGAAGGTGGCGGTCTGCCCGGTGAAGCGGACGTTGTCCTCGTAGTTTTCCGCCCCGAGCACGACGTCGGCAATATCTTTGAGTCTGACGAGGGTTTCTTTGTCGTTTTTAACAACCAGTTGTTCAAATTCCTCCACGGTTTGAAGATCGGTGTTGGCGGTCAGGTTGACCTTGATCATGCTTCCTTTGGTGCTACCCAGAGCGGAGAGCGAGTTGTTGGCGGAGAGTGCCGTACGGACATCGGCAGGACTTATGTTCAGCGCGCCCATGCGGTCGGGTTTGAGCCAGACGCGCATGGCAAAGGTTCTGTTGCCCAGGATTTCGGCGCGTTGAACGCCTTTAAGGGCACTGAGCTTGGGTTGGACAACACGGGTCAAATAATCCGTGATCTGGTTCTCTTCCATTTCGTCGGAATAAAAGCCGAGGTACATCGCGGCGAAACGGCTGTCGATATTCTGCACGTCGATGACGGGAGCTTCGGCCTCTGGAGGGAGATCATTGCGGACCTGGGCGACTTTGGCCTGGATCTGGGTGAGAGCTTCACTGATGCTGAAATTCAGGCGTAAACGAGCGGTGATGGTGCTCCTGCCCTGCTCACTGCTGGATTCCATGTAGTCGATGCCGTCGGCACTGGCTATGACACGCTCCAAAGGTGTGGTGACAAAACCCCGGACCAGATCGGCGTTGGCTCCCACATAGGCTGTGGTGATAACGATGGCGGCGTTGTCGCTGCGCGGGTATTGCCGGATGTTGATCATGCGGACCGACTGGATGCCTATGAGTAGGATCAGCAGGTTGACGCAGATCGCCAGAACCGGGCGCTTGATGAAGATGTCAGTCCATTTCATGGAATCAACAATGGGTTATTCAGGTATCAGCCGGAGAGGGGTTGGCCTGATTGGAAGGAGTAATCGTGTTGTTGACGGTCACACCTGCGCCGGGCTGAAGTTTGAAAAGTCCGGAGGTCACGACCTGTTCGCCTTCCTTTACCCCTTTGAGGATGGCGATCTGGTCTCCACGGGTCGGGCCGGTCTGGACAAATTCCTGCCGCACGCCGAGGTATTCTTTCCCATCGGGTGTCTTCAGGTTTTCAATGATGAAGACCGAGTTGCCGTAGGGTGCGTGGTTGATGGCCGTGGCTGGGAGGGTGATATACTTTTCAGACGTATTCATAACAGCCGAAACGGTGGCAAACATTCCGGGACGAAGACTCTCATCTTTGTTTTCCAGGGTCGCCTGAATCTGCACGGTGCGGGTGGTTTGGTTGATCTCCGGGCTGATGGCGGTGATTTTTGCCTGGAATTGCCTGCCTTTGAAGGCATCAACCTGGACAACTACGGTCTGGTTCATCTGGATCAGTTCTATGTTCTGCTGGGGCACGGTAAAATCGACATAGATGGGATCGAGTGTTTGCAGCAGGATGATAGGATTGCCCTTGGAAAGATACTGGCCGAGTTGGGCCTGTCGGATACCTGCCTTTCCTGTGAAAGGTGCCCGGATGGTTTTGCGTTCGATGGTGGCTTTCAGGGCCTCGGCGTCGGCGGCGGCCCGTTTCAACTCGGCGTCGGCATCATCGAGCTCTTTTTGGGCGACCGCACCCGTGCCGCTCATTTTTTGAAGGCGGTTCAGGCTGGCCACGGCCAGTTCCGCCCTGGCCACGGCAGATTTGATTTGTGCCTCTTCAACGCTCACATCCTGTTGTGAAATGAGTTCGCCCTGCTTGATCAGTGTTCCGGATTCAACGGGGAGATTGACGATTTTCCCTTCTTCTTCTGCGCTCACGGTGACACCCCGGTAGGATGAGAGCTGGCCGACGCTGTGAACCGCCTTCTGCCAGGGTTCCAGCGTGGCTGTTGATGACGTCACTGTAACCGGGGGAGGAACAAAAGAGGCATTCTTGGCAATGCCCTTTTGGATTTCGCTGTATTTGTAATAGCCGAGGGAGCCGACCAGAAGGCCGACCACCACGAGCATGAGAATCATCCATTTCCACATAAAGTTATTTGTTCTGGGGTTGTTTTTCGGTTGAAACTGGCCTGACATCCCATCCGCCTCCGATGGCTTTTATCAGTAAAACGGTTGTCGTCATTTGCTGTCTCTTGATACGCACCTCTTGAAGCTCGCTGTTGAGCCGGGTACGCTCGGCATCGATGACATCCAGGTAATCGACCACGCCGTTTTGATAGCGTGAAGAGGAGATGTCGGCGGCTTTGCGGGAGGCTGTCACAGCTTCTGCCTGAAAGACGGACTGCTCTTTGAGGAAACGCAGCCCTGCCAGGGCATTGTCGACGTCCTGGAAGGACACCAGAACGGATTGGCGGTAGTCCGCCAGTGCTTCCTCGTAGGCTGCGCGGGCTTCTTTCAGGGCTGCCGCGTTGCGGCCCCCGGCGAAAATGGGAATATTGATCGTGGGCCCGAAGGACCAGAGCCGGCTGCTCCAATCAAACAAATCCTGGAGTGCCACGCTTTGAAAGCCTCCGCCCGCAGTGAGACTGATGGAGGGGAAGAAAGCGGTGTAGGCCACCCCAATCTCGGCATTTCTTGCGGCAAGTTTTCGCTCGGCTTCGGCTACATCGGGACGACGCTCCAACAGCTCGGAGGGAAGTCCCGGCGCAATTTCCGGTGGAGCCAGGTTCACGAGGAGCTGGGGCAGTTCAAAATAGGAGGTGGGTTTTCCGCAAAGAACGGCCAGGGCATTTTGGAATTCAGCTCTTCTCCGGCTGGCATCGGCAAGATCGGCTTTGGCTCCTGCAAGTTGAACTTTGGAGGTGCTCAGATCGAGTTCGCTGGTGGTGCCTGTTTCAAAGCGCTTCTGGAAAATGGCCATTCCTTCCTCGCGAAGGGTGACCGCCTGTTCGAGAATCGAGATTTCATGATCAATGGCCCGGAGTTGGTAGTAGTTGACCGCGATATCCGACTGCAAGGTGAATAACACGTTCTGATAGGCCGAGGCCGAGGCCAGGAACTCGTTTTGAGAAGCTTCAAAGCCGCGGCGTACTTTGCCCCATAGATCGATTTCATAACTTAAATCCAGTGGTGCCTTGAAATTATTGGCGGTTACACTTGGCACGGGTAGTCCACCTGTGGCTGTGTTTCCCGAGCTGCGATAACGTTGCCAGGAGGGGGAGGCATCCAGGGTGGGTAGAAGATCCGCCCGGGAAATCCTGGCGCGGGCACGTGACTGATCCACCCGGGCGACGGCTGCCTTCAGGCTTTGATTGTTTTGCAGGGCATCGACCTGAAGTTTGTTCAATTCCGGGTCATTGAAAAGTTCCCACCAAGGGCCTTTTTCAGCTGAATCACGCGGCTCGGCTTTTTTCCATCGCCAATCCGGGGGGGTATCGATGACAGGACGTTGGTAGTTGGGCCCCATGGCACATGCGCTGAGGATTACAGGCAGCATGAGGAGCAGAGTTTTGTAGGAAAAGAAGCGCATAAATCAGGTGGAGGGCTGGGTGGCCGCCGTCAGACCCGCTGAGGCATAGGCAATGAGCCTTGCCAACGTGGATTCCAAATCCATTTTGCAGAGACCGGAAGAAAGGTCGGAGAGATCCTTATGATGGCAGGAGCTGTGAATCAGGGCGCCGACCGTGAAATGCATGCGCCAATAAATTTCTTCCTCCGGCACTTCCGGAAGACTTCGTTTCAAAATCACCATGAAACGGCCCACAATCGGCACCCATTCTTTTTCGATAATTTTTTCGATGAAATTGCCTTCTTCCGAAAGAGAGCGGCCCAGAAGCTTAAAGGTTTTTTCGCGGCTTTTATCGAAACTTACTTCAAGGCAGGGGCGGAGGAGGGCGTTCAGGACGTTGGGAAGGGGGATGGGATTGTTTCCAAAATGGTGGAGTTCTTTTTCCAGCAACGAGATGCGCTGCTCGTTGAGAGGGCGAAGGGCCCGGGAAAGCACTTCGATGATGAGGTTGTCTTTGGAACCGAAATAATAATTGACCGAGGCCAGATTGACGCCAGCCAAGGAAGTGATGGAGCGCATGGAGGTGGCTTCGAAACCATTTGCCGCGAATAAAGTTTCTGCAGCATCCAGAATTTTCTTTTTAGTGTCATGGCCGACTTGAAGCTCTGAAGCTGCTTGGGTTGTCATAAACGAATGTTTCAAACATACGTTTGAATACAAGCAATGTCAAAAAATTGTTAATGTCATTAACAAAATCCTTAAATATATAGTAATAAACGGCTTACGAGAAATTCTTATCTAAAGAATTATGGGCGATCACCCATTCTTGGATTGGTTTCCCTTTTACGATATGCTCTTGAAGGATGCGTTCCAAGCGTTCAGGGCTGACTTTTGAATACCAGATTCCATCAGGATAAACAACCAGGATGGGGCCCTGGCTACAGACGCGGAAGCACCCGGCTTTGGTTCGCATCACCTGAAGGTCGAGTTCTTTGACTCTTGCTTTCAGGTGCTCCCAACTGGCTTGACCGATTTCAGGTCCGCAGCAATCCGGTCCAAGGCAGAGAAAAAGGTGTTTGCGTGCATGGGGAACACCGGCTTTTTCCAAGACGGCAGGCAAGAGATCTTCAGGGGTCATAACAACGCTCAGTTTGGGCCAAATCCGCTCCAAGTCCATCCCTCAAGCAAAGCTCAGTTCCTTCCGGCCAAAGTTTGGTGATTCCAGCCCCAAAGCGACAAATATTGATATAATCGTGGTGGTGATTGTCACGGATCGGAAGATTCTGATGCGGTCGGGCTTAAAATAATTCTCGACGGATAGGTTGGAAACGACTTCCATAAAACCCTATGGCCAAAGGGGCTAAAGAACAACAAAGCTTTGAAAGCTCCGTGCAGCGTCTGGAAGAAATCGTCGAACAGATGGAATCGTCCGACCTGCCTCTGGACCAGATCATTGAACGGTATGAAGAGGGGATGAAGCTGCTGGCGGTCTGTGAAGACAAGCTCAAGGCGGCTGAAGCAAAAATAGAGTTGTTAACTCGGGATAAGTCGGGGAATGTTTCCCGTTCGGAATTAGACAAAGCGGCCTCGGTGGAGGCCGTCAAAGAGGAGAAAAACAGTGGCCAAGATGAGGTAAGCCTCTTCTGAAGTCACAGAAAAATTATGGCAAGTATTTTAGATCGTATTGATGGACCGGCAGATGTGAAGAAGCTGACTGGGGCGGAACTTGAGGAATTGGCCCAGGATATCCGTGAGGAACTGATCAAGGTCACCAGCCAGAACGGAGGGCACCTGGGACCGAACCTCGGAGTTGTGGAGCTCACGATTGCCATGCACAAGGTGTTTGAAACACCCAAGGACAACTTTATTTTCGATGTCAGCCACCAGGCCTATGTCCACAAGCTATTGACCGGACGACGGAAGCAGTTCAACACCATCCGCACGGCCAACGGCCTCAACGGGTTCATGCTCCGCACAGAAAGTCCGCATGATTGTTACGGGGCAGGTCATGCCGGCACCGCCCTTTCCGCCGGCCTGGGCATGGCGGTGGGTCGTGACAAACGTAAGAGCGACGAACATGTTGTTGTTTTGGCCGGGGATGCCGCCTTTACCTGCGGCGTCACCTTCGAAGGTCTCAACAACGTCGCCCATTCCACCAAGAAGCTCATTGTCATCCTGAACGACAATGAATGGTCCATTGATAAGAACGTCGGGGCCATCGCCCATTATTTCAATAAAATCACCACCAGCGACAGCTATTCCCACCTCCACGAAAAGGCCGCGAAGTTCCTGGAAAAAATCGGGGGTAAAGGTGCCCTCAGCATCGCCCGCAAGGCCGAAGAAGCCGTCAAAGGTCTGGTTTTCCCCAGCATTATCTTTGAAGAACTGGGTCTGACCTACTACGGGCCGGTCGATGGACATGATGTCGATTCCCTCATCAAAACCTTCGAGTTCCTGAAACAGCAGGATCATCCCGTGCTCCTTCACGTCCTCACCAAAAAGGGCAAAGGCTACGAGCCTGCGGTGCAAAAAAAGAAGGCTTTCCATGGCACCCCCGTCTTCGACATCACGACCGGGGAACCCCCTGTTGGCGGTAAACCGACTTTTTCGCATGTCTTTGCTGATACCCTGGTCAAATTGGCGGACACGAATCAGAAAATCGTGGCCATCCACGGCGGTATGCCCAACGGCACCGGCCTGGATCGTTTTCAACCCCATCATCCTGATCGTTATTTCGACGTGGGGATCGCGGAGGAACATGCGGTGCTTTTCGCCTGCGGTATGGCCACCAAGGGATTCAAGCCCTTCTGTGCCATTTATTCCACCTTCCTCCAGCGTGCCTACGACATGATCATCCATGACGTGGCCCTGCAGAACCTGCCCGTGGTGTTCTGTATGGACCGCGGTGGTGTTTCCGGCGATGACGGTCCGACCCACCATGGGCTGTTCGATATTGCCTATTTCCGTTGTATTCCAAACATCGTACACATGTCCCCCAAGGACGAAGAAGAACTTGCGGACATGCTTTTCACGGCATCCCATTACGCGGGGCCGATTGCAATCCGTTATCCCCGTGGCACCGGCACCGGTGCCAAGCCCAAGGAACAGCTGGCCCTCCTTCCGATCGGAAAAGCCGAAGTCATCAAGCACGGCAAACAGATTGCCATCTGGTTCTACGGACGCATGGGTCAAATGGCTGCCGAAATTGCCAAGGAACTCGAAGCCAAAGGATACTCCGCCGCCATCATCAACGCACGCTTTGCCAAGCCGATTGACGCCGGGACTCTGGAATTCTTTGCACGTTCTTCCGAGTTGATCATTACTCTTGAGGATCACGTCATCAAAGGTGGTTTTGGAGCAGGCGTCATTGAAGAACTCAGTGATTTGGGCTTGAGCACGCCGGTTGTCCGGGTGGGCTGGCCCGACCAGTTTGTCGAACACGGCAAGGAGGACATCCTGCGTGAAACCTATGGTCTCAGCGTGAAAAACGCGATGACCAAAGCCGAGCCCTATTTAAAAAAGATCAAACCTGTGCAAGCCGCCGGAGCCGCCTGATTTATTTAAATACAGGCCTTCGTTTTAAGCCCTTCACATTCATCCTCAAGATTTGTACCGCATGAAGAAAATCGTCGTCGCTTACTCTGGAGGTCTTGATACCTCCATCCTGCTCATCTGGCTCAAAGAAAAATACAACGCGGAAATCATCGCGTTCTGTGCCGACATCGGCCAGGAAGAGGAGTTGAAGGGTTTGGACAAAAAAGCGGTCCGCACCGGTGCTTCCAAATGTTACATTGACGATCTGACGGAAGAATTCGCCCGCGACTACATCTATCCGATGATTCGTGCCAATGCCCTCTACGAAAACCAGTATTTTCTTGGAACCAGCATCGCCCGGCCCCTGATTGCCAAAAGGCAGTTGGAGATTGCCCTGAAAGAAGGCGCGGATGCCGTGGCCCACGGAGCGACCGGGAAGGGCAATGACCAGGTTCGTTTTGAACTGACCTTTGCCGCCCTGGCCCCCCAGATCAAGGTGATTGCACCCTGGAGAACCTGGGATTTCAAAGGACGCGAAGACCTGATCAACTATGCCAAGGAAAAAGGCATCGCTGTTCCTGTAACGGCCAAGAAACCCTACTCCATGGATCGCAACCTTCTCCACATCAGTTTCGAAAGCGGAATTCTGGAAGATCCCTGGGCTGAGCCTCCGGCAGACATGTTCAAGCTGTCTGTCTCCCCGGAAAAAGCTCCGGACAAGGCGGAGTATGTCGAACTCGAATTTGAAAAAGGCGACTGTTTCGCCGTCAACGGCAAACGACTTACCCCGGCTGGTGTCATGCGGGCTTTGAATAAACTGGGCGGCAAACACGGCATCGGACGTGTCGATCTGGTTGAAAACCGATTTGTTGGTATGAAATCACGCGGTGTCTATGAAACTCCAGGTGGTGCCATCCTGCACTATGCCCATCGCCAGATTGAAACCCTGACCTTGGATCGGGAAGTCATGCACCTGCGTGACGGTCTGATCCCGAAATATTCCGAACTGGTTTACAACGGATTCTGGTTCGCCCCGGAACGCGAGTTCCTCCAGGCTGCCATTGACCACAGTCAGCAAAACGTCAGCGGAACCGTGAGGTTGAAGCTCTACAAAGGAAACATCATTACGGCCGGCCGCAAGAGCCTATTGTCGCTCTACGATCCGAAGGTAGCCACCATGGAAGCCGATGCAGGCGCCTATAATCAGGGAGATGCCACCGGTTTCATCAACCTGAACGCGCTGCGCTTGAAGGCCCGCCACCGGGTTGAGTCGCGTAAAAAGAAGAAGTAATTTTTTTT
>Ga0105047_10019191_pt1 | contig 10562 bp, 5 predicted proteins | sample MAT04_FD_78384 | JGI IMG/M metagenome (GOLD analysis project Ga0105047, IMG submission 78384) | Freshwater microbial communities from Lake Fryxell liftoff mats and glacier meltwater in Antarctica - MAT-04 (megahit assembly) | ecosystem: Environmental > Aquatic > Freshwater > Ice > Liftoff... | reverse complement strand
CTTGCCGGATAAGGTGATAGGGATAGTTGTTTGGCCAACTGGATGCCTGAGCCACTCTTCCTCCTCGTCCCAAGGCGATTCGCCATGCTTTTTCGATTGCTCAAGCTCATTTCCGTGTCGTTCACTCGCGGAAAGTCACGCGTCGATAAACGCCGCCGCTCGCGTTGTCTCGTTGTCGAGTTTTTGGCGGCACGGTATCCGTTGACCGCGGAGGGACTAACCTTTTCGTTCAATCAAGTCTACGACACCTCGGCAATCGGCGGAACCATCTCGGGATCGGTGCTCTGGGGTGATGGTACCAGCACGCCCGCAACGGTCGGTGCTTCGCCTGCAGCCGGACCACTTTCCATCCGAATAGACTATTCGATGGATGCCGCTAATTTCTTTTCGACCCAAGAACGAAAAAACGCGTTGCAGTTTGCAGCTAATTCCATCGTTTCTAAGTTCTCCGACCAACTCACCGCCATCCAACCGACCGGCGTTAGTTCCTGGACCGCTCGATTCCTAAATCCAGCCACAGGCGCTCAAGATACTCGCTTGAATCTAAGTATTGCAGCAAACGAAATCCTTGTTTTTGCTGGTGGCAGAAATTTAGCCGGCAACGAATTGGGCCGGGGTGAAAGAGGGGGCTTTAACGCTTCCTCGCCTAGTCAAGCGTTCATCGACACCGTTCGTACGAGAGGCCAAACCGGAGCCATCGCCAGTCCCGCGACTGACTTTGGGCCTTGGGGGGGAACCGTCGTATTTTCCCAGTCTGCCAACTGGCACTTTGGCCTCACCACCGCAGGACTAGATTCCAATGAGTCCGATTTCGTATCGGTTGCTTCGCACGAACTTTTGCATATGCTCGGCTTTGGGCTAGCCAATAGCTGGAACGCTAAGGTTGCAGGTGGCTTTACCGGCGCGAATTCCGTGGCGGTCTCGGGGAGATCTCCCGTCCCCCTCAATGATGCTAGCCATTGGGCGATTGGGACCACGTACAACGGACAACCCGCGGCCATGACGCCGGTCAACTTGACGGGGCAACGTGTTTTGCCAACGCGTCTGGATTTGGCTGGCATGCAGGATGTCGGCTGGCAACTCATTGCTCCACAAGTCCAGGTCAGCGCGTCCCACATCTATGGCGACAACGGCACGTTCACAGCCCAACTCCAGCTCAGCGGCTCAATTCTAGGGACTACTTCGATTCCGATCAGCGTCAACATCACGAACGTCAATCCAGTTTTGGCAGCTAGGCAAAGCCTATCTGCAATTCAAGGCCAATCGATAGCTATACCGAAGATTGGGCAGTTCACCGACGCAGGTTTCGGCGCAAATCTAGCTACACCGCCACAGACCGAGACATTTACCTATTCCATCCAATGGGGCGACGGCACTCCCGTTGACTCGGGGCCAGCAATAGTAGAGGCGATTGGATCGGCCGGCCTAGATACACGTGGCTATTTCGATGGTGTGCACAGCTATGCTCAGATGGGGAGCTATACCGTTACGCTAACTGTTACTGATGACGACGGCGGCTCCAGCCAACAGCAATTCACCATCAACGTCGGCGCACCACCGAGCCTAGAGATTTCGATTGATCGAGCAAGTATTGCCGAAGACGCTGGTCGTAACGCAGCCACGGTAACGGTTCGGCGCACCGGTTTCGACCTTGCGCAGGCGTTGAATGTCGCGCTCCGCAGCAGCGATACCACCGAGTTGCAACTCCCCCCATCGATAGTCATTCCAGCCGGACAATCCAGCGCAAGCATAGCTGCTGAAGCAATCGACGATAGCTTGCTGGATGGTACGATTCGCGTGCTGATCGATGCTAACGTTGGAGCAATCGCTTCCAACTCGGTGGCCGTCGATGTCTTGGATCGCGAAAAGATCATTGTTTCACTGGATCGCACAACGGTGGGGGAGAATGCGGGCGCCGGAGCAGCGACCATGACGGTCTCGCGATCCAATTCCGATGTTGGGGAAAGTCTGTTGGTCCTGCTGTCCAGCAGCGACACTAGCGAGGCGAGTTTACCGAGCTCGGTTCTCATTGCCGCAGGTTCGTCCACCGCGACGGTGGGGATCGATGCAATCGATGACGCTCTTTTTGATGGATCCCAAGCGGTGACTTTGGATGCATCTTCCACGGGCTATGAATCGGCTTCCGCGATTCTAACCGTAACGGACTATCAGCCGCTGGTGCTGGTGCTGCAGTCGACGACTTTGAATGAAGAAGACCCAGCCCGCCGAACGACTCAGGCGGAAGTCTCGCTTCGCTCCCCAGCACCCGCAGGTGGAGTCACGTTGCAACTGACCGCCGAACCAAGCAATCAATTGATCATCCCGCCAAGCGTCTTTGTGCCAGCCGGGTCCCTCAGCGCGCCGTTCCCTGTTTCGGCTGTCGACGATTTTGCCCCACAGGGAACGCGGGCTGTGCGAGTTTTCGCCAATGGAAATGGTGTGCTAGGGACCTCGATCGAACTGGTGATCACCGATTCGGATCCAGCATACTGGACCAATCCCGCCAATCGGTTTGATGTCAATAACAATGGTGCTGCAGATCCCCTCGATGTCTTGACCATTATTAACGAAATCAATCTGGGCGGCGTTCGAGCTTTGAACCCGAATTTCGATTTGGGACTTCCGTTCGTCGACGTTAATGCCAATGGACTCATCGATCCGCTCGACGTGTTGGCGATTATCAACGAAATCAACAGCTGAGCGACTTCCGCAACATAACCAGGGTGGACCCTTGTCTTTCGATTTATTTGCGTTAGCGTGTAAGCTCCCTAGCCCGAAGCTCGACGCACAACGACGCGATCATTCATCACAAGGAATCGACAATGCCTGAATTGACTGAAGCAGGACGCAGCGTCATTGCTGATCTTGCGAACCGCCATGGTTTTTCTCCAGATGCGATCCAACACATGCTCGTCGCGGTGATGAATGGGAATGGACAAATGGCCCAATTCAGTCATCCAGAGTTCGCGGGCTCCGGCCAATGGATGTCGGGAGGTATGACCATGATTGGCGACATGTTCAATAACTACTTGAAGGGCCGTATCCAGTCGCTGTGCTCCGACATTGCGATGGTCCTCCAAAACCAAGGAGTTCTATTCCAAACGGGCAGCTTCCAGTCGCAATCTCAAGGTGGCTACGATTCCCAGCAGCAAACGGCAGGCGGCGTACGAGGTAGCTCGACTCTTTTCGTTCCCGACCCTGCCCAAAACTGGTGGCCCAAGGAATTGGGGTCGCCCAACGCCACCGGCAACCAAAACCAAACCCACTATGCCTATTTTGGCGAGGCGGGTCGATTGGCGGTAAAGACAGGGAGATCCGTCTGGGTGTACGATACGCTCCAACATCAAATCGGCGGTTTTTCGCAGCAGCAGGGGGGCAACGGTGGCTTTTCCTTTAGCAGCCAGTTCGGCAACGTTCTGCTTAGTTCGCTGCCTGTCGTTTCTAGGGATGGACAGTCGGTTCAGCCGGCTACACAATCGCCGACGATGCCATCGGATTCCTTTAAGGACACAGTGGTGAGTCCATCTTCCACTGCGGCGGCCGGCGTCGACGTGGCCGACGAGTCCAAGTTGGTTGCTGCAGACGCAACTCCGCTCGCGGTCGATATCTTGGGAGCCATTGAAAAACTGGGCGAGCTAAAGGCCAAAGGGATTCTTACGGAAGCTGAGTTTGCTGAAAAGAAAAAAGAGCTGCTCGCCAGGCTCTAGGCCTAGAGTCGCTCCTAGTAATGGCATTTATCCTGTCATCAAACATGCAGACAGCATGGCTAGCAAATCAATCGCATGAAACGGTCGGATTTTTCGTTACGCTTTGCCTAAACCGACTCAATTTAGGGGACCAGCAGTTCCGATATTAGCTGCACAACCCGATTTCATGCGATCGACTGGATACTCCGATCGGATCGTGAAAAGCCTTAGTGGAACGGTGGAAGAGATTACTATGTCCGTGTTGCAAAGTACTATACGATTATTTGTTCTGACGGCTATGGCCGTCGCTGGCCAAGTTGGTCTCTCGTTTGAGGGGTATCACCCCTTTTCGGAGCCGATGGCTTTCGATCCCGATTGGCAGTTCTTTGCTCCAGTCCAGTTGCAAGATTTGCAAGATCTAACCGCACGGCAACGTGCCAATACAGGGTACTTTCTAACCTACGATAGGTTAAGCATCGGTGTTAACCGATCGGAAACGGAGTCGGCTAACAATAGGATCGACTTCACCTGGGGGAATCGGTTCGATTTCGGCTGGATGAGCAGTCAAGAGTCTGGCTGGTTGTTTTCCGCCATGAACGTGAGTGGACCGAACGTCTACAATCAATACAATCAACAGCGGCTCAACCAGTTCTTGCCCGTTAATGCGGCCAATGCGATTCTCCCTCCCGCATTCCAAAACGATTTTGATAACGAGCGGTTTTACAAGATTCAAGATAGCTTGAATGTGGGCTCGTTCGCATCCTTTGAAGCCAACAAAACGTGGCGAATGGAGCCGTATCGCTACGGTGGTATCCTGGAGCCGATGGTGGGCCTGCGTTACGCTTTCTTTGGAGATACCGCGGCCAACGATACATACACTCGAGGGTTCGGACTAAATCTCGGCGTGGTTCCACCCACAATCAATGCTGAAACGGAAACACTGCTGCGTGATCGTGTTTTTACCGACAACAGCATGATCCTAGGTCAAGCTGGCTTTCGGTATACAAAGTTCATCAACCGATGGACTCTATCGAACGATTTCAAGTTCATGGCTGGGCACGTCTATCAAAGTCAACAAACTTCGAGGCTAACAACGCGATCAACGTACGCTAATCCGGCTGCTGTACAAACTCCGTCTGTCACCGAAAATGATACTCGCGGAACCACCTATGCTGGAGCCAAAGGCGAAGGATCAACGGTCGGCTTCGATCTGAAGGTGGAAGGTGCTTACAAAGCGAGCAAGTACATCGATCTGCGGGGCGGCTTCGCACTCCTCTACTTCGGTCGCGGAATATGGAGAGGACAAACCATCACGGAAAGCGGTAACGGAGGGGCACGACTGGACGATCAGAACCTGATCATGCCAGCCTTCACCTTCGGCGTAGCACTGAATCGATAGTAAGAACATTGGGGCGGTTAGGCGGTGCACAAGCCGCCTCCACCAACTACAATCATAAACAGCACTTTAGCAAAGGCGACTTTCACTGAGTTGTCTTTGCTTTTTTCGTTTGAAACATCTGTAGTTTGGGTGGGTTGTCTGATGGCGAATGCATTTACGTTACAAGGCTGGTTCGGTAGCACCGACACACCTCTGGCGATCAAAACGCAAGGCACAGGACCGGCTGGCCAATTGCCCCTCACCGACGAAATGCTGCGTACTTGGTCTAGCGGCGACTTGTTTGGCTGGACACAGAACGCAGGCATGGGATGGGACATCCAAAAGATGATGGGTCCTCAGTTCCTACTCCTCAGCACCCAGGGTGGAATACGAGGCGAAGACGGACAGCCTATCGCACTCGGTTACCATACCGGGCATTGGGAAGTTGGCTTACTGATGCAAGCAGCGGCGAAATGGCTTAGCGACAAAGGAGGGGTCCCCTTTGCTGGTTTCGTGAGCGACCCGTGCGATGGCCGGACCCAAGGGACCGTTGGCATGTTTGACTCGCTTCCCTATCGAAACGATGCGGCCGTTGTTTTTCGTCGACTCATTCGATCGTTACCTACACGCCGTGGCGTTCTCGGAGTCGCGACCTGCGACAAAGGGCTGCCCGCTATGATGCTGGCTTTGGCCGGTTGTTCCAGTCTACCCAGCGTCATTGTCCCCGGTGGAGTTACCTTGCCAGCAAAAGATGCTGAGGACTTGGGTAAAGTACAAACCATTGGGGCCCGCTACACCTATGGCATGATGACGCTTGAGGATGCAGCCACGGCGGGCTGCCGTGCTTGTGGATCTCCTGGTGGAGGTTGTCAATTCTTAGGCACAGCTGCTACCAGCCAGGTTATCGCCGAAACGTTGGGGATGACCGTTCCTCACGCGGCACTTGCACCGAGCGGGCAACCCATTTGGATGGAAATGGCCAAACAATCTGCGGCCGTTCTGTGGGACCAGCATCAGCGCAAAACCAGCTTGAAAGATATCCTCACCGAGGATTCGTTCTACAACGCGATCGCTGTTCATGCCGCATGCGGTGGTTCGACCAATCTGTTACTACATGTGCCCGCGATCGCATTTGCCGCGGGACTTCCGAGACCAAGCATCCAACTTTGGAATGAAATCAATCGCAAGGTGACACGCTTTGTCGATGTGTTGCCCAATGGCCCGATGTACCATCCTACCGTCCGATTGTTTATGGCAGGCGGAGTTCCAGAAATCATGTGGCACTTGCGAGAATTGGGGATCGCTCGCTGTGAAGCCAAAACTGTCACAGGCCTCACTTGGAATGAAATCCTCGACGGGTGGGCCAACTCGGAGCGGCGTCAAGTCCTCCGAGAAATGCTCCGAGAAAGAGATGGCGTGGAACCGGATCAAGTGATCATTCCTCCCTCGCAGGCCAAGAAGATGGGACTGACCAGCACGGTCTGTTTTCCCCGAGGAAACATATGCCCAGATGGCTCGGTCATCAAATCGACAGCCATCGATCCCACGGTGATCGATTCGGATGGAGTCTATCGCAAGACCGGACCAGCCCGCATCTTTACGACAGAAAAAGCCGCCGTCGCCGCCGCCAAAGGGCAAACGGCCCGACCGCTTAGAGCAGGGGATGTCGCAGTCCTAATCGGACGTGGCCCGATGGGCACAGGCATGGAAGAGACCTATCAGCTCACCAGCGCGTTGAAACATTTAGAGTACGGCAAGCATGTTGCGGTGGTGACTGACGCACGGTTTTCCGGTGTAAGCACGGGAGCATGCATCGGACATATCGGGCCGGAAGCCCTCGCCGGCGGGCCTGTCGGGAAACTTCGCGACGATGACGTGATCCGAATTGAGATCAATCGCGTAACCCTGGAAGCCTCGGTGGATTTCATTGGGTGCGATGGCCAGGAGTTCTCGCCGGAAGAAGGCGCGAAAATTCTCGCTGCCCGTACCTCGCATCCAGAATTACAGGAAGACGAGCGATTGCCGAGTGACACGCGTCTTTGGGCTGCCCTTCAAAAAGCCAGCGGCGGCACCTGGGCGGGTTGTGTGTACGATGTCGAACGCATCATCCAAGTCCTTGACGCGGGTGAAAAAGCGCTTGGCGATCAGACATGCCAAGACTAGCGCTTTGTCCAGACTAGAAACTGAGTCGCAGACTTACTCAGTTGCACGACGCTCCGCGTCGTGATTCCTTTTTAGTTACACGAAGCTCCGCGTCGTGATTCCTGCTTAGTTACACGAAGCTCCGCGTCGTGATTCTTGAAAAACTGAGCAATCACAACGCAGAACGAAAAGCTCTCGCGGTTGTGAAGAGTCGGTTATTTCTTTTGCTCTATGCTCGCAACGATTGAGATTTTCGTTAAAACCATGGAGGGAGTTTGCACAATACGTGTAGCAACTCGCTCCCATTCGATTCCGTTCCTTCGCCGTATCCTGCACTTGCGAAAACTCACCATGCGAACATTCACCTTGCCTTTTTCTTTCCGATTTCTTGCAACGACTCTGCTATCGGGCTGGATCTGTTCGGCAAATGGTGCGTTAGAGGCGATCAGTCAGGAGACAGCCGTTCAGCCTGCTCCTGTCGTGCTCCCAGGATTGCAAAAAAATGGCCAAACATTATTGCCCAACGGCTGGTCGCTTCGACCGGCTGGTGAGCAAATCGATGTAGGCGATTTCCCGAGCCATTTGGAGATCTCACCGGACGGCAAATTTGCAGCCGTGCTTCATTCGGGCTGGGGAACTCACGAAATTCGCGTCGTTGGCATTGCCGAGAACAAGGTACTAAGCTCGGTCGTCCTGGATCAAACCTTTCAGGGGCTTCGGTTCTCCGACGACGGAAGTAGACTCTTCGTGAGCGGCGCCGAGGATGAATGCGTCTGTGTCTTTAGTCATCGGGCTGGCTACCTAGCCCTCGAACGCAAACTACAAGTTGTCGACGTTAAGGATAAATTCGTCGTGTCGGGCCTTGCGACCTGGGAGAACGGGGCCAAGATCTTGGCTTGCGGGTTGTTCGCGGATGAACTCGTTCTGCTAGATACAGAAACTTCCAGGCGGATTGGGAAAATCAAGTTACCGTTGGGTAGCTTTCCGTTTGAAGTCGTTGTCGCACCCGACAAGAAACGAGCCATGGTTAGCTTGTGGGGCAAATCCTCGGTTGCCGTTATCGACTTAGCAACCATGACTATGACTGGACAATGGTCCGTCCGAAGTCATCCGACCGAAATGCAATTCATCGACGAGGGCAAGCTTTTGTTGGTGGGATGTACAGATGACAACTCTGTGGTCATGCTTGATACCCAGGACGGTTCGTCGAAAGAAGTGATCCGAACTTCGCTGTATGCCACAACTCGCAACGGCAGTACACCGAACAGTTTGTCAGTCTCGCCCGATCAAAACGTTTTGATCGTGGCGAACGCCGATAACAACAACTTGGCCATGTTCGATATCCGCGAACGCGGGCGATCGAAGTCGCTCGGATTTATACCTGTGGGGTGGTATCCAACGAGCGTGCGATTTGCGGACGAGGGGCAAAAGATTCTGGTCACCAACGGCAAAGGTCTTGCCTCGCGAGACAATGCCAAGGGGCCTAATCCGCTGCAAGAGCCACCTAAATCCGTTCGAGAATACATCGGTGGGCTTTTTAAAGGGACTCTGAGTGTTATCGCTGCGCCCTCCCCAGAGCAAATGGTCAAATGGACAAAAGAGGCATATGACGTGTCCCCTCTACGTGCCGACGAGCAACCCAACTTGCAAACGCTTGCGGGCAACTCCGCGATTCCGGCCAAGGTCGGAGACCCATCGCCGATCAAGCATTGTTTTTACATCATCAAAGAAAATCGAACGTACGACCAGGTTTTTGGAGACGTGCTTAAAGGCAACGGAGAATCTAGCTTGTGCATATTCCCTGAAGCGGTAACCCCGAACCATCATGCACTCGCGAACCAGTTTGTGCTGCTCGATAATTTCTACGTGGAGAGTGAGGTAAGCGCGGACGGCCACGAGTGGTCGATGGCTGCCTATGCCACCGACTTTGTCGAACGTGTTTGGCCTCTCAACTATCGTGGTGGACGTAAGAAGATTGGCTACACGTCCGAGGGAAGCTACGAAATAGCTGTCCCGTCGAGCGGTTATATTTGGGACAAATGCGCAAAGGCGGGGGTTAGCTACTTTAGCTTTGGCGAGTTCATCCAGAATGCAGTGGATCCAACACAACCTGGAAACGCTAGAGTCAAAGCGTTGGAGGGGCATTTCGATCCTAGTTACCGTTCCTATGACCTGGATTATCTCGATGTCGATAGAGCGAAGCGATTCGCGGAGAGATTGGCCGAGTTCGACCGAGAAGACAATTTGCCTCAGTTCGTTGTACTTCGTATTGGGAATGACCATACCAGTGGAACGCGTGTGGGCAAACGAACACCGACCGCGATGGTGGCGGACAATGACTTGGCTTTGGGGCAGATCGTAGAAACCATATCAAAGAGTCGCTACTGGTCCCAGTCGGCGATTTTTGTGGTCGAGGATGATGCGCAGAATGGTTCGGACCATGTCGATGCCCACCGGACGGTGGCGTTGGCAATCAGTCCTTACATTCGCAAAGGGACTGTCGATTCAACTCTTTATACGACGTCCAGCATGCTGCGTTCGATGGAACTAATCCTGGGGCTGGAACCGATGACACAGTTCGATGCAGCGGCCAATCCGATGTATGGCTGCTTTGGCAAAAACCCAGACTTGAAGCCGTTTACGCATTTGCCTTCAAAGGTCGATTTGGAAACCTTGAATACGGCGATGGCTTGGGGAGCGATCGAGTCCGAGAAAATGAACTTCGCGAGCGAGGATGCCGCGGACGATCTATTGCTGGGTGACATCGTTTGGCGAAGTGTCCGGGGGGCGAATTCACCCATGCCAGCGCCTGTCCGAGCAGCCTTTGTATTTGCTAAACCAGACCGTGACGAGGAGGAAGGGGAAGACGATGAAGACAAGGAGAAAGAGAACGTGGAAAAACCATAGGGAACAGCTTCCCGACCTTTTACGCCTGATTTTAGAATCGACCCGATAGCAGAAAGTGGGGCTTTGGTCGGCACCACTGCATGGCGGAAGTTCATCGCAAAATCACCATTTGGGGTGGACGCACGAGCCGGAACAGCTATCATGCTCCTGCGGGATGGAGCAGCCCGGTAGCTCGCGAGGCTCATAACCTCGAGGTCGTCAGTTCAAATCTGGCTCCCGCAACTTGAATGGGTAGTAGTGAATTGTTTTCTACCCACGTGTAAACGAAAAGGCTGGTACTGTCATGGTACCAGCCTTTTTTCGTTTTCCCACCAGTCTTTTCGTTATCCGGCGGGTTTCCGCTCGTCTCTCACTCGCTCTCTCCCGCCCATCACCTGACGGTCACCTCCAAACGCCATTCTTAGGGCCAAAAAGCCAATTTTGGCCAAAAGTCTCTCCACTCTCTGTGG
>Ga0105047_10019189_pt1 | contig 10565 bp, 10 predicted proteins | sample MAT04_FD_78384 | JGI IMG/M metagenome (GOLD analysis project Ga0105047, IMG submission 78384) | Freshwater microbial communities from Lake Fryxell liftoff mats and glacier meltwater in Antarctica - MAT-04 (megahit assembly) | ecosystem: Environmental > Aquatic > Freshwater > Ice > Liftoff... | reverse complement strand
CGAGCGACTTCTTGCCAGTAGTTCAGGGTCAACTTGACGGCCAGCTGTCACTCAACACGGGGGCTGGACCATGGGATTTTGCACCACGAGCTTTGCTTATCAGAGAAGCGGGCGGGCGAGTTGCAAATATCGGAAGCGACACTTACGATTTTAGAATCAATAACTTCCTCGGCACAAATTCAATCATATTCGACGACCTGATGGATAGTATCGTCAAGGCAACACGCAAAAATGACTAACGCCGAGGTTTTATCGACAATCGACAAGTACCTAGTTCTGTATCCGTCTGAGCGCGAAGACTTGTCTCTGCTCGTATCGCAACTCGAGCGCGACGAAACAATGAATAACAGGAGTAATTTTAACGGACATGTTACTGCCAGCGCAATTGTGCTCTCCCCAGACAAGACGGAGGTTCTATTAATCCACCATCGTGCATTTGACCGTTGGCAACAGCCTGGGGGCCACTGGGACCCCGACGAAGACAGTCCGCTCGAGGCTGCAGAGAGGGAGGCGATTGAAGAGACGGGCGTAGATATAAATATGTATATTCCAGCAGACGAGAAGTTCCCGCTCGTACCATTAAGCATAAATAGCCACTACATACCACCAAGCCAATCAAAAGGAGAGCCGGAGCATTATCACCATGACTTTAGATATGTCTTTTTAGCTACGTCTACTAAACTTGCTCATCAAGAGGCTGAAGTTGATGCCGCCGAATGGTTTGCATTCGACACTCCAGAGGCTGCATTCGTTAAAACCGAGGTCGATAGGCTAAAACTTAACTAGTGTATTCGAGCGAGGGCTTTTACAATGTAGGCATAAGCGTTTACACTTATTATATAAACAAGGAACATCTATGAAAACGAAAGTAGCAATTAACGGTTTTGGGCGTATTGGCCGCAACGCCTTCAAGGTAGCATTCGAGCGAAGTGATTTAGAGGTTGTAGCAATCAACGACCTTACTGATACAAAAACATTGGCGCATCTACTCAAATACGATAGTAACTACGGCATTTATCAAAAATCTGTTGGCTCAGACGACAAAGGCATCATCGTAGACGGCAAGCATATTGCCGTTCTGGCCGAAAGAGATCCAGCAGACTTACCATGGGCCAAGCACGATGTGGATATAGTTATTGAGTCCACTGGCTTTTTTGTGGATCCAGCCAAAGCCCAAGCCCATATAAAAGCAGGTGCAAAAAAAGTCGTTTTGAGTGCTCCAGCTAAAGGCGAGGGTGCCACAACTATCGTACTAGGTGTGAATGAGGATAAATTAGAAGAGGCTGGTGACATAATTAGCAATGCTTCATGTACTACAAACTGTATAACACCGGTTGCAGCAGTAATCGAGAGTAATTTTGGTATCGATAAAGCCATGATGACGACAGTTCACAGCTACACAGCCTCACAGAAGCTACAGGACGCACCGGCAAAAGATCTTCGCGAAGCGCGTAACGCAGCCGAAAATATCGTGCCAACAACTACTGGCGCAAGCAAAGCAGCGGCTTTGGCTCTACCAGCCCTAGAAGGTATCTTCGGCGGTATGTCGATTCGCGTACCGACCCCAGTCGTTTCTTTGAGTGATTTTGTGATCATTACCAAGCGATCCGTGACCGTAGAAGAGGTAAATGAAGCCTTCAAAAAAGCTGCAAAAGAGCCATTCTACCAAGGCATTCTTGACGCCACAGAAGAAGAATTAGTCAGCAAAGACTACATCGGCAACAGTCATAGTTGTATAGTCGACTTAAAGCTAACCGCCGTAGTTGGCGGCACCATGCTCAAGGTGGTGGCTTGGTACGACAACGAATGGGGCTACAGCAACCGGCTAGTTGAAGTAGTTGCCGACACTGGACGATTGCTTCGCAAACCTAAAGGTAAATAATGAAGTTGCTGTTTGGCGCCGACCACAACGGGTTTGAATACAAGCAAAAGCTAGTTGAATATTTGTCTAAAAACGGACATGAGATTGTGGACGGCGGTGAGGAGACACGTAACCCGGATGATGATTTTCCACAGTTTGCCGGAAAAGTAGTTACCGAGCTTCTAGCGTCTGAAGACCCAGATTTGAAAGGGATTTTGATCTGTGGAAGTGGCCAAGGCATGGTAATGGCTGCTAATCGGTTTAACGGAATTCGCGCCAGCCTGTGCTGGAACGTTGAAGAGGCCCGAGCAGCGCGGAATGACGACGACAGCAATATTCTATGCTTAGCATCTCGATATCTTACAATTGAAGAAGCCGAAGCCATCACAAACGCTTGGCTTAATACTTCGTTTGCTGGTGCACCTCGTTTTAAACGACGCATCCAATTACTCGACCAACTAAGGCCATAACTATGGCAATCATTTGCCCAACAGTCACAGCTTACGACAGCCACGAATATCGTGAGCAGATGGAGAGGGCCAGCGCGTTTGCCAAAAGAATTCACATAGATTTAATGGATGGTGAATTTGCACCAACCGTTTCGCCGACTCTTAAGCAAAGCTGGTGGCCACACGAAATCACGGCCGACGTGCACCTGATGTACCAGAAGCCTATGGATTATGTCGATCAGTTAATACATATGAAGCCACATATGGTAGTGATACATAACGAAGCCCACGTTCATCACATGGATTTTGCGGCTCGGCTTCACGAACATGGGATAAAAGTAGGTTTAGCTATTTTGCACGACACACCGATCGATTACGCATATCAGATTATGCATTCCTTCGATCACATACTAGTGTTTAGCGGACATCTTGGTTATCACGGCGGTGAAGCCGATATGGGGCTACTAGATAAAGTTCATAAAATCCGTAAGCATCATCCATCGGCCGAAATAGGCTGGGACGGTGGAATAAACGACCAGAACGCCAAACAACTAATCGAAGCTGGCGTAGACGTCCTAAATGTCGGTGGCTTCATCCAAAAATCCGATGATCCCGCTGAGGCCTACAAGTCCCTCGTTAGAATTTAGTATATTTAGGATCGTTGTTTGGTGATTTGACTTTTCGGTATGCCAAATTCTTTTGTAAAGGTCTCGTCTTGGTTGGTCTTATCTGTTTCGCTAACTAGAATAACGAGTGCAGTGTTTGCTCTCAGTCCATTATCTGCGGCTAAATCTTTGAGGGGCCAAAATTGGTTTGCGCTGGTTTTTACATAATAAATGCGCCTCGTGTCATGCGCTCTATGGCCAATGACAATTAAGCCATCAAAGTCCTCACTTCTTACATCCTTAACTTTTGTGAAGTTCTGGTGCGGTACGTTGGGGTCGGATAGTTCGATATGCTTTACCCTTGACCACATTTCATCAAGTTGTTTGTTTGCGTTATGCTCAAGCTTGCGTAGTCTGGTGCTTAATTTTTCGGCCTGTGGAGACATCGCTCGTTCTATCACTAATAGATTATTGCCATTTTGTTTCATCAGAGACACTTCAAAGTTATCGCCCGAGGCCCATGGTAAGTTTACTCGGACATTCCCAAGACTGATGGTATCTATCGATAGACTGGATTCATTTGCTTCGGGCTTTTGTGATTCGGGTTGTTTGTCAGATTGTGTTATTGTGCCTAGATCTTGTTCGTCTACTTCTATATCTGGTGCTTTGGGTCTGTAGGTGGTTCCAGCGCGAGAGACTGCGCTGTATGCGGCAGGCAAGGCCTCAGAAAGAGCCACTAACTCTTCGCGAACTAATTGTTTATAATGTGGCCCAAGCTGATTCGCCAGATTAGTTATGGCAGCCTCCTCATGCCTAGCAACTATTTGACCTATGATCGGCGCTTCACCCTTTTTGAGTTGTTTAAGTCCCGACTTGAGCTTGGAGAACGTCTCATATACCTGAGCAGCTTCGGCGCGGTCTACAGGCATATGTACAAATGAGACAGTCCTATCAGGGTGATCTCCTGCATCCTCAAGCATTTGTCTTGCTATTTCCGTACGCTCATAAGCCAATTCCATCTTAATGGGCATAAGTGTTTTGATAGTTGCAATAGTTGAGCGCACAGAAGCAACACGTTCTGCGTATAATTCTTCTGCATCAACTCTAAGTCGTGAGGCCGAGATCCCGACGGTATGATCCTGGTGCTCATCATCGTTTTTAATGCGGTCGCTAAGCCTTCCTTTAGATTCGGCAATTGTTGTAGCCTGTGCTTCCCGAAGCGCAGGGCGCATGGTGCCGTCCAGCCCGTTCTTTTTGCAGTATTGTTTAGGTGTTTCAAGCTTTATATTTTCTTCGTCTGGGGCGGGGTATTCAGCGCCAATAGAAGTCAGTACACGGCCTTTGATAAGTGATACATAGCCAGATTTATTCTCTTCAAATACGTCTTGGGCAGCCTCGGCGCAACTAAGTCCATTGAAGACATCCGGCTCACATTCTAATAAGTCAGGTATCTCTGATATATCGGGGGTCTCACGGGTGGTCAGAGTCTCTATAAAAGGCGCCATTTTTCGGCGAATCTCTTCGAAGCTAACTAATGGCTGTGGATGCTCTGAGGCTCGGGTTTCACCGGTCATTACTATATAATATCACAAATAGATAGATAAAGCAACAGTATTTCTGTCCTTCCAGCGATTTACTAGAGGTATTATTTTCAACACTTTGCTATAATCATGAGCAGAATGGCGCAAAAACTTTCAATTGACCGTCTAGAGACAATTGCCAACGAGATCCGAGAGGATATTATTCGTAGTCTTGAACACGCCGGTAGCGGTCACAGCGCTGGACCATTAGGACTTGCAGATATTTTTGCAGCCCTATACTTTGACGTCATGAAACATGATCCCAATAATCCTGACTGGGATGAGCGCGACATATTCTTGTTAAGTAATGGCCACTGCGTGCCAGTCCAGTACGTTACCATGGCTCACGCAGGCTACTTTGATAAAAAAGAATTGATGACTCTCCGTAAATTTGGTTCACGTTTGCAAGGTCATCCGGAGCGCACGCGACTACCTGGCCTAGAGAGCACTAGTGGGCCCCTAGGCTGTGGCCTCAGCCAAGCCTGTGGAGTTGCGCTGGCTATGCGAATGGACCAGCAATATAACCGCAATGTATATGTAGTAATGGGTGATGGCGAGCTAGACGAGGGCAACGTCTGGGAAGCAGCGATGTTGGCCGGCAAAGAAAAAGTCGGAAATGTTATAGGAATCATCGACCGCAACAATATTCAGATTGATGGGCCGACCGAGCAAGTTATGCCGCTCGAAAGCCTCAAAGACAAGTGGGACGCCTTTGGCTGGCATGTTTTAGAAGTAAACGGTAACGACATTGATGCCTTCATTGATGCTTGCGCAATGGCCAGAGCCGTTCAAGAAAAGCCAACCATGATAATCGCACATACTATTCCTGGCAAAGGTGTAGACTTTATGGAAAATGACTTTCACTGGCACGGTATGCCGCCAAACCGCGAACAGGCCAAGAAAGCCTTACACGAATTACGTACATTGGGCGGAAAAATAAGGGGTGAACATGAGTAACGCGCGGAACAGCGAAGGTAAATTCGCCAAGGCATATTCAAAGAAGTTTATATTATTCTTGTGGTTTTCCAGCTTTTTAAGTATTTTACTATTGTATTTCGCCGGCACTGCCCTAACCGACACAATGTCAGCCTTCCAGTCTTGTAACACCAACAGCACCGGCTTATCGATTAGCAACTGTGGTAAGCAGGGGCTAAACTTAGGCGACATTATTATCTTTGTATTATTCGGTCTATCGGCAACCTTAACTGTTAGCGTTGTAACTGCAAGCCTGCGGGCAACAAAGAGGCGCGGATGAGCCATCTTAAATTAGTTGATTTGAGTTGTGAGTTGGCATCTGAGCCAATCCGTAAAGGTTTTGGTAGGGGGTTACTAGAAGCCGGTAAACGCGATAAAAATGTTGTGGCAGCCTGTGCTGATCTGACGGATTCGACTCAGATGAGTTTATTTAAGGCAGAATTCCCCGACAGATTTATTGAAATTGGCGTAGCCGAACAAAACTTAGTAACTGTAGGTTCCGGAATGTCAGCGATGGGCAAAGTACCATTCGTAAGCTCCTATGCCGCTTTTAGTCCTGGACGCAACTGGGAACAAATCCGCACAACTATCTGTTTGAACGATCGGCCTGTAAAAGTTGTAGGCAGTCATGCTGGTGTAAGTGTTGGCCCGGACGGCGCAACTCACCAAATGCTCGAAGATATCGCGTTGATGCGTGCATTGCCGAATATGGTCGTGATTGCACCCGGCGATAGCGTGGAGGCAGAGAAAGCGACCATAGCAATAGCCACAGACAAACGGCCAACCTATTTAAGATTAGCTCGTGAAGCAACGCCAATAATCACCACCACGGAAACACCTTTTGAGATCGGCAAAGCTTACGTATTTAAAGAGGGCACAGACGTAACCTTAATTGCCACCGGAACTATGACCTATCAAGCTATGGAAGCCGCCAACGAGCTAGAAAAAGACGGAATCAACGCCGAAGTTGTGCACGTACCAACCATTAAGCCGCTAGATGATGCGACGATCCTAGCTAGCGTGCGCAAGACTGGCGCAGTAGTAACCGCAGAAGAAGCACAGATTAAAGGTGGCTTAGGTGGAGCGATTGCCGAATTATTGAGCGAAAATCACCCCACAATTATGAAGCGTATTGGTATGAAAGATGAGTTTGGTGAGTCAGGCACACCCGATCAACTCCTCGAACACTTCGGCCTAGACGCAAAACACATCCGCCTAGCAGCCCACGCCGTCATAGACAAAAAGCAGTAGAGGTAACTGTTTGTCGCAACAAGCATAAGCAGTTATACTGAAGGTCATGCCAATAACATTACCTGAAATGAGACAAAATTGTGCCCGTGCCCGTAAGCGAATGGCTCAAGCCCGAGCCGAACACTGGGCTTTTGGTGCTTTCAATCTTGATGACGAAGCGACTCTTAAAGCTGTTGTATTCGCCGCCGCCAAAAAGAATGCGCCGGTACTCGTAGAAGTTAGCCAAGGTGAAGTAGATGATATCGGCCTAGATAACATCCGTGACATGGTTGATAACTTCAAATACTCGCATGGCGTAGAAATCTACATAAATCTCGATCATAGCCCAAGCGTTGAGGCTGCTAAAGACGGCATCGAAGCCGGCTTTGAATTTATTCATATCGACGTATCACAATCCAACCACAACGCTACCGAACAAGAAATTATCGATGCAACCCGTGAAGTTGTTGAGTATGCCAAACTGACTGGTGCACTGGTCGAAAGCGAACCGCATTATTTTGGCGGCAGTTCAAATGTCCACGAAGAAGGAATTGACTACGACGAAGTAAAGAAAACCTTTAGCACACCTGAGCATATGAAGGCTTTCGTTGATGCCACCGGTATTGACACCTTTGCAGCGGCAATCGGTAATCTGCATGGTAAATATCCGGTGCCTAAAGTCCTCGACCTCGATCTGTTAAAACGCCTCGTAGATGCTAACGATTGTTATATCTCACTCCATGGTGGCAGCGGCACGCCAGGGCATTATTACCGTGACGCAGTTAATTTAGGTATCAGTAAGGTTAATATTAATAGTGACATGCGCTTTGCATATCGTACGACACTCGAGGAAGTCTTAGCAAAGAATCCTAAAGAATTTGCTGTAGCTAAACTTATCGGTAAAGAAGTTATTCCGGCCGTACAAGCCGTAGTCGAGAGTAAAATCGACGATTTTAACTCCTCCGGCCGCGCCGTGATACAATAAATAGCATAAGCAACATAAATGTAAGAGGTGGGCAGCGTAGTGAAGCAAACTGATCTAATGTGTATCGGAGATATCGTAACTGATGCATTTATCAAATTGATCGACGATGAAGCGGTTACCTATCAGAACGAAGAAGGTAAATGGCTGGCCATGAAGTTTGGCACAAAATTGCCGTTTGACCACGTAGAAATCCTAGAAGCAGTCGGTAATGCAGCAAATGCAGCCGTAGCTTTTGCACGCTTAGGGCTCAATACATCATTTGTTACCAATGTCGGTGGTGATGAAGCCGGTCGCGGTATGATTCGCGCTCTACAAAAAGAAGGTATTGATGACCGTTTTGTCAGAATTAACGGTTCCAAAAAGAGTAATTACCATTACGTCCTATGGTATAAGGAAGAACGCACAATCCTAATCAAACACGAAGAATACGACTATCATTGGCCGTCACTCAAGCCTGCAGAAGTGCCGAAGTGGATTTATTTTAGCTCTATCAGTGAAAGAGCCATTGAATATCACGACCACGTCGCAGATTGGTTGGAGAAGAATCCAGAAGTAAAAATGGCATTCCAGCCCGGAACATTCCAAATGGCTGCTGGCGTCGAGCGACTAAAACGAATTTATGCTCGTACTGAAGTAGTTATCTTAAACAGGGAAGAAGCGGTATTGGTAACCGGCGGTGACTACAATAATCTCCATGACCTGATGGATCGTTTGCACGGCTACGGAGTCAAGACAGTCATAATCACAGATGGACCAGATGGTGCTTACGCCAGCGATGGCCATCAACGCTTGCAGATGCCACTATACCCCGACCCGGCTCCACCAAAAGAGCGCACAGGTGCCGGCGACGCATTTGCATCAACCTTAGTAGCCGCACTTGCAAAGGGCAATACACTTGAAGGTGCGTTACAATGGGCACCGATCAACTCAATGAGTGTGGTGCAACAAACAGGAGCTCAAGCGGGTCTTCTTACTCAAGACAAGATCGAAGAGTTTTTGCGAAACTCCCCAGACCATTACCGACCGCAACCGATGCAGTAGTCTGTCTCGTCAGCATGAACTCCCACGTTGTCATCCTGAACTTCCACGTCGTCATCCTGAACTTGTTTCAGGACCCCATACACGAATCAAAACGGCCTTTGCTGAAAAGGAACGGGTTCCTGGAACAATACTGAAACAAGTTCAGCATGTGGTTCAGGATGACGTAGAATACAGCTGTTAACTCTTCCCTGAACGACCCGCTTGTGCTAATCTAAGAAGTAGAAAAGTTTGATCAAAACTATGAAAACCAAACGAGATATAAACAATAGGGAAGAAAGATGACAAGATTTTTGTCACACTCCTTACAAGCACCTGAACCTTTCTTTAGAATGGGTATTCAACGTCTGGAGTCTGCTAGTGGCCACCCAAGTGCCGATATACGCATTTCTACAGAAGTGGCTAGGTCTAGTCGGCTCAAGATTCAGCAATTAGGTCTTGACCCGGACGACACAACACCTAGGGAGCTCTATCACGCACTCCAGCGTCGCGTAGGCGAAGATGATGCAAGATTAAACCGAACCTTACGCACCCGTGCAGCAACTCACGTGTCGGCCGAGGCGGACGTCGTGAGCGGCATGGTCCATGCACTTCGGGAATTACCTGATTCCAGGCGGTGCTACGCGCTCAAAGGAAGTGTCTTAAAAAGTCTAATCAAACAACAACCACCCAAAAAGGCCATGAAACAGCTCGGCTACCGTTCGTTAGCTTCGTTTTTAAAGCACGAAAGCCCAGTCACTATACTGACTGCGGCTTGGCTGTGTGAAGGCGCTAGCTGGCAAAGCAAACTGCTCAATCAGTACAGCCACTTACAATCCAGCGACTTTGAGAGCCGTAGCATCGCCATCGTTCAGCCTAGCTCCAAGAAGTGGCAGATTCTTGCCAAAAAGACGGTAGACGAAAAGCATCATAACTTGATCAGCTTTAAAGAATTAGGCGCAATTGTTATGTTGCCTCTTAGCTCTGATGCACCGGCCGGCACAACTACGGTCAGCCTCAGCCTAGCACTACATGAACTTAACGAAATCCGCGCAACTAGCACTTTCTTGAAGCTCTGCCAGGTTCGGCCTGATTTTGGTGATTTGGTCAAAAAAGTATCAACCAATCAGCCCGAGCTGAGCTCGCAATTACTAGATAAGCCAGTTCCATGGAATCTAATTCAGAGATATTATGCCCGCTTAACGCATCATAGCGACGAACAGGTATTTGAGCCTCATCTACAACTGGATGATATGGCGTGGCACCCAATCGAAAAGACTTTGAGCGCCATCGAGCCGAGTTTTGAATTTTGGCACAACAGCGCACATCTAGGTGTGCTGCATCAAGACAAGCCAGTTTCATTTAACATAGTAGATTCGGCACTTAACTACTGCAACCAACTTTCATTCGACAAAAGATTGACTGGCTACTTCCAGACGTCTCTATGGCACGAGTTGTTACTTCGCTATCTACAACACGATTCCGTTGAGCAGACAGTTATAAAAGAGTTGCAGCCTGAGTATGCAACTGAGATGGTTAGGGCATAGGGGGCAAAGCGGTGGGCAGTTATCAAATATGTGTTTCGGGCGCGGCTAAAGGCGAGAGCGTCGAAGACGGTAAAGAGTTAGCCATCAAACTAGGCGCGGCTATTGCTAAGGCCGGCCACAGTCTATTAACTGGAGCAACAATCGGATTGCCAAACTACGCCGCAGAAGGCTACAAAGCGGCTGGAGGCAAGATGAGCGTCGGTATAAGCCCGGCAGCTAGCAAGATTGAACACGTCATGAAGTACCGTTTACCAACCGTAGCCTACGACACTATCCTATATACCGGTTTACACTACGTTGGACGCGACAGCCTACT
>Ga0105047_10019188_pt1 | contig 10566 bp, 9 predicted proteins | sample MAT04_FD_78384 | JGI IMG/M metagenome (GOLD analysis project Ga0105047, IMG submission 78384) | Freshwater microbial communities from Lake Fryxell liftoff mats and glacier meltwater in Antarctica - MAT-04 (megahit assembly) | ecosystem: Environmental > Aquatic > Freshwater > Ice > Liftoff... | reverse complement strand
AGGCCGTTGAGCAGGCGGTCGCGCAGCGCGCGCACGCGCTCATTTTCGGCCCCCATCTCGAGACGTGCCAGGCGAAAAGCTTCGCCCATGCCGACGATCTGATGGGTGGCCAGCGTTCCCGAACGGAAACCGCGCTCGTGGCCACCGCCGTGCATCTGCGCTTCAAGGCGAATGCGCGGTTTGCGGCGAACATAAAGCGCGCCGATGCCTTTGGGACCGTAGGTCTTGTGCGCCGAAAAACTCATCAGGTCGACTTTCAGCGTGCCGAGGTCGATCGCCACCTTGCCGGTCGCCTGCGCCGCATCGACGTGGAAGATGATTCCCTTATCGCGGCAGATTTCGCCAATTTCGGCGATCGGCTGGATGACGCCGATTTCGTTGTTCACCAGCATCACTGAAACGAGAATCGTGTCGGGCCGTAGCGCCGCCTTGAACGTCGAGAGGTCGAGCAGACCGTTTTCCCGCACGTCGAGGTAAGTCACTTCGAAACCCTGGCGCTCGAGTTCGCGACAGGTATCGAGAACCGCCTTGTGCTCGGTCTTGACCGTGATCAGGTGCTTGCCCTTGCCGGCATAGAAATGCGCGGCGCCTTTGATCGCGAGGTTGTTCGACTCGGTTGCGCCCGAGGTCCACACGATCTCCTTGGGGTCGGCGTTGACCAGCCGCGCGACCTCTTCGCGCGCCTCTTCGACCGCCGCTTCGGCCTCCCAGCCGAAAGCGTGCGAACGCGACGCCGCGTTGCCGAATTGCTCGACGAGGTAGGGAATCATTTTCTCTGCCACGCGCGGATCGACCGGCGTCGTCGCCGAATAATCCAGATAAATCGGCAGTCTCAGCATTTAACGTACTCCATTCTTCCTGGCGTTAGACCGCCATCGCGGTCAAGCGCTGCAGGCTCGACATCGTCGCCTGCAGCGTTACTAAAAAATCGTCAATTTGCGCGGCCGTATTGGTCGCCCCGAGACTCACGCGCACCGCCGAGCGCGCGCTGTCAGGGGAAACGCCCATCGCGCTCAGCACATGCGAAGGCTCGGGATTCGCGCTCGAGCACGCCGAGCCGCTGGCCAGCGCGTAACCGGCCCGGTCGAGCTGGCCGACCAGCGTCTCGCCGTCGACCCCGGCGAGGGCAAAATACACCGTATTCGGCAAGCGCTCGGCGCCGGCGGAGAAAATTCTCGCGCCGATTGTCGTCAAGCCCTGCTCGAGCCGTCCGCGCAAGGCGATGAGTTCTTGCGCCCTGGCGCCGAGTCCGGCCACGGCCAACGCGCAGGCGGCGCCAAACCCGACGATCGCTGCGACGTTTTCAGTACCCGAACGCAGCCCGCGTTCGTGTCCGCCGCCGGCGATCAAGGGCTCCAGATCGACACGTTTATCGCGAATCAGCGCCGCCGCACCCTGCGGGCCGCCGATCTTGTGCGCTGAGAGCGTCAGTGCATTGACGCCGGCGGCGTTCAGGGCGCGAAAATCGACGGCAATTTTGCCGACGGCCTGGACCGCGTCGGTATGAAAGCTGGCGCCGTGCGCTTTGGCGCGCGCCAGCGCGGCGACGTCCTGGATAACGCCTGTTTCGTTGTTGGCGAGCATCACCGACACGAGCGATGGCCGACGTTCCATGACCGCCGCGTACGCGGCAGGGTCGACCCGCCCGTCGCCGTCGACGGCGACTTTTTGCAGCGACCAGCCGCGTCGCACGAGTTGCTCAGCGGGTTTCATCACGCACGGGTGCTCGATCGCGCTGACGGCCAGCAACCCGGTTTTAAGGCACGCCGCGGCGCCCTTGATGAAGACGTTGTTGGCCTCGGAACCGCCGCTCGTGAAGATCACCTCGCTGGCGTCGGCGCCGACCGCGTCGGCAACCTGCTGGCGTGCTTCGTCGATCGCGCGCCGCGCCGCGCGTCCGTACTCGTGACGGCTCGAGGCGTTGCCAAAGCGCTCGCCGAACCACGGCAGCATGGCCTCGCGCACCGCCGCGTGCAGCGGCGTCGTGGCGTTGTGATCGAAATAGACCGGAGCGAACATGGCCTGGATAAATCCTTTCTTTAGATCCGTCCGTATGCCGACTCAGGCTGCCGCCGCCATCGCCTTGCCCGCAGCGCCCGGGCCGTTGCGGCGTGCATCCTTGATCACCGCAACGTCCTTCCCGGCCTTCTTCTTCTGCGCTTCGACGAGGTCGGACAGCGTCACCGAAGTCAGGTACTCGTACATCTTGGCGCTCAGCGTCGTCCACAATTCGTGCGTCATGCAACGCTCGTCGTCCTTGCAGTTCTCCTTGCCGTGACACTGCGTCGCATCGAGCGGCTCGTCGACGGCACGCACCATGTCGGCGACGGTGATCTCGCGCGCCGGGCGCGCCAGGCAATAGCCGCCGCCCGGGCCGCGGACGCTGTCGACGAGGCCGTAGCGGCGCAATTTGCCGAACAGCTGCTCAAGATAAGAGAGCGAAATCTTCTGGCGTTCGCTGATGCCGGCCAGCGTCACCGGACCGTCGCCGCTGCGCAGCGCCAGATCGATCATAGCGGTGACCGCGAAACGGCCCTTGGTTGTCAAACGCATGGTGTCCTCCTGTTAATACCCAATCAATTCGGTCAACTATGCAACAGCCGGTGTCTATTAGTCAACTATTTTACTCAGGTATTGCGCATCAAACTGGTCGGCGGTCGCCAGTTCGTCTTCAACGCAAACACCGGTGGCCTCAAGTTTCTTAACCAGCAGTTCGATGCGCCGGTCGGTTTCCACGGCGTGATCGAGCAGGCCATGGATCGCCTTGGCCAGCGGATCGTCCTGGCTGGCGCCGAGCGCGTAGGCCGAAAACCCCATCTGCCCGGCCTTATCCTCGCGCTTTTGCGCCTGATCGCTGTCGATGATGCGCGCCGGATTGCCGACCGCTGTCGTCCCCGGTGGAACGTTTTTGACGACGACGGCGTTCGAACCGACCTTGGCGCGTGCACCGACGGTGATCGGCCCGAGGACCTGGGCGCCGGCGCCGATGACCACGCCGTCGGCAAGCGTCGGGTGGCGCCGGCCCTTGTTCCACGAGGTTCCGCCGAGCGTCACGCCGTGGTACAGCGTCACGTCGTCGCCGACGATCGCCGTCTCACCGATGACGACGCCCATGCCGTGGTCGATGAAGAACCGGCGGCCGATGGTCGCCCCCGGATGAATTTCGATGCCGGTGAGAAAACGCGCCAGATGCGAAACCAGCCGGCCCAGCCAGTGCAGACGCTGGCGCCACAGCCAGTGCGCGAGGCGATGCATGAGCAGCGCATGGACGCCCGGATAGCAGGTCAGCACCTCCCAGGCGGTACGGGCGGCCGGGTCGCGCTCAAAGACCGAGCGGATGTCTTCGCGCAGGCGACGGAACATGAATGCGATTCTCCATATTACTCAAGGGGGCAATTGTAGAATACCCGACTTATTTAATCAACATTCGCGTACGAGCTGCCCGCGATCGGCAAATTTGCGCTCAGACGATCTTTTTTTCGACCGCGTCGAGTATGCCGCGCAGGATGTTGATCTCGTCACGCTCGAGCTCGGCGCGCGCAAACAACCGGCGCAGCTTCGGCAGCAAGCGCTTGGGCTGTTGCGGATCAAGGAACTCGGTGGCGATCATGACGCGCTGAAGATGCGCGTAGAAGCGTTCTACGTCGTCGTTGGTCGCGCGCGGTGAAACGAAGGGGACGGCCTTGCTCGGCACCGGCGGGCTGCCGCCGAAGGCCGCGAGGCGCAGTTCGTAGCACAGCAGTTGCACCGCCGAGCCGAGGTTGAGCGAGGTGTAGTCGGGGTTGGCGGGGATAAAGATCGTGCGCTGGCAGCGTTGCACCTCGTCGTTGGAAAGGCCGGCCGTCTCGTTGCCGAAGACCAGCGCAACGTCGCCGCCGGCGGCCAGCGCCAGCACCTCCGCGGCGCCGGCGCGCGCCGGCATCGGCGGGGGTCCGAGGTTGCGCTGGCGCGCCGAAACGGCGATCGCAAAAACGCTGCCGGCGAGTGCCTCGTCGAGGCTCGCACAAACCTTCGCGGCGGCGAGAATGTCGTCGGCGCCGACCGCGCGCGCCACCGCCTCGGGGTGAGGAAAGGCTTTCGGGTTGACCAGCGTCAGGCGCGACAGGCCCATGGTTTTCATCGCCCGTGCCGCGGCGCCAATATTGCCCGGATGGCTGGTACGCGAGAGGACGATACGCACGCGGGCGAGCGCATCGTTGGCGCTCGGCAGCGCCGGGCACGACGCTGAGGCAGACGCAGGGGGCTGGTTCATACTAAAATAGGCGATTCCGCAAACGAGGGGAAGCCGGCAAACGCTGGCCGCCCGTCGGATTTTTTAAAGACAAACCATGCATCCAGCTCTGAACATCATGGTCAAGGCCGCGCGCCGCGCCAGCCAGATCATCAACCGCGCCTCGCACGACGTCGAGCACCTCAAAATCACGATCAAACAGCAGAGCGATTTTGTCACCGAGGTCGACAAGGCGGCAGAAGTCGCGATCATTGACGTGCTGCGCGAGGCGTATCCCGACTACGGGATTTTAGCAGAAGAGTCCGGTCAGACGGTCGGCCAGGGCGCCGGCAGCGAATACCAGTGGATCATCGACCCGCTCGACGGGACGACCAACTTCCTGCATGGTTTTCCGCAATACGCCGTATCGATCGCGCTCGCCTACAAGGGCCAGCTCAACCAGGCGGTCGTCTATGACGTCACGCGCAACGAGATGTTTACGGCCAGCAAAGGCGGCGGCGCCTTCCTCAACGAGCGGCGGATCCGCGTCACCAAGTGTCTCAAGCTTGAAGACGCGCTGCTCGGCACCGGCTTCCCGTTCCGCATGTTCGACCACGTCGATACCTATTTGGCGGTATTCAAGGAATTCACCCGGCGCACTTCGGGAATGCGTCGACCGGGCTCGGCGGCACTGGATCTGGCCTACGTCGCCTGCGGCCGCCTCGACGGCTATTGGGAGTTCGGTGTCATGCCCTGGGACATCGCCGCCGGCTGCCTGCTGATCACCGAGGCCGGTGGCCTGGTCAGCGACCTTTCAGGCGGCGAGAACTACCTCAAGACGGGCAACCTCGTCGCCGGAACACCGAAGACCTTCGCGCAAATGCTCCAGGTCATCGACGGCCATCGCACGGCGACCCTCGCCGCCTGAAGCACGAGCCGTCGGCGGCCTTAGAGCGGACTTGCCGTCGATTACCGTACTGACGGCGAGTTTCCGGCTTTCGGCAACGACGACGACCGCGTCGACGATATCGCCACCGAGCTGGTCAAGAACTTCATGGCCAAGCTGCGCCAGCACCCGACCTATCGCGACGCGATGCACACGCAGTCGGTGCTGACGATCACCTCCAACGTCGTCTACGGCCAGAAGACCGGCAGCACGCCCGACGGTCGCAAGTCCGGCGAGCCCTTCGCACCGGGCGCCAACCCGATGCACGGACGCGACACGAAGGGCGCGCTGGCCTCGATGCGCTCGGTCGCCAAAATCGCCTACGAGCACGCGCAGGACGGCATCTCCTACACCTTCTCGATCATCCCGAAGGCGCTCGGCAAGAACGCGTCCGAACAGGTTGCCAACATGGTCGGCCTGCTCGACGGCTATTTTGGCGACGGCGGTCAGCACATCAACGTCAACGTATTTACGCGCGAAACACTGCCGGACGCGATGGACCACCCGGAGCAATACCCGCAACTGACGATCCGCGTCTCGGGCTACGCCGTGAGTTTCATCAAGCTGACGCGCGAGCAGCAGCAGGATGTGATCAAGCGCACCTTCCACGAGAAACTGGCGACCCCGTCCTGCGTCTAAATCGCCGGACGGTCAAGCCTGCGTCGCTCCGCTTTTCAAGCCGGAGCGACGCGCTGCAGTTCTTGCCCGGCCGGCAAATCGGAGCGAATCGATGAAAATACAGACGCGTCCGCGCCAGACCGAGTCGGTCGACGGCTATATTCATTCGCTCGAGACGCTCGGCACCGTAGACGGCCCGGGGCTGCGTTACATCGTCTTCACGCAGGGCTGCCCGCTACGCTGCCTGTACTGCCACAACCCCGACACCTTCAAGATGAAGAAGGGGCGTCTCGTCGCTTCGGGCGCACTGCTCGACGACATCGGCCGCAGCGCCGACTTTCTCCGCCGGGGCCGGGGCGGCGTTACGCTGAGCGGCGGCGAACCCTTGCTGCAACCGCAATTCATTGGTTCGCTACTGCGCGGCTGCAAGGAGATGAATCTGCATACGGCGCTCGATACGACCGGTCACCTCGGCACCCAGGCGAGCGACGCACTGCTCGCCGACGTCGACCTCGTGCTACTCGACATCAAGTCCTTCGACCCGGTGATCTATCGCCGTCTGGCCGGCGCCGATTTGCAGCCGACGATTGATTTCGCACGCCGGCTCGACGCCATGGGCCGCGCCATGTGGATCCGCTTTGTCGTCGTTCCGGGGCTGACCGACGACCCGGCCAGCGTCGAAGGTCTCGCCGATTTTGTCGCCTCGCTGAAGAGGGTCGGGCGCGTCGAAGTGATCCCGTTTCACAAGATGGGCGAATTCAAGTGGCAGGAACTGCGCATGGATTACCAGCTGGCCGACACCCAGCCGCCGACGCCGGAGGCGATGCGCCAGGTGTGCGCTGCTTTTTCGTCGCGCGGATTGACCGTCGTCTGAGCGCTGCACGCGGCGACGCTTTTGGCGTTTGCTGGCCGTCGGCGGCAATCACAGGCAGAATCGCGCCCTGACCCGCCACGCAGCGCGTGACTGCCGTGGCATCGATTCATGAAAGCCCAGACAACCGTCGTCGCGGGGGTCGTCCGGGCGAGCACTCAGTGAATACCATGGTGACCAGCATTTCCAACGATAACGATCCCTCCGCGGCGCCGGGCGGCGAAGCGCGCAACGACGCGCCCGCCAGGAACGCGGAGAAGGCAACTTCGCCGATGATGCTGCAGTACCTTGGCCTCAAGGCGCAGCATCCGGGACTGCTGCTTTTTTACCGCATGGGCGACTTCTATGAACTCTTTTTCGACGACGCCGAGAAAGCCGCGCGCCTGCTCGGCATCACGCTGACCAGCCGCGGCCAGCACGCCGGCAAACCGATCAAGATGGCCGGCGTGCCCTACCACGCCGTCGAGCAATACCTCGCGCGCCTGGTGAAACTCGGCGAATCGGTCGTCATCTGCGAGCAGATCGGCGACCCGGCAACGAGCAAAGGCCCGGTCGAGCGCGCCGTCGCGCGTATCGTCACGCCGGGAACGCTGACCGACGCTGCGCTGCTCGATGACCGGCGTGACGTCCTGCTGCTCGCCGTTGTGTCGGTGCAGAACCAATGCGGGCTGGCCTGGATCAACCTGGCCAGCGGCGAGTTCCGCGTTTGCGAAGTGGCCGGCGAAAAGCTGGCGGCGACGCTCGAGCGCATCCGCCCGGCCGAGATCGTTCTTGCCGAGGGCCGCGAACTGCCCTTTACGCCCGAAGCGGCGCTGACCCGTCAGCCCGAATGGCATTTCGACTTTGACTCGGCGACCCGCGAGCTGTGCGCGCATTTTTGCACCGCCTCACTCGCCGGCTTTGGCGCCGACAGCTTGCGCCTGGCTGTCGCCGCCGCCGGCGCGCTGCTGCGCTACGCACAAGCGACGCAGACGCGGGCCCTGCCCCATCTCCAGGCGCTCGTCGTCGAGCGCGACGCAGCCTTCCTCGGCCTTGATTGTGCGACGCGGCGCAACCTCGAACTCACCGAGACGCTGCGCGGTCAGCCGGCGCCGACCCTGTGCAGCCTGCTCGACGGCTGCGTCACGGCAATGGGCTCGCGCGCGCTGCGCCACGCACTGCATCACCCGCTGCGCGACCCGGCGATTCCGGCCGCGCGCCACGCGGCGATCGCCGCGCTGCTCGACGAGACAGCAGGCGCTGGCCGCGGCCAGCGCCTGCGCGAGCTGCGCCTCGCGCTGCGCGGTTTTGCCGATGTCGAGCGCATCTGCGGCCGCATCGCACTCTACAGCGCGCGCCCGCGCGACCTCGCGGCGCTCGGCGCCAGCCTGCGCCGGCTCGCCGAACTGCGCGCACCGCTGGCCGAGCCGATCACCAATTCGCCGGCGCCGCTGCTCGCCGAACTTTGCGCCGAACTGGCCACCCCGCAAGCCGCGCTCGAGCTCCTTGAGCGGGCGATTCGCGCCGAGCCGGCGGCGCTGATTCGCGACGGTGGCGTCATCGCCGACGGTTTTGACGGCGAACTCGACGAGTTGCGCTCGCTCAACAACAACTACGGCGTTTTTCTCGTCGATCTCGAAACACGCGAACGCGAACGCAGCGGCATCGCCAACCTCAAGGTCGAGTACAACCGGGTGCACGGCTTTTATATCGAGGTCAGCCACGCCAACGCGGCGAAGGTGCCCGACGATTACCGTCGCCGACAGACGCTCAAAAACGCCGAGCGCTACGTGACGCCCGAACTCAAGGCCTTCGAGGACAAGGCGCTCACCGCCCAGGATCGGGCGCTGGCACGCGAGAAAATCCTTTACGAAGCGATCCTCGACGCGCTGCAGGCCGACCTGCCGCAGCTGCAGCGCATCGCCCGCGCCATCGCCATGAGCGACCTGCTCGCCACCTTTGCCGACAAGGCGCTCGCCCACAATTATTGCCGGCCGATTTTTTCCCGCGAGCCGGGCCTGCTCATCGAGGGCGGCCGCCACCCGGTCGTCGAAAATGAGCTGACCGGCGGCGAATCCTTCATCGCCAACGACACACGGCTCGGCGACGGCCGCCGCCTGCTGCTCATCACCGGCCCGAACATGGGCGGCAAATCGACCTATATGCGGCAAACGGCGCTGATCGCCCTGCTCGCCCATGTCGGCAGCTTCGTCCCCGCCGAGCGCGTCGTTCTCGGTCCGCTCGACCAGATTTTCACGCGTATCGGCGCCTCCGACGACCTGGCGTCGGGGCGCTCGACCTTCATGGTCGAAATGACCGAATCGGCGTCTATCCTGCACCACGCGAGCGAACTGAGCCTGGTGCTGATGGACGAAGTCGGGCGCGGCACCTCGACTTTCGACGGCCTGGCGCTGGCCTTTGCCATCTGCCGCCACCTCGTTGAAAAGAATCGCTGCCTGACGCTGTTCGCGACGCATTACTTCGAACTCACGGCGCTCGCCCACGAATACGCCGATCTGGCCAACGTTCACCTCGACGCCGTCGAGCACGGCGAACGCATTGTCTTTCTCCATGCCGTCGAAGACGGTCCGGCCAACCAGAGCTACGGCATCCAGGTCGCCGCACTGGCCGGGATCCCGGCCTCGGTACTTAAGGCGGCGCGCCGTCAGTTGCGCGAACTCGAGCAGCGCGCGGCGATCAATCCGCTGCAGCCCGACCTCTTCGCCACATTGCTGCCCGAGCCCGAGCCGCCGCACCCAGCGCTCGAAAAACTGTCGGCGATCGACCCCGACGCATTGACGCCGAAAGACGCCCTCGATCTCCTCTACGCCCTGAAAGCAATCAGCCGTTAAGCCGGGCGCCAGTGTTGAACTTCAACGGTGGGCAGCGGTCACTGCTCACGAGAAGAAAAAGCGGGGAAACGCTCGAGGCGACGATGCATGACCGACATCTTCCTCAGTTATAACGAAAAGGATAGAGACGCCGCGCGTCGCATGGCGGCGGTTCTCGACGCGGTCGGCTGGACGGTATGGTGGGATCGACGTATTCCGGCCGGTGAAAGCTGGCGCAGCGTGCTCGAAAAAGCGCTTGGCGACATGCGCTGCATGGTGGTGCTGTGGTCGCGCCATTCAATCGCCAGCGAGTGGGTCTTTGAAGAGGCGAGCGAAGGCCGTCGCCAGCACAAACTCTTTCCCGTCCTGATCGAGGACGTTCGCCCGCCGACCGGTTTTCGCGAAATCCAGGCCGCCGATCTGAGCGCATGGGACGGCTCGCCCGACGACGAGGCCCTGCGCCTGCTGATCGGCGACCTCGAGGCCTTCCTCGGCAAACCGCCAGCCGGCGGGAAAGCGCCGGCCGACGACGCAGTCAGCGCCGCTGCCGGTGAGTCGCCAAACGGCAGCGGGGCGGGGCGACGCTGGCCCTACACCGGCGTGCACACCTGGGCCGCGGCCGGCGCCGTGATCGTCGCCGGCGCCGCGGGCTTTGCCTACCTCGATCGCGCGCCGTCGACGCCGAGCGCCTCGACTGCCGATGTGCGCCCGGCACCGCCTGGAGCTGCGGGGCCCTCGCCGAGTGCTTCTGCGGCGCTTGTGCCCTCGCCGAGTGTTTCTTCGGCGCTTGTGCCCTCGCCGAGCGTTTCTGCGGCGCTTGTGCCCTCGCCGAGCGCGCCGCCCGCTGCGTCTTCGCACGCCTCTGCCGAGCCGCCCACGCGTACCAGTGCGGCAAGCGTGCCGGCCGCTGGCGCAGCGGCCGGTTCGCGCGCGGCCAATGGCGCGCGCGCCGCGACCCGGCGAGTGGCTTCGCGCTGCGCCGACCTGCTGGCCCGCATGCAACTCGGCGAACCGCTCGCCGCCGCCGAGCAAACGACGTTCAGAGAGGAGTGCCGCCGATGACCGTTTGCCATGCTTCACCGCCCGGCCGATGGCCGCTCGCCGCCCGCGT
>Ga0105047_10019187_pt1 | contig 10567 bp, 7 predicted proteins | sample MAT04_FD_78384 | JGI IMG/M metagenome (GOLD analysis project Ga0105047, IMG submission 78384) | Freshwater microbial communities from Lake Fryxell liftoff mats and glacier meltwater in Antarctica - MAT-04 (megahit assembly) | ecosystem: Environmental > Aquatic > Freshwater > Ice > Liftoff... | reverse complement strand
GAGCATGATTTCCAGCACACGCTGTGCGCCTTCATGCGTCTCGCGCCCGCGCGCGTCACGCAGCGCCTGTTTGGTGTCCTCGGGGATGCGGCGGAGCGAGGTGTTGTACAGCCGCGCGGTCAGCGCCTTGACGGCGTCATAGGTGATCGCCACGGGCATCACGCCGCCGGCCACAGCACGCGCACGAAATCCACCAGCGCCGCCGCCACCGCCTCGGGCTGTTCTGGCAGCAACGCATGCCCGGCATCCGCCACCACCACGCGACGCACGAGCGGGCCGAGCTGGTCCCGCAATTCTGCCTCGCTCGGTGGCGGCGCGATCGCGTCCTCGGCGGCGGCGAGATACAGCAGCGGTTGACGCTCCGCCGCGCGCAGCCAGGTGCGGTCGGTCGTCGCCGCATTCGCGGCGCGTTGCGCGCGCGCGACATCGGGATGCCAGCCGGGCAGCCAGACGCTGGCATCATGGCCGGGCGCGAAATAGGCGTGTTGCAGATGGCCGAGCCTTTCCGCATCCGGCAGCGTGTGATCGAAGCTGGAGGTGATCGCCCGGCTGATCGCAGGGGCCACGCCGGTGCCAGTTACCGCCGCCAGCATGGCGACGCCGCGCACCAGGTCAGGCCGGTCATGCGCCAGCATGCGCACCACCCAATTGCCCGCGGCATGCCCGGCGGCAAGCACCTGGCCGACACCCTCCGCGTCGATCGCCGCGGCGACATCGGCCGCCATGTCGTGCAGCGTGGCGCCAGGGTGGAGCGGTGCTGATTGGCCGATGCCGCGCGGCTCGGGCCGGATCAGCCTGAGGCCGGCCGCGAGCAGCAACACGGCGACCTCATCGAAATCCTCCTGCCCGCGGCCGAGCGAGGGCACCAGCAGAACGGGCGGTCCCTCGCCCGCGTAAAACACCTCCAGCATGCCGCCCGGCAGGTCGAGCAGGTGGGTGCGGCGATGGCCTGGCGCGTGGTCCATGGTGGTATCCTCCGGCTGCCACCGTGTTCGCCCCTTGGCGGGAGAGTCAATCGGGCTGCCTGGCGCGACTTTCTGGACGCGCGTGCCGCGATGGGGGAGATTGGCGCGATGCCAGCCCCCGGCCGAGACCGACCCAGCACCGTCGATCTGAGTCGCAGCGCCGTCGCGCGATACCTGCAACTTGCGACGCTGTTCCGTCGGCGGATTGAACAGGGCGCCTGGAGCCTCGGCACGCAAATCCCGACCGTCGATGCACTGGCCGCCGAATGCGGCGTCGCGCGCGCCACCATTCGCAAGGCGCTGGACCTGCTGCACCAGGACGGGCTGATCGAGCGCTTTCGCGCCAAGGGCACCTTCGTGCGCAACCTGCCCGCCACCAACCGATTGTGGTGCGAGGTGGAAACCGATTGGTCGGGCCTGCTGCGGTCTCGCGACGGCGCTGCCATCGAAATCCTGAGCGATATCGCGGGCATTGACGGCGCGCTGGTGCCGCATGCGGGAATTGGCCGGACCGGCGCGCGGTACCGTCATATCCGCCGTCGCCACGCGCGCGACGGCCAGCCCTTCCTGCTCGCCGATGTGTACCTGGAGAAACATCTGGCGGCCAGGATCACGCCGGAGGATTTGCGCACCAAGACGGCCCTGAAACTGGTTGCGGGCATACCTGGCGTGCGTATTGGCGATGCGCGCCAGACCCTGACGATCGGCATGGCGGATGTGGAAACTGCCGCCGCCCTGCACCTGCCCCTTAACGCGCCGGTCGCGCATGTCTTGCGCGCGGCCACGAATCCGCGCGGCGTGTTGCTCCTGGTGGCGGAAGGGATCTACCGCGGCGACATGGTCCGCATCGACATCAAGCTGCGCTGAGCAGCGCGGCTGGAGTGGCGGGGGGTGGGTTCTTGAGGGAAGCTTCGCCTCCTCCAAGAACCAGCAGCGCACCCGCCCGCCTACTCGCGCCCACCGGGTGCCAGGACTTCGCGTTTGCCGACGTGGTTCGCGGCGCCGACCACGCCGTTCTTTTCCATCTGCTCGATCAGTTTGGCGGCGCGATTGTAGCCGATGTTGAGATGGCGCTGCACAAAGCTGGTGCTGGCCTTGCGTTCATGCGTCACCAGCGCCACGGCCTGGTCGTACAGCGAGGCCTCGGCATCGGTATTGCCGCCGAGCACGCCAGACGCCAGGCCCTCGGCGGTTTCCTCATCGACCTCGGTCACCTCATCGACGTAATGCGGCTCGCCCTGATCGCGCAGGAAGGCCACCACATCCTCGACCTCCTGATCGCTGACGAAGGGGCCGTGCACGCGGGAGATGCGGCCGCCGCCGGCCATGTGCAGCATGTCGCCCTGGCCAAGCAATTGTTCGGCGCCCATCTCGCCCAGGATGGTGCGACTGTCGATCTTCGAGGTGACCTGAAAGGAAATGCGCGTCGGGAAATTCGCCTTGATGGTGCCGGTGATGACATCCACCGACGGGCGTTGGGTCGCCATCACCACATGGATGCCCGCCGCGCGCGCCATCTGCGCCAGGCGCTGCACTGCGGCTTCGATATCCTTGCCGGCCACCATCATCAGGTCGGCGACTTCGTCGATGATCACGACGATCATGGACAGGGGTTCGAGCGTGAGGGGCTGGTCCTCGAACAGCGGCTTGTTGGTCTGTGGGTCGAAGCCGACCTGCACGCGGCGTGTCAGCACCTCGCCCCGCGCACGCGCGGCCACGGCCTTCTCGTTGTAGCCGGCGATGTTGCGCACGCCCAATTGCGACATGGCACGGTAACGGCGCTCCATCTCGCGCACCGTCCATTTCAGCGCGCCGATGGCCTTCGACGGTTCGGTGACGACGGGGGCAAGCAGATGCGGGATGCGGTCATAGACCGACAATTCCAGCATCTTGGGATCGATCATGATGAAGCGACACTCGTCCGGCGAAAGACGATAGAGCAGCGACAGGATCATCGTGTTAATCGCCACCGACTTGCCCGATCCGGTGGTGCCGGCGATCAGCAGATGCGGCATGCGCGCGAGGTCGGCGATCACCGGCGTGCCGCCGATATCCTTGCCGAGCGCCAGGTTCAGCTTGCCCGGATGCTTCGCCCAATCCTCGGCGCCGAGCAATTCACTCAGCAGCACCGTCTCGCGCCTGACGTTCGGAAGCTCGATGCCGATGACGTTGCGGCCCGGCACCGTCGCGATACGAACAGCCGTGACGCACATCGACCGCGCGATGTCATCGGCCAGCCCGATGACGCGCGCGGATTTGGTGCCGGGTGCCGGTTCCAGTTCGTACAGCGTCACCACGGGGCCGGGGCGGATTTCGTTGATGCGGCCGCGCACGCCGTAATCTTCCAGCACGGTCTCCAGCATGCGCGCATTGCCCTGCAACGCATCCTCGCTCGGCCCCACGGCGCGGCGCGTGGGCGCGGCGGCGAGCAGCGAGAGCGGTGGGAAGCGCCAGGTGCCATCGGGCAGCGCCAGGCTGCCCTGCTGCGCGCCGGCGGCCGGCTTGGGCGGTGCGCTGCGCTCCGCCACGCGCGGCGCCGGGGCCTTGGGGCGCGGGGGAGCGGGCAATGGAATCGCGTCGGCCGCGGGTTCGGGCACGCCGGTAAAGCTCGGTTCGCGACGGCGGATCGCGGCGCCGGGGGGCGGGCCGGCCTCGGCGGCCACATCGGCGTTGCGCAACATCTCGGCGAGCGGCGTCTCGGCCCGCTGGCGGCGCCGAAATACGCGGGCGATCACGCGCCCGGGCCAGCCGGCGACGCGTGCCAAAAAGCCGGGCGGCACCTGCCCCCTCACATGGCGCGCACCGGAGGCCGTGGCCCGCGCCGCGCCGATCGTCGCCTGACCAGCGGCGCCGGCAGCGCTGATGGCAGCACTGCCAGCCAAGCTGCCGGCGCGGCGCCATTCGCCGAGGCTGAGGCCGACGGCTATGAACATCAGCACGGCCGTGACCAGGCCGAGTGCAAGCGGCGCGAAGCCCGCGCCCATCGGCCCCAGCGCCGCCTCACTCGCGTACAGCACCGCCCCGGCCATCCCGGGGCCAACCGCGCCGCCGGCACCAGGGGCGGCGGGCGCGCCGACGGGCAGCGGCAGCAGGCTCAGCGTCGCCGCCAGCAGCGGCAACGCGGCCAGCAGGCAGGCCAGCCGCAGCACGAAAGGCGACAGTCCCTTATGGGTCGCCAGGCGCCAGGCCCAGCCGAGCAGGCAGGCCACCGGCAGCCAGGCGGCATGGCCGACGCCCTGGAGCATAATGTCGGCCAGCACCGCGCCCCAGGGGCCGATCAGGTTTTCTGCCGCGCGCGCCGTGGCGGTGGAGAAGGAAGGATCGGCCGGGTCGTAGCTGCCCAGCGCCAGCGCCAAGATCAGTCCGGCTGCAACCAGCAGAAGCGCCACCAGTTCCGACATGCGGCGCTTCAGCAATGATTTCACGGCCGGCGAGGCGAAGCGCTGGCCCGCCGCCGCCATCCTTCCGCCTGCCGGCAAAACCTCGCTTGTGCGCGCCATGACTGATCGCTTCCTGAACCGCGATGGCAGTTCTACACTGGAAGCCGCTTGAATTGCACGACTCGTATGATGGAACCTAGATCTCCGGCTTGTCCCGCCGCAACCGCTTCACGCCGGCTCGGCTGGCCTTGCCGGCCAGGCGCCGTTCCTTCGAGCCTTTCGTGGGCTTGGTCGGGCGGCGCGGCGGCGGCGGCGGCTTGGCCGCCTCGGCAATCAGCGCGTCGAGTTTGGCCCGCGCTTCCTGTCGGTTGCGGTCCTGCGTGCGGTGTTCTTGTGCCTCGATAACCAGCACGCCATGCTGCGTCACGCGCCGCCCTGCGAGCTTCAGCAGCCGCTCCAACACACGCTCCGACAAACCCGCTCGCGCTAAGTCGAGCCGCAATTCGACGGCGGTGGAAACCTTGTTGACGTTCTGCCCGCCAGGGCCGGAGGCACGGACGAAGCTTTCCTCCAGCGCGTCGTCGGGAATGATGATGCTCGGCATGCGGGCGGTGTGCCCGCTGGCGAGCGCGCCCGCAACTGTTACAGCAAGAAGTCCAGCCCGGCGGTCAGAACATGGTTGCCGTTGAACTGGATGGTCATGTCGGCCAAGGCGTCATTGTTCACGTGGAAATCATAGACGGTGAAGATCGTGCCGCCCTGGTTGAGGGACGAGCGGATGACAATGCCCGCCCCCGCCACGGCGCCGAGGGTGAAGGCCTGATTGCCCGAAAGCATGCTGTTCGCATCGATGGCCGAGACATTCAGCACATCGCCGCCCGCACCCGCGGTGAAATCGAAAATCCGGTCGAAGCTCCCCTCATCGAGGGCGTCGAACAGGAAGGTGTCGCGCCCGGCCGCGCCGCGCAGCGAATCATTGCCCGCGCCGCCCACCAGCACGTCATCGCCATCGAGACCGGAGATGTTGTCATTGCCCGCGCCGCCGGACAGCGTCTCAGCCCCCGTGCTGCCGATCAGCGCGTCGTTGAAGGCGGAGCCCAGCACCCGTTCGAAGCCGATCACGCTGTCGCGGCCCGAACCCACACCGGAAGCGAAGGATGCCGCGAGGTCGATCCGCACCCGCGCCATCGCGTTCTCCGCCGTCAGCAGATCGGCGGTGCCGGCGCCGCCATCGAGGGTGTCCCACCCGGCGCCGCCCTCGATGGTGTCATTGCCATCGCCGCCGAACAGCCTGTCAGCACCGCCCAGCCCCTCCAGCCGGTCGTTGCCGGTGTGGCCGGTCAACCAGTTCGCGCCGCTGCCGCCAATCAGCGTATCGTTGCCCGCGCCACCGGACAGGTCTTCGATACGTGTCATCAGGGATACGTCGCCATTGGAAGCCGCGACGTAGCCGAAGGCTATGTTGGCCAGCACATTGTCGGGTAGGTACCAGAGAACGAGGTGGTCGGTGCCCGAGCCGCCATCGAACAGATTAGCGCCGCCGCCGCCGGTCAGCGTATCTCTGCCCGAACCGCCCCGCAGCGTGTCGTCGCCGAGGCCGGCAAGCAGCCTGTCATCGCCGTCGCCGCCGCTCAGGCTGTCCGCGCCCTCGTCGCCGATCAGGGTGTCGTCGCCATCGCCACCGATCAGCGTGTCGGAGCCGGTCAGACCGTTCAGGAAATCGTCGCCGTCGCGGCCATCGAGGACGTTCGCTTCGCCATCGATGTCCTCAGCAGCGGTCCCGATGAGGGTGTCGGCGAAGGCTGTGCCGATGATGCCCTCGATCGCTTCCATCTGGTCTGGGCCGGCCTCGCCCACCACCTGCACGCTCAGCCGCAGGTCGATGACAACGCCGACGGTATGGGCGCCGCTATCGGAACCGGCGTAGGAGACGATGTCCATGCCGTTGCCGCCGAAATAGGTGTCCATGCCGCTGTTCCGGCCGCCATCGATGAACAGGTCGTCGCCATCGCCACCGTCGAGGCTGTCCCCGTTGCGCCCGCCACTCAGCGTATCGTCGCCGCTGCCGCCCAGCAGCGTGTCATTGCCCCAATAGGTGAAGATCAGGTCTGCGCCGTCGCCACCGTCGACCAAATCATCGCCGGACTCGGCCGAGCTGACGACATCCGCGATGATGGTGTCGCTGCCGCCGCCGCCCAGCACGGTATCGGCGCCGCCGCGCGCATCCAGCAGATCGGCACCATCATTGCCGGAGATCACGTTCGCGCCGGCATCGCCGCGCAGTGTGTCGGCCCCTACGCCGCCGATCAGGTCCTCAATGCCGACCAGGCTGTCGATGCCGCCCATGCTGCCATCCGACGCCAGGCCGGATTCGAGGTCCGCCAGCACCGCGCCCAGGAAGGCGGCATAGTTGGCCGCATCGCGCCCGGTGCCGCCAATCAGCGTGTCGCGCCCGGCGCCGCCATCCAGCAGGTCGTCGCCTTCCTCGCCGAACATCGAATCATTGCCGGCGCCGCCGATCAGGGTGTCGTTGCCGGCGCCGCCATCGAGCACATCATTGCCGCCGCGGCCATCGAGGAAATCAGCACCGGTGGAGGAGCGCAGGGTGTTCGCCACGGCCGAGCCATAAAGGAAATCGTTGCCTTCGCCTGTCGAGGCATCCTCGATGGAGACCAGGGTATCGTTGCCAGAGAACGCGCTGCTGGCCGTTCCGGATTCGAGATCAACCGTGATCGACGCAGTGCCGACCAACTGGAAAATCGCCTTATCGTTACCCAGCCCACCCGACAGGTGGTCGTCGCCGGTGCCGCCAATCAGCCAATCGTCGCCGGCATTGCCGAACAGCGTATCGTCCCCCGCGCGGCCGAACAACGTATCGTTGCCATTCTGTCCGACGAAGCGGTTGTCCTGCTCATCGCCCTGGAGCCTGTCGTTGCCGCCGCCGCCGATGACGTGCTCGATCTGGGAAATCTCGTGGAAGAAGCCCAGCCCGGTGGCGATCCCCGTGGCCAGGTTGAGTTCGATCGGGGTGGTGCCCGCACCGGCATAGCTAACGAAGTCGATGCCGGCGCCGCCGATCATGGTATCGATGCCCGCGCCGGCGATGAGATCATCATTGCCGAAGCCGCCATCCATAAGGTCGTCGCCGGCGCCGCCATCGAGCAGATCATCGCCGCCCAACCCGTACAGCGTGTCGGCGCTGCCAAGCCCGCCGCCTGCGGGCAGTGTGTCGTTGCCGGGTGTTCCAGTAAAAAGGGCCATGATTCGCTTCCTGACGGATGTCGGACCACACTCATCCCCGCCTTGCCACGGATGCAAACACAATAAACCGTGCGTGAAACAAGGCGAAACAGAAGCAGGGACGAAAAAAGGGCGCCGGGATTGCTCCCGGCGCCCTCAGTGCTTCGTCAAATGACGTCATTCAACCCAGGCGTTCGCCGTGCTGCGCGACATCGAGACCCTCGCGTTCCTCATCCTCCGTCACGCGGATGCCCATGACGGCGTCGATGATCTTCAGCAGGATGAAGGTCATGACAGCGGAATAGACCAGCGTCAGCATCACCGACTTGAACTGGATCCAAACCATGCCGGGGTTGCCATACAGCAGCCCGGAATAGCCTAACGCCTTCTCGGCGTCGTCGGTGATGTAGAGCGCGCCATAGGCGAAGACGCCGGTGAGCATGGCGCCCACGATGCCGCCTACGCAGTGCACGCCAAACACGTCGAGGCTGTCGTCGTAGCCGAGCATCTTCTTCAGCGTGGTCGAGGCCCAGAAGCAGATGATGCCCGCCGCCAGGCCGATCGCCACCGCCGCGCCGGGGAACACCCAGCCGGATGCCGGCGTGATCGCCACAAGGCCAGCGACCGCGCCCGAGATCAGGCCGAGCACGGAGGGCTTGCCCTTCACGATCCACTCGATGAACAGCCAGGCCAGCGCGCCGACGGCGGTTGCCATCATCGTCACCAGCATCGCCATGCCGGCCCGCGCACCGGCGCCAACGGCCGAGCCCGCATTGAAGCCGAACCAGCCCACCCAGAGCAGCGCCGCGCCGATCACGGCCAGGCCGAGATTGTGCGGCGACATGTTCTCGGTGCCGTAGCCCTGCCGCTTGCCGAGTACCATCGCCGCCACCAGGCCCGCGATGCCGGCATTGATGTGCACCACCGTGCCACCCGCGAAGTCCAGCGCGCCCCAGGCCCACAGCAGGCCGTTCGGGTGCCACACCCAATGCGCGACCGGGCTGTAGACCAGCACCGACCACAGCACGATGAACACGCACAGCGCCGAGAACTTCATCCGGTCCGCCACCGCGCCGGTGATCAGCGCGGCGGTGATGATGGCGAAGGTCATCTGGAACATGACAAAGACGGTTTCCGGAATCGTGGTCGCCGTCTCGCCCTCGGTGCCGGGGCCGAGGATGAAGGGCTTGTCCCAGGCGATACCGTTCAGGAACAGCTTCGACAGATCGCCGAAATACAGCCCGCCATTGCCGAAGGCGATCGAGTAGCCGATCACCCACCAGACCACCGCGACCAGGCAGCAGACCACGAAGGATTGCGCCATGGTGGCCAGCACGTTCTTTTTCCGCACCATGCCGGCGTAGAACAGCGCCACGCCCGGAATGGTCATCATCAGCACCAGCGCGGTGCTGACCAGCATCCAGGCGGTGTCGCCGGTGTCGATCTTCGGTTCTTCCTGCGCCCAGGCGGCGCCGGCGATCAGCAGTGTCGGCACGGCGGCGAGCGCTGCGCGCGCAAGCATCCTCATCCCCATTATTCCCTTGTGTGGTGTGTGACGCGCCATGATCAAAGCGCCTGGTCGTCGGTTTCGCCGGTGCGGATGCGCAGCGCGCGCTCCACATCCAGCACGAAAATCTTGCCGTCGCCGATCTTGCCGGTGCGCGCGGCGCTGGCGATGGCTTCGACCACCGCATCCACCATGTCGGCGGAAACGGCCACTTCGATCTTGAGCTTCGGCAGGAAGCTCACATGATATTCGGCACCACGGTAGATTTCGGTCTGGCCCTTCTGGCGGCCAAACCCCTTGACCTCGGTCACTGTAAGCCCTTGCACCCCGAGCGGGGTGAGCGCGTCGCGCACCTCGTCCAATTTGAATGGCTTGATGATCGCCATAACAAGCTTCATCGCGGCGAATTCTCCTTCCTGATGGTCAGGTATGCACGACCCAATCCAAGTAACGTGCCACTGCGCCAGCCCCGCCTTTCCCCGCCGCGGAGGGTGCGGCGTAGCCGTGAATGCACAAAATTCGTGCAATTGCCTCGCCCTTGCCAGGACGCTCGAAGGCGCCACACTGAGACCATGAGCCAGACGATCGACATCACCGCCTGCATCATCGGCGCCGGTCCTGTAGGCGCCACATTGGCCGCCACCCTTGCCGCTGCCGGCCTGTCCACCGCGGTGGTGGACCGCGCGTCGCTGCCGCCTATGGCGCTGCCCGATTTCGATGGGCGCGCCTATGCCATCGCACTCACCAGCCAACGCCTGCTCCGCGCGGCCGGCATCTGGGACCGGTTGCCGGGCGTACCGCAGGCAATCCACCGCATCCGCGTGGCCGATGGGCGGCCGGGCGCGCGGCCTTCCTCGCTCACGCTGGATTTCGACAGTGCCGAAGTGGGGTCCGACCCGTTCGGCTGGATGGTGGAAGCGCGGGCGCTGCGCGTGGCACTGAATGCCGCGCTGCCCAGCCTGCCCAATCTGCGTGTCTTCGCCCCCGCCGAGGCCAGCGTGACGCGCCATGCCGACCATGCGGAAATCCGCATCGCCGGTGGGCCGGTGCTGCGCGCCAAGCTGGTGATCGGTGCCGAGGGGCGCGACAGCGCGCTGCGCAGCCAAGCCGGCATCCGCGTGCTGCGGCATGATTACGGGCAGGTCGGCATGGTCGGGGCCTTCGCGCATGCACGCCCGCACAACGGCACGGCGCTCGAGATGTTCCTGCCGAACGGCCCCTTCGCACAGCTTCCGCTCGCCGGTCCCGGCGGCTTCGGCACGGCCGAGATGCCGCACGCCAGCGCCTATGTCTGGACCGACACGCGCGCCCTCGCCACGCGCTTCCTGGCGATGGATGACGCCGCCTTCGCGCGTGAGATCACGCGCCGCATGGGCGATCACCTCGGCCCCATCGCGCTGATCGGCCGCCGCTGGTCCTATCCGTTGAGCGCGCTATGGGCGACCCGCTTCACCGAGACGCGCCTCGCGCTGGTC
>Ga0105047_10019186_pt1 | contig 10567 bp, 5 predicted proteins | sample MAT04_FD_78384 | JGI IMG/M metagenome (GOLD analysis project Ga0105047, IMG submission 78384) | Freshwater microbial communities from Lake Fryxell liftoff mats and glacier meltwater in Antarctica - MAT-04 (megahit assembly) | ecosystem: Environmental > Aquatic > Freshwater > Ice > Liftoff... | reverse complement strand
GGGTGAAGTGCTTGCGGATCGCCGCTGGGGCAGTGAGCATCCCGGAGGGCAGGGTTCGGGCAGGGCTTGCAGCCATCTGGGCACCTCGTCGCGCGGGCGAAGGGTTAGACGGCTATTATACTCCTGCCGAGCCTTGTGCCTTTACTCCCATCCAATACTCAGACGAGGATATTCAGGATCAAGCAGTGCCAGCTGATCTCGCACGCGCTGCCGCAGCTGAACGGCCGGCTTTAGGCAATAGATTGCAAAATCGCTCGCTGCCAGCTGGCCATGAGGAAAGAGCAGCTTACAGAAACCTGCTGCCAGACGAGAAATCGCGATCATGTCCCGACGATCAGTTGTGCCTGTGACAGTATTGTGCTGCTGCACAAGCTGCTCGTAGCCAGAGCGGTTGCGTAAGGCATGCAACACATCTCCGAAGTAGTCGGCTTTAAAGCCGATGCCACGTCCGATAAATGCCTCCTCGATACGTGGCAGTTCCCAGCCTGGTAGGATGCCATGAATACGGTCGATGAACGCCGTCTCGCTGAGGAAGGGAGGAAGCTCGGCGAACAAGTTAGCGTGGCGCGGGCGACGATACTCGTCAAGCGGGATATTTGCCAGCAGCATCAGGCCCGCAGTTGACTCGATCTTCTGCGTACCGCCACGGGCAAAGCTCCCCGATTCCAGATAGTCTTTGAGCACGCCGATCATCTCGCCTGGATTGTCGAACGCGATCGACTGTGCCTCATCAAAGATAACGAGATCATAGTGACTCAGAAGCCCAGGCTGACGACTTGCATTGTTATAGAAGAGCGCTGCGGCGGTGACTTTGCCCCCGGAGACAAGCCGGGCGTGGCGCGATAGGTTGAGAAAGACGAAGGATTTACCGGTACCCTTCGGGGCCAACTCGATCATATTCACACGCTCTTGCACCAGCGGGATCAGGCGAGTGAGCATATGCATTTGCTGTGTGAGATTATATGCCTCGGGATTGTACCCCATGCTCGCGATCAGCAGGTCGCGCCACTCATCTAGGGTAAACTGAGCCCGATACTCACAGTACAGATCAAGATCGAGCCGCGCATTCTGCATCGGTCGAAAATCGACCATCCAGATCTGCCCTTCCTTGCGGATACCATCGGGCGGATAATATTGCAGCTTGCCGACGCCCCAAACACCGGCGCCTAGCAGCAGCGGAACATGCTCGATAATGTGGCGCTCAACGCCAGCTTTGCGCTCGTCGAGGCATGGGATCGTCAGGCGGCTCTCGTTTTTTTGGAGATCCACCGTCACGCTAAACTGATCAAGAATAGTGAGCGCCTCGCCATTCTGGAGCTGAGCCTTGAGCTGTTCCTTCTGGTCGCGCGTTGGCAGATGCTTGTTCAGGAAGGTACGGATGCGCTCCTGAGCTGCGGCGTCCAGGTTGCCATCAGGCGCGTTGCGCGTGACAATCCACTCGCTCACGAAGGCAGGGATGCTGCGCGTCCCAAAGCCTGCCTGCTGCACGAGACCTTTGTTGACGCAGACCTCGCCGAAGATGCGTTGAGCTTTTTCTTCGTAAGGGAGTATGGCTGTCATTTAATTGAACATATCATCGAAGGAAGGGTCTTCTGTCTGAAGGCGGCGGAGCGGCACCTGTAGCTGGCCAACATCGCGGTAAGGGCTGCCGTACACGTGGTAATGGATCTCATACGTGACCGCTAGTATATCAGCCTGCGCACTCGCCGCCGGGAACTGCAGCCCAAGCTCGTGCTGCGCCAGGGCGTCCAGCTGCGACAGCAGCGCCTCATCGGGGCCTCCGGACAGCAGCAGCCGTAGCTCCTGGACCGCAAACGGGTTCAGGTTGCGCAGCACGCCCGTCACGCTGCCTGCCTGACCGGCGCGCAGCGTCCCGCGCAGCTCAAGCTCGATGGCCTGCACCTGCGGGCGCTCCGCAGCGAGGTGGAGCAACGGGACGATCGTTTCCTCGGGCGTCAGGCCGCCGTGGGTCCAGCCTGCGGGGCGCCGCTTCAGATAGTTGTAGCCGCGCGGCACCAGGTAGTGCCGGTCGAGCTGGAAGCGCGTGCGGTCCAGGCGATACCAGAGCTGATCGTCCACAACAGGCAGCTGCGCAAGCGCCGTGGTTGCAGCGCGGGTTCCGGTCGTGCGCGGCTCCTGCTCCGGCAGCTCCGTCTCCCACAGCTCGTCGATCTCGCGGATCGTGCTTGGCAGCGGCAGACTGATGGCCGTTGCAGGCAGGCGGGTGCTTCCGTGGTCGCTTCCGATCAACACCTGGAGCCTGCGGCCCTGCTCGGCGCATAGCCGCTGGGCAGCGCCTAGATCGCGGGCGAGCTCTTCCAGATGGCCTCGAACGCCCGCATTGTCGGTGAACGTGGCGCTCTGATGGGCGAGCACGTCGATGAGATTGAACAGCACCACGCAGACCCGCAGCTCGCCACGCTCGCGCAGCGCCTTGATCGCAGCTGGGAGGTTATCGCCGACGTGGGCGGGAATATTGCCCCGTGCAAGCTTCACCCGCGCCGTCTCGGCCACCGTCGGCTGGCCCAGATCGATCGTTGGCTGCCCCGTCACCAGTGCCCGCTTGGAGATGCTTGTGATCGACGGGAGCAGCGCGACGCCCGGCAGCTGGGCCTGTGTGTGCAGGCCGTGGCGCGCACAGGCCTCGCGCATCAGCTCGCCCTGCCACCAGGTCATGCCATCGACGATCAGCCAGATCACGACGGTTCGAGTATCGCTCTCGACAAGGGAGGTCAGCTGCTGGTACTGGCTGAGCAGCAGCGGGGTTTGTGCGCTGTTGAGCCAGGCTGGATACTGCTCGTACAGCCAGTCGCTGTAGCGCAGCGCACACACCTGCTGATGCTCGCGCCCGCGCCCGCTGCGGATCACCCAGGCGAAGAATGGCAGATACTGGCGGGTTGCCCAACGTAGCCAGCGCTCCACCGGCCACGCGGGGTCGGGCAAGGGCGGCTCGGCTGGAGCAATCGCCTCGGCAAAGCTGCGCAGCTGGATCGCTGCATCGGCAGTCTGAAGCTGGGCAAAGCGCGCCGTGATCGCCTGGAGCAGCCGCGCATCAAGCGCATCGGGAGTGCGCTGCACCATCATGCTCAGGGCGGCTAACTCGGCCTCGCTCAGCCCCGACATCTGCGCGACGGCGGCGTGCATGGCCGCTGCGTCCAGCGGCCCGGCGCTGAGCAAGCGGCTCCAGTGCAGCCTGATGGCCTGGTGCTGGCTGCGCAAAGCTGTGATCAGTGCGGAGGGCGTCGGCACACTGTCGAGCAGCGGCAGCTCGCCCCACGGCTGCGCCCTGCGCCAGCCTGCATCGTAGTGTTGGAGCGCCCAGCGCACCAGCAGTTGCCTTGCGTCATCCGCAAGACTGGCGGCGTGCAACGCACCGTAGGTCGGCTGCTGCGTGACCCAGCGCTCAAGTTGGGCCTGCACAAGGGCGAGCAGCTCTGCGCCCGGCGCCTCAGTTTGCGCGAGCGCCCAGGCGGCCAGCAGCGCGACGTGGCCTGGCGGTGGCACGTCGTGCTGCCAGACTGGATCGAGCTGGTGGCCCAGAATCCAGGTAAGCGGGTGAACCAGCAGACCTGCTGGCGGTCGAGGCAGCGCATCAAGCTGCAAGGCGGCGATCAATCCTGGTGTAAACGGCGCGGCAGGCGTGCGCCCAAACAGCTGCGCAAACGTCTCGCCCGGATCGATCACGCGCCATGTGATGTGCGAGGCAGGGTAGCGCCGGAGGTCGGCGAGCCAGTTTAGCACAACCGGATCGGTCGCATACACCGTCAGCGCACTGCCTTGATCCAGGGCGGCGCGGATACGCTGGCGGATCAGCACGTAGTCGCCCGGCCTCGCAGCCGTCAGCGCCGCGCTCGGCGGGCTGCCAAAGCGGTATCGGTCGGCGATGATCGTGATCATGCCCGAAACTCCTCGCTGAACGCCTTGATCAGCCAGCGCTGCTCGTCCCGTGAAAGCTCGGCAAACTGCGCCTTCAGGGCCGCCCAGTGGGCCTGCACACGCGGGGTGGCGGCGCTCACCTCGCCGCGCTGCGCAATCTCCTGCGCCGCCGCGTCGAGCGCCTGCACATATTTACCGCTGTGCTCCCAGGACGGCCAGCTGCCATATGGCGCTCGCAGCTCGCGCAGCCTGCCGGGCAGGGTGGCAAGCAGCAGGTTGCTCGGATCGTCGCTGGGTGCGGCCAGCAGCTCTGCGAGCAGCGTTGCGTCGGACGAAAGCTGCTCGTTGGCAAACAGCACATAAGCCTGGCGCCACGCCCGCAGCTTTGCCACGAGCGCGGTTGCGCCCCCTTCGTGGGCTGTTACCCCAAACACAGGGCCGATCTTGGCAAAGATATGGCGCGCGGCCACATTGTTTAGATTGGTGATGTTGCTACAAACGGTGTGCAGCTCAGCCACAAGCGCCTCAACCGTCGCCTCGCCCCACGCGGTGCTCGCGGCGTCTACAGCCAGGGCACGCGGCAGTACGCTTAAAAAGAAGCTCGCCGGGTCGGCGTCGAGCTGCGCCTGCGCGCCGAGCAGCGTCAGCAGCGCCGTAACTTGAGGCACGCCAAGCTCAGGAAAAAGCTCCTGCGCATCCACAGCTGCGAGGCTGGTTGCAAACGGGGGCAGCTGCTGGTCGCGCAGCCAGCTGCTAGCCTGGGCGGCGACAGCCCGCGCCAGGCGCTGCTGTTCACGCGGCTGGTTGGCAAAGGGCCGCTGGAGCCCGTGCGTGACAACCCTCGTAAGCCAGCATAGCTCGACGCTCGTAAGCGGCGTGTACTGCTCGACTGCGCCGGCTGCGGTGGCGACGGTCTGCACATAGCGCTCGAGCTCGGCGTAGCTGCGCCACTGCTGGTAGCTTTTTGCGATCTGCGGCAGTGCGCGTGGCAGCGTGATCAGCAAGGTCGTCTCTGCGTCGGCGCTGCTGGCGAGCTGTCCGAGCAGGATGGTGGCGTTCTCGTCCAGGTCGTGCTCGGCAGGGATAGGGTGGGCCGCCTGCCAGCGTTGCAGGAGCTCGCCAGCCGACGCTGCGCCCCCGTCCACCCCGGTGAACGGCTCGATCGCCTGTGCGAGCGTGTGCTTGCGGAGCAGGGCGTCGAGCTGGGCGGCGTGCTTCAGCGCGGCGCCAAGCCGTGCAACCGCGTGCTCGACCTCGTCCTTTGTCCAGCCGGCCACGCCAAACTGACGCGGCAGCGCATCGCCGAGCTCGCGCTTCCAGTCTTCGGCGCTGTGCTGCGTGCGCTGGAGCAGGGCGCCGAGATCAGCACAGCCCTGCGCATCCACGGCGGGGAACAGGCGCTGGAGCTCGGCAGCGTTGAGGGCAAGGGCGCAGCCGGGCCAGGCGACGCTTGTGGCCCACTCGTGGAGGTACTGCGCGGTGCGGTCGGCCTGCACCCCTGCCACTTGACGGCCAACGGCTGCGCTTGCCACGCCGTTGTACCAGACCTCCTCTTCGGTGGCGAGGGCACGCCAGCGCGTGTCGATCTCTTCGCGGGCTTTCTGAAGCTCGCGCACCAGGCGGTCGAGCTGCTCCAGGCTGCTCCAGGTGTGGTACGCGGTGTTGATGCCGATCACGCTGCGCGCAAAGCTGTCGAGCAGCGCCTCGCGGATACTCCCGTTGGGCTTGTTTGTCTGGGCAAGCAGCTCGCGGGCGTTGCTGAGCAGCCCCGCCGCCTGGCCCTGAACGGCAGCGCGGTTTGCCCGCCAGTGGAAAATGTGGTTCCAGCGCTCTGCGGCGGGGCGCTGCTCGCACCCGAACACAGCTGCGACTGCGTGCTCCGCATGCTGCTCCAAAGTGGCCGCCAGCTGCTCCACGAGTCGGCAGGTCTCGCCCCAGAGCGCAAGCAGCTCTTGCACGCTGTCGCTGGTCCACGCGCTCCTATCGGCGGGGGCCAGCAACGCCTCGGGTAGCTCCTTCAGGAGTGCGCCGGCAAGAGCCTCGTCGCTGCGATCACTTTGATGGCGCAGGAGCAGCACGGCGGCGGCCAGCACAGGCGCAGGGCTCGTGGGCAGCAGTGCTGCGAGCTGCGCTGCGTCGAGGCGCTCAGCGAACAGCGGCAGGCGCTGGGCGGCGAGCCAGGGGCGAACCTGGGCCGCAACGCGAGCGCGTAGCGGCTTGCCCTGGCCGCCAAGGGCGTCGAAGGGCTTCTTCAGGCCGACGCTGACCACACCGTGCAGCCACGTCTCTTCAGGCCCGCTAAGCTGCTGGAAGCGCAGCGTATAACTTTGCGGGCTTTCGATCAGCGCCTTCAGCAGCTTCTCGTCCAGGCTTAGGGCCTGCTGCGGGCCGGTCGCTGCGGTAAGCTCGATCGCATTGGCGTAAAAGGTAAAGAAGGCCCCACTGAAGGCGAACAGCAGCGAGTCATAGAGGCCATAAGGCGGCTGGCGCAGCGTGTCGATCAGCTTGTGCCAGGGCTTGCCAGCGCTCAGGTGGCTCTTGTACAGCTGCCAGATCGCCTGGCTGTTAAACTGGGCGCTCCCTGGCTCAGTCAGGCCATACACCTCGAAGGCACCCTCGCTGCGCAGCACTTTGATCAGGCCTAGCCCGGTCATAGCTGTACGATGAATTACGTCCTCGGGCTTGCTGCCACCCTTGCTGACTTGCACCTGGCCTTTAAGCAGTTCCACCATCGCTCGTCCAAGCGAGGGAGTAATGCCCTCGGCCTTGAACTGCTGCGCCAGAGGCTGCTCGGGCGTCTGCGGGTAGACCGCAGTCATCAGCTTCGAGGCGAGCTCCTGGGCCTGTGCGCGGCCACTGATATTTGGCTGGCTGGAGCCCTCGCGGAACCACTCCCACTGTTTCTCATCGCGCAGTTTTGTGACGGTGGCGGTGAGCGTGCTGTGAAAGCCTTTTCCAACCAGCCCCGTGTCCTGGAGGTACGTTCTGGCGCCGCTGTCGAGCGAGCTATCGCCACGCACGGCCTGGAGCGCCTCGTAGTTTTTCAGGGCCTCTAGCACGGTCAGTGGCAGCGTCGGTACGGCGACAACCAGGCGAGCATGCTGGCGCGTCAGCTCGCGGGCGCGGCTCTGGGCATCGCTGCGCTCGCTCTCGCTGCTGGCGATCACATACCAGAGCAAGCCATCTCGGGCTGCGGCCAGATCAGTCTTGAGCCGGGTAGGGCTGCTCAGCTCGAACAGGCCGACATAGGTTGCTTTGAGCTCGCGGAAGCTGCCGCGCCGCTGGTTGTATCCCTCGGCGCGCACCGCCTCGGGCGCGTGACGTGCGTGCAGCTGCGCGACTCCTGCCTGGGTCTCGCGGGCCTTGCGCAGCACGCGCTGCCGCAGGTTCATGGCGTTCACGCGGCCCGCCATCGGCATGCTATAGGCGCCCGACGCCTCGCCCTCAAGCTCGTTTGGCGGGTACAGCGCCTCGATCTGCTCCAGCAGCGCGAGGGCCGCCAGCAGCTCGTGCTCGGCCGACGGCGGCAGGTTCAGAGCGTGCCGCAGCAGCAGCCGGGTTGGGCTGAGGGCTGGCGCGATGACCTCGCAGAACGCGACGATCTTTAGCACGCGCCGGGCGAGGGCGGTCTCAACGGTGGCGCGATCAAGCAGCTGGAGCGCGTGATTGTAGGCGTCGATCACCTCGGAGCGCCGCACCTGAATGCTCTTCTCGAAGTAGTTGAAGAGCCAGTCGAGGGTGAGCAGATTGTTCCAGTCGGGGTAGGGGCTTGCCAGGTGCTGCTGCGCGAGAAAGCCGCCCAGTCCCTCGTTGTCCTTGAGAAACTGAAACATGGTCCGGTTATTCTGGGCTACCCGGCCATTGATCAGTGGCAGGGCGTAGGTGACAAGTGGGTGCAGCGGGAAGCAGCCCTCAACGACCAGCTCCTTGACCCACTGCTTGGGCTGCTGGCGCCAGAGTGGTCGCGCCGTCTCGACGAGCTCGTCCAGCTGCTGATCCGGCAGCACCGCTGTCGCATCTAGGCGGCGAATCGCGCCGCGCACAAGCTCGGCGCTATCCTGGAGCTCCAACGCAAACGACTTGAAGCGCCCGCCGAACTTCTCGATCGCCTTGCTGGCCGTGTCCGAGGGGCTGTCGGCAGAGGCGCTCGCAAAAGGCTCAAGGCTGGCAACCACAAAGTGCAGTTGATTCTTGCCCGAGGCCACGCTGGTGTTCGCAAGATCCTGAACGCCAAGGGCCTCGACCTCCACTTCGGCCGATTGCTGATCGCCTGCGCGCGCAAGGCGCCGCAGCACCTCGGTGAACTCATCGCAGACAACCAGGACGCCGCTGTGGCTGCCGTGCTCACGTAGCGCCTGGGCGACGCGCTTGTATGTTTCCTCCGGCCGATCATACGTATAGATGTCGAAGGGCGTCCCCGCTGCGGCGTGAAAGGTGCGTTGAAATTTTGCGAAGACCGCATCGGCCCCTGCGCCAGCGAGCTCGTTGAGCAGCGTGGGCAGCTCCATGGCCTCGTTCTCGCGCAGGGTGGTCGTAAAACTCTGGAGCACAGGGTGATGTTGGTGCTGCCACTCCTCCAGCTTCTGGCGGGCGGCGGAGTAGCGTGTAGGCAGGATCAGCGCTTCGAGCCCGGCCTTTTTGAGCGCCTGTTCGAGCCCGTGCAAAATAAAGCCGGGGAAGGGCAGTACCGCGTTCGCCTGGAGCAGCACCACCAGGAATGGCTTTTTGTCTGCCCGCTGCTGATAAATTGTCGTGTACTGCGCCTCGTGGTTGCGCCGCAGCTTCTCGTAGAACGGCTGCATCATCGGGTCGTCCACAGCCCGTGAAAAGTAGTTGCAAAGCATCAAGAGCAGGTCGGACTTGCCGGTGCCAAACGTGCCATGCAGCATGCGCGCCCGCTGATCGCTGGCCGGGTTCAGGCTGCGCGCCACCTCGGCCAGGAAGCTGATCGACTGGGTGGTGGGAATATAAGTTCGAATAAGCTGCGCATTTTGTTCTTCGTCGTTAAAATGATCCGGCAGATGCACAGCCGGTTTGAAATCAGCGTCAACAGCAATCAGGCTGGTAAAGAGGCGGGATGTAGTGCTCATTGCGGCGCTCCTGATAGATTGATATAGGTAGGTTTGTCGCTCTCGGGCAGCAGAGAGAAGAACGTGGCCTCGTCAAAGAGGCCACTCGCCAGAACAAGCCCGTGCGGAAGATCGGGCAGGCGACTCGCCTGGTGAGCAAAGAGGCGGCGCTGATCAACAGGCCAGCAGGCGAGCGTCGCGTCAAGCTCGTCAACAAGCAAGATCGGTCGCTCACAGGCGCCGACCCAGCTGCGCAGGTCGCTGAGCAGATCGTCGGGCTGGTAGGTCTCCAGGCGGCCCTGGAGCAGATCAAAATAGCCAGGCTCCAGGGTGTAGTTAAGATACTGCCAGCTGTAGCGCTCGCAGAGCTGGCGCGCGAGGGTGCTTTTTCCGGCGAGCGGCGCGCCAAGAATCCAGGCTGTGCGGTAGCGCGGCTGGTTGCAACAGGCCGCAAGCTGGGCGCCGGCGCGCTCAAGGAGTGTGCTCATGATGCCTGGTGGTAATACTGCTTTAGCAGCACCGTTGGCTGGTCGTGAAAGCGGCGCGTGACGGGCTCGTGTTGCGTGTCGGCATAGCTCAGCAGGCCGTCGGCTTGCAGGCGGAGCACAAACTCGCGCACCTGCGTGGAGCTTGCAAGGAACATGCGGCCAGGGGTCTCGGGCTCGGAGACAAGCTGCGACAGACGCAAAGCGTTGGTGTCATCGTAGCGACGGTGCCACACGTCGAACAGCACAAAGGCCACAATCAGCGGTTCCGGCAGCGTGTGCAAGCCCGCGAGCAGGCGTTTGTCGGCTTGCCGCGTGAGCAGGCCCAGCGGGCCGAGGCCCACCGGCTGCGTGTAGGTTTTAATCAGCTCCTTCGAGTCGCTCTCGACGCCCGCCTTGTTCGCCGGGCTTTCGGACAGGCTGCGCTCGACATAGGCGCCGAGCTCCTCACGGGCAAATAGCTTGCCAGGATACAGGAACTCGTTAAAACAGCGGTGCCAGACTTCGGAGCGCTCTTCGTGCTCGCTGGCAAGAAAGTAGTGCAGGAGCCAGAGCGTGCCCGGCAAAGCGAGATCAGGGTCGTGGACGGCCACGGTTGCCCCAAATGGCGAAAGACGATACTCCTTCGCGGTGCCACTTGCGACGCCTAGCTTGCACAGCCAGCCGCGCAGACCTTCGACCTTGTATGGGTTGACGCCGATATACGCTCCGACAGCCTCGTCCGAGGTTGCCTTGCCGGTGGCGATACACTGAATCATGCCCCGCAGCAGCGTGCGGTCGAGGGCAAACCCCTGATTAAAGCGGAGTGCGCGCATAGATACCTTCACAAAAGCTATCGCGGCCCTACGTGCGTTGTCTAACCCTGGCGGTCGGCGGGAGCACAGCCCGCCAACTGCCTCCCGCCTCCCGCGCTCCTAAAGATGGCAGATGTCGCAGCCCTGGTCGTCGTCCTCGGCGTCGAGGGCGGCCCCGAGCAGGTCGATCAGGGGGCGGTCGGGGCGGCGCTTGCGCTCGGTCTCCAGGCGAATAGTGTGGTCGCGCTTGACCTGTGCCATCCGCTCGGGCTGCTCCAGTTGCTCCAGGGTCTCGCCCTGGCGCCACGAGAACTGCTCGCCGCCGCGCTCGCTCTCGTAGGCC
>Ga0105047_10019184_pt1 | contig 10567 bp, 9 predicted proteins | sample MAT04_FD_78384 | JGI IMG/M metagenome (GOLD analysis project Ga0105047, IMG submission 78384) | Freshwater microbial communities from Lake Fryxell liftoff mats and glacier meltwater in Antarctica - MAT-04 (megahit assembly) | ecosystem: Environmental > Aquatic > Freshwater > Ice > Liftoff... | reverse complement strand
CGGCGTTTGCACGCTCAGGCTGCGCGGGCCTGTGTCCGCGGGCAAGGTGGTGGCAGTGGCTCGCAACTGCACCGCAGCGGATGCCGTGTCATTGGCGGTTGGCGCGGCCACCAAGGCGGCGCGGTAGCGGCCGGGGCTGGCTTCCGCCAGGTCGGCCCAGTCCTGCCCGGGCAGCCGGGCTTGCACACGCTGGCCGGGTGTGGCGCGCACGGCCACTTCAACGGCTTCGCCCGGGGCCACGCGCAGCGTTTGGTTCGGGCGCAGGCTGGCGCCGTCGATGAACAAGCGGTCCGTCGGCCAGACCACCGGCACCGGCGGCGACACGCGGTCGATCAGCAGTTCCTGTTGGGCTGTTTCACCATTGGCCAGGCGGGCCTCGATCAGCACCGTGTTGCGCCCGGGCTGCAAGGCAATGCGGTCGCGCGCGAATATTCCCGTGCTGAACACCGTGACGGCTTGGCCGCCGACTTGCACCACCGCGCCAGGCGCCGTGCGACCCAGCACGTTGACGAAGTCTCTGTCGGTGCTGGGCACGGCATCGGCAACAGTGGCCCGTGGCGCCAGCAGTTCCAGGTTCAAGGCCCAGACCGGGGTGGACAAACCGCACGAGACACAGAGCCAAAACGCCAAAAGCCGACGCCTGCCGGGCCAGTCGGTGTGCCTGTGCATCAGGTCGTAACGTCGTGACACCGCGGGCGCAGAAGGCCTCAGGCCCGCATCAAGGTGCTCTTGCCAAACAGGCTCTCGATCAAGTCCACTGCCAGCTCGGCGGTCGTGTTGCGGATGTCCAGAGCGGGGTTCAGTTCCATCACGTCCAGGCTGGCCAGACGGCCGGTGTCGGCAATCATTTCCATGCACAGTTGCGCTTCACGGTAGGTGGGGCCGCCGGGCACGGTGGTGCCCACGCCCGGGGCTATTGCCGGGTCGAGGAAGTCGACATCGAAGCTGACGTGCAAATGGGTGTTGTCGTCCAGCGTGGCCAAGGCTGACTCCATGGTGTGGCGCATGCCCATCTCGTCGATGTAGCGCATGTCGAAGACCTCCAGGCCGACCTCGTGCACCAGACGCTTTTCGCCGGCGTCCACACTGCGGATGCCAATCTGCCGCACCCACTTGGGGTTGATCGCGGGGACGTGTCCACCCATCGCCACCAGCGCCTGCGGCCCATGGCCACACAGGCAAGCCACGGGCATGCCGTGGGTGTTGCCGCTGGGTGTCAACACGCTGGTGTTGAAGTCGGCATGCGCGTCCAGCCACAGCACGCGCAGCTTCTTGCCAACCGCGCGGCAGTGGCGGGCCACGGCGCTGATGCTGCCAATTCCCAGGCAGTGGTCACCGCCCAGCAGGATCGGCAAGCGGCCGTTTTGCAGCTCGGCAAACATGGCCTCGTGCACGGCTTGGTTCCACGCCACCACTTCGTTCAAATGGCGATAGCCATCGGTGGGCGGGAGCCAGGGGTTGGGCGGGCCGCTGACGTTGCCGCGGTCAACCACCTGCAGGCCGTGGGTTTCCAAAATGGCCTGGATGCCGGCCACGCGCAAGGCCTCGGGGCCCATGCTGGCGCCGCGCGCGCCCGCGCCAATGTCGGTGGGTGCGCCGATGAGGCTGATCAAGGTGGTCATGATTTTTCCGGGTTGGGGCCGACCTTGCGGCCGGCGCTGTGACGCACTTCCACCGCACCCAGGTTCAAGGCTTCGAGCTGCGGGCGGATCTTCGCCAGGTCGCCGACGGCCACCAAGGTCAGGGTTTCCGGGCGAACCTGATTTTGGACAGCGGCCAGCGTGGCCGCGGCGTCCATGGCCGCCAGCCCGCCCGGCCGCTTGGCAAAGTGGTCGGCGCCTTGGCCGATGGACCAAGCCCGACCCAGGCGCTGGGTGATGGCGTCGTTGGTGTCGTTGGTGTCGAATTTACCCGGTGGCGTCAACAGCGATGTGTTGCGCACGCGTTGCAGTTCTTCAGGCCCCATCGCCGCTGCGCGCATGCCTTTGACCTGCACCAACAAGTCGCTCACGGCGGCACCAGTGACGTCACCGCGCACGCTGCCGCGCGCCGGGCAGAGCGTGCTTCAGCCACCCCGGCCGGACTGCGCGCCAGCGCGGCACATCGAGCACCGTGCAAGAAGGTCTTAAACATCAACAGCAAACTCCCCGGTGGTGGTGACGGGCTCGTCAAAGCCGTAATGCGCGGCCAGTTGTGCCCAGGCCTCTTCAGCGGTTTCGACGTAGTGGAACAGGCCCAGGTCGTCGGCGCTGATCATGCCGGTGTCGACCAGGTGCTGGAAGTTGATCAGCCGTTCCCAGAACGCGCGGCCGAACAGCAGGATGGGGCGCTTGCGGCTCTTGCCGGTCTGCACCAGGGTCATGGTCTCGAACAGTTCGTCAAGCGTGCCAAACCCCCCTGGGAAACACACCAGGGCGATGCTGCGCATCAGGAAGTGCATCTTGCGCAGCGCAAAGTAGTGGAACTGGAAACAGAGTTCGGGCGTGATGTAGGGGTTGGGCGCTTGTTCATGTGGCAGCACGATGTTCAGGCCGATGCTTTTGCCACCCACGTCAAACGCCCCGCGGTTGCCCGCCTCCATGATGCCGGGGCCGCCGCCGGTGACGACGTAGATCGGTGTCTCCAAGGCTTTGGAGCGTGTCGTCACCAAGGCTGAAAAGGCCCGCGCCTCGTCGTAATAATGGCTCATCTGCACGGCAGTCTGCGCGCGGCGCAAGGCGGCCGTGTCGGTTGGGTCCACGCTGGCCAGCGCGGCCCGGGCTTGTTCAGCGGGGAGGATGCGCGCGCTGCCGAAGACGACGATGGTCGATTCGATGCCGAGCTCTCGCTGCACGAGTTCGGGCTTGAGCAGTTCCAACTGCATGCGCACCGGGCGCAGCTCTTCGCGCAGTAAAAAATTGGTGTCGGTGAAGGCCAGGCTGAAGGCACTTTCCGGCCCGGCGTAGCGCCCCAGTAGCGGCGAAGGTTGGGTGTTGCACGCGTCTTCGAGAGCGCTTGGAAAGTTGCGTGCGGCCAGGGGCGGGTGTCGATCGTTCATGGGTTTCTTCGGTGTGATCAGTCAAAGGCATGCTGCGTGCCGCAGACACTGCAATGCGGATTGCGCGCCACGGCCAGTCGGTCCCAGGCCATCGTCTTGGCGTCCAGCATCAACAAGCTGCCGGCCAGGGACGAGCCCACGCCCAGCAGCAATTTCAAGGCCTCGGCGGCCTGCAGGCTGCCAACGATGCCCACCAGCGGCGCCAGCACGCCCAGGGTGGCGCAGGCCACGTCCTGGTGCAGTGCTTCCGGGGGGAACAAGCAGGCATAACAGGGCGATGTGGCTGATGTTGCGCAGAGCGGGTCGACCACGCTCATCTGCGCGGCCCAACCGACGGCTGCGCCCCAGACCAGCGGTTTGCGATGCTGCACGCAGGCGGCGTTGACGGCCTGGCGGGTGGCGAAGTTGTCGCTGCAGTCCAGCACCACGTCCGCCTGCGGTACGTTCTCATTCAGCCATTCGGCGTCGGCCCGGCGCATGACAGCGTTCACGGCCACGTCGGCGTTGATCTGTTGGACACTGGCTGCGGCTGACTGCGCCTTCGGCCAGCCGACTCGCGACAGCCGGTGCGCGATCTGCCGTTGCAGGTTGCTGAGGTCCACGCTGTCGTCGTCCACCAGCGTGATACGGCCCACGCCAGCGCTGCCCAGATACAGCGCCACGGGCGAACCCAAGCCGCCAGCACCGATGACCAGGGCGTGCGCTGCCAACAAGCGGCGCTGGCCCTCGATGCCAATGTCGCCCAGCATGACATGGCGGGCGTAGCGCAGCAGTTGATCGTCGGTCATGGTCGGGATTTGTCGCCCAGCAGCGACCCAAACAACAAACCCGCCAGCGTGGCGGGTTTGGGTGCGCGGGGTGCGCTCGGGTTGTGGTTGAGCGGCTGAATTACTTCGTGCTCAACTCGGCCTTGCGCTCGACGGCGGTCTTGCTGACCATCACGGTTTTGCCGCGCAGCTGGTTCACGGCCTGGGCCAGCGGGAAGTCTTCAGCCGTTCCAAACTCAGGCAAGGGTTTGATCGGCTCTTTGCTCTTGGCCAGTTGCTCTTCGAGCTTGGCACGGGCTTCTTCGCGGGCCTTTTCTCGGGCTCTTTCTTCGTCTGAGCCCTTCTTTTCGTCAGCGCCCTGCAGGTGCTTTTGCAAATCAGCCTCGCGCATGCGCAGCGCTGCAAAGACATTGCCTTCGGCGGTTTCGTCCAACCACACGTCAGGCACGATGCCTGTGGCTTGGATGCTGCGGCCCTTGGGGGTGTAGTAGCGCGCGGTGGTGATCTTCAGCGCGGTGTCTGCTGACAGCGGACGAACCGTCTGCACCGAGCCCTTGCCAAAAGTCTGTGCGCCCATGACGGTGGCACGTTGATAGTCCTGCAGCGCGCCAGCAACGATCTCGCTCGCCGAGGCTGATCCTTCGTTCACCAGCACCACCAGCGGCACGGTCTTCATGGCCGCCGGCAGCCGCTTGAGCGGGTCTTGCCCGCCGCGACGTGCATAAAACTCCGGGCTGGCCTTGAAGGTGGCGCGTGACTCTGCGACCTGGCCGTTGGTCGTCACCACCACCACGTCCGCCGGCAAAAACGCAGCCGAGATGGCCACAGCGGCGTCCAGCAGGCCACCTGGGTCATTGCGCAGATCGAGCACCATGCCTTTCAGGTTGGGGTCTTGTTTGTAAAGCTCTTCAGCCTTCTTCACGAAGTCGTCGACCGTGCGGTCCTGGAAAACGCTGACGCGGATCCAGCCGATGCCGGGCTCCACCATCCTGGCGCGCACGCTCTGCATGCGGATCTCTTCGCGAACGATGGTGACCGGGAAGCTGCGGGTCTCCAATTTGCGGTACACCGTCAGCGTTACCTTGGTGTTGGGCTCGCCGCGCATGCGTTTCACAGCCTGGTCCACGCTCAAGCCCTTGACGGGTGTGTCGTCGATGCGCGTGATCAGGTCACCTGGCTTCAAACCAGCGCGGAAAGCCGGGGAGCCTTCGATCGGTGAGACCACCTTGACCAGGCCGTCTTCCATGCCCATTTCGATACCGATGCCCACGAACTTGCCGCTGGTGCCTTCGCGGAATTCCTTGAAGGTCTTCTTGTCGAAATACTGTGAGTGGGGGTCAAGGCCAGCGACCATCCCGCTGATGGCGTCGGAAATGAGTTTTTTCTCATCCACGGTCTCGACATATTCGGCCTTGACCAACCCGAACACGGCAGCCAGTTGCTGCAACTCTTCCAACGGCAGCGGCGACAGGGTGCTGCGAGCCACTGCGGTTAGCTGCATCGTCGCCAACGCACCAGCAACAGCACCCGCCAACAACAGCCCCGCAACCTTGAACTTGGCACCCATGGCGTCTGCCTTTCCTGGCAATAACAATGACGATCAGTATAGGACTGGCACCTCGCTTGGTGCTGGGCGGCGCCAAGAAGTTGCAGTGGCAACGCGTGTATTTCGAGGGTTTCGGGCGAAGGCCTCGAAGAATCAGGCGACGGCCTGGTGCGCCGGCTTGAGCCGCGGGAAGGTCACCACATGGTCAACCTCGGCACGGATGCCAATCCATTCGCCCACCTGGTGGTTGTGGTGCGAGGGCACATGGGCCATCACGCTGTGGCCGCTTTGCAGACGCAGGGTCAGCAAGAACTCTGAGCCGCGGAAAGCTTTGCGTTCGATCAGCGCGCGCACCGGGCTGGCGTCGTCGTGCACGATGTCGTCAGCCCGCAGCAGCACGTCGCAGTCGCCCAGTGGCAAGCCGGCCGGCAGCGGTGCGCCGGCCATGTCGTGAATCTCACCCAGCGGCGTTTGCACACACGCGCCGTGGGCGCAGGTGACGATCTGCGCGGGCGCGAACACGCCGTGCCCGATGAACTCGGCCACAACACGCGACACCGGGCGGTGGTACAGGGTGTAGGCGTCGGCCCACTGTTCCAGCCTGCCGCGGTTCATCACCCCAATCTGGTCGCCAATGGCAAAGGCTTCCAGCTGGTCGTGGGTGACGAGCAGCGCCGTCGTGCCGCTGTCCTTCAGGATCGTTCGAACTTCTTGGGCAAGGCGTTCCCGCAGGTCCACGTCCAGGCTGGAAAACGGTTCGTCCAGCAGCAACAAGCGCGGCCGGGGGGCCAAGGCCCGGGCCAGTGCCACACGCTGCTGCTGCCCGCCGGACAGCTGGTGCGGAGCGCGCTGTCCGGCGTGGGCCAAACCGACCAGGCTCAGCACCTGCTGCACCCGCGCTTGCCGCTCAGCCCGGGGCAGGGCGGCCACGCCAAAGGCGACGTTGTCCCACACGCTGAGGTGCGGGAACAAGGCGTAGTCCTGGAACACCATGCCAATGCGTCGCGCCTCAGCGGCCACTTGCACGCGTCGGGCCGGGTCTGACAAGGCCTGTCCGTCGATCACCACACGCCCTTGGCTGCACGGCTCCAGCCCTGCCACGGCGCGCAGCAACGAGGTCTTGCCACAGCCTGAAGGGCCGATCAGGACCCCGATCTGCCCCGCCTCCAGCCCCAGGCTCACGCCGGCCACGGCCGCGCGGCCGGTGGTGGATTGGGCGTAGCGCACGCCAATGTCGTCCAAGGTCAAAAACATGTGCCGATCATAATCAGTCACACGCGAATGCGGATTGTTCGCATTCCTATCCCATCAATTACTTGCCCGTTGCAGTCCTCGTCTTGAGACCCTTGTTGACTTTGTTGTGCCTGGCGCTGGCGCTGCCGGTGGTGGGCGTGCTGGCGAGTTGGCTGGCCCTGGACGAAGCCGCGCTGGCGGTGCTGCGACACCAATGGCAGACCGTGATGCCGGGTTATGTCGCGCAGTCCCTGGGCTTGGCCCTGGGCGTGGGCGTGGGGGTGATGGTGCTGGGCACGGCCCTGGCTGCCACAGTGACGCTGTTCAGTTTCCCTGGCCGGCGGTTCTTTGAGTGGGCGCTGCTGTTGCCATTGGCCATGCCGGCCTATGTGCTGGCCTACGCCTGGACCGACGCCTTGCAGTTCAGTGGCCCGCTGCAAACCGCCTTGCGTGCCAGCTTGGGGTTGCAAGGAGCGCTGTGGCCGGACGTGCGCAGCCTGCCCGGTGCGGTGGTGCTGTTTGTCCTGTGCCTGTATCCCTATGTCTACTTGCTGGCGCGCACCGCCCTGGCCGAGCGCGCCGTGCAGCTGATGGAAGCCGCGCGCTTGCTCGGCGCACCGCTGCGCCGCCGCGTGTTGAGCGTGGCCCTGCCGATGGCGCGGCCGGCCATTGCCGCCGGAACCGCGCTGGCGCTGATGGAAACGCTGGCCGATTACGGCGTGGGGGCGTACTTTGGCCTGACGACGTTCTCCACCGGCATCTACAGGGCTTTCTTGGTGATGAACGACCACGTGGCAGCTGCGCAGCTGGCGTCGCTGCTGCTGCTGCTGGTGGCTGGGCTGCTGGCGGCTGAGCGCATGGCACAACGCCGCCAGCGCTTTGCCCTCAGCCGGCCCGGCAACCAGCAAGCCAAAGAAGCGCAGCCGCTGCCATTGCGTGGCGCACCGGCCGTGGCCGCCTGGCTGCTGTGCGCGCTGCCGGTGGTTTTGGGCTTCCTGCTGCCGGTGCTGTGGCTGTTGCGCCTGGTGTGGGTCGAAGCGGCCAGCGCTGAACTCGGGCTGCCGCTGGCCCGGTTTGCAGAGTGGGGCTGGGCCAGCCTGCGATTGGCCGCGATGGCCGCGCTGCTGGCCACGGCACTGGCACTGGCGCTGGGTTTTGCCTTGCGCAGCGGGCGCGGTAGCGCGACGGGCGCTGCGCTGGCGCCTGCTGCAGCGGCCTTGTCGCTGGGCTACGCGGTGCCGGGTGCGGTGATTGCCATTGGCATCCTCGTGCCGCTGGGTTGGGTGCAGGCGCGCTGGCCGCAGGCAGGTGCGGCGACCTTGGTCACCGGAACGGCGTTTGGCTTGCTCTATGCCTACCTGGTGCGGTTCTCGTCGGTGGCGCTGCAATCGGTGCAGGCTGGTTATGCGCGCCTGCCCAGCACGCTGGACGAAACCGCGCGCATGCTGGGCAGCGCGCCCCATCGGCTGTTCTTCAAACTTCATCTGCCGTTGTTGCAACGCTCAGCCCTGGCCGCGGCACTGCTGGTGTTTGTGGACGTGATGAAGGAACTGCCGGCGACCTTGGTGCTGCGGCCCTTTGGCAGCGACACGCTGGCGGTGGTGGCCTACAACTTCGCCCGTGACGAGCGTTTGGCTGAAGCCGCGCTGCCGTCGCTGGCCATCGTAGCGGTGGGTTTGTTGCCGGTGTTGATGTTGAGCCGGGCGCTGCGCTCTTCGCATTGACATTTGCACTTCAGGCCGGGTCGCCGGCTGCCGAAGAAGCATGGGCGGCGCGTTGCCGCCATGCAGGAATCAGCAGCGCCATGGCCCTGTCCCACGCCACGCCCACAGCAAACCCCGGAACCCGGCGCAACGCCGCCACGGCACCGCTGCGCCAGCGCCAGCGCGAATGTGACCAGGCGCTCACCGGCACCGCACGCCACTGGTTGCAAAGGCTGCCAGCGCGCCGCCGGCCTTACCGGCTGTGTGCCGACCATCCCCGCGTGGCCAACCGGCTGGCCTGGGTTTGGCCCGATGCAGCGACCAGCGCGCTGGTGCTGGACGACCTGCTGCAAGACCGGCGCGGGGGTCGTCGCGGCTTTGCGCCGAGCATCGTGCGTGAGCTGCGCCGTCTGCGCGACTTCAACGCCGCTCAGCGTGTGGAGCGGGCGCCGGAGGGCTGGTGGGAAATCCTGGGGCGGGTGACGCGGGCGTGGTGAGCAGCAGCTGAATCCTGGCATGCGCGCTGAGGAACAATCGCCGCAACAGCCTCTCGCCCCGCCATGACCCACATCCTGCATCGCCAGATCCGCCACACGCTGCCGGTGGCCGTCAGCGCCCAGGGCCTGCACATCACCGACAGCCAGGGCCGGCAGTACATCGACGCCAGCGGCGGTGCAGCCGTGTCCTGCCTGGGCCACGGCCACCCCGAGGTGCTCGCGGCGATGCACGCGCAGACCAGCCGTCTGGCCTACGCCCACACCAGCTTCTTCACCACCGAAGTCGCCGAGCAACTGGCCGACCAGCTCGTGCGGACAGCGCCGGCCGGCATCAGCCACGCTTACTTCGTCAGCGGCGGCTCCGAGGCCGTGGAGGCGGCACTGAAGATGGCGCGTCAGTACTTTGTCGAGATCGGCCAGTCGCAGCGCCAGCATTTCATCGCGCGCCGGCAGAGCTACCACGGCAACACCCTGGGCGCGCTGGCGGTGGGCGGCAACGCCTGGCGGCGCCAGCAGTTCGCACCGCTGCTGATTCCAGTGACCCATGTGTCGTCCTGCTACGAGTACCGCGGCCGTGTCGAAGGCGAAACGGCTTTCGCCTACGGCCAGCGGCTGGTCGCTGAACTGGCTGCGGCCATCGACGGGCTGGGTGGCGACAACGTCATCGCCTTCGTTGCCGAGACGGTCGGCGGCGCGACCTCGGGTGCGCTGACGCCGGTGCCGGGTTACCTGCAGGGCGTGCGCGAGCTGTGCACGCGCCACGGCATCCTGTTGATCCTGGACGAAGTGATGTGCGGCATGGGCCGCACCGGCACCCTGCATGCTTGTGAGGCTGAAGATGTGCTGCCCGACCTGCTGGTCATCGCCAAGGGCCTCGGCGGTGGTTACCAGCCCATCGGCGCGGTGCTGACGCAAGGCCACATCGTCGATGCCTTTGCACAAGGCTCGGGCCTGTTCCAGCATGGGCACACCTACCTCGGCCACCCGGTGGCGTGTGCCGCCGCGCTGGCGGTGCAGCAGGTGATCGAGCGTGACGGCCTGATTCCCCGGGTGCAGCGCCTGGGCCAGGACCTGCGGCAACGCCTGCTGTCGGCGTTCGGCGACCACCCCCAGGTGGGTGACGTGCGCGGCCGCGGCCTGTTCCAGGCCATCGAGTTGGTTGCCGACCGGGCCAGCAAAGCCCCGTTCCCCACAGGGCTCAAACTTCACGCCCGGATCAAGGCCGAAGCGATGGCGCGCGGGCTCATGGTCTACCCCATGGGTGGCACGATCGACGGTGTGAGTGGCGACCATGTGCTGCTTGCGCCACCCTTCATCGCCACCGATGACGACCTGGACCGTATCGTCAGCCGCCTGCGGGCAGCCGTCGATGCGGCGCTTTGAGTCCGCACGTGTATCCGCTGAAGATTTCCCAACCGTTGGCGCTTGTCTTATCAAAACTGTTTTCAGGAGAACCCCCCCGATGAATCTCAAGACCACCCTGGCCCTGGCTGCCACCTTCACACTTGGCCTGTCGGCCCTGCCCGCCGCCGCGCAGCAGAAGTTCATGACCATCGGCACCGGTGGCGTCACCGGCGTGTACTACGCAGCCGGTGGTGCCGTCTGCCGCCTTGTCAACAAGGACCGCGCCAAGCACGGCATCCGCTGCTCGGTCGAATCCACGGGCGGTTCGGTGTTCAACGTCAACACCATCAAGGCCGGTGAACTCGACCTGGGCTTCGCGCAAAGTGACGTGCAGTTCAACGCCAGCAAAGGCCTGAACCAGTTCAAGGACGCTGGTGCCT
>Ga0105047_10019183_pt1 | contig 10567 bp, 8 predicted proteins | sample MAT04_FD_78384 | JGI IMG/M metagenome (GOLD analysis project Ga0105047, IMG submission 78384) | Freshwater microbial communities from Lake Fryxell liftoff mats and glacier meltwater in Antarctica - MAT-04 (megahit assembly) | ecosystem: Environmental > Aquatic > Freshwater > Ice > Liftoff... | reverse complement strand
CCGCCGACATCCTCTTTCCAGTAGGTCAGACGGTCCGGGTCGCGCAGGGTCGGCAGGTCGGGGGTCACGCCCGCGATCTGTTCGGTGACCATGTATTGATGCTCGACCGACACCAGCGGCACGTTGACTCCGACCGACCCCGCCAACACCCGCGTCCACTGCCCGGCGCAGCAGATGACCTTTTCGCAGTCGATGGTGCCGTAGGGGGTCTTGACCCCGCGGATGCGCCCGTCTTCGACGATGATCCGGGTCACCGGCGTGTCCTCGAAGATCTTCACCCCCGCCATCCGCGCACCCTTGGCAAGGCTTTGCGTGATGTCCGAAGGGTTCGCCTGCCCGTCGGTGGGCAGAAACGCCGCGCCGACCAGATCGGTGATCGTCATCAGCGGCCAGAGATCCTGCGCCTCTTGCGGGGTCAGCAGGTGCATTTCCAGCCCGAAGGAATGCGCCGTGGTCGCCTGCCGCTTCACCTCGGTCCAGCGTTCGGCGTTGCAGGCCAGACGCAAGCCGCCGTTCATCTTCCACCCGGTCTGCAGACCCGTCTCGGATGCAAGCCGTTTGTAAAGGTCCACCGAATACCCCAGCATTTGCGTAATGTTGGCCGAGGTGCGCAATTGCCCCACCAGCCCCGCCGCATGGAATGTCGTGCCGGACGTCAGCTTTTTACGCTCCAGCAGAACGGTGTCGGACCAGCCCAGCTTGCCCAGATGATAGGCGGTCGAGCAGCCGATGATGCCGCCACCGATGACGACCGCGCGGGCAGTGGTGGGAAGATCGTGCATGGGAACCTCAGCTTTGCCGGAATGAGACGTAGGCAGCGTCGAACGTGGCCAGATAGGTGGCGGTGTAGGCGGCAAAGTCGAAGTCGAGACCCGAGTGAATTTCCGAGATCATGCTCCACATCGCCTCGCGCAGTGCCGCCGCGGCTTTCATCGCCCGGTAGCGGCGCATCAGGGCGGAGTCCGCGACCCGGCCAAAATAACCGCTCAGCACCCGCGCTTCCTGATCGGGCGACAGACCCGCATTGGCCGCCAGCCCACCCAGATCGAACAGCGGAGAGTTGAATCCGGCATAGTCCCAGTCAATCAGCCACAGCCGGGTGCCGTCATGCAGGAAATTGGCCGGCAGCAGGTCATTGTGGCCGAACACCATATCTATCGGGCCGACGACGGCCTGCAGGGCGGCCGCCTGCGCCAGAAGGCCGGGCAGCAAGGTGCTGTGGCGGCTGTGATCCTGGGTCAGCGTCGCCGCATAGTCGCGGATCACATGAAACACCCAGAAGGTCAGCACCGGGCCGCGCAGATGGTCGGGAATGTCGCGGTGCGCCCGGGCGATCAGGTCTGTCGCCTGATCAAGCATCGCGTCATCGCGCAGGTCGGCGGCGGTCAGGGTGCGGCCCGGCACAAAGTCGATCACCAGCGCGCCCGGTTCGTGATAGATCACCGCGGGCGACACCCCGGCCGCGTGGGCGGCGCGGCTGGCGGCGAGTTCGTTGAACCGCAGGATCTGATGCACCGGAATGTCGTCGCCGATCCGCACCACCACCCGCCGGTCGCCGTCCTGCACGTTGAAATTGACATTGGTGATGCCGCCGCCCAAAGGCTCGGCCACGATGGGCCCCTGCCAGATCGGCAAACTGTTTACCCGGTCCAGCGGGGTCATGGCCTGCTCCATCCCGTTCGCAATGGCCTGTGGTGGCGGTCGCCGTCGCGGCTTCCGCAGGCTGAGGCAAACCATTCGGGTTTGTCAAAATCTTTGTGGGAAAATGTGGCGTGATGTGGATATCCTGTTGGGATCGGCGCCATACGCCCGCCAAAACCCACAAAACCGGACAGCATATGCCCCAAAGCCACCGCGAGCGTGCAATTCTTGATCACCTGAACCTGACAGGGTCTGCCCGGATTCCCGATCTGGCCCGCGTGCTGCAGGTGTCCGAAGAAACCATCCGCCGCAATGTGCGCCGGTTGGAAGACGCCGGCACCGTGATCAAGGTGCATGGCGGTGTGCATCTGACCAACTGGCGGGCCGAGCCGACATTCGCCCACCGATATGTGCAGAATGCCGGCGCGAAACAGGCGATTGCGGCACGGGTGGCGGCGGTGATCGCCGACGGGGCATCGGTGTTTCTCGATGTGGGCACCACCACCGCCTATGTGGCGCAGGCGTTGCTGCGCCACCGGGATTTGCAGGTTGTCACCAATTCATTGGCCGTCGCATCGACGTTGACGGGGGTGAACGGCAACCGCGTGTTCATGGCGGGGGGCGAATTGCGCCGCCACGACGGCGGAGCCTTCGGGGCCGAGGCGCTTGGGTTCGTGCGGCAGTTTCGGGTGCAGGTCGCGGTGCTGTCGGTCGCGGCCATCGACGCGCAGGCCGGGTTTCTGTTGCAGGACCTGCCGGAGGCAGAGTTCAGCCGGGCCGTTCTGGCCCAGTCCGATCAGGCAATCATCGTGGCGGACGGCTCGAAGTTCACCCGAACCGCCCCGATCCGCATCGCCCAACCCGAGGCTTTCCACCGTCTGGTCACCGAAACCGCACCGCCCGGCCCGATTGCCGCCCTGTTGGCCGCGGCGGGGGTCGAAGTCACACTGGCAGGCTTTGCGGCCGCATGACGTCGATGATGGCGCGGGCAAGCTCTTCCATACGGATCGGTTTCGCCACACATTCGGCAAAACCACGGGCGCGATATTCCTCGAACTGATAGGTCATGGCGTTGGCCGTCACCGCAACCGCCGGAGGACAGTCCACGCCCATCGCCTTGGCCAGCGCCCGGATTTCCGCCAGCGCCGAGACCCCGTCCTTGCGCGGCATCGAGATGTCCAGCAAAAGCACGTCATACCGCCCCGGCTGCCACCGGTCGACAGCTTCGTCGCCGTCCTCGACCAGCGTCACCTCGACGCCCAAAGCCGCCAGCATGGCGTGCAGGATCACCCGGTTCGTCGCGTTGTCTTCGGCCACCATGGCCCGCACGACGCCCAGATCCGATGGCAGGCGCACCTGCGGAGCGCGCCGGGGGGCGGCCGGAACATGGGGCGCATGCGGCAACGGCAGTTCGACGCGCATCTGGCTGCCCTGTCCGGGCTGGCTGGTCAGATCAATCGTGCCCCCCATCTGCGTCACCAGGCGCCGCACGATAGGCAGACCCAGACCGGTGCCGCCGAACCTGCGGGTGATGGTGCCGTCGGCCTGCACGAAATCTTCGAACACCCGCGACACCTGCTCGGCCGTCATCCCGATGCCAGTGTCGCTGACCTCGATCACCAGCGGCCCCGAGGGCCGGGCCGTCAGCATCACCCGCACCTCGCCCGTTTCGGTGAACTTGATGGCGTTGCCCACCAGATTGCTGAGAATTTGCAGCACCCGCTGGGCGTCGCCGCGCCGCGGCCATTGCGCGCCGGTATCCGACATCACCACCAGATCAACGCCCTTGGACTGCGCCGCCAGCCCGCTGATCGCCTCGACCTGCGTTGCCAGATCGGCCGGGACAAAGGGCTGATCGTCCAGCATCATCTGGCCGCTCTCGATCTTGGCAAGGTCAAGAATATCGTTGATGATCGACAAAAGCAGCGTCCCCGAGCTTTGGATCGTCGCCAGCATGTTCCGCTGTTCGGTGGTGGTCAGTGACGCCCCCAACACCTCGGCCATGCCCAGAACGCCGTTCAGGGGCGTGCGCAGCTCGTGGCTCATGTTGGCGAGGAATTCCGATTTCGCCCGGTTTCCCGCTTCTGCCCGCTCCATGGCCGCGCGCAGGTCTTGCTCTGCGCGGACCGCATCGGTGATGTCGGTCACCGAGCAGACGACATCGGCCGCCACGCCCGCGATGCGCAGCGGCGCGGCGTTCACCGACAGGATGCGCCGGGTGCCGTCGGGCCACGCGATGCCGATCCTCTGGCCCAGCTGCGCCGTCCCGGATCGCGTTGCGCGGACCGTCGGGGCGTCGTCACGCGCCATCGGTGCGCCCGCCGCATCGGTCATCGCCCAATCGAGCGGACCGCAGGGCGCGCCGATCAGCGTGGCGGCACTGCGCCCGAGGGCCAGTTCGGCCGCCTTGTTGACAAAGACGACGTGCCCCTGCGCATTGATCGCCGCGATGCCCGACACCGAGGTTTCCATCAGCGCCGCCAGAAAGTCGCGTTCCTCCTCCAGCGCCGCCTCCAGCGCCTTGCGTTCACTGATGTCGATATGCACACCCGACAGGACCTGCGGCATGCCGTCCTCGCCCCAGTCGGTTACCCGCCCGGCCGACATGATCCAGACCCAGTGGCCGTCGCGGTGGCGCAGCCGCAACTCGTCGCTGAACTGCACCTCGCCCATCGCGAACCGCCGGCCATGCCGCTCGATCAGTTTCGCATAATCGTCGGGATGCACGAAGGTCTCCCACGCTTCGGGGCTCATCGGCACCAGATCTTCCATCTCGTAGCCCAGCAAACGGGCCCACTGCGCGTCGATGATGTTGCGGCCAAGGCGGACATCCATCTGCCAGGTCGCGATCTGCGCCCCCAGAACCACGTCCTCCAACCGGTGCTCGGCCGCCTTCCGGGCCGTCACATCGACATGCACCCCGGCGACCAGCATCGCCTGCCCCGCCGCAGAGCTTTGCACGACCCGTCCGCGCGACTGGATCCAGACGAAATGCCCGTCGGCATGGCGCATCCGGTAGACCATCTCCAGCTGCTGGTCCGGCGCTTGCAGCATCTCGGCGATCCGGGTCATGATCGGGGCAAGATCGGCAGGGTGCAGCAGCGCCTGCCAGCTTTCGAACGTCACCGGGTGCAGATCGGCCCGCGAGTAGCCGAGCATCTGCAACCAGCGGTCATTGACACAGTTGCGGCCGGTGGCAATCTCCCACTCCCAGGTGCCGACCTCGGCCCCCTCGATCACGTTGGCCAACCGCTGCCTGCTGTGCTGCAGGTCGGTCTCGTCCACCACCAGCAGCAGATTGCCGCCACCGCCAATCGCGTGGCGGGTGATCTGCACCCCGCCCGACCCGGCAGGGCGGATATGGTCGATTTCGGGCCAGTCCGGAAACAGGCCGGCAAAGGTGGCGCCACACTGCAACCGCCCGGCCAGCCCGCCCAGCATCGCCCGCGCCTGCGGATTGACCAGGATCAGGCGGTCATCGCGGTCAAACAGCAACGCGCCGTTCGGCCAGACCTCGACCGCGCCCAGCAGATAGGGCCAGTGATCCGGCAAAAGCTGCGACGCGTGACTGCCAATTGGATGAGACCCTGCTTGCATGGTGTGATCGCGCCTGAGGCCTACAGCTTGTGGTTGCAGTTTGGGGCCGTCCGCCACCGGGGCGCAAGCAGAAAGTCACGGATCCGCAATTGACGTTCCGTCGTCCTGAAAATGCCGGCGGAAAAACGCGGTGATGCAGGCCCGCACCGTCGCCTTGGCCTCGGCCCGCGAAGAGGGATCGCTCCGCAAGCCGCTCCAGATTTCCAAAGGGCAGCGGCAACGGGTGGCGCTGGCCCGCACGCTGACCCCGCGCGCCGCCGCGATGTCGTTGCACCGTATGGGCAAGATCGGCGCTGGCGTGCTCGACGGCTGCCGGATCTCGTCCGCCATCGACACGCAGGACGCCGCCGACCTGCTGGCTGAACGCGACCTGCCGGTTCCCGATCAGGGACCGACCCGGTCACACCCCGATGTCGCCCGGCGCCACCGCGACCGATTTCAGGATCGCACAGCACGCCATGCCCGGCTCCAGCCCCAAAGCCTCGGCCGACCGCCGGGTGATCCGGGCCAGCAGCAACTCCGGTCCCAGCCGCAGTTGCACCAGCGCCCCCGGCCCGTCGCCAAAGCGCAGGCTGACGATCTCGCAGTGCAGGATGTTGAGCGCGGACAGCCCGACCGGGCGCTCGCGCGACAAGATCACGTCCTGCGCCGGAATCCGCAGGCGCAGCACCGTGCCCACCTCTGCCGCGACGCGCGGCAGAAACAGTGGCCCGCCCGCGGTCTCGGCCCTGGTCAGCCCGTCAGCCTCCTGAACCGAGACCCGGGCGCTGATCACCGCCCCGGCTTCGCGCAGGCCCAGAATGGGCGCAAGCGACGGGTCGGCAAGCACTTCGGCCAGCGGCCCCGCCCGCTGCACCCGGCCCTGATCCAGCACCACCAGCGTCGTCGCCAGCCGGGCCACTTCGGACAGCGCATGGCTGACATACAGGATCGGCACCCGCACCTCGTCGCGCAGCCGTTCAAGATAGGGCAGGATTTCGGCCTTGCGCGGCGCATCCAGTGCCGCCAGCGGCTCGTCCATCAGCAAAAGGCGCGGCGCGGCCAGCAGCGCGCGGCCGATCGCCACCCGCGCCGCCTCGCCCCCCGACAGCGCGGCCGTGCGGCGGTCCAGCAAGCCGGTCAGCCCCAGCAGGTCGGCCACCGCCCCCAAATCGCCCGCCCCACCGGCAAACCAGCGGCCATAGCCGATGTTCTGCCGCACCGTCAGATGCGGAAACAACCGCGCGTCCTGAAAGACATAACCGATGCGGCGGCGATGCGCGGGCAGACCCGACACGTCGACCCCGCCCACCACCACCCGCGCGCCGTCCGCCCTCAGCAGCCCCGCCACCGCATTGACCACGCTGGTCTTGCCCGACCCGGACCGTCCGAACAGCACCGTCACCCCGGCAGGCGCGGCAAAGTCGACGTCCAGACCGAACCCTGCAAACCGATGCCTGACCGCCACCTCCAGCATCACCGCCCCGCAATCCGCCGCGCCACGGCCCGGCTGATGACCTCGGACAGCAGCAGCGCCACCATGGCAATCGCGACCGAGATCACCACCAGCCGCCCCGCCGCCGCATCGCCCCCCGGCACCTGCAACAGCGCATAGATGGCCGAGGGCAGCGTCTGCGTCTGCCCCGGAATGTTCGACACAAAGGTGATGGTGGCGCCAAACTCTCCCATCGCCTTGGCGAAGGCCAGGATCGCGCCGACCACCACCCCCGGCAGGATCAGCGGCAGCGTCACCGTCAGGAACACCCAGACCGGCGACGCGCCAAGGGTCGATGCCGCCTGCTCCAGTTTCGGGTCCACCGCTTCGATCGCCAGCCGGATCGCCCGCACCATCAGCGGAAAGGCCATCACCGCCGCCGCCAGCGCAGCACCCGTCCAGCGAAAGGCGAACACCAGCCCGAAGGTCTGCTCCAGAAACCCGCCCACCATGCCGCGCCGGCCAAAGGTCAGCAGCAGCAGATACCCCGTCACCACCGGCGGCAGGATCAGCGGCAGATGCACCAGCCCGTTCAGCAGGCCATGGCCCCAGAACCGCTTGCGCGCCAGCACCCAGGCCACCGCAATGCCCAACGGCAGGCTCAGCACCGTGGCCCAGACCGACACGCGCAGCGACAGCGCCACCGCCTGCCAATCCTGAGGATCAAGATCAAACGTCATGCCGCCTATTTCAATACGACAAAGCCCTGCGCCGTGAACACCGCCGCCGCCCCGGCCGAGGACAGGTGCGCCAGAAACGCCACCGCCTCGGGCACCGGGCTGTCGGCGATGACGGCAACAGGATAGAGGATCGGCGCGTGGCTGTCTGCCGGGAAGATGCCCACCACGCTGACCGCGTCACCGCTTTCGTCATCGGCAATCGCATCGGAGGCATAGACGATGCCATAGGGCGCCTCACCCAGTGCCACCAGCGCCAGCGCCGCCCTCACATTCTCGGACTGCGCGACCGATCCTTCGACCGAGGCCCAGAGGCCGAGAGTTTCCAGCGCCTCTTTGCCATACTGGCCGGCGGGCACCGAGCCTGTCAGCGCCATCGACAGCTTGCCCCCGGCCAGCATCCCGGCAAGGTCCATGTCCGGCGCGATCCGAACCGCCGCAACCTGCCCCGACGCCACCAGCACCAGCGTATTGCCCAGCAGATCGCGCCGGGTATCGGGCCGGATCAGGCCACCGGCCTCAAGCACATCCATCCAGTTGACCGCCGCCGAGAGGAAAAGATCGGCAGGCGCGCCCTGTTCAATCTGCTTGGCCAGCCCCGAACTGCCGCCGTAGGACACCACGACGACATGCCCGGTCTCGGCCTGCCAGTCGGCGGCGATCCGGTCGAGCGCGGTTTTCAGGCTGGCGGCGGCAAAAACGGTGATCTCCGCCGCAGCGACGGGCGGGGCTGTCAGCCCAAGGGCGACGGTCAGGGCGACGAGCAGGCGCATCGGGGGCTTCCTGGCGATATGTTCCATCGGCAATAACACCCGGCCCGGCAACCGGGCAAGCGTTATTTTCCGCCAGACATATCCCTTAACCCCGCCTCGATCGCCGCAATCTCGACCGCACCCTCGCGCTCCACGATCGCCTCAAGCCTTCGGTAATGGTCCAGCACCGCGCGCCCCGCCTCGGTCAGCCGCGCGCCGCCGCCCGCAGGCCCGCCGCGCGTGCTGACAACCAGCGCCGCCATGAAGCCGCCGTTCATATCCTCGACCAGCGACCAGGCGCGTTTGTAGCTCATCCCCATCGCCCGCCCGGCCGCCGCGATGGACCCTAGCGCGTCGATCTGCGTCAGAAGGTCGGCCTTTCCCGGACCGAAGGTCAGCCGGTCGCCGAAATACAGCCGCAACCGAAATCGCGTTTCCATCGGCGCACTCCCTGCCCCCTTGCAACGGGCGGCTCCATCCACTATGCCCACCGAACCTCACGGCGGCGAGTTGGCGGAGAGGTTACGCACCGGATTGCAAATCCGTGAAGATCGGTTCGATTCCGATACTCGCCTCCACCTTTGCCAGCAGCCTTTACCGCGGTGTCCAGACCTCTGCCGGTTTGCCTCGGTGCAAGACAAACTGCCGGTTGCCGGTCAGCACCTGCCAGTCATCGGTCCCACCATCGGGCCAGATCACCCGCACCTCGGCCCGGTCTGCCGCACCGATCCCGAAATGCCGCCAGCCGATCTGGCCGCCGGCATGGCCACCGCCAACGGTGATCTCGCGCCGCAGCACGGTCTGGCCCAGCCGAACCTCGATCCAAGACCCGATGGCATCGCGGTTGGCCCCGTCCTGCTGCAGGCGCAGTTCGACCCAACGTCCGGCATCCGGGGTGGTGTTGCGCCAGACCTGCGCCGATTGCCAGCGGTTGACCACCACCAGATCGACCAGCCCGTCCAGGTTGAAATCCTCGACCACCGCCCCGCGCGAGACGGCCATGCTGGCGACCCCCGCGACATCGCCCTTTTCGGCAAAGGTGCCATCCGCCCCCTGCATCAGCAGGTTGTTGGGATCGTTGGCCGCGAAATCCGGCATCTCGGCCACATTGCCCTTGGCCACGAACAGATCGACAAGACCGTCGTTGTTCACATCCTCGAACTGCGCGTGCCAAGCGGTGCTTGGCCGCAGATCGCCGCCCGTATAGGGCCGGTGCGCGGTAAGGCCCCTGGCAAAGGCCACATCGCCATATGTCGGCACCACCTCGCCCTCGGCCACCGACAGGCTTTGCAGCTTGTTGTCGGCCATGCTGGTCAGAAAGTATTCGGGATAGCCGTCCAGCGTCACGTCATAACTGGCAATGCCCATGCCCCAGATCTTCAGGGGTTTCCAGCCTTCGGCTTCGGTATACAGCACCGGCTCGGCCCCCGGCGGCATCTGCCACATCTGTTCGGTGCCGCCCTTGTAATACTCGCGGTCGTTCGACACCCGCAGCGACGGCGTGCCGGACCGGTTCCAGTCGGTGAACAGCATCGACAAGGTGCAATGCCCGGGCTTCAGCGCATGGGGCGCGGCAAAGCCCGCCGCACCGGGGCGGTATAGCTGTTGGGGCGTGCACGAGCCCCAGGGAAACGCCTCTTGCGTGCGGTCGACATAGGTGCCGACCACCAGCGTCGGCCAGTCCGCACCCGCCTCCCACGTCGCGGCAAAGGCGGTGCCCCAGTCGTTGCCGCCCGCAAAGCCCCAGGCCTCGTTCGCGCGCTCGAACCGACAGTCGCCGGAGCCGCGCATCAGCACCGTTTCGCCCACCCGAAGGATCGCAAGGTCGGTCAGGCCGTCATTGTCGATGTCCAGCGGATAGGCCCCGGTCACGGCGTCGATCTCCAGCCCGCTGGTCTGCAGGGCGAAGGTCAGAGCGCCGCCGTGCGCGCTGGTGTTGCGATAGAACGTCGCGGTGTCGGACCCGCCCGCGATGAACAGATCGGCAAAGCCGTCGCCCGAACAGTCGAACGCCGCCGCGCCGCCGCCCACCATATACTGCCAGTCGCCGGCATAGACACCCGTCACTCCCGCCGTCGCGGTTTCCTCGGTAAACATCTGCGCCTGCGCGGGCAGCGCGTTCAGCAGCAGCGCGATCAGACCCTGCAGTTTCATGGCTCAGTTCCGTGTCCTGAGGGCAACGACATAGGCCCCGATGCAGCGCCCCTGCGCCAACCCAAGCGCGATGGCCGCCCGGAAATGGATGCCGCCATACAGCCGTGAGATCCCCGCCTCTTCCGCCGCCTGCCGGAAACTGGTGAAGCTGCGGGGAGGCAGCCCGTCAGGCTCCATCGTGTTGTCGTCAAAGGCAAAATCCTCGCCAAAGAGAGCGGTCAGCACCACGTCGGCAGTGCCCGACTGGGTCGAATGGCCGCTGGGAAATTCTG
>Ga0105047_10019181_pt1 | contig 10568 bp, 13 predicted proteins | sample MAT04_FD_78384 | JGI IMG/M metagenome (GOLD analysis project Ga0105047, IMG submission 78384) | Freshwater microbial communities from Lake Fryxell liftoff mats and glacier meltwater in Antarctica - MAT-04 (megahit assembly) | ecosystem: Environmental > Aquatic > Freshwater > Ice > Liftoff... | reverse complement strand
TTCAGGAAGCACTTCGGAATCCAGCATTCAAATTGACATTTCCAACCTCAGTAATGCAATATACGTAATTCAGTTTTTGAATATAAATTACGCTTGTAAATTTATTAAACAGTGATACCATCCTATATTATTGTTGGCTGTAGCCAATATCTGATTTTAATCACTTTTCAATCGAATCAACTTAAAATAGTAAATTTTGGCTGTTATAAAGGATACTGAAAGTTTTTAATCTAATAATCCTTCACCCATAATCCTAAATTATAACGGGATATTTATTCCTAATAATGAGTTGTAATCAAGAATTTGTGTACATTTTAGATGTTATGCAACATGCACATCGTATTGCCAAAAGTTGGGCTTATGGATTGCTATTAGGCGGAGGAATAACTTATAAACTTTATATCCTTAAGCAGCTTCGGTTTTATTTGAACGTTATAGGTAAGGTGGGCTAACATCATCCAAAGACAATTTATCGGTGGAGAAAAACAGCTATGTTACTATAAAAAAGGCAAACTTTGCGACACTCAGGTGACCGCTCAAACTGGCTTATAAAATTTAATACACACCGCACTTTTTCAGCAAATCCGGTTTGACTTACCCACATTGCACACATTTGCAATCCCGCTCTAAAGCAAACAACACGAGCAAAGTCTCAAAAGAGCTGAAATCTCCCACCCCAGCGCCAACATTTCGAATTAAAAGCCAAAATACCAACTTTAGGGTATTGTTTAGAATCATTCTAAATTGTTTCTTTGCGGTCGAATTATTTTAAAATATATTTGCTTTGAATACAAAAATAAATTTAGCTATTCTCACTTTTTTAACCTCTGCTCAGGTTTTATTAGCACAACAGGCTGACACGTCAAAAGTAGTTACTCTGAAAGAAATTCGGATAACAGATATAAATTCTAAAAATGAGATAGAGCGGTTACCTGAAATTCAGGGAACGATTATTTATTCAGGAAAAAAAAATGAAGTTATAAAAGTAAACACCCTTGATGCTGACCTTTCAACTAATAACCCACGACAAATATTTGGTAAAGTTCCGGGAGTAAGTATTTGGGAAAATGATGGTTCCGGAATTCAAATGGGAATATCTACAAGAGGATTAAGTCCAAACCGTTCTTGGGAATTTAATGTTCGTCAAAACGGTTATGATATTTCTTCAGAAGTGTTTGGTTACCCCGAATCTTATTTTAGCCCACCGATGGAATCTGTTAGCACTATTGAAGTGGTAAGAGGTGCGGCATCTTTGCAATATGGTCCTCAATTTGGAGGATTGCTGAATTATGTAATTAAAAAAGGAGATGCTAATAAACCTATTGTTTATGAAACACAGCAAACAACAGGTTCATATGGATTATTTAACTCTTACAACGCCATTGGAGGTACTTACAAAAAAGTTTCGTATTACGGATATTTTCATCATCGCAATGCTGATGGTTGGCGTGATAATAGCAGGTATAATATCAACACGGGTTATGCTTCCGTAAATTTTGCTGCAAGTAAAAAATTAAATATCGGATTACAATATACACGAATGGACTATCAAAGCCAACAGCCAGGCGGACTTACCGATTCTTTATTTGCAGAAAACCCTCGTCAGTCGTTGCGTTCACGCAACTGGTTAAGCACCCCTTGGAACGTTGCTGCTCTTACAGTTGACTATCAATTTAATGAAAATTCGAAATTGAGTGTAAAAATATTTGGTACCATTGCCGAGCGAAATAGTGTTGGTTTTACTAAAGGAATAAATGTTGCAGATACATTTAATATTACATTAAAATCATATAACCCACGTCAGGTTGACAGAGACTCGTATAATAATTTAGGAAGCGAAGTTCGATTTTTAAAAACGTATAATTTATTAAACCAAAAAAGTACACTTGCTATCGGTGCAAGAATTTACAAAGGAACAACTATCCGCAAGCAAATTGGCATTGGTACAACAGGAAATGATTTTGACCTTACTATAACCACATTAACAAATGGAAAAGAATGGGAAAGGGATTTAAGTTTTGGTACTGATAATTATGCTTTGTTTGCTGAAAATCTTTTTAAAATCGGAATGCGATTGAGTGTTACGCCCGGTGTACGATATGAAATTATTAATTCAACAGCAAAAGGATATATTAATTCTACATCAACCGGAAACATACAAGAAAATAAACTAGAAAGAAATGTTTTATTAGTAGGGTTGGGAGCAGAATTTCAGACAACATTAACAACAAATATTTATGCCAACTTTAGTCAATCATACCGTCCTGTAACTTATTCCGAGCTAACCCCTTCGGTAACAACCGATGTTATTGATCCAAATCTAAAAGATGCAAGCGGGTATAATATGGATTTTGGTTTCAGAGGAAAAATTAAAAATTTATTGAGTTTTGATATTGGCGGATTTTATCTGAACTATGATAACCGTATTGGAACCATTACGCAAAATAATCTTCCCTACCGAACCAACATCGGCACCTCCGTTAGTAAAGGCATAGAAAGTTTTGTTGAGATTGATCCCATCCGCATCTTCACAAATAACTCCAAAGTTGGATACATACGACTATTTGTTTCTTATGCTTATATAGATGCAGAATATACACAATGGAACAATCCGGCAATTGCCAACGACCCTGCCATTTCCATCGAAAATAATAGAGTTGAAAATGCTCCTCAAAATATTGGAAGATATGGAGCAACCTACAGAATTAAAAAATTTTCTGCAACATTTCAGCTAAATCAGGTTTCAGATGTATTTACTGATGCCGCTAATACTGAAATACCAAATGCGACCGCGACAATCGGAAAAATTTCAGGTTATACCGTAATGGATGTTTCTCTTACCTATTTATTCGGAGAAAAATACAACTTCAAAACAGGAGTAAATAATGTTGCTGATGAAAAATATGCTACACGCAGAGCCGGAGGTTATCCGGGTCCTGGACTAATGCCTGCAAATGGAAGAACATTTTATATAAGCATTGGTGCTAAGTTCTGATTGAACATAATAAAGCAGAACATTTACAATAGTTCTTAAACAAAAAAAGTGTATAAAATTGAAAACCCAAATGGCAAGCACATTTGCACCTGATAAAAGGATTTAAATATTTATTTTCGCTTTCTCTTGTTACTAATTTGTAGTTTTTAATTGCAATCGGTTGTAGGCACATAAATTTTAAATATTTTTTCTGATTATAGAAATATAATTTTAAAAACACTATGCCAGATAATGCCTGCCGCCTGTCTGCTGTAAATCATCAATAAAGCCTACATGCTTTAAATCAATATGGTCTAAAAAGATCGCTATCACCCGAACAATATTATCCTGTTCTATTGCCTGCTCCAAACTTAAAAACACAGGTTAATATCGGTTTGAATTTGCAATAATTTCCATATAATACAAATGTACTTTGCCATGTTTAATTATTTTGTTATTTTTATAGGCTTGATAACATCGGAGTGTGAGGTGAAGGAGTAAAATTTCGCACTCAGGCATTGCAACAATTTTTAATTACATTTGACAATGAACATCTTAGGTATATACAAAGCAGACAATTCAGACGATATTTATTTTTATCGACCAAGTTTGCGGACAATAAATACAACTGACAAATTTGAAATCAAAAGAGACGGAGAAAATTTAAGAGTTAAAAACGAGAATGTTAACTGTCTTTTCGGTAATCTGACCTTTGAGGACTTTGACAGGTTGTACAATGACTTTTTTAAAAACTTAAATCTTGATTTTGATCCGGTAAAGGTTGACAACAAAAGCTACTTCTTAACCGAAAAAGAAAAAGAAAAATTGACCGATAAAATAATTACAAGCTGGATTTACTATTATACAATAAATAACCTAACAGTAAAAGTCAAACGTTCAGATTTTGCACATCCATACATAGTGGACTATGTTCTATCTCTTCTTGACAAGAAATGTGGTGTCGACACGTTTGGAGCCCTAACATTAAGTGCAAAAATATTAAGGCAGGAAGAAACTGAATACAAAACGACTGTAAAAGGAAGAAGACAATACATTGATCGTTAAGGTTCAGAAATTTTGCTACACCCCAACAAGTAATTGGAAATGACAGAAATTGTAAACAGAATTGGAGTAGGAATTGACGGACTAACCACGGCATTAACTTTGAAACAAAAACGACTACGTGTAAATATTTACGAAAGTCCGACAGGAATAAAAGCTGTAGGTGCAGCTTTTAGTTTAGCCAATAACGCAATGCCTTTGGAATTTGGGTCAGAAATACCATTATGAAACTAATACCTAAATCTGCAAACAAAAAACAAATGGATAGATTTTTTAACTTGGAATAATTATGACAACAATAGTAGGGTTAATACTTTCCCTGATTTTATTATCAACTACGATTTGGTGCTACTTCCATTGCTTATTCCGGGTTTAATTGGGCTTATGATAAGAATTAATGAAGTAGATAATACTTATTTTAAACCATTTGTTTTCCTATCGAATAAAAGATTTGTACATCTAATTATTTTTATTAATAATCCCTTTGCATTGAGGCCAGATGAACTTGCGCTCTAAATCACCAATAATAAAATCTATATCCTTTAAATCAATACGTTCCACAAAAGTCTCTTTCACGCAGGCATTAATAAACCCTATAGCTTCAGTGCTAACCTTAAAGCGGCGAGCATTTAATAAACATTTTTTTCGGATAAGCAGCGTTTGTTATCCTTTGCAAAATAAAAAGAGACGCAGACCCAATAATCCAACCAAAGCTATTGCCTTATTTTTTTTTGTCCAACCCATCAATACTAATCTCCGCTGTGAAGGGAAAATAGTGGTGGATGATGTCACATTTCCCTTTATTGAGTAATACTTTCCCCATACAATTATAGGCGAATATAAATAGTTGTGTAAGTAGAAGAATTGCAAATTTCTGATTATCAATTGAATGCGATTCAATTTTCTCAATTATTTTGCATTAGCTATGTCTCACTTTTGTGGCGTAATTTTTTTACATATAATTTGAATTTAGGAAATATGAAAGAAAATAAAAGCCAGCAATTAGAAAAGTTTGTGGAGATGGTAAAAGATGTTCGCATCTGTATGTTTATCACTAATGAAAAAGATGATGAAAATATTTCAGGCAGGCCCATGGCTATAAGTAAAATTGAAGACGATGGAACGATGTGGTTTTTTACAAAGGCATCATCAACCAAATCAGATGAAATTGAAATGAGTAAAAAAGTGTCTATTGCCATCGCTAACGAAAGCAGTCAAAACTATTTAATGGTACACGGCGCAGCAATATTAGTAAACGACAAAAATAAAATGGAAGAGTTGTGGAATTCTATAATGACTGCTTGGTTTCCGCTTGGTTTAGAAGACCCTGATATGACACTTATTAAAGTTACACCCACGGAAGTCAACTATTGGGATAGTAATTCAAGTAAAATGGTTGTGCTTTTTAACATGCTTAAAGCAATTGTTACAGGAAAAGAATATTCCGAAGGCGAACACGGAACAATTAATTTATAAATAGTCAATTCATAAATAAAATATTTAAATGAAAAGTTTAGAAAATAAAATAGCTATTGTTACCGGGGCAGGCTCTGGCATTGGTAGAGCAGTTGCATTGGTGTATGCTTCGGAAAAAGCAAAAGTGGTGGTATGCGACATAGACGAAAAAGGCGGCAAGGAAACTGTTTTGCAAATTATTAATAATGGTGGCGATGCCATGTTTATAGTAGCAGATACATCAAAACCTGATGACCATAAATCATTAGTAGAGCAAACGGTAAAGCATTTTGGTGGTTTGCATATTGTATGCAACAATGCAGGTATTGGCGGAGAAATAGCTCCTACTGGCGATTATTCTATTGAGAGTTGGGATAAAGTAATTGGCATCAATCTTTCTGGTGTGTTTTATGGTATGCACTTTCAAATTCCTGCAATGATAAAATCAGGCGGTGGCAGCATTGTAAACATGGCTTCCATTTTAGGAATGGTGGGAACAAAATATTCTCCTGCTTATGTTGCTTCAAAACATGGTGTGGTAGGGTTAACCAAAACGGCTGCATTAGATTATGCTGATAAAAATATCCGCATCAATGCAGTAGGCCCCGGTTACATAGTAACTCCTTTGCTTACTAATACCCTAGATGAAGCTACTATGAAAACATTGGCTGCACTTCATCCTATTGGCAGGTTAGGTACTGCAGAGGAGGTGGCCGCATTAGTTCTCTGGTTAAGTTCTTCTTTATCATCTTTTGTAACAGGTTCTTACTATACTATTGATGGTGGTTATACCGCTCAGTAATTTAATTTGTAAAATATAACATGAAAGGCTATTCTCAACTTGTATCACTTTTACTCTATTCCTGGATTGCCTCAAAATTTAATTGATTATCTTTCGAACCATCCTTGAAACCTTGCTGATATGAGGTGTTGATATAATATTTATGAAAAATGAAATAATGCATTCAACAAAAGCACAAAAAGCTGTACGCATTATCCTCGGTTTCTTTCTTGTTTTCGCAGGCGTGAGTCATCTTAATTCTATGCGTGAAGAATTTTTAGCGCTGGTACCAGATTGGTTGCCTATGCAACCGGATATAGTTGTTCTTTTATCGGGGGCGATTGAAATACTTTTAGGAGCTTCCTTGCTTTTTTTACCAAAACTGCGCACTTCTGTTGGTTGGATAGTTGCCCTTTTTTTCGTTGCAGTTTTTCCGGGAAATATTGCTCAATTAGTAAACCACAAAGATGCTTTTGGTTTAAACTCCGATTTGCTTCGCTGGATCAGGTTGCCATTTCAACCCCTTTTAATTGTATTAGTACTATGGAGCACAGGTGCTTGGGAAAAATGGAGAAATAAAATAAGATTAAAAAAGCAATTTCATGAATATTTACAACAATAAGGCGTTTTTGAAAAATAATTTGAAAATAATAAATTCAAATCAATATTAAAAGAAATAAAATGGAAAATCCCACAATTGAATCAAAACCCAATAAAATTATAAAATTAATATTCAGTTTAGTTCTTCCGCTTCTTGTTGGTGGTGCTTCGGGTTATTTAGTAAGAAATCAAATGAGTGGAGGCTGGTTTAATACATTGGCAAAACCGGCTTTCAATCCACCAGGTTATTTGTTTGGACCTGTTTGGACAGCTTTGTACATTCTCATGGGAGTTTCCATGTTTCTGATATGGAACTCACCTAAAACAGAACTCCGCAAAAAAGCGCTTATCATTTTTGCTGTTCAATTATTTTTTAATTTTTGGTGGAGCATTTTATTTTTCTCCTTACACACAATTTTACTATCAGTAATTGACATCGTTTTGATGTGGTTTTTAATTATCTTCATGATAACACTTTTCAAAAAAATAAAACCAGTTGCGGCCTATTTGCAAATTCCTTATTTGCTTTGGGTAACATTCGCAACGGTTCTCAACATTTCTATTTATTTCTTAAATAGATAACGTAAAGATTATATTGAAAATGTGAGTAAATATTTGCACTGAAATATTAATCTGATCGAAATAATTACACATAACCCAGGTGAAACAAAAAAACAAAACAGTTTTTTGGGCATTGGCGTTACATGATTTAAATTGGAGTTTCATTCCGATTCAACCTTTAATTACAAATATCTTCACAAGAACCTACTTTTTTTACCTACGCTTATTTTGAGAAAATATTTGCCAATGTGGGGAAATTCGAGGAAAAAAATCTCCAAACATATTTATCATTTAAAGTGCTTCTTATATATAAATGTTATATAATAATTTCGGCATAATTATTTGGACAAATAAATTATCTAACCAATTATTTCCGGTTGAATTATTAAAATATCAATTAAAACATTTTTTATGACAGAAATTAAAATTGAAAAGAAAAAACCGATATGGCCTTGGATTTTATTAGTAATTGCCTTGCTGGCTATTGCCTGGTACTTCTTTTTTCGCAACGATAAAATTGAGCCGGTAGAAACAGAAGAAACAGCCAGTAAAAGTACTCTTATAGACGTACATGAAAACAACAGCACCGTGGCAGCTTATGTTGCTTTTATTAATTCCGACACAAATAAAATGACACTGGATCATTCATACACCAGTGAAGCATTATCAAAACTTACTGCTGCAGTAGATGCTATGGCGACCGAAACCGGCTTCGATGTAAAAGAAGACATAAACAGGGCAAAACAGCTTGCGGATGAAATAAAAAGAGACCCCATATCAACGAACCATGGTGATAAAATAAGGAGCGCGGCTGATGTGTTAAGCACTTCCTTACAAAATATGCAACAAGCAAAATATCCGGAGTTGAGCTCTGAAGGTGCTGATGTAAAAAGTGCAGCCTCCGCAATTAACCCTGAAACATTAACTCTTGACCAGCGGGATGCTGTTAAATCTTTTTTCAGAAAGGCTGCAGACCTGCTTAATAAAATGAATTAATTAACTGAATTTAAAATTTACAACTATGGAAGGTAAAAATAAAAACCTGTATTATTTACACGAGTTATCAAATTATAAAGTAGCAGATCAGTATTCTGATGTGAGCGATTGGGAGGTAATAGATGCAAACCAAAGAACCATTGGTAAAGTTGATGGACTTCTCGTAAACAAAGATGCAGAACGTGTAGTTTATCTAGATGTAGAGGTTGATACATCCTTAATCGAAGCCGGTCACGAAATCTATGCTACTCCTGCAAATAAAGGTGTGCATGAATTTTTGAATGAGGAAGGAGAAAACCACCTGATTATACCAATTGGCATGGTAACGCTTGATGAAAACAATAAAAAAGTGCATACTAATCAAATAGATTATACAACTTTTGCAAAAACAAAAAGATTTAAAAAAGGAGTTGAACTAGAAAGGTCTTATGAGCTAATGGTATTACCTCATTATTTCCCTGATAATAAATTTGATGAAGAAAGTGATTCAGATAACCAGTTTTATAATCGTAAAGAATTTAATAAAGATTAAAGGAAAATTAGAAGCCTTAACTTTAAAATCTAAAAACTCAGGAAACAACATAACAGCAAATGAAGGGCTAAGTAGTTTTGTAGGAAGCATTATTGATTAACCATTAAAAGATTTCACAATCATATCACTAGGGTAGAAGTGCAGTTAAACAACGAAAAGGCCAACAAAAGCGGTATTAACGATAAACGATATATGCTCGAAGCCTGCTTTGAAGGAATGAAGCCTGTTGCAGTTACTGCTCATGGCAATACAAAGATGAAGTGATCCGCACCGTTGCATGACTTTCATATAAGAAGCTTTCTTTTTTACCTCGTCCTTCCTGCTTAACAAACTCAGAAGAATGCTGCAAAATGGCAGCATAGATTATTTTACTAGAGTCAGTCAGGTGTAATGCCTGCTTTTTTTTTCATTTATAAAATACTAGAATGGAACAGAATAAAAATATGCAAAGCATGAGCTACAAAAAATTTATTGTAATGCTGTCTATTTCTTTTTTGATCATGTACTTCGTAATGTTTCTGAATATTGACAATTTAGACCACTATTATACAAGTGCCACAAGAATTTATATGGCGTTGCTTATGGTTGCTCCAATGGCTGTTGTTATGATGCTAATGATGGGTAAAATGTATCCAAACAAAAAATACAACACCTCCATCATCATCGGAAGCATTGTTGTTTTTGGGATTGTTCTTACGGCTTTGCGGACACAAACACCTGTGAGTGATGTTCAATACATAAAGGCGATGATACCACATCATTCATCAGCTATATTGGTTAGTAAACATGCAAACATCAAAGATCCTGAAGTAAAACAGCTAACAGAGCAGATCATAAAATCACAAGAAAAGGAAATTGCAGAGATGAAAGCTATATTGGAAAGAATGAAAAATCAATAGTTGACGATTGAGGTGTCAATTACTTTTCTTATTATTAGCACCCGAATAAGTCAAGTCGGGCACCTGGGGCAGGATACAAAGCCAACTTACATGAAAGAGCAACTAATTAACGAAAGAAAAAAACTACTTACTTCAATAGAAAAACTTTTAGAAGGTCCAATGATTTTCTTAGGCTTCGTATGGCTGGCCCTTTTGGTGATAGAATTGATATGGGGCTTGAATAAACCACTTGAATATGCAAGCTTAACAATCTGGATTATTTTTATTATTGATTTTCTTATTAAACTTATTTTAGCACCAACTAAAGGTGATTTTTTTAGAAAAAACTGGTTAACAGCTATCTCTCTTATTATTCCTGCTTTAAGGATATTTCGTATTTTTAGGTTTATTCGTTTACTGCGAGGCTTAAGAGGCCTCAGTCTCGTCCGAATTGTTTCTTCTTTAAACAGAAGTATGAAAAGCCTGGGTGCAACCATGAAACGGAGGGCCTTTGGTTATGTTTTTGGGATTACTCTTATAGTAACTTTTGCGGGTGCAGCCGGTATGTATGCGCTAGAAAATCCAAATGCAGGTTTTGATAGTTACGGTATGGCTTTATGGTGGACTGCCATGCGGGTTATAACAGCAGGTAATGAATTTAATCCTTCCACGCCTGAAGGACGTGGACTTGCATTTTTAATAGCAGTTTTTGGGTATACTATTTTTGGT
>Ga0105047_10019179_pt1 | contig 10570 bp, 10 predicted proteins | sample MAT04_FD_78384 | JGI IMG/M metagenome (GOLD analysis project Ga0105047, IMG submission 78384) | Freshwater microbial communities from Lake Fryxell liftoff mats and glacier meltwater in Antarctica - MAT-04 (megahit assembly) | ecosystem: Environmental > Aquatic > Freshwater > Ice > Liftoff... | reverse complement strand
CTTATCGGCGACGAGTTGCTCGTATGCTTACGATACGAATGCAAGCATGTGTTTTTCCGAGACTGCACTGATGGCAGACAAGAAAGGCAGTCTTCAGAACTCCGACAATCACGGCCCTAATGCCGGACAGAATGTGTTGTTTGTAACAGGCGAAGTGGAGTTTCGTGCAACACCGGAAATATGGAGGATGCAGAACGGTAAGATGCAGGTTTCCGATCCTGATATGTACGCTCAAAAACCACCGTCACTGAATGGCGGAAAGAGCTGGCTTCGCCAGTAGCTCACTCGCGTTCTTCCGTCCGCACTTGTCTTTTCCCAACACTCTTTCATGATGCCTCGTGCTCCTTCATTCACTTTTTATGAACAGGAAACTTGCGCGATGGCAGAGAATGCTGAAAAGCTGGAACGGATGCGGGTCGAGGCGCTCGACGCGATTCTGGGGGTGCCTTTTAAGGTGCTCGACGACGGCTTCGTGCGCGTGGTCGATTACATGGGCTCGGACGAATCCATCGTGCAGGCGGCGCGCGTCTCGTATGGCAAGGGCACCAAGAAAGTCAGCGAGGACCGCGGGCTGATCCGTTACCTGCTGCGCCATCGCCACACCACGCCATTTGAAATGTGCGAGATCAAGTTCCACGTGCGCGTGCCGATGGACTGCTGGCGGCAGTGGATCCGGCACCGCATGGCCAACGTCAATGAGTACTCGACGCGCTATTCGATCGCCATTGATGGCACGCAGAAGACGCCCGCCGATAAATGGCGTGTGCAGTCCGCCGACAGCAAACAGGGCAGCGCCGGCTACGCCGATGCAAAGCTCGGCGCCGAGCTTTCGCGCAAAGAAGTGGAACTGCAGAATCACGCGCGCAAGGCGTATGAAGAGCGGCTCGCCGCGAATATCGCTCGCGAACAGGCCCGCAAGGATCTGCCGCTTTCGACGTATACGGAAGCGTACTGGAAGTGCGACCTGCATAATCTGCTCCACTTTCTGGCGCTGCGCATGGACGCGCACGCGCAGGAGGAGATTCGCGATTACGCTAGTGTGATCGGCAACGAGATCGTGGCCAAGTGGTGCCCGATTGCGTGGGAGGCGTTCAAGGATTACCGCTTCAATTCGTGGTCGCTCTCGCGGCTGGAAGTTGAGATCATCAAGGCCATCGGCAGCGGCAAGAAAGAAAAGGCAGTCACGGTCGCCCAGGAGTTCGGCTGGCTGGAACGCGGCGAAAAAGGATTTAAGAAGCACCGCGAACGCGGAGAGCTCGAAGCGAAACTGAAGACGATGGGCCTGCCGATTCCCTGGCGGGAGTGATGCGTGCTTTATCGTGCTATGAAGGAAGATGTTGATGGAATGCCATTAACAGGAGCAACTTCTCGAACGCTGGGCGCGCGGCCGGATGTGGATATTCCAATTTCTGCCGCCCATGTGGTTCCCGCGTCGGGCGGAATGTCAGTTTGTCCAGCAAGCCCCGATCTATTGCCAAGGCATCGCAGACCGGAGCAGTTTGACGGAACTGGGCTGGATCCTGTATGGCAGATATCTGAAGAACGCTTGGGCAATTTCCTTGTATATCGACCCGATCCCACAAATCCGACCGCTCATGGATTTATTGAACCAGCGACACGGATGTTGTATATTGATTACGACCGTGCCTTAAGTAGCACGCGAACATTGTGGACAAGAATATGAAACAGAAAGTAGCAATAGATTTGACCGAGCGACTTCTGGGCGCTTTCAACGCGCAAATTCCATTGCAGGCGCTTCGAGCAGAACTCATTCAGCTTCGCACGGAAGGTCATGAAAAAGAAGTTTTGCTTACTACGCTCGAGAAATGCCGGACGCATCTGCAGCAAACCAATCGTGAAAACGATGAAGACACCGTTCTAGAGGCGATGGATTATCTGGTTGGCTGGTGCAGTCCGCATATGGAAATTTCCTGAATACCCTGCACTTTTAATTTCTCATCCCAGCTTCATTTTTTCGCGCAGCGAGTTAAAGAGTTCGATGCGCTCCGGCGGGGCCACGGCGCCGCCGAAGTTGACGAAGACTTTGAACGCCGAATGGCCATCCTTGTCGAAGAACTGGAAGCTGAGAGTGTTCACGCCGTCCATGTGGCCGGGTTTTTCCACGGCGAAGACTGCGCCGAGTTGCCCGAAACGGATGTGCATGTCGAGCGAGGCGGTCTGTACGTTGAAAAACTGGCCGTGCGTGCTGAAGTTTCCGAACTGCCCGAAGGCTTCGAGCGTGACGGCGCCGTTGCTGCAAATGACGTGAATTTTGGCGAAGCCTTCGAAGGCGCGGATCAGTTCCTCCCAGCGCAGGAGATCGAGTTCGACAATTTGGTTTCTAGGCATGCAGCGGATGATTTCCAGTTCGGCGACGCCAAGCTGCTTTGCCAGCACCAGCGTGAGCTGACGCGGGTTGTCGCGGACGGCGGTGCGAATGCGTTCGAGCATGTCAGCGGGAAGAGGCGTAGCTTGCATGATTTGAATTCCTTATTATTTGATTGTTGAACACGGCAAACCAATGCGGGCGCCGTATGAAATAGTTTATCGCGGGATCTCAGTGACTCAAGCGTTCGCGAAGCCATTCGGTGGGAATCACGCCGCTGATGCGAATTTCGCTGAAGACGATGCCTTCGGCCAGTGTCTGCACCCAGAGCGTGGGCGTAGTGAGTGCTTTTTCGCGCGGCAGCGGCAGCAGGGATGTGCGCGCCGCGTTCGACGAGAGCTGAACGGCCAGACCATTGGGCTCGCGGGTTACGTTGAGCCGCAGTTTATCGTTGGCGGTGTTGACGCGCGCCGGGACGGAGTCGCCGCGAACGGCCAGGTTCTTTTCGCGAATACGCAGCGTGGCTTCGCGGCCGACATCGACGCTGACGCCGCCGTCGCTGGTTTCCAGAACGCCGAATGCAAAGGGCGCATCGCGCTGCGAATCGCGATCCAGGCTGAGTTCGATGGAGAGCGGCGCGCAGAATGGAACCACATGGCGCAGGCGAGCGCCAGCGGGCATGCTGAGCGCGCCCGAGGGTCGATCCGCCGCCGAGGACGCCGGCTCGCACTGCCAATCCAGAGACGTGAATCTCTGGTTGGCGCGGCTGTAGCTGATTTCGACTTCAACGCCGCCATCGCGCCGGCCGCACACTTTTCCTCCGGCGCCGAAAAGCGTGGTCATTTCGCTGTCGATGAGCAGGTCCAGGCGCCACGCGGGAATGCGCGCGTCGGCCACCGGCACGGTTTTCAAGGCAGGCGATAGGCTCGAGAATGTGGCGCGCTGTCCTTCCTGAACAACACCCAGCGCGCGGCCATGGCGATCGGATATCTGGCAGCTTCCGTCAAGCACCAGCACTTCCGCCGCAAAATCCTTCTGGTGCCGGTCGACGCGCACGTACACATGCGCGCCTGAGCCCAGCAGCAGTCGTCCGCATTCGGTGCGAATGTCACAGTTGCTGGCCGATGGATCGCCATCGTTGTCCAGGCTGGCGCGGCGAATTCCCATCTCACCGCTCTCGAGCACCACAGTGACTTTGTCTTCGACCATTCCGCGGAAAGTCACGTGCGATGACGGGCCCAGGAAGACGTCGATATCGTCATTGAGGTCGAAGCGCGCGCGGCCATCTTTCGTTGTCGAGAAGGCGTTGCCTGTCAGCACGGGCTTGCCGGGATCGACGGCAGTGTGCGGCTCGCCTTCCTTCTGATAAAATTGATCCACGTGGCCGGAGGTTGCCGTCAGCGTTCCCAGCGGCGTGTGCAGCGCGTTGTTTTTCGACGTCGGATAAAACAGGATCACAGCCAGAGCGAAAATGCCGCCGGCGACGAGCACAATCAGGGTAGCGGCGAGCGGGCGGCCGATGGGCGGCAGCGGCTTGGCCATCACCTGGCTCATGCGGTTGGCGCGGCGGGCTTCCAGTTTCAGGCGTTTATCGGGCGGAAGTTTTTCGACAATGCTGGCCAGTTCCACCAGCGCCGTCTGCTGCACGCCCGCGCGAAAAGTCTCGCTTCCTTTAATCGCCTTCATGCTGGGAATGGCTTCGAGCGCCTTGCCGGTTCCCTTCAGCTCGCGGTACTTGCCCAGGCAATGTCCGCACATGTTCAGGTGCTCTTGAACAAGAACGGCTTCGCGCTCTGGAAGTTCATCCAGCAGGAAGTCGGCAAGGCGTTCGTTGCAGTCTGGGCAGTCCATATGGCTGCTAAACGTCCAGGTATCTAAGGTCGCGGCTCGCACACTTAAGAATACACCACGCGGAAAAGATTCGGACGAATAACCAACAGGCGCGTTGAAAATTTCAACGCGCCTGCGACGTAAATTATATCAGATAAAGTTTAGAGGTAGTCTTTGATGGAGCGGCGCAGGCGTTCGAGGGCGGAATATATTCGGGCGCGGACGGTGCTGATGGGCACGCCGACGACTTCGGATATCTCGCGATACTTCAAACCCTGGAAGCGGTTGAGAATCAAAATTTCGCGTTCGAGTTCCGGCAGTGACTGCAGGGCCTGCTCGATCTTCTGGTTCATCTCGCGGCTGACCATCTTCTCCAACGGGTCGACGCTCTCTGTTTCCAGGAAGTCTCCGATGCGCGCGGAGTGATCCGAGTTGCCACGATCGGAGCGGTCGACGTTTTCTTCAATGGAAACTGTGGGGTGCCTCGATCGCCAGCGCAGTTCGTTTTTGCAGAGATTGCGGACGATGGTGTAGAACCACGTCGTGAAGCTGCGCGGATACTGGTAGCTCTTGGCGTCTTTGAAAATGCGCAGGAAAGCTTCCTGACCGAGCGCTTCGGTGCGGCTCTGGTCGCCGATCAGGCGGTGAATAAAGGAGAGGGCCTGGCCTTCGTAGCGCTGGAAGAGGGCTTCGAATGCGCCTTCGTCGCCTTCCTGACAGAGCTTCATCAAGTTCTCGTCGGACATGGACTCCACGTCGAGGAACGCATCGACTGTCGGAAGCTCATCAATATATGCAGTAGGCGGAGGTACGGGCTTGACTATCAGGACAGGTGGTTCTTTGCGCGGCGGCGCGGCGTTGTAATTTTGTTCGCGGATCACAGCGACAACTTGCGTCGCCAATCGCGAAGAGGTTGTTTTGCTCGAGCGAACTCGGCTTCTGGCGAGTGTTTGTACTGGCACGGTAGCGCCCCCAAACTGCTTCGACTATTCAAATTTTTCTACTGCAACAATGGTGTCTGCTGCAACAAGGTGGGGCGAGTCTAGCGCGCCCCCGGCAGACTGACAAACTCAGATTCTAATATGACGAATCCAAGACTCCGATTACTGCGTCGATCACCGTTATCAAAACAAAACATGCGGCTTGCGGTCACACCACAAAATCATTTTTTTTGAAAACTTTTGCACACGCGCATTTTGATGTTTTCAGTAAGCAATTTCGGAACGTTTTATAATCTCTCCCAGTGGCACGCCCGCCCGTGGCCGTTCCGTCGTACTTGATTCTGACGTCCCGATGGTCGAGTCATTCATATTGGATTATGATTAAAAAAATCGGTTCATGGTTGATTGGTTATGGGTGGACTGGTTTCGAAGACCAGTCCACCCATTAAGCAGTAACCAAACCATTGAGTCGATTTTACTTGTGCGCTTTTTCAGCGGGCAGAACGTTGTCGGCCTGCATGCTTAGCGTCTTGAATTCGCTGCGCTGCGCTTCGGAAAACAGATTCTGCATCTCTTTCAGATCGCGCAACGCGCTGGCGGCGCGCAGCTCGTTCTTCGCCGCGATCAGCGCCTTCAGGCGTTGCAGTTTGACGGGAACGGCGTCGGCGCCGTTGTGCGTCTGAAGGTACTCGTCGTACTTTTCGACGGCCTGCGCTGCGTTGCCGCTCTGCAGTGCGGCGTCGGCTTTCTCGAGTTGCTCGCCTGTCAGCGATTTGTCGATGCGAGCCGCGGCCGGATTGTTCTCGGCGTTGTCGCGCGGATAGAGCAGCCAGAACTCTGCAGCCGCCTCTTTTGCCTTCTCAAGCGCCCCGGCTTTCGTGTGCATTGCCACGATGGCAGCCAGCGCGGCCTGCTTCAATCCGTCGAGATGCTGACGGGAGACTGTCGATGTTCCGGCCATCGGCACGGCCAGCACTTCCTGCAGCGCCTCGATCGCTTTTTCTTTCTGGCCCGAGAGACTCAGCAGCAGTCCTTCCGACAGGCGCGCCGACGTCGAATCGACCGAGCGGCCCAGTTCGCCGCGCAGCATGCCCAGCTCGCGCAGCGTCGCGGCCATCTCGTTCTTGTCGCCGCCAACGCCCGATGCAACCAGCCAGTATCCGGCCAGTGCGCGGTTGTACTGCGCCAGCAACTGTGTCTGAGCGCGCGGCGAGAGATCCTTCAACATCGTTCCACTTCCAGCCGAAAGTTCACGCGCCCAATCGGGCAGCGGAGCAGGCCCGGCAGTGACGTTTTCAGTCTTCAACGCTTCTTCAAAGGCCACGCGCGCCGCTTCAAACGCTATCTGCGCCGCGCTCTTTGCCGCAGGCTCTGCCAGAGCCAGCGTCAGCAGCGTGCGGCCGCGTTCCATATGGGCGAGACCTTCGAGCATGCGCCCGGACGGGCGGCGCAGGTCATCGGCCGCGAATGCTTCGCAGGCCACGCGCAACGCTTCTTGCGCCGCACCAAGTTTTTCGGCGCGCACTTTCAAATCTGCAGTCTTCATTGCCTGCTGCAACTGTACGAGTGCTTCGGCCGCCGCGGGCGCATTCTTGCCCATGCCCAGCGCGTTATTCAGTGCGTTGAAATCCGGCGCGTCGAGCAACCCGAGCAGCGCGCGATCGGGCGCCGAAACGCCGTCCAGCGTGTGCAGGCTTCCCGGCCGGCGCGTCTCGAGCACATGCGCGGCGCCCAGGTCGACGCGGGCGATCGAGCGGCTCTGTCCATTCAAGGTGACGCGGTAGCCTTTTTCGACGGCCACTCCCGCGGGATTCTTTTCGTTGCCGACATAGATGGTGCCGCTCAAAACGGTGATCACCGCGACCGGCTTCTCAATGCTTTTCGTCGAGCGGCTCTCGATCAGGCTCAGACCGCGCGGCTCGATCGCCTGCGACGGCGAAGGAAGCCAGATATCGACCACTGCGTCGGGCATGCTGCGCACAATTCCCTGCGCCACATCCACGGTCATCTCGCGATTTGCCGAGAGACCCATGCGCCCGCTCTCCAGCCGTACCTGCGGCGTGGGGCGGCTGTTCTCAATGCTGATGCGGCTGTTCTCGTCAAGATCGAGGAACGTCTGGGGACCCACCTGCAGACGCACGAACTGACCCTGCGTCGTACTCACCTGGTCGCCTTCGTAAAGACGACTGTCGCGCGCCAGCGGCCGTCGGTCGCCTGTAGGCGTGACGAGCGTGGCGGCTGTTCCGGAGACGGCTGTGCCGACCGGTTCGCGCGGCTTTATTAAGTAGACACACAAAAGTAGAGAGGCCGCCAGTCCCACGCTTCCCAAAACCAGGCGGCGGACGCGGCTGTTGCGCAGAATGTGTACACGGGAACGCTCTTCGGAGTGCAGCGTGGCAATGACTTTGTCGCCGAGCCGGTGCGAAGGCTGACTGACATTTTCCAGAGCGTCGTGAATGAGGCGATCTTCTTCGCGCAGAGCATCGAGGCGGCGGCGGGCTGCTGCATTGCTGCGCAGCATCTCCTCTACGTCCAGCCGCTCCGTTTCGTTCAGGCGGCCATCGAGGTATCGCTGCAACTGCAGCTCATCGATCTCATCCGCTGAGCCGCGCGCTATAAGGTTGTTTGTTTCGTGATTCATAATCTACTCTGATAACGCAATCCGAATTCCAAACTTGCATTTTTTTCCCTCTCCCCTTGAGGGAGAGGGTCGACGTGAGCGTAGCGAACGCGGGGTGAGGGGTAAAACGCGTCCTAATCTGCAACCGCAGCACTCACCCTCAGGCTAACTCCCATCAATCTTCCTTACCCGCCGTTCTTCGTGCCCCTTTGTGTCTTGGTGCCTTAGTGGTAAATCCGTTTAAAACTTTTTCTCAGCCGTGCCGTTCCAGTTTCTCTCGCAGCATCTTCTTCGCGCGGTGGATGCGGGTTTCTATCGTCGAGACCGGCAGTTCGAGCACCTCGGCGATCTTTTCGTAACTCATCTCTTCCTGGTAGCGCAGTATCAAAACTTCACGGTACTTTTCTTCGAGCGACTGTATGCACTCTTTCACCTGATTGGCCTGCACACGGTGCTCGTACACATCTTCAGGCCGCAGTGCCTTCGTATCGGCGGTGCGTTCCATCTCTTCTTCTTCAACCCCGCGCGGCTTCTTTTTGCGCAGAGTGTCGATCGCGAGATTACGGGCGATGCGAAAACACCACTTCACATACCCGCCGGCACTTTCAGGCTCGACCTGAGACCACGTCCGGTACGCCTGAAGCAACGCGTCCTGAGTAATGTCCTCCGCGTCTTCCCGGTTACCTACAATGTGCAAGACATACGTGAAAATACCGTCCTGATGTTCACGCACGAACTGCGCATATTGGCGCAAACCAGCTTGCCGCGAGTCCTCAGTCTCGTCACCTGGGTTCTGTAAGATGCTCAATCCGCTCTCAAGGCTGATCGGCACTCGTGCAAGCCTCCACACATGCATAACGGCATGCGGCCCGGAAACTTGCACGGAATGCGCGAAAATTTAAATGTTATAAGCATCCCCATATTAACGCTTTATGCGACAACCGCATGGTCAGAAATAAGTAGCTCGCGAAAGGATCAGAGCCCCCGAAATAAAGTGCACATCACGCACCCTGCCCGACCCGCTCCGCGCTCTCCTATAAAGGAGCACGTTTCGAGCAAAGCCTGTCCAAAACTGCACATGTTGAGGTTCTCCCCCGCCAGCGCGCTCCGGAAAACACTGCGCGGCGATGTGCTCCAGGAAGTAAACGAATATCTGCCGGAGAGTATCCCGCTGCTGATCCATGCATAATATTATTGGCGTTGCCAGGAATAAGTCGCATTGAAGAAAGACGCTCAGGCTGTAAACTCTATTAATGGCGCGATGGGTACGCGGTGTGCCCCTCACCCTCTCCGTTAATCGCAAGTCGTTCTCTACTATGATTAATTACCGGGCCTTTCAGGAGGTCGATCCATGGCGTTCCACCGTCTTTTAGCTGCCATTGTGCTGTCCCTTGCAGTCGGAATTGCCATTGCGGCCGAGGGGACAGTGGAGAAGTGGGATCGCGACGCCGGCAAGTCTGCTCCTGGGCTGCTGGCGGCCGGCTGGCTCGGCACACCCGTCTCGCTCGACGCTGTGAAGGGCAACACCGTCGTGCTTGCCTTTTGGAACATCGATGTGCCGTGGTGTTGAGATGGCCCCGGTCCTATCCTAGCCGGTCTGGCCAAGGACTACAACCAATACCGCAAGGGTCGCAACATCACCTTTGTCGGTATCTGCACGTCTTCCGTGGCGAGCGTCAAGACGATGGCAAGCCAGGTGAAGCGCTTCAAGCTTGAACCCTATGCCAACATGCTGGACGCCGGCGGCGCAACGGCAGCGGCCTATAATCTGCCCCGCAACTGCAACTTCCAGCTCGTGGTGATCGATGGCGGCGGCAAAATCGCATACGGTGCCGGTAGTGAATTCTACTACATGTCCGAGCCGAAAATTCACGCTATGCAAATCGAGAAGTCCCTCAGAGAATATCCGGAAGGAATTCTGGGTGCCGCGATCCCGGTTCCGCCGGACATGGCGCAGGCCGCGCACCTCTTCGATCTGCAGCAGTTCGGCCTGCTTGAGCAGGAACTGACGCGCGCCTTGCAGGAACCCGCCAGCGCTGAAAATACGCGTTTCGCCGATTCCCTTCGCGCCCGCCAGGCCGACCAGCGCCGCACACGCTTGCGGCAAATCCAGAGCCTGGCTGACGAGCAGCCTGTTCAGGCTTATCGTGAAGCTCTCTCTTTTGTCGAAGCGTCTCCCAAGGCGGAGGAGCTTGACGCCGTCAGCGCGGTGGCCGCCAGGCTGATCGCCGACCCGAAAGTGAAACGGGAGATCGACGCCGAAGTGGAGTATCAGCGCGTTGTGGTGCCCGAGATGACTAAGGCTGCGACCAGAGCGGATATGAAAAATCTCGAGTTGCTGATCGAACCCTATATGAAAATGTTTGGCACTACCGACTACGGGACGGTGGTTAAGAATGCGATCTCGGATAGATCTCTTTTCGTGAGTCCTGAGACGGATACGGGCTCGACCCGCCCCCCAAAGGAGCGCCGCAGTCTAGGCGGACTTTAGCGGCAGCACTGAGATGATCGAGGCGTCGTCTGACGCGATGCGTTCTCTCTCATCTATACTAAGACAATTAGCGTTTTCTGTTTTTCCCAAGAATTTTTTCGAATCTTATACGTCTCAGTCAAACATAGCATAAGTAACAGCCCATTAAAACTTACAAGACCGTCATTGACGCATTAAAAAATCACTTTTTTAATGATTCGCGCAATTAACACTCTAAGTCCAATGATTACGTCGCCCGCCAGCCCGGTTGCACACGTGCGTCCTCGAACGAGCCGCACCGGAGTACATATGTGTCGCGCCGAATTCTGAATCGATGTTAGCGTGGAGCGTATCTCAGTCAACCCTTCGACAGGGTGACGCCG
>Ga0105047_10019173_pt1 | contig 10571 bp, 8 predicted proteins | sample MAT04_FD_78384 | JGI IMG/M metagenome (GOLD analysis project Ga0105047, IMG submission 78384) | Freshwater microbial communities from Lake Fryxell liftoff mats and glacier meltwater in Antarctica - MAT-04 (megahit assembly) | ecosystem: Environmental > Aquatic > Freshwater > Ice > Liftoff... | reverse complement strand
GTGATCTAGGCCATGTCGCTATTAGGGATCCGCCTATGAACCGCCGCAATATTGTTTGGGCAGGATGCGCTAGCGTGGTGCTGGCGGGATGCGGCTTCAAGCTGCGCGCCAGCCAGAACTTTGCCTTTCAGACCATCGCCGTCACACCCGAGACCGGTGGCGCGGTCGCGTCCGAGCTGAGTCGCTATCTGGGCGCAGCCGTAGTGCCGCTGGTGCCGAGGGGCGGCTCGGTGCCGCCACAGGTCGTAGTCGATATCTTGCAGGAGTTGCGTGAAAAGACCGTGGTGGGTGTCAATGCCTCCGGCCAGGTGCGCGAGTTCCAGTTGCGCATACGGCTCAAATTCCGCGCCCGCACCCCTCAGGGCAAGGTGCTGATTGCCGAAACCGAAATTGCGCAGCAGCGTGACATCAGTTTCAACGAATCCGCGGTGCTGGCCAAAGAAGCCGAAGAAGGCCTGTTGTACCGCGACATGCAGTCCGATATCGTGCAGCAGTTGCTGCGCCGACTGGCTGCAATCAAGACGCTGGATTGAGGCCCGACGCGTGGGCTGATGCGGCTGCGGGTCTGACCAGCTGGTACAGGTCTTTGGGATCGGAGAGTTGCGGGATCAGAGGAATCACGGCGCCCAAGCCGAGCGACTGGGCCAGGTCATGCACATAGCGCAGGGCCGAAAAATCTTCCATGGCAAATCCGACCGAGTCAAACATCGTGATCTGCGCGTCGTTGTCGCGGCCGGCTTTCTGGCCATTCAGCACCTGCCAGAGTTCGGTCACGGCAAAGTCACCGGTCATTTGCTGCAGGTCCCCTTCGATGCGGGTTTGCGGCTCGTATTCCACAAACACCTTGGCGGCGTGCAGCACGTCGGCGTGGATCTCGGTTTTGCCCGGGCAGTCGCCTCCCACGGCATTGAGGTGCATGCCGGGCGCGAGCATATCGGCGGTAACGATGGTCGCGTTGGTCTTGTCAGCGGTGACCGTGGTGACGATGTCGGCGCCGCGCACGGCCTCTGCCGCGCTTGAACAGGCGACCAGCCGCAGCCCGGCTGCATCGGGATTGGATTGCAGATTGCGCACCAGCTTGGCGGTTGCGCGGGCGTCGGTATCAAACAGGCGAATGGTTTCAATGCCCACCAGGTGGTGAAAGGCCAGCGCCTGGAACTCGCTCTGTGCGCCATTGCCGATCAATGCCATCACGCGGCTGTCGGGCCGTGCCAGAGCGCGGGCGGCCACGGCCGACGTGGCGGCAGTGCGCATGGCGGTGGTGAGGGTCAACTCACTGATCAGCAGCGGCACGCCTGTGGCTACGTCGGCCAGCACGCCAAAGGCCATGACGGTGGACAAACCCTGGTGGGTGTTCTTGGGGTGGCCGTTGACGTATTTGAAGGTGTAGGTGTTCGCGTCGGCGATCGGCATTAATTCGATCACGCCGTCGGCCGAGTGGCTGGCCAGGCGTGCGGACTTGTCAAAGCTTTTCCAGCGCAGGAAATCCTGCTGAATAGCGGCGGCCAATCCCTGCAGCGTGGCGGGCATGCCCTGCCGACTGACGATGCTCGCCACGTCCTGCGGGCTCAGGAACAGCGTATTGGTATGTGCGGCACCAAGGGTGGTGGAGGGAGGTGTCATGGGGGGATCTCTTCGTTGGCTGAAAGCTATAGGTTGAGTTTGGCCGCCTGTAGGGTTAATGACAATCGGCAACAATGCATAAAAAATGGTAGTTAATTGCCGTTATGACATGGTAAATTGCCACAATGGATGAAACGGACCAGAAATTAATTTCCTTGCTGCGCCAGGACGCACGCCTGTCGGTGGCGGCGCTGGCGCTGAAATTGCGGGTGTCTCGCGGAACGGTAAGCAACCGTATCCGTCGTCTCGAAGACGATGGCGTTATCGTGGGCTACACCGTGCGCTTGCGCCCGGATGTGCAGCACAGCGCCATCACGGCCTGGATGAGCATTGCGGTCGAGGGCAACCAGACCCGGGTCGTGATCGCTAGCCTGCTGGGTGAGCCGGGGGTGGCCACGCTGCACGACACCAATGGCCGTTGGGACCTGCTGGCCGAACTGCGTGCGGAGACCCTGCAAGAACTGGCCAAAGTGCTGGAGCGTATCCGGCTGCTCAAAGGCATCAGCAATACCGAGACCAGCATCCATTTAGAGACATTCCGTCTGTCCTAAACTACCCCCATGCAAATCGCAGCCAATCAACTCGCCAACCACCTGCAGCGGGGTTTGAAGAGTCTCTACACGCTGCATGGTGACGAGCCCCTGCTGGTGCAGGAGGCGCTGGACGCGATCCGCGCGGTGGCCCGTACCCAGGGCTATACCGAGCGCACGTCCCATACCGTAGCGGGTGCCCACTTTGACTGGAGCGAGGTGCTTGCCGCAGGGGGCAGCTTGAGCCTGTTTGCTGACAAACAGATTGTCGAAATCCGCATCCCCTCGGGCAAACCCGGCAAGGACGGCAGCACCGCCTTGCAGCAACTCGCCGAAATCTCGCAGGGCAATGACTCGACTCTCACCCTCGTCATGCTGCCGCGTCTGGACAAGATGACCAAATCCAGCGCCTGGTTTGCGGCGCTGGAAAGCTTTGGTGTCACGCTGCAGGTCGAGCCCGTCGAGCGCGCCGCATTGCCGCAGTGGATTGCCCAGCGCCTCTCCATCCAGGGCCAGCGCGTGGCGGCCGGTGAGGAAGGCCAACGCACGCTGCAGTTCTTCGCCGACCGGGTCGAGGGCAACCTGCTGGCGGCCCATCAGGAGATTCAGAAGCTGGGGCTGCTGTTCCCGGTGGATGGTGCCACGGGGGGCGTTTTGTCATTCGAGCAGGTGGAAAGTGCCGTGCTCAATGTGGCCCGCTATGACGTGTTCAAGCTGTCAGAAGCCGTGCTCGCCGGGCAGGCGGTGCGGGTGCAGCGCATGCTCGACGGCCTGCAGGCCGAAGGCGAGGCCGAGGTGCTGGTGCATTACACCCTGAGTGAAGACATCCGCGCCCTCAAGCGGGTGAAGGACGCCATGGCCCAGGGTCGTCCCCTGCCCATGGCCCTGCGGGAAAACCGCATCTGGGGCGTGAAAGAACGTCTGTTTGAACGGGTCTTGCCCAAACTCAGTGAAGTCCAGCTGAACGGGTTGCTGCAGTCTGCCCATGTGGTGGATGGCATTGTCAAAGGTTTGAAGCAGCCCGACTGGCCCACATCAGGCTGGCAGGCCTTGCACCGCCTGGCGCTACAGCTGTGCGCGCTGAGTGGGGCGGGTGTCAAGGCTTCGCCTGTACCCGGCAAACGCGAGCCCACCCGCGGCATCTAGCCCACACATCCCCAATCTGCGAAAATCGCGCTATGAATGCCACCAACATCACCGAATACACCAACGCCCTGGGTTCACAGGCAAAAGTGGCATCAGCCCTTATGGCTGCTGCGCAGACAGCTACTAAAAACATAGCACTTCGCACGCTGGCCAGCCTGTTGCGCGAGAACGTGCAAGCCCTGCAGGTCGACAACGCCAAAGACATTGAGCGTGCCGTGGCCGCTGGCCTGGCCGCACCCCTGGTGGACCGCCTCAAGCTCACCCCCCAAGTGATCGAGACCTGCGCCCAAGGCTGCGAGCAGTTGGCCGCCATGCCCGACGTCATCGGCGAAATCATCGGCATGAAGCAGCAACCCAGCGGCATTCGCGTCGGGCAGATGCGGGTGCCGATTGGCGTGTTCGGCATGATTTTCGAGAGCCGCCCCAACGTGACGATTGAGGCCGCCAGCCTGAGTATCAAGAGTGGCAATGCCTGCATTCTGCGGGGTGGCTCCGAGGCGATTGACTCCAACAAGGCGCTGGCCCAACTGGTGCAGCAGGCGCTGACCGAGAGCGGCTTGCCCGCGGATGCAGTGCAGCTGGTGCAAACCACCGACCGCGAGGTGGTGGGCCAACTCATCACCATGCCGCAGTATGTGGACGTGATCATTCCACGCGGTGGCAAGGGCCTGATTGAGCGCATCAGCCGCGACGCCAAGGTGCCGGTCATCAAGCACCTGGACGGCAACTGCCATGTGTACGTGGACGACCCGTGCGACATCGCCATGGCGGTGCGTGTGGCGGACAACGCCAAAACCAGCAAATACAGCCCCTGCAACGCGGCTGAAGGCTTACTGGTAGCACGCGGTGTGGCCAAGGACTTTCTGCCCCAAATCGGCGCTATCTACGCAGCCAAAGGGGTGGAGATGCGCTGCGACGCCGAGGCGCTCGCCATTTTGGGGGCACCCGGTGTGCCCGCGCAGGAGAGCGACTGGTACGAAGAGTACCTGGCACCCATCATCAGCATCAAGGTGGTGGACGGCCTGAATGAGGCCATTGCCCACATCAACCGCTACAGCAGCCACCACACCGACGCCATCCTCACCCGTGACCACATGCACGCCCAGCGCTTTCTGCGCGAGGTGGATTCGGCCAGCGTGATGGTCAACACCAGCACCCGCTTTGCCGATGGTTTTGAGTACGGTTTGGGAGCCGAGATCGGCATCAGCACTGACAAATTCCACGCCCGCGGACCGGTGGGCATTGAGGGCCTGACCTCGTTGAAATACGTGGTGCTGGGCGATGGCGAAGTGCGCATGTAAGGCGGCACCCAGCGGGCGGGCCTTGTAGCCGCCTTGCAAGCAGCCTCTTTGGCCCCATTTAATTCAGTCATTTCGTCGGTTTTCCCCTTTAACCACAAGAGAGTCGTATGGTTCCACATCTCGTTACTGCCCTGACCGGCCCCATCAATGAACTCGAACAGCGCATTCTGGATTCGATGCCCGCCATCGAGCGCTGGTTTCGCCTGGAGTGGATGGAGCACACCCCGCCGTTTTACAGCTCCGTGGATATTCGCAACGCGGGCTTCAAGCTGGCACCCGTCGACACTAATCTGTACCCCGACGGCTGGCAAAATCTGACGCCTGCCATGCTGCCTTTGGCAGTGCAGGCAGCCATGGCCGCGATTGAAAAAATCTGCCCGGAGGCTCGCAACCTGCTCGTGGTGCCGCAGAACAAGCCCAGCAACACCTTCTACCTGAGCAACCTGGCGCAATTGCGGCGCATCTTCCATATGGCGGGGCTCAACGTGCGCATTGGCTCCATCAGCCCGGACGTCAAAAAATCCACCGTCATTGAGCTGCCCAACGGCGAGAGCATTACGCTGGAGCCGGTAATTCGCACCAAGGGGCGGCTTGGCGTCAAGGACTTCGACCCCTGCACCATTCTGCTCAACAACGACCTGAGCACGGGCGTGCCCGGCATTCTGGAAGACCTGCACGAGCAGTACCTGCTGCCCCCGTTGCATGCGGGATGGACCTCCCGGCGCAACAGCATCCACTTCAAGTGCTACGAAGAAGTCTCCAAGCGTTTTGGCAAACTGATTGGCGTGGATCACTGGCTGATCAATCCGATGTTCGAGAAATGTGGCACGGTAGATTTCGCGGTAGAGGCCGATATGCAGAAGCTCACCAGTGCAGTGAGCTCGCTGCTGGCCAAGATCAAGAAGAAGTACAAGGAATACGGTATCAAGGAGAAGCCCTTTGTCGTGGTCAAGGCCGACAACAGCAGCAATGGCATGGGCATCATGACGGTGCGCGACGTGAAGGAACTCGACGCCCTGCGTCCCAAACCGGTCGGCACAGCGGCAGGCGCCACAAAGATGGCCACACAAGTGCACGACATCATTCTTCAGGAAGGTGTGCTGACCAACGAACGCATGCACGATGCCGTCGCCGAGCCCGTGGTCTACCTGATGGACCGTTACGTGGTCGGCGGTTTCTACCGGGTGCATGCCCAGCGCAAAGTGGACGAAAACCTCAATGCCCCTGGCTCCAGCTATGTTCCACTGGCGTTTGCGGAGAGTACGCACTTACCTCAGCCCGGTATCCGGCCTGGCGCCAGTGCCCCGAACCGTTTTTATATGTATGGCGTGATTGCCCGGCTCGCGATGCTGGCGGCCAGCTACGAACTGGAAGCGACCGACCCTGAGGCTGAGCAGTACGAATAGGGCCAGCCTACGGTTGCTGCAGTTGCTGCATTGCAACATGCAACCAAATTCCTGCAGATTGGTCCTGATTGCGCTTGCAAGATGGGCCGACAGGCGCAAAATAGCGATCCCAAATGGAATGGAACCCGCCTCGAACCGGGGTAAGGTGAACTTGTGGCAGCATCCAAATCGTCTCTCACGGCGCTCACCGTTGGCGCCATCGGCGTTGTTTACGGAGACATCGGCACCAGCGTCCTCTATGCGGTCAAGGAGGTCTTTGGTTCCGGCCACGTTCCCTTCACCCCGGACAATGTGTATGGCATCCTGTCCATTTTCTTCTGGACCTTGACGGTCATTGTTTCCCTGAAGTACGTGGTGCTGGTGCTGCGCGCCGACAACCATGGCGAAGGCGGATTGGTGGCCATGCTGGCGCTGGCCTCCCAGTCCGTCAAAGACAAGCCGCAACTGCGCCGGGTGCTGCTGCTGGTCGGTATTTTTGGAACCTGCCTCTTTTACGGCGATGGCGTCATCACGCCCGCCATTTCCGTGCTCTCGGCGGTCGAGGGCATGGAGGTCATATCGCCCGCCCTGCACCCGTTTGTGATCCCGATCACGCTGGTGATCCTGCTCGGTTTGTTCATGGTGCAAAAACGCGGCACCGCTGGCATCGGCAAGTTCTTTGGGCCCATCACGCTGGTGTGGTTCGCCTGCATTGCCCTTCTGGGTGTGGTGCATATTGTGGACAACCCGAGTATTTTGAAAGCCATCAGCCCGTACTACGCGCTGATGTTCATGTGGAACCAGCCAGGTACCACCTTCATTATTCTGGGTGCCGTCGTGCTGTGCGTAACCGGGGGCGAAGCGCTTTACGCCGACTTGGGGCATTTTGGCAAGAAGCCGATTCGCCTGGCCTGGTTTGCCATCGTGATGCCTTCGCTTACGCTTAACTATTTTGGCCAGGGGGCGTTGTTGCTGGATAACCCGGCTGCCGTCAAAAACCCTTTCTTCCTGATGGCGCCTGACTGGGCGTTGGTGCCGCTGGTGTGCTTGGCCACCATGGCCACGGTGATTGCCTCCCAGGCCCTGATTTCCGGGGCCTTCTCCGTCACCAAACAAGTTATTCAGCTGGGCTATCTGCCCCGCCTGCAGGTGATGCATACCAGCGTGAAAGACACCGGTCAAATCTATTTGCCCTTCGTCAACTGGGGACTGTTTGTTTGTATTGTCATGGCGGTGGTGATGTTCAAGTCATCCAGCAATCTGGCAGGGGCCTACGGCATTGCGGTGTGCACCGACATGCTGATCACCACGGTGCTGACCTTCTTTGTGCTTCGCTACCGCTGGAAGTACAACCTGGCTTTGTGCATTGCCGCGACCGGGTTCTTCTTCATCGTGGACTTCGCCTTCTGGGCCTCCAACCTGCTCAAGCTCTTTGACGGCGGATGGTTCCCCCTGCTGATTGGGGGCGGCATCTTCACCCTGATGATTACCTGGAAAGATGGGCGTCGATTGCTCAATCAAAAGTTGCGTTCCGACGCCCTTGATTTGCCCAGTTTTCTGGAAGCCGTGTTCGTCAGCCCACCCGGACGTGTCGAGGGTACCGCTGTGTTTCTGACGGCTGAAGTTGGGACGGTACCCAACGCCTTGCTGCACAACCTCAAGCACAACAAGGTGCTGCATGCCAACAACCTGTTCGTCACCGTGCGCAACCATGAGGTGCCGTGGATTGGTCTGGACAAGCGGCTGGAGATTGACTCACTGGGCCACGACTGCTGGCAGGTGGTGATTCACTACGGCTTCAAAAATGATCCGGATTTGCCCAAGGCACTGCAGCAAATCAAGCAGCGCGGTTGCGACCTCAACCCCATGACCACCAGCTACTTCCTGTCGCGCGACACGGTGGTTCCTACCCTCGGCGCCGGCATGGCACCCTGGCGCGAAAAGCTGTTTGCGCAGATGCACCACAACGCGAGTGGCGCGGCCGCCTTTCTGAACCTGCCCAGCAACTCGGTGGTGGAGCTGGGGTCCAAAATCGAAATATAGGCCGGTCGCGCCGGGTATTGGCGGCGGTGTCACAATGATCCGCATGCATTTTTTCAAAGACCTCAGCCTCTCCGCTTTGACTGCTGGCTTTGTCGCGGTCCTGGTGGGGTTTACCAGCTCGGTCGCCATCGTTTTCCAGGCTGCGCAGGCCTTTCACGCCACCCCGGCAATGATTGCCTCGTGGATGTGGGCGCTGGGAATCGGCATGGGACTTTGCACCCTGATCCCCTCGCTGTGGCTCAAGAAACCCGTCATGGTGGCCTGGAGCACGCCCGGCGCCGCCGTACTGGCCAGTGCTGGAGCCGTGGGTGGTTTTTCAATGAATGAGGCCATCGGTGCTTTCATGGTGTGCGCTGCACTCATCACCCTGGCAGGCTGGACCGGCTGGACCGGCTGGTTCGAGCGGGTGATGAACCGCATTCCCCTGGCGCTAGCCTCGGCGCTGCTGGCAGGGGTGCTGGCCCGGTTTGGACTGTCGGGTTTTACGGCCGCGCAAACCGCGTTGCCCCTGGTGCTGACCATGCTGCTGACGTATCTGGTGGGTAAACGCTGGTTGCCACGCTATGCGGTGCCGCTGACGCTGCTGGCTGCTATTGTTTTTGTAGCTGCTAGCGCTGGCTTTACGGGGGCTGGCATTGATTTTGGCTTGGCAGTGCCGGTGTTTGTGCGTCCCCACTTCACATGGGCAGCCCTGGTGAGCCTGGCGCTGCCACTGTTCGTTGTGACCATGGCTTCGCAAAATCTGCCCGGCGTGGCAGCGATACAGTCCACCGGGTTCGGAGACCAGCGCGCCAGTGGGGGTGATGCGGGCATTCCGGTGTCCAAGGTCATTACGCTGACCGGTTTGGCGACTCTGGCACTGGCACCGTTTGGTGCGTTTGCGTTGAACCTCAGCGCCATTACTGCCGCTATCTGCATGGGTCCGGAAGCCCATGCCAACCCGGCGCGGCGCTACACCGCGGCCGTGTCGTGCGGCGTCCTGTATCTGGTGATCGGGCTGTTTGGGGCTGCCATCACCGGGGTGCTGACGGCCTTCCCCAAAGAGTTGGTGGCTGCCATCGCAGGGCTTGCGCTGTTGGGCACCATAGGCGGTGCGCTCACCGCGGCTTTGCAGCATGAGCCGCACCGCGAGGCGGCTCTCATCACGTTTCTGGTCACCCTCAGTGGCGTGGTCGTAGCGGGTGTGGGCTCAGCGTTCTGGGGTGTGGTGGCGGGCGCGGTGGCGCTGCTGGTGCAGCACGCTGGACGCCGCTCGCTGATTCGGAATTCTGTCTGACGAAGACCCCGTTTATCCATTGGCCGTTGGCGCTGTGTAGCTGTGTCATGTGTCGCGGGCATTTTTTAACATTTACTTTGGCTGGATCCCATGGATATTCTTTTTATTGCTGACCCCCTTGCTTCGTTCAAGATTTACAAGGAAACCACCTTCGCCATGATGCGCGAAGCGCAGAAGCGCGGCCACCGCATCAGCGCCTGCGAGCAGCAGGACCTCATGTGGCAGCGCAGCGGGAGGGTGATGGCCCATGTACGCGACATCACCTTGACCGGCGATGCGCAGGACTGGTTCGAGGAGCGCGGCTCGCGCGCTGTGGCACTGAAGGAATTCGATGCCATCCTGATGCGCAAGGACCCCCCGTTTGACAGCGAGTATTTCTACGCCACACACCTGCTGGAACAGGCCGAGCGCGAAGGCGCCCGCGTCTTCAACAAACCGAGCGCCTTGCGTGACCACCCCGAAAAACTCGCCATCATGGAGTTCCCGCAATTCATCGGCCCGACACTGGTCACCCGGGATCCCGAGGACATCAAGCGCTTCCATGCCGAACACCAGGACATCATCCTCAAGCCGCTCGATGGTATGGGCGGCATGGGGATTTTTCGCGTCGGCCCGGACGGGCTGAACCTGGGCTCGATCACCGAAACACTCAACCGCCACGGTGCGCAAAGCCTGATGGTGCAAAAGTTTCTGCCGGAGATCGTGGAGGGCGACAAGCGCGTATTGGTGATCGGCGGCAAACCCGTGCCGTTCTGCCTGGCGCGTATTCCCCAAGGGAGCGAAGTGCGGGGCAACCTGGCCGCCGGTGGCAAGGGGGTCGCTCAGCCGCTGAACGATTCAGACCGGGCAACGGCCGAGGCCTTGGGCCCATTGCTGGCTGCGCGCGGTCTGCTGCTGGTGGGGCTGGACATCATTGGGACCAGCCTGACCGAAATCAACGTGACCAGTCCGACCTGCTTTCAGGAGATTACCGACCAGACCGGCTTTGATGTGGCCGCGATGTTTATGGATGCGCTAGAGACGGCTCAGGCACGCGCACGGTAGCGCGCCGATCCGGTATCGGTATGCCATCCACAAACACCTTGAACTCGCCGGGTTGAAATGCAATCCAGGTTTCATTGGTGGTCAGCGGCTCGGTGACGACGATAGCCAGACGGTCTTCGGGCCCATTGAGTTCGGCCAGATTGACGTGTACATCATCATCCTTGAGCTGCACTTTGCAAAACGGATGCTGGCGCAACAGGTAGTGCAGCTTGGTGCTGCAGTG
>Ga0105047_10019170_pt1 | contig 10572 bp, 6 predicted proteins | sample MAT04_FD_78384 | JGI IMG/M metagenome (GOLD analysis project Ga0105047, IMG submission 78384) | Freshwater microbial communities from Lake Fryxell liftoff mats and glacier meltwater in Antarctica - MAT-04 (megahit assembly) | ecosystem: Environmental > Aquatic > Freshwater > Ice > Liftoff... | reverse complement strand
GAACAGGTTGACGACCAGATCGCCCTCGGCCCCATAGAGCCGATTGGAAGTCTGGAAGACCACCCCACCGTTGGCGATCCCCGGCGAAGTCACCAGGATCGACGACTGGACGCCGTTCGCCGCGTTGACGAACGGACTGACGAGCAGCGGAGCGCCCCCGGCATCGGTTTCGAAGATCTGGCGGTTGGTGGTCTGCCCGATCGAAAACCCGCTCAGCTCGAACCCGACGCGGCGGTTCGGCTCGCACCAGAACCCCGTGGTGACCCGGAAACCGGTCGACATGTTGTACGAGATGTCCTGCTGACCGATCAGCACGCCGACACCGCCGCCGCTATTGAGGATCCCCCGCGAGCTGGGCGAACCGGTCGTCAGGATCGGGTAGTTGACGTTCTGGGACTTGACCGCCCAGAGGAGGAAGTCGAGGCGACTCCACACCTTCGGGACCGCCCGGCCCTTGTCGATCCCGCCGCCGTCGCCGCCGGCGGCGAGTCCCGGATCGCCGTAGCCCTCGAGCCCGGACGGTGGCGGGTACATCGGCCCGCCCATGCCGGGGCCGCCCATGCCCGGCATCCCCATGCCGGGGCCGCCCATGCCCGGCATCCCCATACCCGGCATCCCCATACCGGGACCGCCGTATCCGGAGATGTCGGTCGGCTCGCCCGCACCCGGCACCGGACCGAGATTGGGGAGAATCACGACCGGCGAGTTGACGGGCAAAAGGGAACCTTCCGCCTGCACGACTTCGTCGGAGGTGATCCGGGCCGAACCCGGTTTCGCTTTTGCAGCGACCCCCTGTCCCATTGCCAACCCTGCCCCCGTCAGCAGAGTGGCCATTGTGCCGAGAAATCCCTTTCTCATCGCAACGCTCCTGATTCGCCGCGCTCGGGACGGAAGTATTCCGCGCCGTCCCGCTGGCTTGCTGTGATATCTCTTGCCCTGTTATCGTCCCGAATAAACCGTCGCATGAGCAGAACCGACAAAATCGCCCCACCCCGTACGATTCGATTGCCCGACCCAACCGCGCCCTCCCTTCGGATTCGCAACCCCGACGCGACCGCTACACGACGAACGAGCCGTCGGACGCGGAGTCGGTCCCGGCGTGCGATCGGGCGTAGAATTGCGACATACCCCTCTCGCGGACCCGACGAATCTGCGGGGAACTTCCGCACCGGGGTTTGCGTCTGAATCCTCGTCTCATAATGTTTCCTGTGAGACCCTTTCTGCGCGATCGCGGAACTCTCTAAATGCGGACGAGTGGCAATGCGAACATCTCAGTTTCCCCGTCCGATCGGCTGCATCGTTCTGGGGCTCGCCATCGCGGTCTGCACGGGAGCTGCGGAACCTCCCCATCTGGAACTGGTGCGCGGCCTGCGCACCCAGGGGATGCCCGATCTGGCCCTCGAGTACCTCGAGATCCTCAGCAAAGGCGGCGACAAGGCGATCGCGGTCGTCCTGCCGCTGGAACTCGCCCGTACCCGTCTGGAACTCGCTTCGCTCGAAACCGAAGAAGCCAAACGTACCGCACTGGTCAATACGGCTCGAGGCGAAATCGACGGTTTCCTCGCGGCCAACCCCAACCACCCGATGGCCCCGTTCGCCCAGGTCGAACGCGCCCGTCTGCTGGGGCTCCAGGGGCGTGGAATCCTGGGCCAGGCTCGCCGCGCCAGCGATAGTAAGGAACGCAGCCGTGCGCTGCTCGCGTCCGCCCAGCCCGTGTTCGAGAACGCCGCCAAAGCCTACGCCGACCTCCCGAAGATGATCGATGCCCGGCTCGCGGCACTGTCGAAAGACGAATCCCCTGCGGGCCGCGCACTCGCAGCGGACCTCACCCGCACGAAGTACCAGGCCGAACTCGATCGCGGTATCATCCTCTACAGCCTCGGCCAGACCTTCGTCGACGATGTCATCAAGCGAGGCGAATGGATCGTCAAAGGCAAAGCCGCATTCAGCGCGATGTCCGACAAAGACGACACCCAGGCGGCTTGCTTTATCGCCCGCGCCTGGGTCAGCGAGTGCGACTGGGAACTCGACAACAAGCGAGAAGAAGCCAAACGCAACCTCGAAGGCCTCGTGACCGCGACCCGATCGCCGGCGGCGGCCGCCGGTGTCCGCACCGCCAGGTCGTTCCTGACCAAGTACGCATTCGAGGAGATCGGGGGCGGGCCGGGCAAGACCTTCGAAGCCGCCCGCATCCGGGCCGAGTCGTGGCTGCGCGACTACCCCGCCTACCGGAACACCGCCGAGGGGCTGATCGTCCGCTACCTACTCGGCTACCAGTACGAAACCGAGGGGTTCCGCCTCGGCCTGGATAAGGCCGGCAAACTTCAACCCCTGGCTGCGGCGATGCAGAACCTCCGCAACGCCGAGGCCATCTACAAGGACATCATCGAAACCGACAACGAATACAGCGAACGAGCCACCCGCCGCCGTATGAACCTGATTCTGGCTCGCGTCGATGCGGTCAATAAGGGCAAAGACCCCGACCCCGCAACGCTCAAAAACTTCGAGGAAGCGTGGCTCCAGGCTCAGGTCCAGCAGGCCCGCCTCAGCGAATTCATCGCCAAAGAAAAGCCCGAAGCCGACAAGGCGAAAGCCGAGAGTGCGCGTCGGTAGGCGACCGTCGTTCTCGTACTCGAGCGGGGTCTCTCGCTGGTCGCACCGACCGACCCCGCTCGGGACGTGTACGATGCCCGCATCACCCTCGCCTACGGGTACTCCAAAACGGGCGACGGTTACCGTGCGGCGGTTCTCGGCGACCACCTCGCCCGCAGCAACCCGAAAAACCGACTCGCCCCGCAGGTCGCTTCGCTCGCGGTCAACGAGTCGATCAATCTGATGAACGCCTTCAACAAGACCGAGGGCGTATCCAAAGAGGACAAAACCGTCGATATCGCGCGAATTCGCTCGCTGGGCGGGTTTATGGAGGACAAGTTCCCCACCGAGTCCGCGACCGATTCCGTCCGCTACGTCCTCGCGTTTCTGTACCGCGTCGACCGCAATACCGAAAAGGCACTCGAAACCCTGCTCCGGGTGACCCCCGCGTTTCCGGGGATCGCGCAGGCCCGCTTCGAGCAGGGTGGCGTACTATATTCGCTGATCCGGCCGGAAGGCATCACCGACCCGCGGGCGTTCCAGGAAGCCGTCGATTCCGCCATCAAAACCCGACGATCCGCGTGGGACGCGACGATCCTCGGCCTCGAATCGATCCCCGCCCCGAGTGCGACAGCCGACACCGAGGACTTCGAATCGTGGGCCAACGCCAAAATCGTCCTGGGCCAGCTCTACCAACTCGAAGCGAAACAACTCGACAAAGTCGTGGCAATCGGCACGGAGATGGTCCCGATCATCGAGAAGAGCACCGGGGCCTCCGCGACTTCCAAAGCGAACCAGTTGTACCGCGCGAAGGCGGCCCGCCTTCAGGGGATTTACGCCCAGTCGTACGTCGAACTGCAACAGGCCAACTATGCGAAAACCGCCGAGATCCTGGACCCGGCAGTCACAGAGATCACAGTCGAACTCGAAAAACCGGCCCCCACCGAACCGCCGCTGTCGTTCGACGGCTACCGCAACGCCCAGCGTCAGGTGATCGTCGGCGCGATGCGGGCGGCGGTGCAGGACGGCAAAATCGACCGCGCCAACGAACTGCTCGCGAGCCTCCAGAAGTCCGACAAGACCCCCGACGGCTCGATGACCGTACTCCGCTCGATGGTGGCTTCGGTCCGGACCCAGATCGACCTCCTCAATCGCGACAAAAAGGTCGAACAAGCCGGCAAGCTCACCACCAGCTTCAATTCCTTCCTCGCGAATATCGCCAAACAGCCGGCGCTTCCGACGAGTATGCTGTTCTTCCTCGCCCAGGGATACGCCAGCATCGACCAGCACGCCGAGTCGATCAAACTGCTCGAAAAGATCGTCGCCACCCCGCTCCGCACCGTCCCCGCCCCGAAAAACAAGAACGACGAGGACGAAGTCAAAAAGGAAAAGGCACTCACCGATGCCAACCGCCTTTCGATGCAGCATGCCGAAATACTGCTGGCGAAGCAGTACCGCCTGGGCAAGAAGTATCCGGAAGCCGACAAGTTGATGAAGCGGGTCATCGGCGACATCAAAGTCAAAGGCTGGGGGTACACGAGCATCGAAGCCCGCAAAGAGTCGTTCTTCCTCCTGGAAGACCAGAAAAAGTGGAAGGACGCGGTCAACGCCTGGAGCCAGTACGCCAACGCTTTCGGCAAGGATCTGCCCCTTCCTCCGGGGAAAGACCAAAAGGAAGCCCGCCAGCGTTCGACGTACTTCGACCTGTACTTCGAGACGCAGCGCTGCTCCGCGAAGGCGTATGCCGGGGCACTCGCGGACCCGAAGAACAAGGAAAAAGCGGTCGAAGGACTCGCTAAAGTCGCCCAGAAGTTCGTCGATCTCGAGAAGAACCCGGACATCCAGGCGGGCCTGAAGGAGCGAATCGGGGATCTGATGGAGGATATCCCGGAGATGGGCAAAAAGTACCGCGAACTCGGCGGCAAGAACCACCACGACGCAAAAAAGTGAGCGACGAGCGCGGGAATGGATCCCATTCCCGCCGACGGATCCATCTATATCGTTTCAGACCGAACTCGGGGCAGACACATGAGATCTTCGATTTACAGGCCGTTCGGGTGGGCGTTCCTTCTGGGAATCATCGGAGTCGCTTCCATCGGGAGCGCGTCTCGCGCTCAGGAAAAGGTCGAATACCGCAAAGCCGACAAAAAGACCGACTTCACCGGGTCGATCGTCGAAGAAAACCCAGGCATTATTAAGGTCAAGCCGGGGATCGGCACGGATCTGTCGATCCCGACCGCGAGCATCATTCGCGTGACCTACACCGCCCCGAGTCTGGCGATCAAGGCCGAACTCGACGGGGCGGTCCAACTCGGCGAGAAAAAGGATTACACCAAAGCCATCGAGGCGTACGGCGCGGTCCTCAAAAAGGTCACCGACGTCAAATCGCTGGGCATGAAGCGGGACATCGAATACCGAATCGCGGTCCTCAAGGGCGATGCCAGCGAAGGGGTCGCGGACCGCGTCCGCGATGCGATCGAGACGATGGACAAATTCCTCAAAGACAACCCCACGAGCTGGCAGTACGGACCGGTCGCCCGCTATGCGGCGCGCCTCCAGACCGACAGCGGTAAAGTCGAAGATGCCCGCAAAACCCTCGAAGGGCTGTCGGCGGCGATGCCCAAAGAGTACAGGGGCGAAGTCGATACCGCCGTCGTCGATCTTTTGATGCGCACCGGCAAGTTCGACGAAGCGAAGGGTAAGATTGCGCAGGCACTGGCGATCCTGCCTCCGACCGACCCGAACCGCGAACGAATGCGAGTCTGCCAGATCGGCCTGAAGGCACTCGACACCGCCGCGAAAATGGAGGATCTGTCCAAAGAACTCGTCGGCGAAGCGGACAAGTCCGCGAGCGTATCGATCAAGGCTACCGCGTACCTGACCCTCGGGGACTGTTTCGCGTTCCGCAAACTCCAGCGAGACGCGATGTGGCAATATCTGATGGTGGATGCGGTGTTCAATGCCGACCGCGTCGAGCAGTTGCGGGCGATGGAACGTCTGGAAGTGTTGTTCCGCGATGTCGATCCGATCAAAGACGAAAACCGAGCGAAGGTTTACAAGGACCGGATCGGTCGCATGCGTTGAGATGGGTATCGGGATACTATCGGGACGGCAGCGAGCCGAGCGGTTAACCGCTCGGCTCGCTTCATTTGAAAAGCGGGTGCGAAACAACCGGAGGCAGATTATCGATGCGTATCGTGGCATTCCTGGCACGATTTGTTCAGCCCGGCGAAGCCCTTTTTCGCCAGCTCGGCATCCTTTTTCGTCGCACCCTCGGCAAGAATTTTGGCATCGGCGGTGTAGAGTTTCGTCAGCTTGGTCCAGGATTCTTTAGGACCCATTTCTGCCTTCGTGGTTTCGAGTTTCTCGGCGAGTTTGAGGTACTCTTTCGCCGGGGCTTCGACTTCCGCCCAGTTGACATCGCCCTTGAGGGCTTTGCCCAAAGCGGGATGGATGCCCTTTTTCTTATTGTGCAGTTTTTGCATGATATCGCCGATATCGGAGTCGTCCTTGTCGGCTGCCCGGGCACTGTCCCGAACCGAAATCACTCCGATAACCCCACCCAGAACCAGCCAGGCCAGAATGCGCTTCATTCCCATACTCTCCGATAGATAGACCGAGGAAAGAATTCCCCTGCGGGATTATACCTCGTTCGGACGTTTGCGGTCGGCGAATTGTTCAGCTCTCCACGGAACTTTCATCCGCTGACTTTGAAGTAAAATGCCGCATCGAGCAGCAGCAGGAACGACCCCTGAACCAGGATCGCCAGTCCGAAACCTTTCGGGATCGGTTTGGGGCGGATCGCCAGTACGAGTCCGACGACCAGATACGCCACATCGAGCCCGAGATTGATCCGGAGTATATTAGCGAGCGATTCGTCGGTCGGCGGGGAGCCCAGCGAGCCGAACAGCACGATCGCGCCGTCGATCGCTCCCCACATACCGTTCATAAACCAGAACCCCCGCCAGAGGTCGCTTCGAGGACGGTACAACCCGACGATTGCCGCCCCCATGGACAGCAGCGTCCAGAACAACAGGATCGTCGATAAGCTCTGAAACGCAGTCATGCGGCACGTTCTCGGTAGTGGAATCGGGAGGATAACCGTTATTTTTCTCGAAAGCTAACTCCGCTCCCGACGGAGGCCCTCAAGTCCGACGCGATTCATTTCGTTCCGATCGGAACGTCGCAGAACGTCAGTGCCGCGATGCCTTCGATGCTCCGCAGCAGTGTGGACTGCTTCCACTCGCGGCTGTCGAGATAAGCGATGCGCGTCGCGGTCGAAGCCCCATCGAGTTGCAGTTGCAAACGGTTCCCCTCGACGGACCCCGACACCACTTTGCCTTTGGCCCCGTCGAGGTAGAACTGGCCCGCGAGTTCCCGATTCCAGACGACCGGTTGGTCGAACTCCAGAGACACGCGGTCCTTTTTGTCGCCGGTCCACGTCGCCGCGATGAGGTTCGGTGCCGTGACGCTTTTCGTCGCCCGGACTCCGTAGTTGTCGCGTTCGACCAGCGGGGCGACCAGTCGGGCGAGCGCGGTATAACCTTCGATGGGGAAGTGGCACCCGCCGGGCGGGTCGATGCCGAGGGTGGACATCACCGACAACTTCGAGAAGTATCTCGGAAGGGTCCGCTGGACTTCCCGCAGGACGTTGTCGGAGCCGTTCGTGCCCATGCTGCACGCCTTCGGCCAGATCTGGAAGGCGTATGTGTGCTGGAGGTTGGGGTAGTCCCGCTTCCAGCCCGCCGCCATTTCGGTAAAGAGTTCGCGGTAGGTTTCCCAGCCGAAACCGCCCGATGGCCCGTCGGCCCCCTGGTCGTTTTCGCCCTGGTGCCACAGGATGCCCCGGATCCCGTGCGTCAGCTTCGCTGCTCGCACGCGCCAGAGCAGGCGGCCGTAGATCGTCTCGACATCGACGGGGTCGATCGCGCTGCGCTGGTGCTGGTCGATGCGACTCCCGCCGACCGCGCCGTTGATGAGGCAGATCGGCACCTTGTGGTTCTCGACGAGTCGTTTGGCGAGTTCCAGCCCCCAGGCACCGACCTGGGCTTTTCCGCCCCGGCGGTCGCGGCAGACGGCGTTGGCCCACAATGAGAGCCTCGCTCCCTTCGGGTCGCCGGTGGGGCTGCCGAAACTCCGGATCCACTCGCTGGTGAACTCCGGGTCTTTCTGGTCGAATGCGGTAGCTTCTGCGTTCGACTGGCCGTCGATGAGATACGCATCGCCGCAGACGATGTCGGTCGCGGTATGCAGGATTTTCTCCGCAGTGCCGACCCCGGAGCCGAACTCGACGCGGTAGCGGATCAACCCCGGTTTCAGTTTCGCGGTCAGGGCGTACACTTTGCCCGCTTCGGGTTTTTGTCGCTCGGTGCCGACGAGTTTGCCGTCGGCGTACAGTTTCAAAAACGCGGAGTCGGCGGGTTCGGCGAGGGTTCCGTTGCAGTGCAGCGTCGCTTCGTTCCGGTCGTCGCGGGCATAAAATTGACGATCCTGGGGCATCTCGTCTTTCGCGGGGGTTCGGCGAACCCACGGGTCGCTCGCGGGTTCCCGGACCGAGATCGTCGCGGTTCGGGTGATCCCTTCGCCGCCGTTGCTCGCGGTCAGAGTGACGACCATCGTTCCGCTGTTCTGAGCCCGCGTCAGGACGAGTTTGCCGGGTGCGGTCTCCCGGATCGTAGCGATGCCATCGACGCTCCAGGTGTACTTCATCTCTCGCGCGCCTTCGGCCCGGACAGCGACCGGGCCGGCGAACTTCGGCGCGATTTCGATCGTTTTGCGTCCGTCCCAGGTCGCGGGGGCTTCCAGCACGAATTCGGGCTCGGCGATCGATTCCCGGACGACGATGGCGATGGTCTTTTCCCGGATACCGTCGGGATACACCGCCCGAACCCGCAGGGTCGCCGACCGGTCGCCGACGACGCGCCCCGCCTCGAAGTCGTAACCCGATCGGTCCACGGCGGCGACGCTTTCGACACCGTTTCGCTCGAGGATCCAGTAGAGTTTTTGAGCCCCGTCGGCTTTCGCGGTGAATGTCGCCGTCGCGCCTTCGTCCACGATCCGTTTCGCGTCCGAGACGGAAAAGGCATCCCCCTCCCGCACCACGGGGCCGACGGCCGTTTGCATCGGCTTTTGGTTTTCGTACTGGAAGCGGATCCAGTCGGCGGATCGGGCGACTTTCGAGACGCGGACTTCGTCGATGTCGCCGACGAAGTCGTGGTTGTCGTACCACCCGCCGATCCAGAATCGAGCGGGGCGTTTGATGTTCAGCGTCGGAGTGGCTTCCCCCGCGAGTTTTCCGTCGAGATAGATGCGACCGTCGGGGCCGTTCGAGGTATGGACGACGTGGACCCACTCGGCGAACGGCACTCGTCGCGGCGCGTCCACGTCCGAGAAGTCGCTGTCGATGTGAATGTGCGGCGGGCTGCGGAGTTGCATCCGAACCTTACTGCCCCGTCCGCCGCCTTCGTTGCCCCACCCGACGATCGTGACGTTGGCCTTTTCGGCTCGGAACCAGGCTTCGGTGCTGTGCGGAGCCGAGCCCGTGGGGTAGTCGAGGATCTTTTGCCCGCCTTCGATGCCCCGCTTCCCGGCGAAGTGCCTCGCCCCCCCGACGATACCGCGAGTCGCGGTCGTGCCGGTGTCTTTGCCGGTCAGCGTGCCGACTGCGTCCGTCGCGGTACCGTTCATGTGCCAGACGCTGAGGTAGCCGTTGGACCCATCGAAGACGGCCCGGCTCGACGATTCGGCTTTGGCGTTGGGGTTGCCCCAGTAGAGCCGAAGTTCCTGCCGGGCGTTGCCTCGAATGCGGGGGACGCGCACCCAGATACTCGCGCGACCGCCGTTCGCGTCCCACTCCTCGATGTCGTAAGGCAGCGATTTTCCTTCGCGGGTGGCGAACCGCAGATCGGCCCCGGTCGGGCTCGACCCGGCGAAATCGAACCAGTCGCGGTGCAGTCGTACGAGCAGGGGGAAGTCGGCGAGGTCCGCAGAGGCCGGGAGGTTCGCGCCTTCGGGGGTCGTGAGAATCCACAGCGAACCGGAGTGCTTCCAGTCGGCAAATTGAGCGTCGGCGGGGGCGGCCACCAGAGCGGCCACCAGCAGGGCGATGCGGGTCGAGACGCGGGATTTCATATCGGGTTCCTTCTTGGGCTATCGAGAAGATATGGATTTGCCGTCCCGGATCGATTCCCCGCGCGGTTCGCATCACCCCGCGCGTCGGACCGTGCGGGCGGCGAGATTCGGTCGCGCCGCGACCAGGCCGTGGAACGTCTCGCCGGCTTCCGCGCGGCGGCGGAGTTCCGCGCACGGTCGGAACCGCTTACCGTAGCGTTCCGCGAGGTCGTACAGGCGTTCGACCACGACCGGCAGGCCGATGTCGTCCGCGAGTCGCAATGGCCCGCCCCGCATCGGCAGCCAGTCCGCTCCCAGACTCATCGCCCGGTCGATCGAAGCCGGGTCGGCTTCGGTTTCGCCGTCGAGCATCGAAGCCGCTTGATTGATCGTCCGCATCACCAGCCGTTCGATCCCGTCGCGCAGGCTTTGCTCGGGGTCGAAGTGGTAGTGCGAGTGCGCGTCTTCGTCGCCGTCGGTCCACAGAGCCATCCGGGCGGTGTCGCTCGAATCCCTGCCCCGCTTGCGCCAGATGTAAAACCCCTCGGAGCCGATGCGCCCCGTCAGGCCCGCCGCCCTCGGGCGCTCCAGCAGCAGTGCAGAGGCGAAGCGGTCGCCGCGAGTCTGCTGCATGTTGCGCGTCAGTTCCGCGAGTCGTGCGAAGCCGACGCGGTCGATCGTCTCCAGCGGGCCGCAACCCATCCCGAGTTGACGCATCCCGGCATCGATGCGGGCGGGGTCCAGACCCTCGCTGACCAACTGAACGGCTTCGGCCATCCACGTCATCATCAACGGCAGGACGATCCGACCGGGGCGGTCGCTGACCAGCACCGGCGACCACCCCCACTGCCGCAACCACGAATCGACGCT
>Ga0105047_10019169_pt1 | contig 10572 bp, 8 predicted proteins | sample MAT04_FD_78384 | JGI IMG/M metagenome (GOLD analysis project Ga0105047, IMG submission 78384) | Freshwater microbial communities from Lake Fryxell liftoff mats and glacier meltwater in Antarctica - MAT-04 (megahit assembly) | ecosystem: Environmental > Aquatic > Freshwater > Ice > Liftoff... | reverse complement strand
GCAATCTGTAGAAATCTTTTTTCACGCATTGGAAGATTATGGTCAACATCCGGGTAAGCTTGTCACAGGAGTTTTCATGAATCGCGGAATGCATTTTGTGCAGTGATGGAGACGTTAAGTGGGGAAAGATTTCATTTGAAGACACGGTTTTATGGTTATCGAATTCGCGCGCGCCGACTATTTCGCATGCTGCTAGACCGCGACGACCCGCCAGAGCGCGTGGCGCGCGGCCTGGCCGCTGGATCGTTCGCGGCGGCTTTCCCGTTGCCGGGCTTGCAGGTCGTGCTCAGCCTTTTCTTCGCCTGGGCGGTGCGTGGAAATAAAGCTGTGGCCATCTTTCCGCAGTTCCTGGTCAACGCAGTGACGCTGGGCCCGTTGATATATCTGCAGTTGAAAATGGGCGCGTGGTTCTGGCCGGGTTCGGCGATGCAGGTCGATCGCTCGCTGGAGATTCTCCGCGATGCCGGTGCACGCTGGAGCTGGACGGAGCTGCGTGGGTCGATTTCGGCGCTCGGCAGAGCGGCGGCATTGCTGGGCGTCGATGCGCTGGGTCCGCTTGGCATTGGCGTGCTGATTACCGGATTCTTAGCCGCGACGATTACCTATCCCGTCGCCTTGGTGGTGCTGACATTGTTCCGCTCCCGCAGGCTGCAGCGCCGCGCCCAGATGGGGGTTGGCATGCGCCCGGCGCGCGGCGAACTGACACTGCGACCGATGAGCGCGGAAGAAGCGGGCTGGACCGAGCAGCAGATGTTGCAGAGCTATGCGCTGCGTCCTGAGACCTATGTGCGCGCCGATTGCGTGCGCCTGCTGGTCGATGGAAGCCAGGCGTATCCGGAGATGCTGGAGGCGATTGTTTCGGCGCAGGCCAGCGTCGATCTGGAAACCTATATTCTCAAATCGGATAAGACCGGACGGCGCTTCGCCGCGGCGCTCATTGCCGCCGCACGGCGCGGCGTGAAAGTCCGGCTGCTCTATGATGGGGTAGGGGGGATGGGGTTGCCGCAGGAGTACGTCGACATGCTGCTCAAGGGCAACGTCGATGTACGCGTCTACCGTCCATTTTCTACACTCTGGCGTTTGGGGCTGGGCTCGATGAACCGCCGCGATCACCGCAAGATCATGATCGTGGACGAGTATAGTTCGTTCACGGGTGGATTGAACATCAGCGACGAGTACGCGTCGCGCGACGAGGGCGGCGAGGGCTGGCGCGACACGCACGTGCGCATCGACGGCGTGGAGACTGCGCGGCAGCATACCGATATCTTCGACGAGACCTGGCCCAATGCCGACGTCTTCGCGCTGCCCTTTTCGCACCAGGCCGCGCCGGCCGCGGTGGCTCTGCGCCCTGCGACGCGCGCCTCGCGCCGGCAGGACCGCATCAAAGCCGCAAGCCAGAGGCTGCATCGCGCCGAGGGGCACGCTAAGGCCGTGCTGCAACAAGAGAGCGCAACGGAGCCCGAGCCGCTGCATTCGAACGGACTGCCGCGCTATGCCGCGAGTTGCAATAAGGTACTGGTGCAGACCTTGAGCAACCGTGAGTTTCTGCAACGGGTACGTGTGCGCAGAATCTACCTCAATGCGATTCGCAATGCGCGCCGTTACATTTTGCTTGAGAACGCGTATTTCATTCCGGATCGCCAGATCCGCCGGGCATTGGCCGATGCGGTGAAGCGCGGGGTTTCGGTGGGCGTAGTGGTGGCAATGTATAGCGATATCCGGGTTGTGGCGCTGGCCTCGCGCCATCTGTATGCTGACCTTCTGCAGAGCGGCGTGCGCCTCTTCGAATATCCCGTCACCATGATGCACTGCAAAGTCGCGGTGATCGACGATTGCTGTTCGGTGGTCAGTTCATACAACCTCGATCATCGTAGTTTACTTCATAATCTTGAAGCCGGCGCGCTGATCCTGGATCGCACCTTTGCTATTGCCCTGCGCGAGCAGGTGCAACGCGATATCGGGCGCTGCCGCGAGGTCACGCGCGACTTCCACTCGCTGCGATTATGGAATGAAGCTCTGATCGAATTTATTGCATATCAGTGCAGGTACTGGCTTTAATCTAATAAAAAAACAGGCCCTGCCGTTGCGTTCAGAGTCGTCGACAGGCGTTTGCCTGGGGTTACTTTGAGGACACGGTCATGCTTAATTGGGCATTATTGAGTCCGGGACCTTGGCGGCCACCGTAGAGAAAAAAACGGGCCGCCGAACACCTTTGAGCAATACTGTCTCGCTCTGGGAACTTAAAGCTCCCGCACTGAATTGAGGTTTCCAAAATAGATATTGACTTGTCTCTGCAAGGTCATGCGGAATGCACTGCATGCTATGGCATTGCAATTGCAATGCTTATATGCAGGATCCCCGCCAGCACCTTCTGACTGTTTTCTGCAGTTCAGCTTGGTGCCCGAGACCTGCCGCAGTTTCAACCCCGCCTTGCGCCTGGAGACCTCCGGTCTTCCAGGCGCAGTCTTTTTAAGGAGCTTTTATGAATCCTCGCAAAGGTGAAATCTACCAGTGTCCGCAGTGCGGAATGCGTCTCAATATTTTGCGCGGCTGTAAGTGGCCCACGCTGCAACTAACGGAGACTTGGCAGTGCTGCTGTGGCGCCAGCATGCTGCTGCTACAGTCGGGCTCGGAATCCGTCCAGGGTTCGCAACACGGGCAGAACAAAATCGTGGATGCGGCGCATGGTTAAATGCCATGTACCGTGCAATGTCGGCCTTTGAGTTGCTTATTTCCAGTCAGAAGTTTGGCGGGCGCGGAGCTGCGAGAACTCAAGCTGAATCTCACCCGTGCTAAACAATGAAAGCAGGTGCGTTATGGGAAGGAATCGACACATGGAAACGACAGCGAAGGAAATGAGTGAGGCTGGCCGGGAGGCTGCCAACGAGACCATGGATAACCTCAAGGGAAAAATTGAGGAAGGTCGCGATGCAGTGAAAAAATACGCCGGTCAAGCCAAGCAGATGGCCGGTGATTATGCCAATAAGGCAGGAGAAATTGGCAAGAAGGCCAAGCATGCCACTGAAGAGAAGATCAAGACCATGCCCATCGAGTCCATGCTGGTTGCCCTTGGCGTCGGCGCCTGCGTAGGAATGTGCGTGGGATTGCTCTTCGGCAAACGCGAGCAGGATTAAACAATAGCGACACGCATGGCAGTAAAAAAGGGGCAAGACTCTAGTGGTAGCTCGCCCCTTTTTTCATTTTTAAGCCTTCATCTATTTGCAATCTGCAACTCTGAATGCGGCAATTTTCCATCACCCACTATCCGCGAAACAGAGTGCTTCTTTCTTGAGAAATGCATTGCGGCCGCCAGTTGCCAGGCGGTTACTTACGGCCCATCCGCTTCAGCAGTGTGATGCCCATGTCGGAGGGGCTGTCGCAGACGGCGATGCCGGCTTCGCGCATGGCCTTGAGCTTCCCTTCAGCAGTGCCTGCTCCGCCGGAGACGATCGCTCCGGCGTGGCCCATGCGGCGGCCGGGAGGCGCGGTGCGTCCAGCGATGAATCCGGCGACGGGCTTCTTCATGTTCGCCTTGATCCACTCCGCGGCTTCTTCTTCAGCGCTGCCGCCGATCTCGCCAATCATGATCAGACCGGCAGTCGCGGGATCGTCGTTGAACATTTTCAGTACGTCGATGAAGTCGGTGCCTTTGACCGGATCTCCGCCGATGCCGACGCAAGTGGTCTGGCCGAATCCCAGCGAGGTGATCTGCCAGACGGCTTCGTACGTCAGCGTGCCGGAGCGCGAGAGAACGCCGAGGTCGCCTTTGCGGTGGATGTATCCGGGCATGATGCCGATCTTGCACTCTTCGGGCGTGATCACGCCGGGGCAGTTGGGTCCGATCAGGCGCACGTCCGGGCGAACGCGCAGCGCCTGCTGCACCTTCACCATGTCCATGACGGGAATGCCTTCGGTGATGCAGCAGATCAATTTGATGCCCGCGTCGGCCGCTTCCATGATCGCATCGGCGGCAAACGGCGGCGGAACGAAGATCATCGTCGCGTCGGCGCCGCCGGCTTTGACGGCCTGCTCAACGGTATTGTAGACCGGAATCTTGGCGGCCTTGCACTTCTGCTTGCCATCGAATCCGCCGCCGGTTTCGGCTTCGGCAACGTCGAACGTGCTGCCGCCCTTGCCGGGTGTTACGCCGCCGACCATCAACGTGCCGTAGCGGTAGCAACCCGTGGTGTGCGTGGCCCCGGCCTGGCCGGTGATGCCCTGACAGATGACGCGCGTGTTCTTATTGACGAGGATGCTCATTGTTCTTGCGTGACTCCGTTAAGAGGGCTTCGGCGCGCCAGCACTGCGCTTCGCCGAAAGTTTCAAATCTGAAGGGGTAAAACGTAAAACGTAAAACGTAAAAAGCAACGGCAACCGTGCGTTTTCCCAACGTTGCACCGAAGATGATGCAATTAGATAGATCAATTCGCCTTTAGCACCGCCGTTACCTCAATCTCCAGCCCCGCCAGCAACACCGAACTCGCCCGCGTCCCCGGCTTGAACTTGCCGTGCTCGCTATATTTTCCATCGTCGAGCTTGAGAACAATGATTTGTTCTTCCTGCGGATCGATGATCCAATACTCAGGGATGCCGGCCCGAGCGTACTCGAAGCGTTTCACTTCCAGGTCCCGGCGGCGGTCGTCGTTGCTGACCACCTCAACTACCAGATCGGCGCCTATCCAGCACTGCGCGGTCTTGCGTTCGGCATGTGTTTCCAGCATGAACACAATGTCCGGTTCACGGTATTTGCCGGGCCATAATTGTACACGGAGCGGCGCGCATAAAACGTGTCCCAGTTTCCGTGCTTCAACATAACTGGCAATCAGCCGCGCCAGAAAAAAAACAATTTGCTGGTGCATCGGCGTCGGCATCGGCAAAACATCAAGATAACCGTGTGAGAATTCCAATAGGCGATTGGCATTCAAAGCCAGATATTCTTCCTCGCTCCAACTTCCCTGATCGGGAAACAGTCGTGCAATCTCCCACGTTGGTTCGTGGGCAGGCAGGGAAGCGCTCGGATTGGCCTGTATCATCACCTCATCCTCTTCCTTAACCATCGGCGCGCAGCACAAATGCCGACACTCGCACAGCTTATCTTACTTCCTCGTGGCCCGCAATTCGCCTTGAAAATAGTGCGCGCACTCGCGCTGCTGCGACAGCGATCTGTTCCCCGTCACCCGTTCACTCCGCCACTCGTCACCACAGTTAATGAGTCCAGTGTGGATAAAGAAGATTTGAAACGATTCAACTGCCAATCGTTTCAAGTCTTCTTTCCCTTCATTAACAACACTGGACTCAATAAGCTCAAGATTCTTGATGAATTCGAAGCCGTACTTGATATTCTGTACCCGCTCAAAGCTCCCTTTGCGCGCCCCAGCTCCCAACTTCCGACAGACAACTCCGCCCTAAGAGGAAATGCATGAACATTAAATGTGGTCATGAAGTGATTTTTGAAATGCCAGCGCCAGCGCCGATTCTGCTGATGCTTTACACCCATCCCTCGCGCGCCGCAGACCTGAGCCAACCGGAAAACCTGACCATCGAACCGCCGCTGCCTGTTCAAGAGTACATCGACACGTTCGGAAATCGGTGCGGCCGCATTAACGCTCCCGCCGGCCGGCTGCGCCTGTACAACGACAACCTGGTGCGCGATTCGGGTTTGCAGGACCCGGTGGTCTTGAGCGCTCAGCAGCATTCTGTCGGTGATCTGCCTTCGGACGCGATCCAGTTTCTCCTGGCCAGCCGCTACTGCGAAGTCGACCGTCTCTCCGACATCGCCTTCCAGCTTTTTGGCCAGACACCGATGGGATGGCTGCGCGTGCAGGCCATTTGCAACTGGGTGCACAGCAGTGTGCTCTTCGGCTATCAGTTCGCGCGGCCGACCAAGACGGCTTGGGATGTCTACACGGAACGCACCGGCGTCTGCCGCGACTTCACGCATCTGGCGATCACCTTCTGCCGCTGCATGAACATTCCGGCGCGCTACGCCACCGGCTACCTTGGCGATATTGGCGTCCCCCGCCTGCCCGCTCCGATGGACTTCAGCGCCTGGTTTGAAGTCTATTTGAACGGGCAGTGGTACACCTTCGACGCCCGCTTCAACACCCCGCGAATGGGCCGCATCCTGATGGCCCGCGGCCGCGACGCCGTCGACGTCGCCCTCACCACCTCCTTCGGCCACGCCAACCTGAAGAGCTTTAGAGTCTGGAGCGATCAGGTGTAGAGAATGGCCGACGCAAAAAAAAGCGGACCTTGCGGTCCGCTTTTTTTATTCTCAATTCGATTCCGTACTCACATCGCTGCCACCATCTCCAGAGCCTTATCGATCCGCTTCAAACTCTCCGCCTGACCCAACAGATGCAACGTGTCGTGAATTGGGGGACTCACCGCCGTCCCGCTCAGCGCGATGCGGAGCGGCTGCGCTACGTTGCCCATCTTGATCTGCTTGCCCTCGCAGAAATTCTTAATCACCGCATCCAGTGCAGGGCCCGACCACTCTTCGATCTGGCCCAAAATGCCGCGCATCTCCTTCAGCAGCGCGATGCCGTCGTTCTTCTTCATGAACTTTTCGACCGCCTTCGGATCCAGCGCCTCCGGCGCCTTAAAGAAAAGTCCCACATTCTGCGCCAGCGACTTCAGCGTCTTGGAGCGCTCCTGTTCGAGCTCCAGCACGCCCTTCAGCCAGCCCGGCGACTGCGATTGCAGATCGTAGCCCTGCTTATCGAGGAACGGTGTGACGCGCGCGAGCAACTCCTCTGGCGAGAGCTTGCGCATGTATTCGCCGTTGAGCCATTCCAACTTGGAACCGGCGAGCGACTCCGAGAGCCACTCCACAATAAGCCCCTCGACTTCAGGATCGGTCGTTGCGCCATCGGCGGCAACCGGCGGCGGTCGCTTGCGCGAAAGCGTAAACTGCGCCGCCGCGCTCTTGATCCGCTCAAACGAAAACTCGCGAATGATCTCCGCCAGCGGCATCATCTCGCGCCCGTCGCCCGGCGACCAGCCCAGCAGCGCCTCGAAATTAATGAACGCTTCGGGCAGCAGTCCGCAGGCCTGATACAGCGTGATCGCCACCGGATCGCGCCGCTTGCTGATCTTCTTTCCTTCTTCATTGAAGATCATCGGCAGATGCGCGAAGAACGGAATCTTCAGCCCAAGCGCCTCATAAATAAACATCTGGCGAAACGTATTCTCAACATGATCGTCGCCGCGAATCACATGACTGATCTTCATGTCGACATCGTCGATCACGCACGCAAAATTATAAACCGGCATGCCGTTGCCGCGGATGATCACAAAGTCCTTCGCCGTGACGCCGTCGGCTTCCAAGTACGTCTCCGCCGGCTTGCTGATCGGACCCTTGACCAGATCGTCAAACGAGATTTCCTTACGCTCCTTCAGATCAACTTTCAGATACAGCCCCGGGTTGGGATCGGCCGCCGCCTGCGCCTTCTCCTCATCCCACTTACCCTGCTTCTTGAGCTTCTCGATTTTCCAGTCCGGCAGCCCGCCACCCGCGTCCTTCTTCGCCCAATACGCCTTGCCAGATTTGACCAGCTCTTCGCCGACCTGCTTGTAGCGCTCGATCCGCTGGCTCTGGTAATACGGCGCGCACGGCCCACCAATATCCGGACCCTCGTCCCAATCCAGCCCGCACCACTTCAGCCCATTGATAATGACCTGCGTCGCCTCTTCCTTATTGCGCTGCACGTCCGTGTCTTCGACGCGAAGAATAAATTTGCCGCCCGTCTTGCGCGCATAGAGCCAGTTAAAAAGCGCAGTGCGGACGCCGCCAACATGCAGGTACCCCGTCGGACTTGGAGCGAAACGGACGCGAACGGACGAATTGGACATTGTCTGGAAAACCTCAAAAATTGTGCCGGGATTTAAATCCGCACGAGTTACAACCTGACGATCTTAATCGCTTAAAGATGTGTTGCAATCATCATGAGTGTACAGCTCTGACCGCGGAGCTTGTCACTTTTCTTTCACCCAACCCGCCCAATGCAGCTTGTCGCGAATGATCTCATAGCGGCCCTTCTTTCCGATCGTCACAAGATTAAACTCACTGGCCGCGCGTGTGATCCGCACCGGCGTGCCACTCTTTAGCGAGCAGCTCGTCTGTCCGTCCATCACCAGTTCCACGGGCGAGCCCGTCCGCGTCTCGGCGGAAATCTCGAGCATCTCGTCGCCCGAAAGTACGATGGGGCGATTGGCCAGCGTGTGCGGGCAGATCGGCGTAATGATCATCGCCTTAAGCTGCTCGCTGAGAATCGGGCCGCCCGCCGAGAGGCTGTATCCGGTCGATCCCGTCGCCGTCGAGACGATCAATCCGTCTCCTTTATAGCGCGCGATCTCCTCGCCCGAAACGCTCACCCCGACGCTCATCATCGATGCCTTGGGCAGGCGCAGCAGCACCGCGTCGTTGATCGCCAGGAAATCCCTCGCGGAGTTCTTGCGCCGTGTTCCGCCGTCCTTCACGCACGGCGGCGAGAGCGGCGCGCCGCCGACTTGAACATGCAGCATCATGCGCGGAGAGAGCACGAACTGTCCACGCAGCACCTCCGGTAGTGTCTTCTTCAATTCAGCCGGCGTGACTTCCGCGAGGAAACCAAGCTGCCCGAGGTTGACTCCCAGCACCGGAATAGAATTGCCGCGCAGGCGGCGCGCAATACTGATGATGCTGCCGTCGCCACCGAAGACGAGAATCAGATCCGCTTCGACTTTGCTCAGATCGCCTTCGCCATTGCTCTCAACTTTGACGACGTACGCGATCTTACGCAACCACGGCAGCAGTTCCTTAAGAATGGGAACCGAAGCGGGCTTGCGGCGCGCATTGGCAATAACGTAAACGCGTTTCATGAGAAGGGGAGGGTAGCAGAACCGATTTCTTTTTCCAGCAACCGTACCGCAGGCATCCTGCCTGCCAGCTGCCGTTCCTAAACATGTTGGTCGCGCGCGATGCGTGGAGTAAACTTTTTAAAATGGAACGCCGCAGTCTACTTTTGTTGAATTTACTTTTGTTCGTCGGATTTTCTCTTCACGGGGCCGAACTCGTCCGCGCCTTCGTTTCGCCGGGAGAAGTCAAACAGCCCGGATATTTCGCCGCCGAAATTACGCTTCCACAGATCGCCGCCGCTTCCAGGCCCGACATTGTTCTGCTGCTTCGCGACTGCTCGTATTCGATGAAGCTATCTCCGGCCGAGATCAAGCTTCCCGACGCGCCGCAGCATTTTCTAATCGACTTCGATCTCTTCGCCGCTGCGCCCGTCGAATTGAAACCAGGGCAGCCCTTTCCGCCTGCGCACTACGATGGCGCGACGGACATGAGCGCCGCATTTAAAGCCGCCGCCGCATTTCTAAAGGAGAGAACGTTTGGACACGCAACCCTGATCCTGCTCTCGGATGGCCGCGACAGTTGCGGCGAGCCCGACGCGCGCCGCTGGCTCGATCCGCTGGCTGTATTCGGACCCGACAAAATTGCGATCGAACTCGTTTTTACCAATGCGCGCCTGGCCCGTTCGCTCGGCGACTATCACAAGCAACCCGGTCACGCGACGAACATAACCGTCACCGCCGGAGAAGGCACAACGGATGTGGGCTGCACATTTCACGGCAGCGTCGCTTCCGGCGGCACGATCCAGATTGTGGGGCGCTTTTTCGCTCCTGCCGGAAAAGTGTCGCTGCTGTACACGCTTCCGGATGGAACAAAGGGAAAGCACGTCGCTCAGTTGAAATTCACTTCCGATCCGAAGAACGCCGAATTAATTCTGCTGTGGGCGAACGGCAGGCTGCGGGATTTGGAACTGGAGCGCTCCCTCGAATTGGACCCCGCGCAACGCGCCGCGATCTCGAAACGAATTCAGGAATTAACACTGAAGTTCGCGCTTCACCCCGCGCAGGCGACTTCGCGGAGCACTCGTTCGGCGGGCGCGCCGGAAACGTTTCCGGACGCTGCCGCCGCCACCGAAGTCGAAAAATTGATTCGCGCCAATAGCGATGCTGCCGCAGAGAAACTCTGCCTGGAACTCATCTCCTCGAAACGGAATGAGCCCGATGACGCCAAAGCCGCCGCCGTTCGCAAGAATGCCTTCGACTGGCTCTTTGCATTGCAACTCTGGAAAGGAGACTTCGATAAGGCCGTTCAAACATTTAAAGCGCAACGCGCCGAAAACCCTCAACGCAACATTCCGGATCTAACGCGCGATCTGCTCGATTGCGCCTTCGGCGGAATCCCGCAAACCGAAATTGCGCATCGCAAAGAGTGGCAGACCTCCGCAGCAGGTTGCGACGCGGCCTTGAACGCTGCCGCGAAAATTCTTGAGCACGATAGCAACGATCCCGCGCACGCGCTGCTCGCCGGCGGACTCTGCGCACGCGCCGTCGGAAATGCGGCCACGAGCGAACAGCATGTACGGATTTTCAAGCTGCTTGAAAAAGTCTTTGCACAACTTCAGCGCGCTGAAGACCCCGCGCTCGCCGATTGGGTCTGCAACGTCTATACGAATAACCGCTGGGCCGGCGACCCCACCGACGCCGACACAACCGCGCCGCTCCAGGAAAACCTGGACG
>Ga0105047_10019168_pt1 | contig 10572 bp, 9 predicted proteins | sample MAT04_FD_78384 | JGI IMG/M metagenome (GOLD analysis project Ga0105047, IMG submission 78384) | Freshwater microbial communities from Lake Fryxell liftoff mats and glacier meltwater in Antarctica - MAT-04 (megahit assembly) | ecosystem: Environmental > Aquatic > Freshwater > Ice > Liftoff... | reverse complement strand
TTCTACTTCCAGGATAATCCTTGGTATGCACGTCATTGCGAGGCTGAAAAAAGAACTTTAATTGCTTAGGCTACCATAGCCGAAGCAATCCAACAGAGCTACGGTAATTTGTTTTAAAAGGTTTCACCATCCACTATTCTCTCCATTTTCCACTAACAATTTTCCACTAACAAATTTCTAAGTAACTATTTTCCCATTAACTTATTTACAATTACCTTTGCGCCATATTTTACATAAACTAACTTTAAATCAATAATTTTTATGCTTAACGAGATCCTTAAAGATTTAACCTCAGCCAAAGCTATCGAGCTGGAAGACAAGTATGGTGCGCATAATTACCACCCGTTGCCTGTGGTGCTGGCCAAAGGCGAAGGTGCTTTAGTCTGGGATGTAGAAGGCAAACAATACTTCGATTTTCTGTCAGCTTATTCGGCTGTAAACCAGGGACATTGCCACCCGAAAATTGTAGGGGCGATGATTGAACAGGCTCAGACTCTTACCCTTACTTCAAGGGCTTTTTACAACAATATGCTCGGAATTTATGAGAAATATATAACCGAATATTTTGGATATGACAAGGTACTGCCAATGAACTCAGGTGCTGAAGCTGATGAAACCGCTTTGAAACTCTGCCGTAAATGGGCTTATAAAGTAAAAGGTATTAAAGATGGAAATGCAAAAATCATCGTTTGCGAAAACAATTTCCACGGACGTACAATCACTATCATTTCCATGTCAACTGATCCTGATTCATACAGCGGATTTGGTCCATTCACACCTGGTTTTATTACCATCCCTTACAACGATCTGCCTGCGCTTGAAAAAGCGTTACAGGACCCTGACGTTGCCGGATTCCTTGTTGAACCTATTCAGGGTGAAGCCGGAGTTTTTGTTCCTGATGCCGGTTATCTTTCCAAAGCATTTGATATGTGTAAGAAAAATAATGTGCTTTTTATTGCCGACGAAGTTCAGACCGGTATCGCCCGTACAGGTAAACTTCTGGCCTGCGATCACGAAAATGTACACCCTGATATTCTGATTTTAGGAAAAGCTCTTTCAGGAGGAGCAATGCCGGTATCAGCCGTTCTCGCCAGCGACGAAATTATGCTTACCATAAAGCCAGGCGAGCATGGTTCCACTTTTGGTGGCAATCCACTTGCAGCGCGCGTTGCAATTGCAGCTCTGGAAGTTGTAAAAGACGAAAACCTGGCAGAAAAAGCCGAGCACCTTGGTAAAATTTTCCGCAAAGAATTATCGGATGTTAAAAGCGAAATGATAGAACTGGTTCGTGGTAAAGGTTTACTTAACGCTGTAGTTATCAGGCCTAAAAATGGTGTCGAAGCATGGGATATCTGCTTGAAAATGAAAGATATGGGTCTGCTTGCCAAACCTACTCACGGCAATATTATCAGGTTTGCACCTCCTTTGGTAATATCCGAAACGCAACTTCGCGAAGCACTCGAAATTATTAAATCAGCTATTCTATCATTTGAATAGTTATTTCTGTTAGAATCCGTAAAAAACAAAAGCCCGGCAGTCGTTAAACTGCCGGGCTTTTTAGCATTGACCTAAACAAACAACTTATTTCTTTTTAGCCAGGGCTTTAGCATATTCATTCTGAGCAAATTCCCAGTTCACTACATTCCAGAAAGCTGAAATATAATCGCCACGCTTATTCTGGTATTTTAGATAATAGGCATGTTCCCAAACATCGAGACACAGAATCGGCGTACCGCGTTTTTCTTCAGTATTCATCAAAGGGTTGTCCTGGTTGGCCGTGGAGGTTATAAATAATTTTCCGTCATCTCCCACAACAAGCCATGCCCAGCCTGAACCAAAGCGCTTTGCACCTGCTTCGGCAAACTGTTTCTTGAAATCGTCAAATGATCCGAAAGTGGACTTGATTGCTTCACTTAATTTTCCTGTTGGTACTCCACCGCCATTTGGTTTCATGCAATTCCAGAACATTTCGTGGTTCCAGTATCCACCTGCATTATTCCGGATAACCGGAAGCTGAGATGAAATATTTGCAAAAATGGCTTCCATAGGTGTTTTTTCGAGTTCAGAGCTTTGTATTGCCGTCATGAAATTTTTGTAATATGCACGGTGATGCCTGTCGTAATGAATTTCCATGGTCATCTTGTCGATGTAAGGTTCCAGGGCGTCATAAGCATAGGGAAGAGGCGCAAATTTGTGATACGGTTCCTGTTGTGCCTTGAGGGCAAAAGGAAATGCGATCAGCATCAGGAAATAAACAACTGACTTTCTCATAACTATTTAACTAAAGCATCATAACGCGATTCAATTACTTTCCAGTTAACCACATTCCAAAAGGCTGAAATGTAATCCGGGCGGCGGTTTTGGAATTTAAGGTAGTAGGCGTGTTCCCAAACATCGAGTCCGAGGATTGGAGTAGCAGGGCAATCAGAAGTATCCATCAACGGATTATCCTGGTTGGCACTTGAACAAACGCAAAGGCTTTTATCAGCTTTTACTGACAGCCATGCCCAGCCACTGCCGAAGCGGTTTGCCGCAGCATCGTTGAATTTAGCCTGAAATTCAGCAAACGATCCATATTTTGCATTAATAGCATCAGCCAGTTTACCTGAAGGAGCACCACCGGCATCAGGTGCCATGCTTTCCCAGAAGAGGGTGTGATTGTACAACCCGCCGCCATGGTTGCGCACAGGCATTGAAAGTTTGCTTACGTTAGCAAATATTTCTTCGAGCGACGCGCCGTTCATTTCGGTTTCTTTAATAGCTGCAACAAACTTGTCGAAGTAAGTTTTGTGGTGTTTCGTATAATGGATTTCCATAGTCATTGCATCGATATGGGGCTCCAGGGCATTGTATGCGTAAGGTAATTCAGGGAATTTGTAGTCCATCGTTTTATTGAATTTTATGTTGGTTTTTTTAATAATTTAGAAACTATATAAATAACAGTATGGAATATAAAAGGTTCAGCGATTTATGATTCTTTAACAGATTTGATCATGGGTATGATTGACTTTTCTGTACAGATGGAACTGTTTTTTTTGTGAAGAGTTTATGTCTTCTATCTGTCAAAATCGGAGTTCAGCCCCCCGTCCGGCGGGTGCAGTATTTTATAATCGCTGTAATATTTTTAATGCAATTACAAATCGTATCACCCAACTATAAATTGCATTACTATTTCAGATTGATTATGGCGAAAAAAAAACATACCTACATATTCTCGCAGTCAAAATCAGAACTCGGCTCCAATTTTAATATTAATCTGCCTGGGTGTAAGGTAATTCGGCACACCATACATATTGCCATTGAAATCTTCTACCCAGGTATATGAAATGGTATTATCTACCTGGAGCAGGTTTAATATTTCCAACGTAACCCATAATGATTTAAAGCCTTTGAAAAAGCCGGTTTTGGGCTGTGCTGCCTCGGTGCCGATAAATTGCTTCGACATGCCGATATCAATCCTGCGGTAGGGTGGCAGCCGGTGAGTATGCGTGTATAAAGGTGTATTTGGTGCTCCTGTTGGCAAACCGCTGCCAAAATAAAGCCCGATATTCATTTTAAACGTGGGATCCATTGGCAGGTAATCCTGGAAAAAGAGGCCGAAAGTTACCCTTTGATCGGTAGGGCGGGGGATATAACCGGGATAGAAAGTTGCCGAATCAACCGGTACTATATCATCAGTTACGCCTTTGTGGATGGTTTCACCGGCGGCATTGTAATATTCAATATAAAAATCGTCGTAAAGGTCTTCGGCTGTTTTCATATACGAAAGACTGGCCCAGGATTCAGCACCTTTAACAAAATCGCCGTTCACTTTAAAATCTATTCCATACGCGTAGCCTTTCGACCCGTTAATGCCTAAGTATTGAATGCGTACGTTATCAACCTGGTAGGGGACAAGATCGGTAAGGTGTTTGTAATAAATTTCGGTAACAAATTTAAAGGGTCGCTCCCAGGACAAGAAATTCCAGTCACTCCCGGCCACAAATTGAATTGATTTCTGAGCCTGCAGGTTTGGATTAATTTCGCCTTCGAGGTTCCGCAACTCGCGGTAAAAGGGTGGCTGGTAATAATATCCGGCCGAAAACCTGAGCATAATATCTTTCTCCCAAAGGGGTTTGTACGATATGCTTGCACGCGGACTTACAATAAATTGGTCGTTATAATCCCAGTACTGGAACCGCACTCCGGCGGTGAATGCAAGGTCGGTAGTATCGTCATCCAAAGTCCAGGTATTTTGCAAAAATGCGGTGTACCGGTTCGAACTAATATTTGCTTTAGTTTTAAGACTATAATTTAAAACAAAGTCCGACAGGTTGCCGGGCTGGCCGGGCGTTCCGAAATTAGTAGGTACCGAGTAAAATGCCGAATCGATCCGCTGCCACTCGCTGATCTGGTCATTTATCAATTCCCGCTGGTATTTAATTCCCCAGAGAGCGAAATTTCTTCCTTTTGAATAGCTATACCGGTTTTCGAGATTCATTACTGTCATATCCAGTTTGTTGCGGGCATGATTAAAATATCCGCCTTCACCTTTTGAAACCTGTATGCTATCGTTCTCGTCACGTTCGTTTTCGAGCTCGGCGATCCGGTATGCAGCCAGTATATCGAATGATTCAGTCTCCCTTGAATCATAAGCCGAACCAATCCATTTGATCTGCAGGTATTTATTGGGTTTATGAGTGAGTGTAATGGCTCCCATGCGGCTGTCATACTTATCAACTTCCCGCCCGTCGAAATACATGGTGAGCTGCAGGGGTGTAAAATATGTTCCGAATTTGGTATTGCGTGATTCTGGAATCAGGGTATAATTATTGGAAGAGAAATATCCCAGAACAGAGAGTTCCAGCTTATTGCTGAGATCATACGTGACGAGCGACTGGATATCCAGGAAAACCGGCATGTAACTGCCCTGGGTTTCGAGCGAATTGAGCAGGTACTGGTTGGTTTTATACCTCACTCCGGCCAGGTAAGTAAACTTCCGGTTCTTGGTTGCTCCCTCAGCATGAGCCGAAGCTCCCAGCAGACTGGCAACGGCTGAAGCCGCAAACCGGGTAGGCTTTTTATACCTTATATCAAGCACACTCGATAGTTTATCACCATATCTGGCTTCGAAACCACCAGCCGAAAATAAAAGTGATGAAACCAGGTCGCTGTTCAGGAAACTTAGCCCTTCCTGCTGACCCGACCGGACCAGGAAAGGCCGGTAAATTTCAATATCGTTTACATACACAAGGTTTTCGTCGTAGTTGCCGCCCCGGACCATATATTGCGAACTGAGTTCGTTGTTCGAAACAACGCCTGGCATGGTTTTAAGTAAAGCCTCAATTCCGCCCGAAGCGGCAGGCAATGCATTAACAGTCCTTGCGTCAATTCGTATCAGGTTTGTATTCCGGATTTGCCGGTCCTCAATCACTACGCTTTCCAATTCGGTTGACGAAGAAACAATGCTGCGGTTTACCCTGAGTTTTTCACCTGCATTCACTTTTACGTAAGCAGTATCCGTTTTGTATCCGATAAATGAAAAAACAATTTTAAGTGGCTTTGCTGCCGGAACCTGCAGGCTGTAGCTGCCATCCGGAGCAGTTGTGGTGCCGCCGGGATACCCGAAAATGCTCACATTTACCAGTTCGACAGGCTGGTTGTTCTGATCCGTTACCTTCCCGTTAATCATAGCTACCTGGGCAAAAGCGATATGGCTCATTAATACTATTGCAAAAATGAGAAAAGCTGTTGCAAAGAAAAGTTTAAGATCAGTGAATGGCTTCAAAATAGGGCAGTGTTTTTTATAAAGCTTATATAATACGATGGCTACCGGTGAGGATAACGGACTTTTTGCGAAAGTAGTATAAACAAGGGAATTAATTGGGAGAGATAATTCGATAATTCAACGATCCGGCAATTTGACAATTTGACGATTCGACGATTCGGATAGGTTGTTTTGAGAAGTTATTTATTCGATTCTCACTGGTTGTTTTAATATTTTTTCTTAAAATCGCCTCGTTTCCAGGCTTTTATAAATTTTGCCCAGGCAATAGGATTAAGAAGGTTGTTGGGCATGATCTGGCCGTTGTAATAGAGTTTATCAGCCTGGTTGCTGGCATAATTGTGATAGCTTTGTCCGGGTGTGTATCCATAACGTTCGGGGTCGTAGTTGCGGCCGTATATTTCGCGCATCTCCATGTAAGCCAGGTTGCGCCTGGCTATCTCGATGTCATCGTCAGGAATCTGAAGTGTTAAAAATGCGTGCCTGAATTGTTCTTTACTGGGCCACGGGTAAATAACGGTTTCGGTAAGCATGATGGTGTCCGACGACATTACCTGGATTAAGGAATAACGGTTTTCGGAAAGTGTATCCGGAATACGGAACATTCCTGACTTAAAACCTATTGCTGAAAAGAATACAAGCTCATTCTTATGCACCACAATGGAGAAAAAGCCCCAATAGTCGGATGTGGTACCACGTCCTGTTTTTCCAACAGATATATTGGTAAAAGGCACAGGCCGCAGACTATCGGCAGTAACAACAACCCCTGAGAACTGCACAAGGTCATTGTACCGCTGCGCTCCTGCTTTATAGGCTGAAAGCGTGATAAGGATGAATAAGGCTGTTGCTAAAGATATTCTCATCAGTTGCAAAGATATTTCTTTTACTTTCCCTAAGGAAGCAACATGGAGCATGTTTTCAAAAATAATGTTAAAGTGTTTCGGGCAGGCAACAAAAAAAGCTGTCACCCTTGCGGGAAACAGCTCTGGAAATATGCATTACAATGGTCTACTTATTGATAAGAAATCCTTTTTCGCGGGCCTCTTTCAGGCATGCGGTGATGCCTTTTTTATCGATGGTGCGAAGTGCCGAAGTTGAAACTTTCAGCGTTATCCATTTGTCTTCTTCAGGAATAAAGAAGCGTTTGGTTTGAAGATTAGGGTAAAACCTGCGTTTGGTTTTAATATTTGAATGGGAAACGGTGTTTCCGACAATCATTTTCTTTCCGGTTAATTCGCAAACTCTCGACATAGTTTTAGGCTTTTCAAAATGGAGTGCAAAGGTCTGTATAATTTTCTAAAATTCAAAACATTCTCCGAAAAAAGTTTGTGAATGTTCCGTGTGGTATTAAAAAAGTATCTTAAATTGAAGCTATAATTCTGATAATAAACAGGTTATAAAAACGTTTGTTCTAGCTGGCGAGAGTTGATGGTACAATCCTGCTGCCTTTTCAGCACAGTTACTCAATTAATTTACCTCTGAGCATATTTAAAGCTGCCACCGAGGCTTTTCTAATATTTCTTCCGCGGTGATCACCTAATAGAAATTTTCTGGCTATAGTTCCTGCTGGTGATGCAACTGCAATCCAGGTTGTACCCACCGGTTTTTCATCTGTTCCGCCTCCCGGGCCGGCAATTCCGGAAACTGCTATTGAATATTCAGTAGCGAATCGTTCCTTTATCCCTTCGGCCATAGCAATAACAGTTTGTTCGCTTACAGCACCATGGTCAACCAAAGTCTGGCGAGGGACACCGAGTAATTTTTCTTTTATTTCGTTGGAGTATGCAACTACGGAACCTTTAAAATAGTCGGAACTGCCTGCAATACTGGTAATCAGTTGCGCAATGTTGCCGCCCGTGCAACTTTCAGCAGTTGAAAGTGTCATTCCTTTTTGCCGGAGCAATTGTCCGACAACCGATTCAATTGTATCATCGTCGAAACCAAAAATGTATTTTCCGGCAAGCGGATAAAGTTCTTTTTCTGCTTTGTAAATGGCTTCCTGTAATACTTTACGGTCAGTTCCATAGGCTGTAAGCCGAAGGCGGACCATTCCGGGTTGAGGAAGGTACGCGAGTTTTATAAATTCAGGCAATGCATCCTCCCAGGTTTCGATGATGGAAGCAAGCATCGATTCGCCAACACCTTCGGTAAGTATGGTGCGGTGAATGATGACCTCGTTTTGATTGAGCAGCAGTTGAGGGATAACTTCCTGTTCCATAATGGCTTTCATCTCGAAAGGTACGCCAGGCATCGAAATATAAGTGCAGCCATCTTTCTCGAACCACATGCATGGAGCGGTTCCATTCACATTGGGAAGCACTTTGCAATTGGCCGGCACCATGGCCTGCAGGCGGTTTATTTCAGTAACAGCGACTCCCCGGTGATAGAAAAGATTCTCGACATTCTTATATGCTTCTTCGCTGAAAATTAGTGATGTATCGAAATATTTGCAAAGAGCATGTTTCGTGATATCGTCTTTGGTAGGGCCAAGTCCTCCTGTGATTAAAATAAGTTGAACTCTTGATGAGGCTTCCTTTAATGTTTGAAGAATATGTTCCTCGTTATCGGAAATACTGGTAATCTGGTACACCCTGATCCCGATCATATTAAGTTGTGCGGCTATCCAGGCTGAGTTGGTGTCGATCACCTGCCCTATAAGTAGTTCATCGCCGATGGTAATTATTTCTGCAAGCATTTGAAGGGTTTGAAGGTTTTCGGGTTTCAGGGTAGAAACGCGGCATACCCCGTCTCTAATCATGGTTTATAGGTTTTTTTAAGAGAAAATAGAGGTGATCCCCAAATCCTTCGGTATCATCGACATAACCGGAATATCCGACAGGCGGATAAACTCCTGTGCATGTGAACCAACGAAGTATTCAACAATCCCTATTTCCTGCTGTGTAAGAATAATGATAAGATCAATATCACCCTGTTCGGCGGTATATTTAAGTACAGCAGGAACCAGTGTTTTTTCACCGCCACCGCTCTCAACTACTTCGAATGAGCTTTCAATTCCGGCAGAAGCAATAAAATCAATCACCTGTTTCCCCTGCTGATAAAGCTTGTTCACGATTATCGGATCTTTTTTCGACCATAAAGCCGAAACGACCTTGATGCCGGCCCCGTAAAATTTAGCCAGTTCAATCGCAATTGTAACTTTCTGCCGGGTTTCTTTAGTCAGATCCATAGGTAACAGGATATTGCGGCAACCGTGATATATGTGCCTTGCATTTAGAGTAATTACCGGGCATGTAGATGACCGGATCACCCGCGAAGAGTTGGCACCAACACGTCTTTCATCGGCTTCTTCTTCGGCTGAACTATGCGTTCCCATTATGATATATTGCGCTTTAATTTCTTTTGCCACATCAAGTATTTTCGAATAAATACGTCCTTTCTCGATGCGGTACGAAATGGTGAGGCCGGATGCAATGGAAGCTTTTCCGGCAAGTTCAGCAAGTTTTTCATCTACTTTCGATAGCATCTCGTTATTTTGGTCGTTGCTGAAAATGCCTGCAAACATTCCGGATTGCTCGTGCACATAAATTAATACTATCTCGGCAAGCAGAAGGTTAGCCAGGTTATACGACTGATCCAGCGCCATGAGCGATTGTTTCTGAAAATCAATGGGTATCAGTATTTTATTCATCTCTAAACGGATTTGCGTACATTTGCGTACAAAATTACTTTTTTACTTATTCATTCGCTAATCATGGCACCAATTGCTGAATCAGAACTTATTCTCAATCCCGATGGAAGTGTGTATCACCTGCACCTCCACCCAGAAAACATCGCAGATACCATAATTGTTGTTGGTGACCCGGGAAGAGTGAAAGAAATTTCGAAATATTTTGATAAAATTGATTTCATGGTTCAAAACCGTGAACTGTGTACCCATACAGGAACACTTAGCAATAAACGGCTTACAGTTTTATCAACAGGCATGGGAACTGACAACCTGGATATTGTTATCAATGAGCTTGATGCCGTTGTAAACATTGATCTCAAAACCCGGGAACCAAAACAAACACATACAAAACTTAACATTATACGGTTAGGGACTTCCGGAGCTCTGCAGTCGGATATACAACCAGGTGACTTTGTTGCTTCTTCATTTGGTGTCGGGATGGACGGGCTTTTGTACTTTTATGAAAAAGGCAAAAGTGTCATGATCCCGGAATTATCCGCTGCTTTCGAAAAGCATGTAAGCTGGAATGAAAAGCTGCCCGGCATTTATGCTGTGCCTTGCTCGCAAATGCTGATGGAAAAACTTGGGAACAACCTGGTTCAGGGTATTACGCTTACTGCTCCGGGTTTTTATGCTCCGCAAGGCCGGGAACTGAGACTGAAACTTGCTTTTCCGGAATTGAATCACCTGATTGAAAGTTTCGGATACCAGGGAAAACAAATAGCAAATTTCGAAATGGAGACTTCGGCATTGTATGGATTAGGCAAAATGTTGGGGCACGAAACGCTTACAATTTGTACCATAGTGGCAAACCGTGTAACCCACACCTATGCAAAAGAATATCACAGCGATATTGAAAGATTGATAAAATTGGTGCTGGCGAGGATAAGTGAAGGCTGAGATAGGGTTTAGTACATTAAAAATAATAGTAGAGTATTTTTTGGCAAAATATTTAAAATGAGTTTTTAAATATCGAATAATGAACAAGGAATAATGAATTTCGAAGTTATGAAGCTATAGAATTGTTACCGCATCATTATTTTTTTGTGATTTCAAACTTATCATGAAAACAGAATTTTTATTATTCAATTCCTTATTTCTTGTTTTCACTTCATTATTC
>Ga0105047_10019167_pt1 | contig 10572 bp, 8 predicted proteins | sample MAT04_FD_78384 | JGI IMG/M metagenome (GOLD analysis project Ga0105047, IMG submission 78384) | Freshwater microbial communities from Lake Fryxell liftoff mats and glacier meltwater in Antarctica - MAT-04 (megahit assembly) | ecosystem: Environmental > Aquatic > Freshwater > Ice > Liftoff... | reverse complement strand
GCGCCCTGGATGATAACGAGCACGCCGAACGGCACCCTCCTGCCCGCCTTCCGCAGCGTCAGGTTCACCGCGATCACGAGCCCCGCAATGATTCCATCGTGGATGACAAGGGCGCCGGCGAACCAGAGCAGAATGCCGCCGTATCGCTTGGGTGCGACGTCCTGGAGCAGCACCAGCCCACCGACGAGCAGAAGGGCGATGCCGAAGACAACGAGGGCGATCCGCCAGATTTTCACTAGATTACCTCGATCATGCTCAGCCACTTGGTCTGTCTGACGCCGGGTCTCGCGGGGGCGATGATCCGGGCGGGGTAGCCGTGGTCGATGTCGAGCACCTGGCCGTTGACCTCGAGCGCGACGAGGGTGAGGTCGTCGCGCACGAACTCCGGGCCCATGTCCATCAGGCGGAATCCGCCCTTCTCCTCGAGGCTCGTGGCCCGGATCGACACTCCGGCATCCGCACCGACGGTGTCGAGCAGGTCGAGAAGCCGAGGCCCGCGCCACGACGCGTTCTGGCTCCAGCCCTCGACGCAGGCAATGGGCAGATCGACGTCGTGCTGCGGCAGTTCCGCGAGTTCGGCAAGGGTGAAGCTGCGTGAGGCATCGCCGTTGACCACGGTGAGTGCCCAGTCCGGCGCGACTGCGCTCTCGAGCACTCTGGCGGCACTAGCGGTACGGTTGACCGGCAGTGCGTTCGGGCCGATACCGGCTTTGCGCGGCGCGAAGAAGTTGACGCCGTCGAGTGGGCGGAACGACTGCCCCGCCGTGAACGCCACGACGGCAGCGGTCGCAACAGCGATCGTGGCGACGAATCCGCGGCGGCTCGTGGTGGGCGACGGCTCCGGGGTTGCGTCGATCCAGGCGAAGAGGCGGCCGGTGACCCCGGTGGCGGATGCTGGCTGACTGCCGCCCGCATCATCTGTGGCGGATGCCGGCGCCGAGAGTACGCGTTTCGGCTCCCCAGCATCGCCGGGAGCAGCCGAAACGCGTACTCTCGCCGAGTCGGCGGCCGGAGCTGCGGCGGATGCTGCAGATGGTGGGGCGGATGCTGTGGCTGGCGGAGCGTCGTCGAACCCGATCACGTTTCCGTCGCTGTCGTAGCTGTCATTCTTGCGCCAGTACCTCGCGATCACGTCGAGCTTCACCGCGATGTGGATGGCGAGGGAGCCGATGATCACGAACGACAGCGCGAAGTGCGTCTGCTTGAACGGGAACGGGAATAGCGCATAGAACTGGAACGTGTTGAGCAGCCCGATCGTGATCTCCACGAGCGACGCGGCGACGAACAGGGCGATCGAGGCCCGCTCGAGGAAGTGTGAGAACGAGCGCACCGGCGGGGTCTGGAAAAGCTCGGGAAACACGACGTAGAGCTTGCCGAGAATGAGCGGCACGCACGCGATGCCCGCCGTGATGTGGATGCCCTGGCTCAGCTGGTAGAGGAACGTCGGCCGGGTGGGGAACACCATCCACGGCAGTGGGTCCTGCAGAAAGTGGCTGTACAGCCCGGTGCCGAAGCACACGATGAACGCGATTCCCAGTAGTCGCCCGAGCACCGTCGCCATCCGCGGGTTGCGCGAGGGCGAGGCCAGGGAACGACGCAGGCCGTTGAGAAGTCGGTGCACGTCGCCATTCCACCACGCGAGGCGCGGTGCGGGGGGATGCGGCCTCGTGTTCATGAGTGGTGTTCGGAGCGGACCGCGAATCGGACAGGATGGACTTGTGCGCATTCTTCTCGCCTCGCTGCTGCTCGCCGCGAGCACGGTCACCACGGCCGTGTCGGTGATCGCGCTGCCCTTCTACGACGAGAAAAGCTGGCGGTCGCCGCTCGTGCTGCTGACGACGGTGCTCTGGGTGCTCTTCGCGCTGTCGGTGCTCGCCCTGCGCCGGGTGCCGCTGCGCGCGGCGGTCGCGCTCGTGATCGCCGGATCGATCGCCATCGGCGGCGCCGCGCTGGCCGGACCACCGAACACGAGCACCGACTCCGCCCGGTACGCGTGGGACGGCATCGTGCAGAACGCCGGCGTCTCCCCCTACGAGTACGTGCCGGCCGACCCGGCACTGCGCGAGCTGCGCCCCGACTGGCTGTTCCCGGCGCCCGTGATCGGCGAGGACGGCGAGCCCGAGTGCGTGGGCGAGCGCATTTTGACGAGCAATGAGCCCGGCAGCGACGAGATCGTCTGCACCGCCATCAACCGCGCCAAGGTGCCGACGATCTACCCGCCGACGAGCGAACTGTTCTTCGCCGGCGTGCGATTTCTGACCGGGCCGGGTCCGGAGTACTGGCCGATGCAGCTCGCCGGGCTGATCATGAGCCTGGGCATCACCGGCATCCTGCTCCGCGCCCTGCACACCCGCGGCCGGGACCCGCGCTGGGCCGCCCTGTGGGGCTGGAGCCCGCTCGCGGCGACCGAGGGCGTGACCAACTCGCACATCGACATCCTCGCCGGGCTGCTTGTGCTCGTGGCGACCCTGCTCGTCTCGAACGGCCGGCGATGGGGCGGCGGAATCGCGCTGGGGGCGGCGATCGCCGTCAAGCTCATCCCCGTGATCGCCGCCCCCGCGCTACTCCGCCGCCAGCCGTGGAAGGTCATCATCGGCTCCATCGTCACCTTCGCGGTGCTCTATGTGCCCTACATTCTCGCGAGCGGCATCGGCGTGCTCGGCTACCTGCCCGGCTACCTCACCGAAGAGGGCTACTCGAGCGGCGAGCGTTTCGTGCTGCTCTCGCTGGTCTTCCCCGGGGCGTCGGCGCTCGTGGTCGCGGCCGTGCTGCTCGCGGTCACCGCCGGGCTGGTGTGGTGGAAGACGAATCCGGATGACCCGTGGCTCGGCCAGCTGGTGATGATCGGCGCGACGCTGCTGATCGTCTCTCCGCGTTACCCCTGGTACGCCCTGCTGCTCGTGCCGATCATCGCGATGACCGGACGCTGGGAGTGGCTCGCGGTGCCGGTCGCCCTCACCGCCCGGCTACTCGTGCCATCGACCGATCTCGCGCGGGCGGCGATCGCGCTGGCGATCGTGCTCATCCTGTGGGTGTCGTACCGGCGCGCCGGCCCGGGGTCGGTCCGCCGGCTCCGGGGACGGATGCTGCGGCGGCTGCGGCATCCATTCCGCTCGAGCACGGCACCCGTGCAGGTGTAGACCGCGGCACCGCTGTCAGACCCGAAGCGCAGCGGCTCCCGTGGCGCGCACCGTCAGGCGCTCGGTGCGGCTGTCCACCAGCCGTCCATCGGCGACCGTCACGCGGTGCACCTGCCCGGTGATCTCGATTGCCGAGGTCGTCTCCTTCTCGGCGCAGGACGGCCCGACCCACAGCTCCACACGGCCCGGCTCGACGATGCGTTCGCGCCGGAGCCCGGTGAACGACAGCCGGGCCGTCGGGACGCGGAACCGCACGACCGCCTCCTCCCCCGGCTCGAGCGCGACGCGGTGGTAGCCGAGAAGCTGGGCGACGGGACGGGTCACGCTCGCCTGCACGTCGCGCGCGTACAGCTGCACGAGATCGGTGCCGGCCCTCTCGCCGGAGTTGCGCACGCGCACGCTCGCCGAGAAGGCGTCGCCCGCGACGACCGTCGCGTCGACATCCAGCGCCGTCCGTTCGAAGGCCGTGTAGGTGAGGCCGTGCCCGAACGGCAGCACCGGCGCCGTGTCGACACTCGTCACCTCCGACCGACCGCCCAGGATCGGATGCAGGTAGGTGAACGGCTGCGCGCCGGCCGACCGGGGCAGCGAGACGGGCAGGTGCCCGGAGGGCGCGACCGCGCCGGACAGTACCGCCGCGAGTGCCCGACCGCCCTCCTCGCCGGGGAAGAACGCCTGCAGCACGGCCGCGGGCGCGGTCGGCCCGTCGATGGCCCAGGCGATCGCATAGGGGCGGCCCGACAGCACCACCATCACGACGGGAGTGCCGCTCGCGACGATGCTCTCGACCAGGAGGCGTTGGATGCCCGGCAGCTCGAGGCTCTCCACGTCGTTGCCCTCCCCGACCGTCCCGCGGCCGAACAGCCCGGCGCGGTCCCCGACGACGACCACCGCGACATCCGCTCCGCGGGCCGCGTCAACGGCCGCGGCGATGGCGGAGCCATCCGCCCCGTCCACGGCGCATCCGTAGGAGTAGTCGATCTCGGCCCCGGGCAGCTCGTCCCGGAGCGCCGCGAGCACGGTGGGCATCTCCAGCCCCGGCGGCACCTCGGGGTGGTGGGCGAGCACGTGGTTCACGAATGAGTAGCAGCCCATCAGCGCCTCGGCCGAGTCCGCGTTCGGGCCGATGACTGCGACCCGGCGCGGATGCTGCCCCCAGGCACTTCCGAGCGGGAGGACCCCGTCATTGGTCAGCAAAATCAGCGACTCGTCGGCCAGTGCGCGCGCGACCCGCCGGTGCTCGGGCGAGTCGAGGTCGATCTCCGCCGGCGGCGCCTCGAAGCTCTCGTCGAGCAGTCCCAGCTCCTCCTTCTGCGCCAACACCCGCAGGACGGCGCGGTCGACTATCCACTCATCGGTGACACCGGCCCGCACCCGCGTGAGGAGCGGCGCCAGATAGGCGTCCCCGGTGGGCAGCTCCACATCGATCCCGGCCCGCAGCGCAAGGTCGGCAGCCTCGCCCCGGTCGGCGGCGACGGCATGCATGAGCTGCAGGAACGCCACCGAGAAGTAGTCCGAGACCACGACGCCGTCGAAGCCCCACCGGTCGCGGAGTATTCCGGTGAGGTATTCCGGGGTCGCGGCGACGGGGACGCCGTCGATTTCGGCATACGAGTTCATCACCGAGCGCGCCCCGCCATCGAGCAGGGCCATCTCGAAGGGAGGCAGGAGCACATCCTCGATTTCGCGGGGCCCGGCGTGCACGGGGGCATGGTTGCGCCCGGCCTGCGACGCGGAGTAGCCCACGAAGTGCTTGAGGGTGGCGTGCACGCCTTCGGACTGCAGGCCAACGACGTAGGCGGTGCCGATCGTGCCGACGACGTAGGGGTCTTCGGCGATGCACTCGTCGACGCGGCCCCACCGTGGGTCACGGATGACGTCGAGTACCGGGGCGAGCCCCTGGTGGATGCCGAGCTGTCGCATCGACCGACCGATCAGCCGTCCCATCTCCTCCACCAGGGCGGGGTCGAATGCGGCCCCCCACGCCAGCGGGGTCGGGAAGGTCGCGGCCTTCCACGCTGCGAGCCCGGTCAGGCACTCCTCGTGCACAATGGCGGGGATGCCGAGCCGGGTGTGCTCCTTGAGGCGCCGCTGCTCCGCCCACAGCCATTCCGCCCGCTCCACCGGGTCGACCGGCCGGGTTCCGTAGACGCGGGTGAGGTGCCCGAGGCCGTGCACCGTCGCCTCGTCGTATCTGGTCGACGACGCCATCTCCCCGGCCAGCGGGGCGACGACTTCGCCGCCCTGGTCGACCCAGTACCCGACGAGCTGCGCGACCTTCTCATCGAGCGTCATCCTGGCAAACAGGTCGAGCACGCGTTCGGACACGGGAGGCAATTGCGAGTGGGTCACTGTGTTCTCTTTCTACCTCTGCGAATCGGGAGCTTCAGGGTTGCGGCGGGCGGATCAGCCCTTGACCGCGCCGGTCAGGCCACCGACGATGCGGCGCTCGAACATGGCGAAGAACACCAATGCCGGAATCATGGACAGGGAGGTGAAGGCCAGCACTTTGGCCGTGTCCACCGAGTATTGCGATGCGAAGGACTGCACTCCGAGCGGGAGGGTAAAGACCGCCTCGTTGTTCAGGATGAACAGGGGAAGGAGGTAGCTGTTCCAACTGCCGATGAAGGCCAGGATGCCGACCGTGATGACGCCGGGCATCGCCAGCGGCACGATCATCCGCCAGAAGAACCCGAGCCGACTGCATCCATCGATGAACGCGGCCTCCTGGATCTCATCCGGGATGGCACGAAGGAAGGGCACCAGGATGATGATGGTCGTGGGGAGCGCGAATGCGATCTGGGGCAGGATGACGCCGCCGAGACTGTTCATCAGGCCCAGGTTCTTCACCACCAGGTACAGCGGTGTGATCGCGACTGTCATTGGGAACATGAGGCCGGCGGCGAAGATCGCGTAGAGCGCCGCGCGGCCGCGGAAGGAATACCTCGCGAGCACGTAGCTCGCCATCAGGCCGAGCACCACAACGCCCAGGGTGGTGGCGAGGCCGGCGATCAGGGAGTTGCCGACCAGCCGCCAGAAGACGCCGCCGCTGAGCACGTCAAGGTAGTTGCCGAACTCCCACACCGACGGGAAGCCGGACGGATCGGTGGTGATCTGCGCGTTCGTGCGGAAGCCGCCGATGATGATGAACAGCACCGGGGCCAGCATGAGCGCCACGACGACCACGGCGACGATGTAGGCGACGGGGGTTCCCCAGCGGCGCTGCGGCGCCACGGGCGGAAGCGCTGCCGCCGGCGTCCGCGTGGGAGGGGTCAGCAGAACGGTCATCGGCTCTTTCCTTTTCCGGTAATGGCACCTTCGGTGTCGCGGCGCAGCACATAGCGCTGGTAGATGAGGGCGACGATGAGGGAGATCAGGAACAGCACGACGGCCACGGCATTTCCGTAGCCGAAGTTGCCGGCGTTGCGGCCATTGGCGACGAGGTAGGTTGCCATGGTCGAGGTGCCCGCGGTCGAGGCGATGTACTGGCCCCAGATGATGTAAACGAGGTCGAACAGCTGCAGCGCCCCGATGATCGACAGGAACGCCCAGATGCGCAGGGTAGGTGCCAGCAGCGGCAGGGTGATGTGCCGCTGGATCTGCCAGAACGACGCGCCGTCGATGGCCGCCGCTTCCGGAAGCTCCTCCGGGATGCCCTGCAGCCCGGCGAGGAAGAGGATGACCGCGAACCCGACGTACTTCCAGGTGATGATCACCATCAGGGTCCAGATCGCGATGTCGGGGTTCGAGAGCCAGTCCTGCTTCAACGCGCCGAGTCCGAGCTTGTCGAGCATGCCGTTCACCGCGCCGTTGGACTGGAGCATCAGGCTCCAGCCCGTGCCGACGACGACTTCGGAGATCACGTACGGCACGAAGATCAGCACGCGAATGAGCGACTGGCCCTTAAGTTTGCGGTTCAGGAGCAGCGCGAGGAGGATCGCGACCGGCCCCTGCAGCACGAGCGAGAGCACGACGATGATGCCGTTGTGGGTGAGGGCCTCCTGGAAGGTGGGGTCCTGGAGGATCGTGACGTAGTTGCGGAACCCGACGAAGTCGGTGGCCGGGCCATAGCCCTGCCAGCTGAAGAAGCCGTAGTACGCGGCCATCACGACGGGGAAGATGACGAAGCCAAGGAAGACGACCAGTGCGGGGCCGACGAGTACCGCGATCTCCGTCCTCGCCCCCCAGGACACGCGGCGGCGGCGCGCCCGCAGGGCCACGGGCGTGGTGCCCGTGGCCCCGCGCTTCGCGAGATCCACCTCTAACTGCGCCGATATCCTCTCGCGAACTGACATGTGCGCGCCTATGCCTTCTTGGCGGCGTCGTTGACGGCCTGGACCAGCTCTTCCGGACCGCCCTTGCCTGCGAGGAGGTCGACGACGCCGACGTTCAGCGCGTTGCCGACGTTCTGGCCGTAGACGGTGTCGAGCCACTGCGAGACGTACGGGGCCGCGTTGTAGGCCTCGATAATCTGCTTCAGGTACGGCTCCGTCACGACTTCCTGCGCCACCGTGTTCACCGGCGGGGCGTTGAAGGCCGCGTAGTACTCCTTCTGCACGTCGGAGCTGCCGATGTAGTTGAGGAAGTCGACGCACTCCGGCGGCGCTCCCGCCGAGCAGGAGTATCCGTCGATGCCGCCGAGGATCGAACCGGGCTCCCCGTCTCCACCATCCACCTCGGGGAAGGGGAACCAGGACAGGTCGGGCAGCGGCTTCTCGTCCGGGGTCAGGGAGGCGATCACGCCGGGGTTCCAGGCACCCATGAGTTCCATGCCCGCCTGCTTGTTGGCGATCAGCCCCGCGGAGCTGCCGGCGCCCTGCTGCGCGGCCGTCGTCAGGAAGCCCTGGTTGAACGGCTCGGTGTCGGCCAAGTCCTGGAGGTCCTCGCCAGCCCTGATCCAGCAATCGTCGGTGAAGTCCTTCTGGTCCGCGGCCTCCGCGACCACGTCGGGGCTGCACTGGCGCAGCGCGAAGAAGTAGTACCAGTGCGCCGCGGGCCACGCGTCCTTGGCGCCGAGTGCGACGGGGGCGACCCCGCTGTCTTTCAGCTGCTCGACTACCGTGTCGAACTCGTCCATCGTCGTCGGGGCGTCGGCGATGCCCGCGGCGGTGAAGAGATCCTGGCTGTAGAAGATGCCGCCGGGGAGCACGGCAACGGGCATGGCGTAGATCTTGTCCTCGAGGCTGTTCGCGATGAACGAGCCCTCCGGGATCTCCTCCTTGACCTGGTCGGAGATGCCACCGGTGATGTCCATCAGCTGGCCGGCCGCGACCATCGCCGCCAACTTGCCGCCGCCGCGCTGGAGGAAGATGTCGGGTGCGTCTCCGGAGTTGAGTGCAGTCTGCAGCTTGCCGTCGAGGTCCTCGTTCTGGATCGCCTGCACGTCGATCGTGACGCCGGGGTTGTCTGCCTCGAAGCTCGCGACGGTGGCATCCCAGAATTCCTGTCCGGGGCCGGTCGTGGAGTTCTGCCAGAGGCTCATCGTCACGTCTCCGCCGCTCGCCGTGTCACCGGATGCGTCGGCGCTGCACGCCGTGAGGCCCAGTGTGCCGAGTACCAGAGCCGCCCCGCCGGCGAAGATCCTCGTGGCCTTCGTGTGGTTCACCTTCATGTGGTTCAACCTTCTCTTCATTGAGGGACACCGTCAGAGTTGGTGGCCGTGGTGTGGCCTCAGTGTCACAGCGGAAAAAAACAGTGTCAAACGTTTTCGAAAACCTTTTCCATCTCTATGCTGAAGCCATGTCCCGTCGCCCGACCATCCACGATGTCGCCGCCGCAGCCGGCGTCTCGGTGGCGACCGTGTCCAAGGCCGTGAACGGCCGATACGGCATTTCCAGCGCGACCAGCGCGCGGGTGCTCGACGTGGTCCAACGGCTGGGTTACGAGTCGAGCCTCGTGGCGAGCAGTATGAGGTTCCGCCGAACGGGGGTGATCGGAATCCTGGTGGCGGACTTCGAGCCGTTCAGCGCCGAGATTCTCAAGGGTGTCGGTTCTGCGCTGCACGATTCCCGCTACGACCTGCTCGCCTACAGCGGGTCCCGCGGCGGAGAGAGCGACGGCTGGGAGCGGCGCTCCCTGAGCCGGCTGAGCGGCACCCTGATCGACGGCGCCATCATCGTCACCCCGACCGTGGACACCACGTCGGTGGAGATCCCCATTGTGGCCATCGACCCGCACACCGGGAGGGCCGACCTGCCCACCGTTGAATCGGACAGCTTCGGCGGCGCGCACCAGGCCACCCGTTATCTGATCGAGCTGGGTCACCGCCGCATCGGCTTCCTCGCCGGCCGTCCCGATCTGCGCTCGGCCACCCTCCGCGAAGCCGGTTATCGGCAGGCCCTCGCCGACGCGGGCATCCCGTACAGCCCCGCTCTGAGCCGTATCGGCCTGTACAAGCCAGAGACGGCGAAGGCACCGGCAGCATCGCTCCTCTCGATGGCCGATCCGCCGACCGCCGTCTTCGCGGCGAACGACGTCTCGGCGATAGCGACAGTCCAGGTCGCGGCCGAACTCGGCCTCGACGTGCCCGGCGACCTGTCGGTGATCGGCTTCGACGACATCCCCGAGGCATCCCAGATGACCCCGTCCCTCACGACGATCCGACAGCCGATGAAACAGCTCGGCGGCACCGCCGCCGGAATGCTCATCAGCCTGCTGAATGGCGACACCCTGGACCAGACCCACGTCATGCTCCCCACCGGGCTCGTCCGACGGGCAACGACCGCGCCGCCGCGACGGTGACCCCAGCGGTAGGTTTCACGCGTGTGCGGAACCAGATGCTATTTACCGCCGCATTCGCGGCATAAACTGGATGCATGACCGTCACTCCCCTGCGCGTGAGCGAAGCCGCCGCCCTCGTCGGCGTGAGCGACGACACCATCCGCCGCTGGGCCGACGCCGGGCGGCTGCACCTCACCAAGGCCGACAACGGGCGCCTCGTCGTCGACGGCGCTGAGCTTGCCGCGCTCGTGCGCGAACTCGCTTCGGAGTCTCCGCTCGCGCCGACCTCGAAGGCGTCGGCCCGCAACCGGCTCACCGGCATCGTCACCGGCATCACCAAGGACACCGTCATGGCGCAGGTCGAGCTGCAGGCCGGGCCATTCCGCATCGTGTCGTTGATCAGCCGCGAAGCTCTCGACGAGCTCGGCCTCGAGGTCGGCACGATCGCAGCGGCGAGCGTCAAAGCGACCTCTGTCGGGATCTCCCTCCCGTGACGGGGCGCTCGTGACGCGGCACCGACCGCGTCGGCGACTCGTCGCGGCGATCATCGCCGTCCCGCTCGGGGCGGCCCTGCTCGCGGGCTGCGCTGCCGTGGCTCCCGCGGCTCCCGCGTCCGACAGCGCGATCACCGGCCCCATCGTCGTGTTCGCGGCGGCCTCCCTGACCGAGTCGTTCGCGCAGATCGCGGATGCCTTCGAGGCCGAGAACCCGG
>Ga0105047_10019166_pt1 | contig 10572 bp, 11 predicted proteins | sample MAT04_FD_78384 | JGI IMG/M metagenome (GOLD analysis project Ga0105047, IMG submission 78384) | Freshwater microbial communities from Lake Fryxell liftoff mats and glacier meltwater in Antarctica - MAT-04 (megahit assembly) | ecosystem: Environmental > Aquatic > Freshwater > Ice > Liftoff... | reverse complement strand
GTGCTTTCAGGGCTCCGGGACCAAACCGAGGCGCAGTTGGCAACGATCATCCTTCCGACGCGCCTGCGCTCATGGTTCGTCGTCCATCGGAAGATACGTCGCCCGGGAGAAGCATGCTCTGCTGGTGGGTCTTCGTAGCTGCGACAATCACCGCCGTGTATGTGTACAGTCACGTCAGCACGCCCATCTTCATGGAGCGGATTTTCACACCCCTGTGCGGGGTCGTCGCAGTCGCGATGTCGGCGCCGCTGGCATCTTCGTCTCGGTGGATTCGACAGGCTGGCTGGGGGATGGTGGGGCTACTTCTGATTCTTTCCACCACATCCACGTGCTGGCGTATCACACATGACACGCGCGAAGATTGGCGCGAAGCGGTTGCCTTTGCTCAATCGCGCGCGACCGAAGATTCCCTTGTCGTCTTCTATGCGAACGAGGGAGAGCTGCTGTACGATTTTTACCGCAAGCGAGCCCAGTCAAACATGCCGAGACTCACAGGCGTACCCGTGCGATTCCATCACGGAAATCCCCCGCGCGCCATGCTGCGTCTGACCGGCCAAAACGACTTTGTCGAACTCGACAATGCCCTCACTCGCCGCCCTTTGGATCGTGTGACATTATTTTTATCGCACGGTCGCCCAGCCGATCAGCTGATCGTGATGCGTTACCTGCTTGGGAAGTGTCATCCGGAAGGGGTTTTTCGTTTTGACGGGATCACGCTGTACGATTTTTCACCCTTGCCACCGACAGCGATGCAACCGGTCACCGAAGCTACGCTTCATAAAGGACCGGATTGAGCGGGCTCGCCGCTAAGTCGCCGGGCTTCAGTCCGGGGAACCACCTTCGCAGGTCGGCCTCCTGTGACGCATTCATGGGTGTGACCACTTTCATGTCGATGTCGATGAAGATGATCGTCATCACCTCGCGCATGCGTGGCGTGCTGTTCCCTGGCGCGCCGTGCACCATGTATCCATAATGAAACGTTGCATCGCCAGCATACAATGCACCCATGTTCGGGGTGGGGAACTGGCGCTCTTTCACCAGATCGTTGAAATATCGTTCGGAGTGATCGGAAATCGGGATATCGCCGAGATACCCCAAGTGCTGGCTTCCCGAAGCAAAGGTCATCGAACCCATGTCGGCTGACAAGTCGACCAGCGGCATCCACATGGTGATGGAATTGTTATTGCTCAGAGGCCAATAGTGCTGATCCTGATGCCATGGCGTCGGCCCACCACCCCCTTCTTTGAAAAGCGCCTGATCGTGATAAAGGCGCACCCCGCGCACACCCAGCAAGCTCGCCGCGATTTTTGCAAAGCGTCTTGCGAAGGTGAAGCGCTTGGCGTTTTCTGAATGTTCCCAGATATTGCCGACCTGAATGAACGCCTTTCCGTACGTATCGCGCTCCTCCATTTTTTTTAATTGCGGCTGCAAAATGCGCACGGCGTCCTTGATCGCAGGTCGATAAGTGGCAAGCTCGTCAGCCGACGCGACGTTGCGGAGCAGGACATGCCCGTCCCTGCGGAACGCGTGCACCGATTCATCCGTCAACGCAAAATCGCTTGTCAGTGCGAGGGGTTCCATAGCAAGCGTGCTTCCATTCATGGGACATCTCCAATCGAGAGGTTGCCGGACAGTCGACATACGCAGGCGATTGTGATCCCCACGTTCCCGACTCCAAACGCGGATTGTCGCACGTCTTTGCCGGGCGATCAATCTGCTCTAGACTCTGCTTGGGAACATTACTGGTCACCCACGCTATGGCAAGTTTGACGGACAAAGTCATCGTTCTAATTGGCGGTACGACGGGCCTGGGCCTGTCGGCGGCCCAGGCGTTTGTCGATGCAGGCGCGCGCGTTGTGGTCGTCGGGCGAAATCCTGACAGCGCGACCGATGCGGTCAAGCAGCTCGGATCAGCCGCGCGAAGCCTGACGGGCGATGCAGCCGACTCCAGCGTCGCCCCACAGGCGATCGCGATGGCAGTCCGCGCGTTCGGTCGGTTCGATGGTTTGTATCACGTCGCCGGAGGGAGCGGGCGCAAGCGCGGGGACGGGCCTCTGCATGATCTCACCGACGAGGGATGGGCGTTTACCATGCACCTCAATCTCGATTCGATCTTTTATTCCAATCGCGCAGCTGCAAGACAATTCCTATCACAAAAGACCGGCGGAAGTGTTTTGAATATCGGGTCGGTCTTGGGTTCGAGCCCCTCGCCAAAGTTCTTCACAACGCATGCCTACGCTGCCGCCAAGAGCGGCGTCATCGGGTTTACGCGGTCGTTAGCGTCATATTACGCGCCGCACAACATCCGCTTCAATGTTCTCGCACCAGCGTTGGTGGAAACACCCATGAGTCTTCGAGCCGTGGGCGATGAGGCCATCAAAACCTTCATCAAGACCAAGCAACCCCTTGATGGCGGGCGCGTCGGGGAGCCAGCCGACCTCGATGCGGCTGCGGTGTATTTCATGTCCGATGGATCGAAGTTTGCCACCGGGCAAATTCTGACTGTCGATGGCGGATGGAGCGTTGCCGAAGGTCAGTATGACTAGCCCGCGCCGTGCGACTTTCACCTGCCCCACTGCCACACAGCCGCTGGTAACGTTCAATCAAACATTACAAGGAGCTCGACAACCATGTCCCTTAGCCTTGGCATCGACATCGGCGGCACGCAGGTCAAGGCGGTCGTCCTTCATCCCAACGGCGACGAACTGCACCGGCAGACGTTCGACACGCGTGCCGACCTCGTCGAAGGTTGGCCGCTTTATATCCGATCCATCACGCGCGATATTCAAAAAGCCATCGGCCAGCCCGCCAGGCACATCGGCCTTTCGGCCCCTGGAATTGCCGCGTCCGATGGACGATCCATCTGGTGGATGATGGGCCGACTCGAAGCCGTCATGGGCATCAACTGGCAGCAGGCGCTCGAGCACGATCGTCCGGTCCCAGTGCTGAACGACGCGCAGGCCGCCCTGCTGGGTGAAACGTGGAAAGGCGCCGCAGCGGGCGCGCAGAACGCGATATTGCTCACCCTCGGGACTGGCGTGGGTGGCGCGATTCTTTGCGACGGGCGGGTGCTGCGGGGGGCGATCGGACGGGCCGGGCATCTTGGACATATATCGCTCGATCCAACTGGTGAAAAAGACATCGTCAACACGCCTGGCTCACTCGAACTGCTCATCGGAAATTGCACCATTGAGCAACGCACGCAGGGTCGCTTCAAAACAACGCATGCGCTGGCAGCTGCCCATCGCGAGGGGGATCGGGAAGCATCGGCGTACTGGCTGAAAAGCGTGCGCGACCTGGCGTGCGCGATCGCGTCGATCGTCAATTGCGTCGACCCCGAAGTTGTCATCATCGGCGGCGGTATTGCCGCGGCGGGGGAGGCACTCTTCTCGCCACTGAACCGTTTTCTGGACGAAGTAGAATGGCGTCCCCACGCCCACCGTATCCGCATCGTCCCTGCATCCCTAGGCGAGTACTCTGGCGCCATCGGATCAGCGAAAAATGCGATGGGATGAGCTATAACTCGGCGACCGTGTAGTGCACGTCTGAACCTCGATTGGATTTGTTCCATCAGAGTTCATCTGAGTCGGTCTGAGGTTCATATTCTGCGCACTCATTCGTGCAATTCATAGAGATTCGTGAATAAACCACTTCGACGGCCCCAAGTCACCCGTGAATTTTTTGAATGCTGCAGCGGTGTAGGAACCGCTATACTTCCATCAACGAAAGCAATCTGATGCCTTTTAAGTTGATCGAAAAGCAGATCGTTTACGACGGCAAAAAGCTCCGGCTGGAATTGCACCATCTCATGGACGAGAACGATCGACGGACGGTACGCGAGGTTGTCGCGCACAACGGGGCCGTTGTCATCCTGCCATTCGTCACCGACCGGCGCATCGTCATGCTTCGTCAGCGGCGGTATGCAGTCGGACAGGTTCTGCTCGAACTGCCGGCGGGCACGCTTGAGCGCGACGAGCTTCCGATGAATTGCGCGGGGCGGGAGCTGGTCGAAGAGACCGGATACCTTGCCGGTCGATTGAAGCCGCTTTCGAGTTTCTTTTCATCTCCGGGGATTCTCTCGGAGAAGATGCACGCTTTCGTTGCCTACGATCTGGTGAAGCATCAACAGGCGCTCGAAGAAGGTGAGGACATCGAGCTGGCTGAGTTGGATTTTACCGAGGCCATCGAGATGATCCGGCATGGGCAGATCCAGGATGCCAAGTCCATCGCAACGTTGCTGATGTACGATCGTTTTAACCGTGATCGGGAGTAGAAAAGTGGGCTGGCAAGATCGTGATTATCACCGTCAGAGCAGAGGTGGCGTGAGCCCCTTGATGTGGCTTCTCACCGGGTCGTTGCCGATGTTCACGGTGTGGGGGATCCGTGTACGCATTCATGTATCTCTCATCGTCTTTATCGTGCTGACGTTGCTGTTTTCGGAAGTTGGACAGGGCAGCCTTGGCGCGACCAACGCCCTGACGTCGATGAGTATCTTGTTCATCAGCGTGCTGCTGCACGAATTTGGACACTGCTTCGGCGCGCGGATCATGGGAGGCACTGCCGATGACATCCTTATGTGGCCTCTTGGTGGACTTGCCTTTGTCTCCCCGCCCCACCGTTGGTGGCCGAGTTTTGTCTCGACCGCCTGCGGTCCGGGTGTGAATGTGTTGATCTGCCTCGTAACCGGAATCGCAATCGCGGTGCTGAATCAATCTGCGTCGGCGATCCCCTGGTTTCCGATGCGAGATGGGCTTCGGACGTATGTGCCGCATGACTCGGTAACGTATTACCTGTGGTGGATTTTTCTCGTCAACTATGCCCTTCTTGCCTTCAACCTGTTGCTGCTGTTTTATCCGTTTGATGGGGGACGCATGGTGCAGGAGCTGCTCTGGGCCAAGTTCGGCTATCACAAATCCATGATGTTCGCGACGGCCGTTGGGATGGTTGGCGCGGTGGTGGTCGCTGGGGTGGGACTGGCGACGCTGAGCTTCATGCTGACGCTGATCGCAGCCTTCGGCTTCATGACGTGCTACCGCCAGCGCGCTGCGCTGCGGAGTGCCGGGCCAGCGGAGGACGATTCAGATTTGTACGCAGCTGCCTACGAATCGTCGTCCCCCCTACGCGTGAAAAAAGCAAGCAACTGGGCGCGTAATGTGCGCAAGCGTCAGGCTGCCGAGCAAGCCGAACAGGCACAGGTCGACGCGATTCTGGCAAAGGTCTCGGCGAGTGGGATGCATAGCCTGTCATGGTGGGAAAAACGGACGTTGCGAAAAGCCACCGAGCATCAACGCCAGCGGGACCAGCAGGCTGCTTCCACCCTCAAACGGCGCGGGTTTTGATACGTCCGAGAATTCCTCCGGTCACGACGTCAAATCGCTTCCTCATCCAACCGGTTGATCATTCTTGCCTTTCTCCAACTGTTCCCATTACAGGCATACATCAATCCTTCCGAATAAATAGATAACGAACCCAGTGCTTTGTCTTCACAGCATCAGACACGTACAGATTTGGAAGGAAGCCAAGAAATGAACCACATCAAGCAGAATCTCAAGCGGCTCGTGGCCGACGAAACTGGCGGTGAAGTGCTGGAATACGCACTGATCGCCGGCCTGATTGTTGTCGCATCCATCGCAGTGATCTCCCGCGTGGGGACGAAAGTCTTCGCCCGCTGGACATCGCTAAACGCATCGATGTAGGCGATCCACCTCGTCAGGAGTTCGGGGTAACCTTTGCGATTCATTTGACGCCGCATCATGCCGTGTCATTTACCGCCCGATTTCGCCGTACGCCTCGCCTGCTGCGCCACTTTCATCGGCAATCCAAACAGATCGATAAACCCGCGCGCTGCCGTCACGTCGTAGCCTTCCATGCTGAAACTTGCGAGCTGTGGATCGTATAACGTGTTTGGAGAAGATGCACCGACTTGCATCGCCCGACCTTTGAACAGCCGCACTTTTGCAGTCCCGGTCACCGTCTTATTCGTTTGATCGATGAACGCCTGCAGGCTTTCACGCAGGGGGTGGAACCATTGGCCGTAGTAGGTCAGCTCGGCATATCGCAATGCAATCTGCTGCTTGAAGTGCAGCGTGTCGCGCTCGATGCAGATTTGCTCCAGAGCCTTGTGCGCCTCATATAAAATGGTCCCACCTGGCGTTTCATACACGCCGCGCGACTTCATCCCGATCAGGCGATTCTCCGCAAGCACCACCACGCCAACGCCGTGCTTGCCGCCCAATTTGTTCAGTTCGATGATGACTTCGTGCGGCAAGAGTTTCTTGCCGTTCACGCTGATCGGGTTGCCGTGCTCAAATCCAACCTCGACGATCTCGGGTTGATCGGGGGCCTTTTCCGGCGGTGTCGTGATAGTGAGGCACGCCTCCCAATTCGGCTCCTGGTTGGGGTGTTCGATCTCGGCACCTTCATGGGAAATGTGCCAGAGATTCCGATCCTGGCTGTAGATTTTTTTCTTACTGACGGGAATGGGAATGTTGTGCTTTGCCGCATAGTCGATCGCGCTTTCACGATCGCGCAATTCGAACGCGCGGTCCTTCCATGGGGCGATGATCTTCAGCTTCGGATCAAGCGCCATGTACGTCAGCTCAAACCGGACCTGATCGTTCCCCTTCCCCGTCGCGCCGTGCCCTACTGCATCTGCGCCGGTCTGATGGGCAACTTCAACCTGCTTGGCTGCAATTAATGGCCTCGCAATGGAAGTACCCAGGAGATAATCCTGCTCGTAGATTGCATGGGCACGCAGCATGGGAAAGCAGTAATCGCGCGCAAATTCCTCACGCAGGTCGGCAACCACCACCTCATCGGCGCCGCTTTTATAGGCTTTGTCTTCGATGCCTTTGAGTTCGTCCCCCTGCCCCAACTCCGCGGCGAACGCGACCAGCTTCACGCCGGGGTATCGCTCCTTCAGCCAAGGCAAAATCACGGATGTATCCAGCCCGCCGGAATAGGCAAGCACGATTTTCTTAGGGTCCTGAGTGTTCATAATGGTCCTTGTAGCAAGGCGCGAAAGTATAGGGGCTGGTGGCGCGATTTACATCCTGAAGGTTTCATGTGCCAGGCTTATTCGGTGACTTAAGGAGTAGCCAGTCCTTAGTGATTTCACGTTTGACGGTCCATCCTGCGCTCAGCAAAAAATCTACGCTGACGGTGCGATTGATGTCGGCGTTAAATTGTGCATACACCCGATCCCAGATGAGCAGCGTATCGGCTGGCGGATGGGCAAGTGTCCCGCGCGTGAACGGTACAACACGCGGGGCGGTCGGACTGACACCAAGGAAGTAGAACACACCGGGATGGGCAGCCGCAAAACAGGCATGAGCGTCGAGTTCACCTGATTGCTGCATTGACTCAACAACATGCCGAACGATCTTCCAATCCTCGCTCGCCTGCAGCGGGAGAACCTGGTATCCAAACACCCACCCCCCCGGCAAGTACACCTTGAAGTTGATGAGCGCCGGCGCGACCGCGAGCAGCCCCGCTAACAGATGCACCCGTCGAACCGCCAGCCGATCAAACATCCACGTGAGCCCCTTCGCCACTAACAACGCCCAAAACGGTGCAGCGGTCAGCATGTACCGCGCCTCCCCACTGCTGGCCATCTTCCCCGTGAAGTAGAGGATGCTATGCGCGATAAGGATCAGCATCGGAATCGCCACAATCAACAGATCACAGTGACGACGATGCTGCGGCGATATTCGAACTTCAGAACTCTCGCGTTCATCCGATGACCCTCCCCCCGCGCCGCTGCGTAAGCTACGGATCAACCCCCTTAAATCCCCCCACACGGTCGCCCCTACCCCGACAAAAAAACCAGGAAAAACCAACGGCCCCGTAACGACAGGAAGCAGTCCAAGGAAATGCCAGAGCGACCCACTCGCATAAACACTCGTCGCCGCGTACGGCCATTCGTTTTTCAACCACAAGTACCAGGGAATGTCAGGGCGCCCAAACAGCACCCAACCGGCATAGTTCCAGACCAAAAGTGGAACGACCAGAAGTGGAATCCAATACGCACGTCGATGGGCGAGCAACGAAAGACCCCCGAGCAGAAGCATGCCAAAACCTTCAGGTCGACCGAGCGGGGTCACAGCGACCAGGAGCGTCATCACGAAAAATTGCCGACGTTGGTAAGCAAGAAACGCACCCGCCAACACCATGGCGAAAGGCAGTTCCGTAAGCTCACTGAACGAGTGCAGAAAAAACATCGGCTGCGCGACGCACGCGATCGTCGCCAATGCCGGCCATCGATACTTCTGTCCCCGAGCGATTGCATACGTCAGCAACAGGATCGCAATCGCCACCACGAGGCTTGTGAACCGCACGCCGGTCAGTCCGAAAAAGTGAGCCGGCAGGACATACAGCATCGTCTTGAGTGGCCGACCCCAGATGTTGACCAGGTAATGCGGCTCGTCAAATGCTGCCCGCGCAAAAAGAAAATGTGTACACCCGTCCGCTTCAAGAAATCCTTCGGACGTGATCGAACCGAGCGTGGACAAAATTCCGAAGACGCTGACTACGCAAAGAAGGATGGCGACATCCGCGCGAACTGGCCGTGCGACCGACTGAGGGATGAGGAGAGCATCGGTCGCGGACTGCATCGCGGGATTATCTGGAGATTTGATGGGTGGGCAAATGCATGCGGCGCGGGTTTGAGAAGTTGAAGTGGATGGGTTGAAGATGGGACGAGTCGTCGATCAACACGGACGCGGGCTGTGAGCGGTCCGGCTAACCGTACGTTTGTGGGTGTGACGCGTGAGCGATTTTTGGAGAAGTGGATGTCTGGTCCATTAAAAGTTGCCATTGTCGGGTGTGGAAATATTTCGACCGGGTATGCCAAGACGATGCAGGCCCACCCAGGCAAGCTGACGCTCGTCGGTGCGTTTGATACCGACCGCTCCCGGGCCGAGGCGCTTGTCAAAACGTTTGGGGGAAAGGCGTATACGACTCTCGATGAACTGCTGGCCGACCCGGGTGTGGAAGCCGTGTGCAATCTCACAATCTTCGCCGCCCACGTCCCCGTCATCACCGCAGCTTTGAATGCAGGGAAGCACGTCCACACGGAGAAGCCGATCGCGCTCGACGCTGGCGAGGCGCAGGCGTTGGTCCGACTCGCGCGGGAGAAAAATCTTCGGCTGTCGTCTGCCCCCATCACCTTTATGGGCGAGGCGCAGCAGACCGCTTGGAAGGCGATCCGTACCGGCCGACTCGGCACGGTGCGCGTTGCCTATGCGGAGATGAACTGGGGGAGGCCTGAGAAATGGCATCCCAATCCGGCACCATTTTTTGAAGTCGGCGCGTTTTATGATGTGGGTGTCTATCCGCTGACGCTCTTGACCACGATCCTCGGACCCGTCCAGCGCGTACGTGCCATGGGCACCATCCTTCGACCGGCATTGACTGACAAATATGGCAATGCGTTTAGCGTCACGACGCCCGACTGGATGTGCGCGCTGCTCGAGTTTGAATCGGGAACGATCGCTCGGCTGACCGTCAACTTCTATATCTGGGAAAGTAAACAACAACAGGGTGTGGAGTTTCATGGCGATCAGGCCTCGCTCTTCCTGTCGACCCCTCATGACTTTAATGGCGTAGTCGAATTGCGAGAAAACGGTACTCCGGATTGGATCACTTTACCGCCCGTGCGCGAGCCATACCCCGGCGTGGAATGGGCACGTGGTCTGACTGAACTACACGACGCACTCCGCGCCGGTCGGCCTCAACGCCCGACAGGCGCGCATGCCGCCCATGTGGTGGAGATCATCCAAGGTGTCCATCGCGCCAATGAAAGTGGCGAAGGCGTTACAATCGAAAGTCGCTTCACATCGCCCGAACCAATGGAATGGGCGCTGTAGTCACGAAGCCACTACGGACGCTGTGTGTCCAGCTGATGGGAGGAAACGTTTCCAGACGCGTTCAGGAAAGTAACCGGACGTCTCCGGGAAAACATCTGAATGCACAACATCCAGCATGAAGCGGGACCGAGGACTTTTCTGCACCAATCACTTCCCCAGCATCTTCATCAACACAAACACGACCAGTGCAAGTCCGAGCCCGCCACCAAAAAGCCAGACGAGCAATGCGTAACCGGCAGCGGCCAATGGAATCGTTAAGGCTAGAATATCGAGCATAGAGCACCTCGGGTTGGGTCCACGGATATCGTGAACAGGAAACGGTATGCAAAGGTGATACCGAACTCGACTGTTTCGCGAAGGGGTGCCGCTCAATACAATGTTTTTATGATCGTGCAGTTGACGAAATCTTTTCGCTTTGAAGCCGCCCACGCCCTGCCGACTTTTCCCGAAGGTCATAAGTGTCGGCGTTTGCATGGCCACTCATTCCGTTTTGACGTGGTCGTGCAGGGGGAGGTCGACCCGGCCAAAGGATATCTCATTGACTATGCTGACATTCGCAAAGCTGCGGACCCGATCGTCAAAATCCTGGACCACTGTTACCTGAATGAAATCGACGGACTTGAAAATCCAACCAGCGAAGTGATTGCAGTTTGGATCTTCGAAAAATTGACGGCAGGCTTGCCGTTGCTTAAGGCAATAGTCGTCC
>Ga0105047_10019165_pt1 | contig 10572 bp, 11 predicted proteins | sample MAT04_FD_78384 | JGI IMG/M metagenome (GOLD analysis project Ga0105047, IMG submission 78384) | Freshwater microbial communities from Lake Fryxell liftoff mats and glacier meltwater in Antarctica - MAT-04 (megahit assembly) | ecosystem: Environmental > Aquatic > Freshwater > Ice > Liftoff... | reverse complement strand
GGTCGAGGCCGAGCGCGCCATGGCTGGCCGGGCCTCCTTCCTCGCCGCCGTCGGTCATGATCTGCGAACGCCCATCAGCGCCATCCTGACCGGAGCCTCCGAACTGGAGCGCGGAGCCACCGACAGCGCCGCGCGCGCCCAGGCGGCCCTGATCTCCGACGCCGGCGTGATGATGAAGGCTCTGCTCGATGACCTTCTGGATCATGCCAAGCTGAACGCCGGCCGGATGACGGTCCAGACGACAGATTTCAACCTGCGCAGCCTGATCGCCCAGACGCTGATGTTCTGGCAGGGCGAGGCCAGGGCCCGGGGGCTGAAACTGAGAGTCGAGGGTGCGGGCCGCCTGCCGGCCTTGGTCAGGGGCGACCCGATGCGGCTGCGCCAGGTCCTGAACAACCTGGTGTCCAACGCCCTGAAATTCACGACGGCAGGCTCGGTAACCCTGCGCCTCTCAGCCTGGCCCGAGGAACCGTCGGACTATGCCCTTCTGATTGAGGTCGCCGACACGGGTCCCGGCATGACCGAGGCACAACTCGCCCGGCTGTTCGCCCCCTTCGACCAGACCGCCGACGGAATCAGCGCCAGCCATGGCGGTACCGGCCTCGGCCTCAGCATCAGCCGCGACCTCGTCGAACTGATGGGCGGTCGGCTGACAGCACGCAGCCGTCCGGGCCAGGGGGCCGCCTTCACCCTGTCGCTCCTCCTCCCGCGCGGTCAGACCGCAGTGGCCGGGCCGGGCGCGTTCGGAGACGACAGGCGGGGCGACATTTTGCGCAGCCTCGCCCCGCGGCCTGCGGCCGCTCCGGCGTCAGGGCCTGCTGCGGCACCTGCCACCATGCCTGGGCCGGCGCCGATGCCGATACCGGTGCCGAACGACGTCGCCATCGCCGGACCAGACAGCGATGACGGCGCGCGTCCGCTCAGGGTTCTGGTGGTCGACGATCACGAGATCAATCGCCGCGCCGTCGAGCTGATCCTCAGCCCGCTTGGCTGCGACATCACCACCGCCGCCGACGGACTGCTCGCCCTGGCGCAGTGCGAACGCACGGTCTTCGACGTGATCTTCATGGATGTCCGCATGCCGGAGCTGGATGGCCGCGAAACCACCCGCAGGCTCCGGGCGGCGGGTGGACCGAACGTCGCAGTGCCCGTGATTGCGGTCACTGCAGACACCGCGCCGGACGACGTCGCTGCCTGTATGGCGGCGGGCATGACCTATTTCGTGTCCAAGCCCCTGACCCCCGCCACCCTGCTGGGCGCGCTTCAGCATGTGCTTTCGGGCGAGGCAACGGAAGCCGGAGCGGCGACGGTCGCCGCCTGATCCGGCCTGCGCGACTCATACCTGGAGCCTGATTCACGCTTTCGGCGGACCCACGAAGTGGGTCCACCTCAAACGACCAAGCTCTAGAGCTGCGCCAGTAGATGCTCGGCCGACGAGACCCTGAACTCGCCGCCCTGCTCGATGTTCAGCTGTTCGACCACCCCGTCCCTGACCAGCATCGAATAGCGCTGCGAACGCTCGCCCATGCCAAACCCCTTGGCATCCAGCGTCAGGCCCAGAGTGCGGGTGAAATCACCGTTGCCGTCGGCCAGCATGACCACGTCATCGGCCGTCAGGCTCTGGCTCTCGGCCCATGCGGCCAGCACGAAGGCATCGTTCACCGACAGACAGGCAATGACGTCCACACCCTTGCCGGCCAGGGCCGCCTTGTTGTCGACAAAGCCGGGCAGGTGACGCGCCGAGCAGGTCGGGGTGAAGGCCCCGGGAACGGCGAACAGGGCGACGGTCTTGCCCTTGAAGAATTCGTCGGTCTGGACCGGCCGCGGTCCCTCGGCGGTCGGGGTCGCCAGCGTGGCGGAGGGGATACGGTCACCGATCTGGATCGTCATGGGAGGCTCCGGGTAGCAGGGATGACGCAACCGCGCCGACGCCGTCAGATAGGCGGACGATCGCCCGTCGCCAAGCCTGATCTGACTCAGACGACGGCCTTGCGCCACGACGGCTTCGTCCCGATCATCAAGACATGGTCGATTTCGAATCCCTTTCCGGACACCTGCTGGTCGCCATGCCCGGCATCGGAGATCCACGTTTCGAACACGCGGTCATCCTCGTCTGCGCCCACGGTGCCGATCACGCCATGGGTTTGCGCATTGATCGCCCTGCGCCCGGCGTCGACCTCCACGCTGTCCTGAGCCGACTGGACGTCACCAGTCCCGAACCCGCCCGGGGTCGACCGGTTCTGGTCGGCGGGCCGGTCGAGCGCGAGCGCGGCTTTGTCCTGCACACCGACGACTGGATGGCCGACGGATCCAGTTCGCCCTTCGGCGAGGGTCTGGCCCTGACAGGGACGCGCGAGGCGCTGGCGGCCATGACCGATCTCCTCGCCGGCCCGCGTCGCTCGACCCTGCTGCTGGGCTACGCCGGCTGGGGCGAGGGTCAGCTGGAGGAAGAACTGGCCGACAATGTGTGGCTGACCGCCGACGTCGATCTGGATCTGCTGTTCGACACCGACTTCGAGACGAAATGGACCCGCGCCCTGGCCGGCCTCGGCGTCGACGCTGCGCGGCTGTCCAGCCAGAGCGGGCGCGCCTGACGAATCAGCCCGAGCGCGCCTTCAGCGGTGCCGTGCCGTCGGACAGGCTCTCGTTCAGATAGACCTCGGCTTCCTGCGCCGGCAGGGCCGGGGCGTAGCCGAAGCCCTGGCCATAGTGGCACTGGGCGTCCAGCAGCAGCGCCGCCAGCCCGGCGTTCTCGACCCCTTCGGCCACGACCTCCAGCGACAGGTCGCGCCCCAGGTTGACGACCGACTTGACGATCTTTGCCGAGCCTTCGTCCTTGTCCATGGTCAGCACGAAATAGCGGTCGATCTTGAGCGTGTCGAAGGGCAGCCGCGCCAGATAGGACAGCGAAGAAAAGCCGGTGCCGAAGTCATCCAGTGCCAGCGAGGCCCCGACATCCTTTAGCTTCTGCAGGATGACGGCCGCCGAGGCCGTATCGCGCATGATGTCGCCTTCGGTCACTTCCAGCTTCAGCGCACCCCGGGGCAGGCCGGTCTCGCGAATCACCCTGGCGACGTCCTCCACCAGGTTCGGCCGCTCGATTTCCCCGACCGACAGATTGACGCTGCAGAACAGCGCGCCCGCCCTCGGGTGCCGCTGTAGCCATTCGGCAAGCTGACGCGCCGACTGGGTCATCATCATCAGACCGAGATCGTTCATCAGGCCCATCTCTTCGGACAGGCCGAGGAACTCGTCGGGCGGCACCAGACCGCGCCGGGGGTGGCGCCAGCGGGCCAGGGCCTCGAACCCGGCCACCGCGCCGGTGTTGAGGTTCACGATCGGCTGGAAGAAGGGTTCGATCTCGCCCCGCACAAAGGCGTTGCGCAGATCGGCCTCCAGCGCCAGCCGGGACAGGCTGTCGCTTTCCAGCCCCCGGCCGTAGGCTGCGGCACCGCTCCGCCCCGCCTTCTTGGCTGCGCCTACCGCCAGTTCGGCGCGCCGCAGCAGTTCGGCCGCGTCGGGGGCGTCCGGCCCGCCCTCAAAGGTGACCGAACCGATCGAAACGGTCGGATAGATGTCGAACCCCGCCACCCGCAGCGGCTGCTCCAGCGCCTCACGCAGACGATCGCAGGTGTTCCCCGCTCCATGCGGCGTCAACACGGCGAACTCGTCCTCGCCGATGCGGGCGGGCGAGGCGTCATGGGAAAAGGCAGCAGCCATGCGCGACCCGAGGGCGGAGATGACCATGTCGGTCCGCTCATGGCCGAGGGCTTCATTGAGGCGGCGCAGGCGGTCAATGTCTGCGATCACCATGTCGTACTGGCCCGGAACGGTCAGGGTATCAGCGGCCCGCGCCAGGAAGGTGCGGCGGTCCAGCAGCCCGGTGAGCGGGTCCTTGTCGCCGCCCGCTATCTTGGTTTCCAGCGCCACCATCCCGGCGGCCCGTAGCCCGTCCTCCAGCCAGACCCCGCGCCACAGGCAGGTCTCGGCTTCGCGCATCCGCAGGCGGACGGCGATCTCCGTCCCCTCGGCGGCGGGCTTGAGGATCCGCTCCGCCAGAGACCGGTCCTGCGGCAAGGCAAGGGCGACAAAGGCAGCGCCCGAACACTCCGGCGCCAGCGGGCCCAGGCCGAGGGATCGCGTCGCGCCGGTGAACCGGATCTGATTGTCCGCAGGCGTCCAGATCCACAGCGCCGAATCGGCGGCCGCGAGGGCCTCGATCGCCGTCGTCGCATCCCAGGCCAGGGTTCTGGATCGCGGCTGCACGGCGGAACGTTCCTCAGGGACTGGTGAGTTCGTCCGACACGAAACCGAACAGGATATGGTCTGCCCATACGCCGTTAATTTTAAGATAAGCCTTCGCCTCGCCTTCCTGGCGGAACCCGGCCTTTTCCAGCACCCGGCGGGACGCCAGATTGCCGGGCAGGCAGGAGGCTTCCAGCCGGTGCAGCCGCGCCGATCGAAAGGCGAAGCCCGCCAAGGCCCGGACCGCCGCCGTAGCCAGGCCTCGCCCGGCATAGGGCTGGCCGATCCAGTAGCCCAGCGTGCCGGTTTCCGCCACGCCGCGGCGCACGTTGGACAGGGTGATCGCGCCGTGCAGGGTTCGCCCGGCGGGATCAAGGATGAAGAAGGGCCAGGCGTGACCCAGCTCCATCTCGCGCGCGTAGACGCCCAGACGGCGGCGATAGGCGGCCCGGGTCAGGTCGTCGTCCGGCCAGGCCGGCTCCCATGGCTGAAGATAATCGCGCGACTGCGCCCTGAGATCGGACCAGGCCGTGTAGTCGCCCGCCCGCGGCGGACGCAGCAGCACGCCGCTTCCCTCGACCACGGGACCGGTCGCGTCCGTCATCCAGTCGAGCAACGCCATGGCGGACAGACTAACGCGTCAGTCCCTGCGTCGTCATCCCCCGACTTGATGCGGCGACATCGGTCGCTGGGGATCTATCCGGCGACCCGCTGTGCGAACGCCCGGCCCGCCGGGGCTGCTGCCCTGGGCCCCAGGACAGCAGTCGCCGTGAGCCGGGGTGCCAGGATGCGCGCGCCGACCGAACGCAGGTCGTCTGTCGTCGCCGCCTCGAGGCGGCGGGCCGTTTCGTCGGACGGAACGGGCGCGCCGAACATCAGGGTCTGGGCGGCGTTGCGGCCGGCGCGGCTGGCGGGACTTTCGTCCGACATCCAGAGCCCGCCCTTCAAAACGGCCTTAGCCCGGGACAGTTCGGCCCCGGTCGGTCCCTTGTCGGTCAGGTCACGAATCTCGTCGGCACAGACCTGGGCCAGTTCGACTGCCCGGTCCGCCGCGGCACCGGCATAGATGCCGAGCACGCCCCCGTCGTCATACGGCTCCTGATAGGCGTCGATCGCATAGGCGAGGCCCCGATCCTCGCGCGCGCTCTGGAACAGCCGCGAGGCCATTCCACCGCCGAGGATTTCCGTGAACAGGCGCAGCGCCGGCATGGCCGGGTCCGAGGCCGCCAGCGAAGGCATCTGGAACACCAGATTGGCCTGCTCGATCCGGCGCGACAGGGTTGCCGCCCCGCCGCTGAACGCCGCCGGGGCCGGAAGGTCTGCGGGGGCCACTACGGCGTCTCCGAACCAACGCTGCGCCAGCGTCAGCAACTCGGACTCGTCCACCGCGCCGGATACGGCCACCACCATCCGGTCCGGCGAATACAGTCGCTCCCTCCAGGCGACCACGCCCGCCCGATCGGCCGGCCGCAGGCTGTCGACCGAACCGAGGATGGGTCGCCCCAGGGGCTGACCGGCGAAGGCCATCGTCTGGGCCATCTCGAACACATGATCGTCGGGCGTATCAAAGGCCTCGGCGATCTCCTGGGCCACCACATCCTTCTCGCGCTCGATCTCGGCGGGATCCAGGGTGGGGCGAAACACCAGGTCGGACACCACCTGCATGGCCAGTCCGAGCGACCCGTGCAGAGCGCGGACTTCGAAACTGGTGCGCTCATAGCCGGTAGCGGCGTTGATCGACCCTCCTTCGGCCTCGATCCGCTCGACGATGTCGCGCGCGCCCATGTCACCCGCACCCTTGAACACCAGATGCTCGAGAAGATGTGACCATCCCGAGGAGCGTTCGGTCTCCCACCGGGCACCGCCCCGGACCGCCACGGTCAGGGCCAGGGTGCGCAGGCCCGGCATCGGATCGCAGACCACGCGGACGCCGTTGGACAGGGTATGGACGGTCGCGGTCAGGGGGCAGGCCTTCGATAGCGGCGGATGAGCCCGGCGACATAGAAAGCCAGGAGGGCCAGCGCCAGTCCGAACCACGTCAGGGCATAGCCGAGGTGGTTGTTCGAAAAGGCCGCCGGCGGGGCCGAGGCGACCAGCGCGCCCAGTTCCGGATTGGGTGAGGTCAGGGCGAACAGGCTGAACTCCGACGGCGGTCCGGCGGCGAGGGCCTTGGCGATGCCCGGGTTGTCGCGGCCGTAGAACCTGCCCTGCGAGGGCCCGGGCGTCATGGCGGAAGGTGCCGGCGACCGTCGCAATTCGACGGCCATGGCCAGCGGCAGGGTGGAGGTCAGCACCCGGGGCCGCGCCGACACACTGGCCGGCACAAAGCCTCGATCAACGAGGAAGGTCTGGTTCGCGCCCTCGGGGATGCAGGCGGAGATCAGCCGCGAACCGGGTTCGCCGTCATGGATCGACTGCAACTCGACAAACGGTGCCGTCGCCAGGCCGCGGCAGACGACCAGCGCCCTGCGGAACTCCGGATCCTCTGCAGCCAGGACCTCGCTCAGGGGTGCCGGTGCCAGCAGCGCCGCGGCCTCGGCCTGACCGATCAGTCCACTCTTCCACTGCATCCGCTGCACCTGCCAAAGGCCCAGGGCGCTAAGCAGGGCGAAGCAGACCGTGATGAACAGTGTGATCAGGAGCGGGAACCGGCGCCGTGCGGCGGGATCGTCAGTCATCGCTGCGCGCCTGTGCCGCCCGGTTGTGCATCTGCAGGGCGATCATGACCCCCTTGCCAGGCCGCATCAGCCCCAGCGAAAGGCCGAGGACCAGAGGCAGGAAGATCACAAGATGGACCCACATCGGCGGCGCATAGACGATCTCCACGAACAGCGCCGTGAACACCACCAGTCCGCCGGCGATCTGCATGACGAAGATCGCCGCTCCGTCGCCCGTATTCAGATGGGTGAAATCGAAGCCGCAGACAGCGCAACGGTCCACCACCTTCAGGAACCCTGAAAACAGCCGCCCCTTGCCGCACTTGGGGCACCGGCAAAGCAGACCGGCGCGGATCGGGTTGATCCGCGCCGGTGCATTCATTTCGGAAGGAAGGGGGCCTTCGGTCAATCGCGCCCTAGCCGAACGTCACATAGACGAAGGCGAACAGGAACAGCCAGACGACGTCCACGAAATGCCAGTACCAAGCGGCAGCCTCGAAGCCGAAATGCTTCTCTGGCGTGAAATGACCCACCAGCAGACGTCCCAGGCAGACGGCGAGAAAGATGGTGCCCAGCAGCACGTGGAAGCCGTGGAAACCCGTCGCCATGAAGAAAATCGAACTGTACAGGCCCGAGTTAATGGCTTCCTCGTTGAAGAACAGGTTGTCGTGCAGGATATGGTAATATTCGTAGACCTGTACGGCCGTGAAGAAAACGCCGAGGACGACGGTAATGATCAGCCCCAGGCGGGCACCGGCGCGGTCACCGACCTGCAACGCATGGTGGGCCCAGGTCACCGTGGTGCCGGACAGAAGCAGGATCACGGTGTTCAGCAGGGGCAGATGCCAGGCATCCAGCACCTCGATGCCCTTGGGCGGCCAGGTGGACCAGGCGGCAGCCGTATCGGCCCAGTTCGCGATTTCGGGGATTTGCGCGCGAGCCTCGTTGAAGATGGCCATCTCAAAGAAGATCCAGAAGAAGGCCGCAAAGAACATGACCTCCGACGCGATGAACAGAACCATCCCGTAGCGCAGTCCGAGCGAAACGACCGGCGTGTGGTCGCCGCGGCGGCTTTCCTTGATAACGTCTGCCCACCAGCCGAAGGCCGAATAGAGCACGCCCGCCAGACCCGCGAAGAACAGCCACGAGGTGCCTTCCGGGATTCCGAACAGGCCCGTCATCCAGACCACGGCCCCGATCATCATGATGGTCGTCGCGATGGAGGAGACCAGCGGATAGGGGCTGGGATCAACGAGGTGATAGTCGTGCTGCGGTGCGGCGTTGGCCATGCGTCGGATCTCTGAATCGTAGAGCGGGAAGAGCGTGCGGCAGGCTATAGCGCCGGGACTCAGCCCGCGCCAGTGGCCGTCGCGACGGCAGTTGCGGCCAGGGTCGTCGGCTGATCCTCCGACACCGGATAGAAGGTGTAGCTCAGGGTGATCTCCTCAACTCCGTCGACCTCCCTGTTGTCAACCATTTCGGGGGAGACGAAATACTGCACCGGGAACTGGCGGGTCTCGCCGGCGGCGATGGTCTGGTCGTCGAAGCAGAAGCACTGCAGCTTCTGGAAATAGGCACCCGTCTGCACGGGGACGACATTGTACGAGGCCCGCGCCATGATCGGCTTGTCCGACGTGTTAGTGACATCGAAATACGCCAGCCCGGTCTCTCCGACACGCACCCGCTGGCTAACCTGTTCGGCGCGGAAGGTCATGGGCAGGTTGCGAACGTTGGTATCGAAACGTACCGACACCATCCGGTCGAGACTCTGTGTCGGCGCGGCGTCGGCCCGCATCACAGTGCCGTTGAAGCCGGTCACCTGGCAGAACAGCTGATACAGCGGCACCGCCGCGAAGGCCGCACCGGTCATCGTGAGCACAACCCCGCTGCAGATCAGCGCGATCCGTTTTTTTGAAGAACGCTTGGTACCAGCCATCAGCGCGACATCTCCGCCACGGCCTGCAGTTGCGCCGTACGCTCCGCCAGGTTGCGCTGCATCCGCAGGAAGGTGGAGAGAAAGATCACCACGATGAAGGCCACCAGCCCCACCGCAATCCACTGGCTGCGGCGGTTTCGCGCCGTGAGTTGTTCAGACGTGAGATAGAGGCTCATCAAGCTACTCCGAAGGACGCGAGGCTCTCGACCAGAAGGGCCGCAAACAGGACTGTCAGGTAGAGGATCGAGAAGGCGAACAGGTTACGTGCTGGTTTGGCCTCGACGCGGACATCATACAATGCGGCCTCTCGCCCCACGACCTCGGTTCCGTCGCGGCCGATCCCGTCCGGCGCGTCGCCCGCCCGCGAGCGCCAGAGACGCACAGCGAGGGCCAGGAACATCAGCCCCCCGAGGATCGACACAGCCAGATAGAGTGGCCCACCCATACCCACGAGGCCCGGTGCGATGGCACTGGGTACGAACACCAGGCTGTAGAGCAGGATCTGCAGCCGCGTGGACCGCGCCCCGCGGGCCACCGGCATCATGGGGATTCCCGCCTTGGCGTAATCGCCTGTCGAATAGAGGGCCAGCGCCCAGCTGTGCGGCGGGGTCCACAGGAAGATGATCAGAAACAGAAGCCAGGCCTGCCACGGTGCATCACCGGTCACGGCGGCCCAGCCGATCACCGGCGGAAACGCACCGGCGGCCCCTCCGATGACGATATTCTGGGGCGTCCGGCGCTTCAGCATCAGGGTGTAGAAGACCGCGTAATAGGCGATGGTCATCAGCAGCAGCCCGGCCGCGAACCAGTTGGTGTTCATGCCCAGAAGCATGACCGAGAACACCGACAGGACGACGCCGAACGCCATGGCGTCGTTCTTCTTCAGCCGCCCGGCCGCAACCGGCCTTCCCCGCGTGCGTCGCATCAGCGCGTCGGTGTCGCCCTCCAGAGCCATGTTGAACGTCCCCGCAGCCCCCGCACCCACAGCGATGCACAGGATCGCGATGGCGGCGACCAGCGGATTGACGGATCCCGGGGCCACCACCAGGCCGGTGGCTGCGGTGAAGATCACCAGCGACATCACGCGCGGCTTCAGCAGCTGGAAGAAGTCCTCCGGCTGGGTGGTCGATACGGTGGGGGTGGAGGTCACTGGGGTCTGGGTCATTTGAATGTGAGAGGGCCGCCCCCCAGCCGGGGGACGGCCCTCGTCCTATCACGAGAGGAACGGGCCTAGTGGCTGTCGGCCTTCACGACCGGCAGTTCGTTGAACTGGTGATGCGGCGGCGGCGAGGACAGGGTCCACTCCAGCGTCGTGGCCCCTTCGCCCCAGGGGTTTGCGACACCGGCGCGGCGACGGATCGCCGCCTCGGCCAGCATGACCAGGAACACGAGCACCCCGACCACCGTGACGACATACCCCCACGACGACACAAGGTTCCAGAAGGCGAAGGCGTCGGGATAGTCAATGTACCGACGCGGCATGCCCTGGAGACCGAGGAAGTGCTGCGGGAAGAACACGATGTTCACGCCGACGAACATGATCCAGAAATGGGTCGCGCCGAGAAACTCGTTGTATTTGACCCCGAACATCTTCTCGAACCAGTAGTAGAAGCCGGCAAAGATCGCGAACACGGCACCCAGAGACAGCACATAGTGGAAGTGGGCGACGACGTAATAGGTGTCATGCAGGGTGTAGTCGATGCCCGCGTTGGCCAGGACCACGCCGGTGACGCC